>WNGP01001925.1_pt1 | contig 17254 bp, 16 predicted proteins | sample 5407671 | NCBI WGS metagenome assembly WNGP01 (sample SAMN13153381, study PRJNA577476) | soil metagenome | isolation source: 40 cm soil or saprolite under Garry oak tree replicate 2 | place: USA:California | collected 2016-06-15 | reverse complement strand
CGCGAGCACGGTGACTTGCGCGTTACGATAACCATGGCGTTTTCCAAGTTCCGCCGCGCTATCCCAAACTTTTGCGGCTTCTTCTTTCAAATGGGCGAACTCTTTCGCATCCGAAATTCCGCGCACTGCCTGGCGATGCAGCTCGATCACTTCCAGCATCGACGCGACGTTGTCTTTCGCGACTGGTTTCGGCACGCCGCTGGCGCCCGCATCGTGGTAGCCTGGGAATGGCCCCATCGCCCGCGCCAATCGCGCGCTTTGTTCGTAGGCTTCGCCAGTCATGATCGCGGTGATCGCGCCACAGAGTGCCCGGCCTTACACACTGTCGTAACCGAAGCCGTAACCCATGATCAGTGAGCCGAGGTTGGCATAGCCAAGCCCAAGTGTGCGGAAAATGTGCGAGTTCTCCGCGATTTCTTTGATCGGGTAACTCGCGTTATCGACAATGATTTCCTGCGCAGTAATGAAAATGCGCACGGCGGCTTTGAATCGCTCGACATCAAAATCACCGTCCGCGGTCTTGAACTTCATCAAATTGAGCGAAGCAAGATTGCACGCCGTGTTATCGAGGAAGAGATATTCCGAGCAGGGATTAGTCGAATTTTGTCGATCAGTGCCTTTGCAGGTGTGCCATTTATGGATCGTAGAATCGAATTGCATTCCGGGATCGCCGCAAATGTGCGTTCCTTCGGCGATTTTGCGCAACAGCGTGCGAGCATCTTTGCGTTCACACGGCTGCCCATCGAGCACCCGACGCGTCCACCACTCGCGGCCTTCCAGCGCCGCTTCCATAAATTCGTCGCTTACACGCACGCTCACGTTTTCGTTTTGATACATGACCGAGCCGTAGGCGTCGCCGTTGTAACTGCCATCATAGCCTTGCTCGATCAGCGCCCACGCTTTTTTTTCTTCCTTCTGTTTGGCGTCGATGAACTCTTCGATGTCCGGGTGCCAATCTTTGAGCGTGTTCATCTTCGCGGCACGCCGCGTTTTGCCGCCGCTCTTCACGACGTTTGCAACTTGATCGTAAACTTTCAGGAACGAGAGCGGTCCGCTCGGTTTGCCCCCCCCGCTCAATTTTTCTCTCGTCGATCGTAGAGAAGAAAGATCAGTGCCCGTACCACTGCCGTATTTGAAGAGCATGGCCTCGCTCGTCGCTAGTCGCATGATGTCTTCCATCGTGTCGCCCACGCTCTGGATGAAGCAGGCGCTTCCCTGAGGATATTCGTACTGCGACGCAGCCCGTTCCGCCTTGCCGGTCTCGCGATTGTAAAAATAATTGCCGGCTCCTGCACCCTTGCCCACGCCGTATTGATGATACAAGCCAACATTGAACCAAACCGGCGAGTTAAACGCGCCGTGCTGATTGCCGCAAAGCCAGGTCAATTCGTCGTAAAAAATTTCCGCCGCTTCCGCATCCGCGAAGTAACCATCCGCTAGCCCCCAGTCAGCAATTGTGCGGGTGACACGATGGATTAATTGGCGCACTGAAGTCTCTCTTCCGCCCTTGTAGGGATCGGTGCCGTTCGCGATGTCGCCGTAGAAATATTTCGACACTGCTATCTTGGTCGCCAGGGCGCTCCAGTTCTTAGGGACTTCAATGTCCTCTTGTTTGAAGATAACTTTGCCACCGTCATCAGTGATCTCCGCCGTGCGGCGTTCCCATTCGATTTGATCGAGTGGCGCAACCGAGGCATCGCTGAACACGCGCTCAAAACGCAGGCTGCTGTTTTTCTTTTTCCCGCTTCTGCTTTTTCGGCGCTCAGCCGGTTTAGGCGGTCCATTGAGTGAGGCAGGCGGGATTCCGGGCTTTAATTGAATCATGGCGTTGGGAGGTTCGAGGTTAATAGATGCGAATAATGGTGAACAGCGGCGCTAATAACCTGTGAATTCCAGTCAGCAACAAGTAATAGCGTAACCGTCCTTGCGGACACACAATATGCAGTACGGAGAACGCCCAAGGCAAGCCTAAATTTGTAACATTTTTCGGAAACTTTCCCAAAGGAACAGCCCGGGACATCTTCGCGGCTCGGACGCTTCTCGTGAAAGCTTGGATGTTGCGCTTCCGCTGCAACTGCTTCGAATGGTCCGCATCGATACCGCCGCCGGTGAGCTTAATTATCATCGCCGTGCCTAACCCATGGCCCCCCATTTTCAAGTTCACGCTGGAAGAGCGCGTTGGGCGTTACCTTTGCAAACTCGGCCCTGCGTCTGATGATTGCGCGCTGTAAATTAACATCGACAATACGAGGAACCGGGAAGGGTGGCTGAGTCCGGTTTAAGGCACTCGACTCGAAATCGAGCGTGGGGCAACCCACCGTGGGTTCGAATCCCACCCCTTCCGCCACCTTGGCTTATTAAACCGCATGGAACGAACTTTTCCAAATCGAACGGAAGCGGGGCGGCAACTCGCGGAGAAGCTGGTCAAGTACGCTGGCCGTGCTGACGTGATTGTGCTTGGTCTCCCGCGAGGCGGCGTGCCCGTCGCGTTCGAAGTGGCCCAGCGACTCGGTGTCCCGCTCGATGTTTTTATTGTGCGCAAGCTCGGCGTTCCCGGTTTCGAGGAGCTCGCCGTTGGTGCGATCGCTTCCGGCGGTGTGCGCGTCTTGAATGCAGATGTCATGCGTGCAATACCGAATGTAGACGACGTCATCGAATCGATCACGGCGAGGGAAACGGCCGAGCTGGAACGGCGCGAGCAACATTATCGCGATGGGCGACCCGCGCCGGACCTGCGCGATCGCATCGTCATCCTCGTGGATGACGGACTGGCCACCGGCGCAACGATGCGGGCTGCAGTAAAGGCATTGCGACAGTACGGCGCCGCAAGAATTGTCGTGGCTGTTCCGGTTGGCCCGCCAGATACTTGCCGCGAAGTCGAAGAAGAAGCCGACGAAACGGTCTGCGCGACCACGCCGGAATTCTTTCAGGCAGTCGGCCAGTATTACGACGATTTCTCGCAGACTAGCGATGAAGAAGTGCGCGAATTGCTGGCCCGCGCCGCGCAAAATTGAAATGAACGAAGTCCGTATTCCAGCTGGGCGCGTAACGCTCGACGGCAATCTGACGACTATCGATGGAGCCACCGCCATCGTTCTTTTCGTTCATGGCAGCGGCAGTAGCCGGCATAGTCCGCGGAATCAATTTGTGGCGCGGACGCTGAACAACGCAGGACTCGCGACGTTGCTTTTTGATCTGCTCACGCCGGAAGAGGATGCGATCGACGCGCGCACGGCTGAACTTCGATTCAACATTGAGCTGCTCGGGGAGCGGCTTGTTCACGCGACCAAATGGGCGAAACAACAAGAACAGACGCGCAATTTGCGTATTGGTTATTTTGGATCGAGTACGGGCGGAGCGGCCGCGCTGGTCGCGGCGGCGGAGTTGCCGCAGGACGCCGGCGCGGTGGTATCGCGCGGTGGCCGCCCCGACTTGGCAGGCGAAGCGTTGCCGAAAGTGCAAGCGCCAACATTGCTCATCGTTGGTAGCCGAGACGACATCGTCATCGAGTTAAACGAGCAGGCGCGCGATCACATGCGCTGCGAAGTGAAGCTGGAGATTGTTCCCGGCGCGACACATCTCTTTGAAGAACCGGGCGCGCTCGAGAAAGTGGCGCAATTAGCAAGCGATTGGTTCGTCAATCACATCGGCGTGAAATCGGCACCTTGATTGTCATTCCCAGCCGAAGCGAAGAACCTCACAATCGAAGCATGGTCACACTGAATAGCTTGTGTGACGCGACATCCAGCGAGAGGTCCTTCGCTTCGTTCAGGATGACACAGTTTTTATTCGCGTGTGTCTCTATAAGTCACCACGCGTCCCCACAAACTCTTCGTTCCCCAGATGCCGGCACGCAAACATTCCAATTGCACGATCTGGCTATGATCGACAAACAGGTTCACGTCTGCTCCGTAATTTTTTATGTACCAGGCAAACACATCTGGATCAGCCGCCTCGAACATCAGTTTTTCCAAGCCCAATTGATCGATAAGCCGCGCCGGCACATCGGTGCGCCACGGATCGACATTTTCCGTGATGCCTTCGCTCTCGATCATGACGATGTCCGCGCCAGCATCGAGAAATCGTTTCGCCTGCGCAATCGCCCAGTTCGGGTCGCGCGTACCTTCCGCTTGGAGCTCCGCAGCCGCAGTTGCGCCGCCGGCGCCGAATTGAATTCCCACTTCCGGTTTCGCTTTTAATCCGGATTTGCGCACCAATTCAATGAGCCGCAGCCAGTCATCAGTGGGGATTGAGACGAACCCAGCCGAGATCTCGACGATATCGAACCCGAGCTTTTTGCATTCAGCGACATACTGCCGCACGGCCGCGTCGCCTTGCACGAGCACGCGCTCGATGAATCCGCCGGTGGAAACGAGCACATCATGTTTGTGGCAAAACTCGATGATGTCTCGCACAGCTTGTTCAGGCATGAGCGTGAACGAGCCGCCAGCAAACTTCAGCGAATCGACATAAGCACCCATCGTTTCAAACAAATCTTCGAGGTAACGCCTGCCCACGACCGAGTAATACGGCCCGCGGATTTCGGTTAGGCCGCGCTTCCGCGGTTTGCCTTCGCGCTCGTTGATTCGCAGGAAGGGAAAGCTGCGCTCGGGCAACCGTGATTTCAATTTTGTCTTCATCACGCTTCATAAGAACATCGTCGGAAAACCGCCGCTCGGCTGCGTTCTGGATAGCGCACGCGTCTTGCGTGCAACTACCGATCCAGCTCGGACTTTCGGCGTCGCGCCGAAACAGTCTTTGAGTTGCGTCCGCAATCCTCGTTGAATTCACAAGGAAAGTTCACGATCGCGAGGACGCGCTCGTCAGACCGCGAGACGCGTGCGCTACCCAATCACTCGCGTAATCAGGCCGCGTATCTAAATTGGTAATCAGATTGAATCCGTCGGCACATCACTACTCTGCTCTTACGACGGACCTTTATGAGGTCACCATGGCGTGTGGCTACTGGAAAGCCGGCGCGAGCGACCATGAGGCAGCGTTCCACGTCACTTTTCGGGAGAACCCCTTTGGTGGGGAATTCACACTCGCCTGCGGGCTGGCGACAGCAATCGATTTTCTAAGCGCATTCCGTTTTCATGAAACAGAAATAGCTTACCTGGCTTCGCAGCGCGGCAACGACGGCAAACCGATCTTCGATTCTAGATTCCTGGATTGCCTGCGTGATCTGCAGCTCACATGTGACATTGATGCGATTCCGGAAGGAACACTGGTCTTCCCAAACGAGCCGCTGATTCGTGTTTGCGGTCCAATTGCCCAATGTCAGCTCCTGGAAACGGCCTTGCTTAACATTTTGAATTTCGAAAGTCTGATCGCGACGAAAGCAGCGCGCGTATGTCTTGCTGCTAACAATGATCCGGTAATCGAATTTGGTTTGCGCCGCGCACAGGGAGTTGATGGCGGCTTGACAGCGGCCCGCGCGGCTTACATCGGCGGCTGCGCGGGCACATCGAATCTGCAAGCCGGCGAACGATTCGGGATTCCGGTGAGCGGGACGCAAGCGCATAGCTGGATCATGTTTTTTGAAAACGAGAGCGAGGCATTCGGCGAATATGCAAAAGCCATGCCGAACAACTGCGTGTTTCTGGTGGACACCTACAACTCGCTAGAGGGCGTGCGCCGGGCCATCAATGTAGCCAGGCAGTTGCGGAAAGAGGGCCACGAAATGATCGGTGTACGGCTCGATTCGGGAGATCGGGTCGCCTTGAGCATCGATGCGCGGCGAATGCTTGATGAAGCCGGTTTTACAAACGCAAAAATTGTCTGCTCCGGTGACCTGGACGAACACATCATTGCGCAGATGAAAGAGCGCGGCGCGAAGATTGATATCTGGGGCGTGGGAACAAAGCTCACAACCGGCCAGCCGGATGGCGCTCTGGGGGGCATATATAAACTCAGCGCAGTGCGGCGCCCCGGCGCTAAATGGGAATACCGCATAAAACTTTCCGATGAACCCGAGAAGACTTCATGTCCGGGCTTATTGCAGGTTCGCCGGTTTTACCAGCCGGACGACAGATTCGTCGCTGACGCGATTTACGAAACTGATCATGCCATACGCGAACGTTGTGTAATCGTAGATCTTCAAACTGAGGAGGAGACGGAGATTTCTGCCGAGATGAAGTACTCCGATTTGCTGGTGCCCATCTTTCGCGGCGGCGAACTTGCTTATCAGCCGCCGAAGATCGAGGCGTTGCGTGAGCATGTCCGCAAACAACTTAGTTGCGCGCCGCCCGAGATCTTGCGGTTAAAAGATGCAAAAGTTTACAAAATCGGCCTCGAGAAATCATTGCACCACTTACGATCGACATTGATCGCGCGCGCCAGGGAACAATGCGGTGAACCGAAATGAAGGCGCTAATCATTGTCGATCTGCAGAATGATTTTATTCCCGGTGGCGCGTTGCCGGTGCGGCACAGTGATGAAGTCATCCCGCTTGCCAACGAATTGCAGCGACGGTTCGAGCTGGTGCTTGCCACGCAAGACTGGCATCCACCCGACCACGGCAGCTTTGCCGCTAACCATCCGGGCAAGAAGCCGGGTGATCGCATCATGCTGGACGGAATCGAGCAAATCCTTTGGCCGGTTCATTGTGTTCAAAACACGCGCGGCGCTGAGTTTGCCTCCACATTCGACACGAGTCGGATTGCGCGCATTTTTCACAAGGGAATCGAACCGCGCATTGACAGCTACAGCACGTTTTTTGACAACGCTCATCGACGGGAAACCGGTCTGTCTGATTATTTAAAAGAGCGATCCATCAAGGACATCTACCTTATGGGCCTGGCGTTGGACTATTGCGTGAAATACAGCGTGCTGGATTCCCGGCAGCTCGGCCTTAATACCCACGTCATCCTCGATGGCTGCCGTGGCATCGGCCTTGAGCCGGGCGATCTCGACCGCGCCCTCGATGAAATGAAACACGCTGGCGCAGTTCTGCTGCAGAGCAGTGAGCTGTAGCCGAAGTCGCTAGTAGGGACGCGCGCTGCGGCGTCCGGTCGGCGCAGCGCGCCGACCCTACCTCCGATTATGCCGGGAGAACAGTTGAGAGCGTCACTTCACTGTCGATCGTTTGTTTCGAAACGTTTTCGACGGTCGCGCCGATTTTCGATCCGTCGCGATCGACAATCCAGACTTGCTGACCCTCCTGGAAAGGGCCGCGGGCCATCACTTTTAGTAAAATACCCTCTTCCGTGGCCGGGTTATCGAGCACTTCGGCGCAGATCGCATCGGTCTTCCCGAAATCTGCCAGTAGGGTCAGTTTGTCATCAATTTTTGGCCTTTGCATGGACACCGGATGCAACGTTTCCCGCTAGAAGTAATCGCCGCTCGCGCCCTTGGCGAGCGTGTCCGCGCTCACAAACGAATCATTCAACAAATGACCCATTATCGCATCACACAGGTCGAAGATTATGAGCCACTGATCGGAACAGAGACCGTTCATCGTATTCGCCAGAAGGCCACCAAATTGAAAGGCCTGCGCGTTGCGAATTTCAATTCCACTTACTACGGCGGTGGCGTAGCCGAGACGATTTCGTCGCTCACGCTGCTCATGAACAGCCTCGGGCTGCGCACCGAGTGGCGCGTCATTCAAGGCACAGCCGATTTTTTCTCGATCACGAAGAAAATGCACAACGCGCTCCAAGGCGGCGGGATTGATCTCTCCACCATCAAAAAGGAAATTTTCGAAAAAGTGATTTACGAGAACAGTGTGCGCAATTTTCTCGAGCACGACTTCGTCATTGTGCACGACCCGCAGCCGCTGCCGTTGATCGAACACTACGAAAAGAAATGCCCGTGGATCTGGCGTTGTCACCTCGACCTTTCCCGGCCAAATGCTGAAACCTGGAAATATCTGCGACGTTGGATCGACAATTATGATGCAGTGATTCTGAGCTGCAAGGAATTCGCCCAGGAGATGAAGCCGCCGCTTCGGGTGATCATGCCGGCGATCGATCCGTTCACCATCAAGAATCGTCAACTCAGCGACAAGGAAATCGACGAGCGACTGGCGCACTACAAAATTCCCACTGATTTGCCGTTGATCGCGCAAATTTCGCGCTTCGATCCATGGAAAGATCCCCAAGGAGTGGTGGAAGCGTTTAAGCTGGCGAGCAAACAAATCGATGCCCGGCTTGTGTTGCTCGGCAATTTTGCGACCGACGACCCCGAAGGTGAAGAAATTTTCAACTCGCTCTGCGCCTGCCGGGACGAGCACATCCTGATTTTAACGAGCGGCGATGACACCGCCCTGGTGAATGCGTTGCAAACGCGCGCAGCGGTCATATTGCAAAAATCGTTGCGTGAAGGATTCGGACTCACGGTGGCCGAGGCAATGTGGAAAGGCACACCAGTGATTGGCGGGAATGTCGGCGGCATCCGCTATCAGATCGAAGACGGCGTCAACGGATTTCTCGTTTCATCGGTCAAAGACACTGCCGACCGAATAGTGGAGCTGATCAACAACAAAAAATTGCGCAAGGAAATGGGGCGCAATGCGCGCGAGACTGTGCGAAAAAAATTTCTGCTGACGCGCTACCTCGAACAGTACCTCGATCTCTTCGGTGCCCTCGACAAAAACTTTCGCTTGCGGGATTGATCCGGCGCTCTTCAGGCTGTTTTGGCGCTACTGGCTTTTCGCCCTGCCGATCACGCCGCAGGCGATCCGCGCTCCCGAGTCGCCCGCAGGCTGGGATTTAAGATCGTCCGCTTTCGCATGCACTATGACGGAGCGTCCGATAACGGAGCGTTGGTCGTTTGTCAGCGATATCTCGTGATCCACGTAATTTAATTTTGCGGCGCCTGAAGCATCGGCCTCGACATTGCCCATGTCCCCCACATGCCGCTCTGCCGCATCGGGCCCAGCGTGCGGTTTATTCGTGGGATTGAAATGAGCGCCAGCCGAGGCGAGATCGGGCGCACTGCAATCGCCGAATTCGTGCACATGAAAGCCGTGTTTGCCGGGACTCAGACCCGTGATTTCCGCCTGTACCTGCACTCCATCGGCTACTTCAGTGAACGTGACCGTGCCGCTCACATTGTTGCCCGCGGTGGGGTGAAGCACAGCGATAGCTTTCAATGGCGCCGGCGATTTTGGTTCCGGCGCCTGCGCTAGCACCGCGACACCAGTGAACGATAAAACTGTCAGCGCGATTAGCGGAGCTCGAAACGAGTGCATATTTAACATCTCTATTGCGCCGTGCAGGGGTAGTTCAGCCCCATCATTCCATCCTAATTCTCACCAGTTGTATCGTAGAATCAGCCTGATCCGGTTGTGAGCAATGCGCGCTTCTCGTTCTCTTTTAAAAGGAACCAGCTGAGCGCGAGCGCGCGATTCTTTGAAAGAGGATAAGGAACCTTGATGCGAAGAATTTTTCGGTCTCGCGTCGTGCTGACGATGTTTTTTGTCTGTGCAGGCGCGTTTTCGTGCCCGGCGCAGGAACCTGTGCACGCGTCGCAAGGGGCGATCACGAGCTTCGCGCCCATCGTCGAGAAAGTCGCGCCGACCGTTGTTACAGTGTTTACCACTCAGAGCCTGTCGAAGAGCGTTTTGCCGTTTCCGTTTTCCGATGAAGCGCTGCGTGAATTTTTCGGTGGTCAACTTCCGCAAAGACAAGGCAAGCAAACGCTTGAAGGCCTCGGCTCGGGCGTCATCGTCAGCGCCGACGGATATATTCTCACCGCCAACCACGTCGTTGCGAAAGCCGACGAAATCATGGTGGGGCTTGGCGCCGAACTTCGCAAATACAAGGCGAAGAAAGTTGGCACCGATCCCGGCACTGATGTCGCGTTACTAAAAATCGAAGAGAAGAACCTTCCAGCGATTACGTTCGCCGACAGCGACAAAGCGCGTGCCGGCGACGTCGTGCTGGCCCTCGGTAATCCGTTCGGCCTGCGGCAAACCGTCACCATGGGGATTATCAGTGCGGTCGGCCGCGGCGGCATGGGCATTGTCGATTACGAAAATTTCATTCAGACCGATGCCGCCATCAACATGGGCAACTCCGGCGGAGCGCTTGTCGATACTGAGGGCCGGCTGGTAGGCATTAATAGCGCGATTTTCACCCGCAGCGGCGGAAATCAGGGCGTCGGCTTTGCGATTCCTTCGAATCTCGCGCGTGATGTCATGCAAAGCTTGCGCGAAAAAGGCCGCGTCATCCGAGGTTACATCGGCACGTCAGTGCAAACGCTCACGCCGGAACTGGCCGAAGCATTCAAGCTCAAAGGCGGAGTGAGCGGGGCGCTGGTAGGTGAAGTTAGCCCGAAGAGTCCCGCGGAGAAAGCTGGGATCAAAACGGGTGACGTGATCACATCGGTTAACGGGAAGAAAATTGGCGATGCTCGCGAGCTGCGGTTGATGATCGGCTCGATGTCGCCCGGCACGAAGGTGCAAATCGAAGTGAACCGCGAGGGCCAGAAGAAAACTTTCGGTGTCGATCTTGTCGAGATGCCGGCCGCTGCAACCCAGCCAGCGACCGAAGCCTCTCCTGAAGAAAGCGTGCAGCCCGAAAAATCAACGGTCTTCGGCGCTGTCGTTATTGCGGATGTTACCGACGACGTGCGTACCGCGTTGAATTTGCCAAAGGAAATTCAGGGTGCCGTCATCGTCGAGCTCGACTCTGCATCGCCCGCCGCACAGGCCGGTCTGCGCGAGGGTGACGTGATCCAGGAGGTCAACAAACAGCCTGTTAAAAATGCGAAAGACCTCGTCGCGTTCAGTAAGAAGCTGAAACCAAACGAAAAAATTCTGATGCGCGTCTATAGCCAGGGCCGCAGCGGCTACGTCGCGCTCGAACCGAAATAGCAGGCGCAATTCTTCTGGAACACAGACTTGCAGTCTGTGCGGCCCGCGGAGTTGCACTCCGCTGAATCAAACGATTGCAGAATGTTCGCGTGCCGCGCAGGTAGGAATGCCGGTGTTCCGCGAGCCGTCAAATGTCGAGTAGCACTCTGGCCTTCCAGCCGCCGTCGATTCTCTCCACTTGAAAATTGTGGAGCGTAACAGCTTTGACGTCCGCGCGCTGCCGGTGACGCGCAGGATCCAACGACTCGCCCGCAGCTGTCGCGTTTAAAGAATAGGCGTCCTCTTTTTCGTCGATCTGCACTTCGCGAATGCGCAGCAGCAGCCGCTCGGCGTCTTTGAAGTAAATGAGCTCTTGCAAAAAATCGAAAAGCAACATGTCGATCTTCTCGTTCGAGAGTTCGATCTGCCGCGTTTCACGCGGCTCGATGGCGTTGAGATTATCTATCATTACGTTCATCGTCGCGTCGGCCGCAGCAGTGAATAATTCCGGTAGATCGCGCCCCGTGGCTTCAAACGCGATATCGGCGGTGCCGACCTCTTCCAGGTAATGAAAAGGCATGAGGAGAATCACTAATGACGGATGACGAATGCAGAATAAATGACGAAATCCGAATGACGAATGTCGAAACTCGAAGCGAGCGAGTGAATCCTTTCGTTATTCTGGCTTCCGGCTTCCTTCGTCCTTCGACATTCGTGCTTCGTCATTTGTTGTCTGGATGCGCGCACTCATCGAGTGCGCGGAGGAGCTCTGATTTTTTCGCAGCGATTTTTTTTCCGATAAAGACCAAGTCCGTGCGATCCGTCTCGAACGGCTCCAAGTCCCAGCGTCCGGCCACGAAATTGAAAAGCTGCGCACCATCAGGAAAAAGCATGAAGCCCTTCGCCCGGTGCATACTCGCGGGCAGGCCGTCTGCAAAGCGTTCAAAGCAATCGCGGGAGAAAGTTTTTTCTGAACTGAATGTGAATGACTCGAACTCGGGCTGATGCTTGTGCTCCGGCGGCGCGACTTTTTCCTCGCGCCCGACACCAAACAATATCGCCGGGTCAATCTGGCAGCGCTTGGTGCGAACAATTGCCGCGGTCGGATTGATTTCGCGCAGCTTCGCTTCGAGCCCCGAAAGTTTTCGGGGCTTGACGAGATCGATTTTGTTCAAAAGCAAAATATCTGCGCCCTCGATTTGCAGTCGCGTCGTGTGACCGAGCTCGGGGAAGCGAACCAGCATGTCGGCGTCGATCACCGAAGCGACGCCGTCGAGGCGGCATTGCGGCAATGCTTCTTGGATGTTGAACACGAGCGCTTCCGGTTCGGCGAGCCCCGTGGTCTCGACGACGATTATATCGGGCTCGACGCGCTGGATAATTTCGTTCACCGCTGCTTCGAACTCACCGAGCAACGAGCAGCAAACGCAGCCGCCCCCGAGTTCGGCGATCCGCACGTTTTTCCCCTCGACGACCTTCGAGTCGATCGCGATCTCGCCGAATTCGTTCATCACGACCGCGATTTTCGCCGGGCGCGTCGCGAGAATGTGGCGGAGCAGCGTGGTCTTGCCGCTGCCGAGCGGGCCGGTGATCAAAGTAATCGGTGTGCGCAGTTCCATTTCAAAGGCTGCTCCTTAAACTCGACGGCTTAAAGCCGTCGAGTTTTCAAAGCCGTCGGCAGAGAAGTATGTCTTCAGCCTTGTTTCGTCATTCGTCATTCGTCATTCGGATTTGGTCATTCACTCATCCCTTCACGTTCCCAATCGGCGTGAATCGCGCGACCGGCTTGCTGATCCCCGCCAGCTGTGTCGCTTCGATCACTTCGTCGATGTCCTTGTAAGCGCCCCCCGCTTCCTCGGCAAGACCTGCCCAGGAGCTGCTCCGGACGTAAATGCCGCGCGCTTCCAAGTCGCGTTGCAGTTGTTTGCCGTGCCATTGTTTGCGCGCTTTGGTGCGGCTCATCGTACGGCCGCTGCCGTGGGCCGTACTGAAAAATGTTTGATCTCCCGACGATGTGCCGACGAGAAGATATGAGCCGGTTTCCATTGACCCACCGATGATTACCGGCTGCCCAATTTCGCGATAGCGCGCGGCCACTTCCTCGTGGCCCGGCCCGAACGCGCGCGTCGCGCCTTTGCGATGCACGAGCAGTTTTCTCTCTTTTCCATCGACAGCGTGCTTTTCCAGCTTCGCGGTGTTGTGCGCGACGTCGTAGATCATCCGCATCCCGAGGTCTTCGGCGCTCCGGCCGCAAACTTCGGAAAAAACTTCGCGAATGCGGTGAAGGATTACCTGCCGGTTCGCGAACGACATGTTCAACCCGCATTTCATCGCGGCGAAATAATCGCGACCCTCTGGCGATTCGAATGGCGCACACGCCAGTTCGCGGTCGAGGATTTTGATCCCGTATTTGCTCTCCATGATTTTCAAGAAAACCTGAAGATAATCGGTCGCGACCTGGTGTCCGAAGCCGCGGCTGCCGCAGTGGAACATAATGACGATCTGGTTCGCGATCGTGATCCCGAATTTCGCCGCGAGATCTTTGTCGCGCACATCTTCAGGCCGTGCGACTTGCACTTCGAGGTAGTGGTTTCCGCTGCCTAGCGTTCCGACCTGGTTGTGTCCTCGATCAATCGCGCGCTCGCTGATTTTCGCCGCGTCGGCGCCGGCGATGCAGCCGTTCTCCTCGGTGACTTCGAGATCTTCGTCCCATCCGTAGTCGTGTTCGACGCACCAGCGCGCACCCTGTTCGACGACGTCGCGAAATTCCTGGCGCGATAATTTCAAAAATCCATGGCTGCCGACGCCAGCCGGGACGCGTTGGAAGAGAAGATCGACAATTTCTTTCAGGTGGGGCCGTACGTCGTCGAGCGTGAGGTTTGTGACGACCAGACGCATGCCGCAGTTGATGTCGAATCCAATGCCACCGGGCGAGATCACACCGCCCTCGTGCACATCCATGGCCGCAACGCCGCCGATCGGGAACCCGTAGCCGCTGTGGCCGTCGGGCATGCAAAACGCGTAGCGCGTGATGCCCGGCAACGTGGCGACGTTGCTGATCTGCTGGTAAACGGCTTCGTCCATTTCGCGCATGAGCTTTTCTGTCGCGATGATCCGCGCCGGTACATGCATGCCCTCTTTGTAAGTCACCGGTATTTCCCAGACGGTATCCGAGACTTTTCGCACTTTGTCGATGATGCTCATGTAAATTGCGTCTTAACAAAAGATCGTTTTCCATAGCTGTGGCGGATGATTCGCATACGTAACGTTTGAGGGTTGGCCGCGCTGTGCCGTCGCCTGGTCTGGTTAGCGTTGCCTGCCGCGGCGCCGGCTGGCAGTTTGTGCGGAACGGGTTGGGAGCTGCGATCCGGCCTTGAGAAACGAATTCACCCACCAGAAGACATCCTCGTTGCGCACCACGCGTCTCATGCGCTTCATGCGCGCGGCGCGTTCGGCATCGCTCATGCAGAACACTTTGAATACCGCATCCGCCACTTGCTCGACATCGTAGGGATTCACCAGGATCGCGCCGGGCTTGAGTTGCTCGGCCGCACCCGCAAATTGGCTAAGAATTAACACGCCGTCGTCTTTGTCGACGCAGCATGCGCAATATTCCTTGGCCACGAGATTCATGCCATCCTTGAGCGGCGTGACTAGCGCTATTTCACACGCACGGTAGTGGGCGAGCAGGTCATCCCGATCGAGGTGGCGAAAATGGTAGTGCACCGGAAGCCAGATCGCCGTTGAGAAGCGTCCGTTAATGTCGCCGACCAAACGATCGATGCGGTCCTTGAACTCATGATATCTCGGAATCTCTACTCGACTCGGGACAACGTTCTGGATCAGCACTACGCGGCCTCGCAGCTCCTCGTAGCGCTCCAGTGCGATGCGAAATGCCCGCAGCCGTTCAGGAATTCCTTTGCTGTAGTCGAGCCGGTCCACGCCCAGGATAAGCTGGGTGCCAGGAAAGGCGGCCCGTAGTTCGCTCACCCGCTGCCCCACTTCCTCGGAGGCGGCGCGCTTTTCAAACGACTCGAAGTCGATGCCAATGGGAAAGCTGCCGACACGGATTTTGCGGCCATTCAAGTGGATGAATTGAAGACCCGTCCCGGGGAGGACTTTTGCTTCGGACATCACGTGCCGGACGCATTGCAGGAAGTTGCGGAGATCGCGCCGCGTCTGGAAACCGAGAAGATCGAATTGGAGCAGCGCGCGCAACAATCGCTGCTGTTGCGGAAGCTTGGCAAAGATGTCGAATGGCGGAAATGGGATATGCAGGAAGAATGTCAGCGCCGCATGTACCCCGCGCTCGCGCAACGCCTGAGCGACATACATCAGGTGGTAATCGTGCACCCAGATGAAATCTTCGGGCTCGCAATGTCGCGCAATCGCCTCGGCGTAGCGCTCGTTTACCGCCTTATAAGTTTCCCAGAAGGCCGGCTCGAAGTGGCAGAAGTTTTGCAGGTCGTGAAACAGCGGCCAGATGACTTCATTGGAATAGCCGTAGTAAAACTCATCGTGTTCTGCTTCGCTCAATGCCACCGGCACTACTTCGTAGCCTGCGTCGCGCGTGGCTTCGGCGAACGGCGCGTCAGGGATGTCGCCTGCGACTCCAGGCCAACCGATCCATGTCCCGCCGCGTCCGCGCAGCACCGGTCCGAGGGCACTGACCAACCCACCGGCAGAGAGAGTGACGATCCACTCGTCCGTTCCGGTCCGCTCGAGCGCGAATGGTAGCCGGTTGGAAACGAGGATGAGGCGATTCATTTTAACAACAGTTAAAAAGTTACAATAGTTACAACGTTACAACCGAAGCGAGCGAACGGGATCGCTCCACTTTTGTAACCTTTGTAACGTTGTAACTCTTTTAACTGTTTGATGGGAGCTCCCACAATCCAATTACGCGCCGCTCAATCATTGCAGTCGCAGCGCTCGTGCACATCGTAGAGTGCATATGATTCCGTCCGCACTAGATCACGTCCACGAGATTGCGGCCACGCATGACCGGCGACTCGCCGTTTTTCTCGACTACGACGGCACGCTTACGCCGATCGTCAGTCAACCAACGCAAGCCGTGCTCTCCGATTCAACGCGGCAGGTGGTACGTGCCCTGGCGGCCCATGTGCCGGTCGCGGTTCTCAGCGGCCGCGACCTCGACGACGTTCGCCGGTGCGTAGATATCGACGGGATCGTTTATGCCGGCAGTCATGGCTTTGACATCGCCGGGCCGCGCGACCTGCGGAAGCAAGTGGCTGCTGAGTTTCTGCCCATTATCGACGCTGCAGAAAAGGAGCTTAGGGAAAAGCTCGCCGCCATCCCAGGGGTACTGCTGGAGCGGAAACGTTTTTCCATCGCCGCGCACTATCGCCACGCAAACGAGAACGGCGTCACCAAAGTCACGCGAGCTTTAAATGAAGTGGTTGCGCGCCACAGTGAGCTGCGCACGATCGCCGGCAAGAAGGTGTTCGAACTCCAGCCGAACATCGATTGGAACAAAGGCAGAGCCGTGCTCTGGCTGCTGGAAACACTGGGTTTGGAACAACCGGAAGTGCTTCCCCTTTACATCGGCGACGATCTCACCGACGAAGACGCCTTCCGCGTGCTTCGGCAACGCGGCGTTAGTATCGTCGTCAGCGAGCTGCCGCTGCCGACCTCCGCGCGCTACGCGCTCAAGAGCCCTGGGGAAGTCGAGCGTTTCCTGCGTGAGATCGTCGCAGGGCTGCTCTAACCAAGTCGGCTGCGCCGTCTCACGACCATTCAAGCGTCAGGCCATTGTCTCCTCCTAGTCGCGCGCATGTACCGGATTCCTTGCCGAGGTTGTTTAGAAGATTACAGAGCCATTTGGAGTCGCTGGTCGATATGCGCTGTAAGCGGAATCGCCGCATCTGGAGCGGTACCAACCGCGCTGAGACGAGCTGGCCGCTATGCGGATCGACATCGACCAAATACATCAGCGCCAGGTCGCCGCGGAAACTTTCATAGCCGCTGATTCCTTCGTAGTCGGTGAGGAAGTCTCCGCAGCCATAAAGAATGAGGCGGCCTTTGAAGACCTCGATAGCCTTCACATGATGAGACGAATGGCCATGCACGATCGCGACACCTTCTTCGACCAAACGATGCGCGAACGCGACTTGTTTAGATGGGATGCCATAACCCCAGTTACTGCCCCAGTGGATCGACGCGATCAGTAGATCGCCTGGCTGCTGAAGTTGTCGCATCTGACTCGCGATTCGCGCGGCAGTTGCTTCTGAAAGATCCTCCAGCAGATTCACTCCCGCGCGAGAAGCCGTGGCGCACCATTCACCCGGTATACCGCTGGTTGTCGATCCAAATGAGAAGAGAAGCAGCCGTCCTTTGTCTGGCAGATTAAGGACCGCCGGCGTCGCTGCCTCTTCCGCGTTGTGCCCAGCCCCCGAATGCGCGACGCCCATTATAGCCAAAGCCCGCAGCGTTTCG
>WNGP01008053.1_pt1 | contig 17257 bp, 16 predicted proteins | sample 5407671 | NCBI WGS metagenome assembly WNGP01 (sample SAMN13153381, study PRJNA577476) | soil metagenome | isolation source: 40 cm soil or saprolite under Garry oak tree replicate 2 | place: USA:California | collected 2016-06-15 | reverse complement strand
ACTCGCCGATATAACAGTTCGAGATTCAGCGAATGCATTGGAACCTTTCTAATGAGCTGAGGCCGAACTGGGAGTGCGCTAATCTTTCGACTTCACCACTGTCGGGTCCAGCCGAAACGAGTAGAACCACAAATCAGGTAATTTCTTGCCTGAATGTCTCGATTTTTCCTGAGCTGTGTCGCAGTCGATAAATCTGGCTAGTTGATGAAGTGAACCGATCGAATGACAGGGTTTCATCACTCAAGAGGGTAGATCCGATTGCGAGGGTCAACGCTTTTGAGACTTTGGAGGATGGTCCCGCTAGTTGAAACCGATTTGCGCTAATTTCAAAATTCGGGGGGCAGAATAGGCCGGACGGGCTTTTTTCGGAGATGCAAGTTATGCGCATGACTCAGCGCGAAAATCTTGCGATATCAAATCGGCTGCTTGAGTCGCGATCAGGACTGATTACAGCCCCGTCTAAGTAAGAAGGGTTTGGTCCCCTAGCTAGTCTAGCAATCAAGCCGCAAAATCGCGACGTTGTTTGAAGCCGGAACTATCCGGCAAGGTATGCGAACAAGCCCTGATCATGCGAGACGTCCCAGTTTGTCCGGATTGACGGAAGTTCATTTCAACGCTCTTCTAGTTATGGTGGACCGGGCGGGATTTGAACCCGCGACCTTCCGGTGTCTTGACGCTCTAGGCATGCAAACCGGACGTTCTTCGGCCTGACATGTCAGTATACCAGGCTGAACTACCGGCCCACTTTTCAGCCGTGTCGGTAGTGGTTGGGTTAAATATTGTTGGTGGGGCCGCCGCCGGGACGTTCACACCTTTGTCGGGTGGTTTGAACCCGGCCTCCAGGCTCCAATGGCCAAGGCGTCACTTTCCGCCTTTCAGGCCTGTACGCTACCAAGCTACGTTACGGCGGCCACAGAGAACCGCCCATGTGTCGAGGAATATGTAAGTTTCCAAGACCGGGCTTCCAGCAAACAATCGGTTCAGGCGGGTAGCTGGTATGAACCCTTTCAGGGCTTCATTTGTTACACCAACCCATCCATTTTTCTAGAAGGGAAGATGCCCTTTTTCAACGAACATGCTCGACAGGATGAGCTGTTGAGGCTAGTACGTTTCGAATCCGAGATTGGAAGCTGTTCAGATTCGTGCAAAAGCGCTATGAAATCCCACCGCGTCTAACCCAGGTTCTGACAGAGATTTGGCAAGTCCAAAACGAGGGTTGATGATGTTGAGGGTCTTCAGGCTGACCCTGCCCGCGGCACTACTCGTCTCACTGACTTGGATCACACTCTTCACCGATGCTGCCCGGCAAGCCGTTATCAACGCCCTCGGCGCGAATGCAAACATCATAATCTTCATCCTGGGATTGTTCCTAGTCGTGGGCTTGTACTGGCTAATGGGGATCTACGAGCGGAAGATACTCTACGAGAACCGCCACATAAGACCCGCCTTCTAACGCTCTTTCACATCTCCAACCTCATCCGGACCATTGGTAGACCCGAAGTTCTAGTAGGCAGTCAGAACGAGATCTCCACTTTCTCAACAGAACTAGTTAGATGATAATTCATCCATGACTAATCCTCCGAACGATCTTCCCAATCTGTTGTGGGACCCGGACTCCGGCAGTCGCCAAACAGTCTAAGAACCCATCAGACTATTTGTAGGGTATGCGACTCGAAAAGCTCCCCTACGTGACTCTCTGGGCTGTCAAGTTTGAAGAGACAAAGAAATTCTACAAAGAGATTCTAGGAATACCTGTTGTCGAAGAGAATCCGAGCTTCATAATGTTCGACACAAGAGGTTCTAGGCTGGCTTTGCATAGACTCGCTAAAGGTCCCAGAATCGACCGTCAGACCGTAGAGTTGCACCTTGAAGTCGATGATGTAGATGAGATCTATCATTCACTGCAACGAAGAGGGGTGAAGTTTGAGGACAAACCCGCCAACAGGCCGTGGGGAAACCGTATGGCCAGTTTTAGAGATCCGGAGGGGTATGTCGTCGAGATAATTGGACCCTTGAGAGAGCGAGCCAACTAATGACAACTAGGTTTCTTGCCTCTTTCGTCAGTGCCAATGCAACAGGGCTTGTGACTAGCCGTAAAAAAGTAGTGATTCTCAAGGGGTCGTGGTTGAGATTGCAGCCTCGCGTTCGCGATCTGCTTTCTTAGCTTCGTTCTTATAGAATTCGGCCAATTCCAGAGTATCTCTGATCTGTCTCTCTAACTCGTCCATCTGAGGGTGGACTGATCGATAAATCTCCAGCGGGCCTACATGAGACTTCACGTGTATCATATACGTCGGATACGCAGCGTGGCCAAAGATTCGTTTACTCTCCCAAGATTCTCGCTTATCATCTTCCTTGTAGCTAACGTGAAGTCTCCGGAACCGGACCTTGCCAGTCAATTCCCGTGCCATCCCCGCTGCGAGAGCTTCGTAGAGCGGTTTCTGGGTCTCGCACCCAGAGCATCCCTGACGCGTCAAGGATGTGATATACACCACCCCATACTCACCAACCAATTCTGACATGGTCGCACTAGCATTACCCCTCTCTGGCTCTTGGAAATCAACCAGCTCTAATTCACAGCTGCTCCCAGTTTCAGTCGTAGTCAAGATGTCCACCATCTTGCTTGGATTGGCAAGATATAATCTAGTCTCATCTATCACCAGCACAAGTGCCAACTCGAACTCAATCCACAGATTCTCCGGAGGAAGGGGGCTCTCCCGCCTAGGGTCCGCGAGGAATCAGCTATGTGCGAGTAATTCATAGAACACAAGAAACAGCGAAATGTTCTATATTGATGGAGAGTAATGCGAATGATTAGTTTGCCCCGGCTAGAACTGGTTTTGCTGGCCGTTTCCATCATCATACTCTCGTTCCCAGTAGTCGTCCATTACGAGGCGGTCGCCGGCACCTTGGAGGCTCAAATGGCCACATACTTACTAGCGTCTGCCAATGTCGACGCCAATCATCATCGGTGCAATCCTAACGGCCGCTCAGATTACAGTACAGTCGATTTGCAAACGAATCTTTCCAACGGCAACCGTCCCAATTCCCAGTGCGTCCCGACTTTCAACGTATCATTGAGTCAGAATGACCTGACGCTAATTCAGGGCTCCAGCGGCTCGCTAAGTGTTTTTGTAAGCACCACCTCTGAGCTCTCCGCGCCCATCACCCTGTCTGCGGAATCAGTGCCTGCAGGCGTCGAGGTTCTTTTCGCTCCTTCTCTTGGAAGGTCGTCGTTTTCGTCGCTGGTGACAATCTCTGCTAGTGCTCAAGCGGCTTTAGGATTGTCAGAAGTGGCGGTTGTAGCTAGAGTAATGGGGGTCGAAAAGTCGGCCACCGTCTCTGTCCTGGTTATCCCAGAGATTCATAACCTTGTCATCATTTCAGGCTTTGCTCCTCTGAACGCGACCGTCGGCAGTGTAGTGGTTGTCAACGTGACAGTGGCGAATTATGGGTATGTTTCAGAAATATTCGACCTAAGCGAGCATGCAAACTTAACGATGGTTGCAGAGCAGAATCACCTTGTACTCGCTCCTCTCGCGCGATACACCACCTCTCTATCTTGGAACACTACGGGATTTTCAGAGGGAGTCTACAGTATAGTTGTGAACGTTCGTCCGGCCCCGGGGGAGGTCAACTTGAGCAATGAGAACTTCAATGTTGGACAACTCTCGCTTGGACCGCGGCCCACTGCCCAACCAAGTCCCAAGCCCGCCGCGCCGGGAGAGGTTCCCTCCGGGTTGTCTTATGGACGCGAGCTTGCGATCATCGTAGCACTGGGAGAGGTGATCGCGGTGCTTCTTGTCTTCGTTCGAAGAAGATCTAGAATCTCTAAGAAATAGTGGATTTTCAGCTAGAAGATTGCTCGATGCGAGTTAGTCTCTAGGCGAGGCATGCCGTTAGTGATTTCTTGTCGTAACCCAAGGGTAAGAGTAGGTTTGCAGCAGAAGAGATCAGAAGGCCGATGTATCCTTGAAGGTTGATAACTGTGTTATCGTCCACAAGTTCTGGTGGAGCAGCTGTCGTCATTTTTCTATTTGAACTGTCGATGGTCATGACGTAGCTTACTTGCTGTCCCGCATGAACTGATCCTCCCTCATTTTTGAGGAGCTGTGCTGCGATGGCCTGGAGTACTTTGTGAGAATACTCGCCAGGGTTCTTGCTCAAACTTCTTGTTATTACAAGCTCTTCGAGAGGAACGCTGTTGCTTTGCAGTTTCGAAGCGTATTCTCTGAGAGTGTCGAGGGCTTGGGGGACTAGGGTTTTGAATTCTTGGGAATCATCGGCAGTAGATAGAATAGCCAGCATGTCTCTCTGGCATTTTCTGACTATCTCTGGAGTGTCGTGGCGTCGGAGGTCTATTCCTCTAACTCTTAAGGTCCGGTTCTGGAAGATGCCATAGTATCTGTTGAGGACTTGCGCTTGCGGGTCTGTCTTGGAGTCGAGGAAGACTATCCATTTGTATTGGCCCTCAAAGCTCAACGGAATACGAAGATCTCTTTTCAACAATTCACATAACGCCTCATAATCCGCTGCAGTAGCTTCAGGTCTTGAAAGCCACATTGAATCGACAATTCCATGGACTAGCTTGAAGCCGTGGGCTTGGGCTAAAGCCACTGCACGGTCGAGGAATACTCGAGAGAAGGCACATGTTGCAATGTGCGCATCTATTTTGCCGAAACGAGCATTCTTGAATCCTAGGTATCCGAAAGAGCAGACAAGTATCCATTTGAGGGCTGACTGGCGTTGATCGAACTTTTCTCTTAGCTGTTCGTCTTTTATTTCTCTTTTTTGCTTCTTGTAGCTCCTGCGTCTTCTTAGAAGAATATCTAGCGACTGTGGAACGATGCCTATCTGTCTGCTGCAGATGTTGTAGTCTAGTTCTGGGACGCGAGAGGGTGGTGTGAGACAGCATTTGCAGTTGACTGTTTCTCCGCTCAGGTTCTTGTCTCGCATTAGGGTCGGGTAGAGGCTTGTGAAATCCAGTTCTCCAACCTGGTCGTGTATCCCTGTTGCTGGTCCGTAGATGAAACCTCCCCGGTCTGCATTGACAAGTTCTTCGCTGTCTTTCAATTCTTCAGGCTGGTTCTTGTTCCATAGTATGAGAACGTCTTTTTTGAAAGCATGGTAGAGTTGTAGGCTTGTCATGTTGGTGCCGATCGTGGCCCTACTAGCGCGCTGAATGGGAATGATGCATGTTCGAGATATTTCGAAGAGTCCTTCTAGTCCACAGTCGGCGCTGATGAACGCGTTATGCCCGTCAATGTGTAGTCTGCCGAGAAGTCGAGCGGCCGTCTCGTGGTAGAGGATTTTCCCGTAGGAGAAGTATGAGTGGCCCTGAACCTCGTATACTCTGAGCGGTGAAGGGTCGCGGCCGAGAATCAGCCGGTCGACCATTCCGTTTTCATGGGCGCGTCTAGCAAGGTAGGGGAAGATGAACGAGTCTCCACCTTCCGTAATGACAATATCAGGATCGGCTTCTTCGAAGCAATCAACAAGACCGAGAATCTTCTCTCCTTCGCTGCCAGAGTCTATTGTGAAAGCCTCACCATCATCATGTTTGAGCTGGAGAGAGCCTATCTCATCCCCAAAGGTTCGGATTTTCCTGGTTTTCTTTGTTTTTACTTCTAGTCGGATTTCTCGGAGAGGCGGTAGCTTGTAATCAATTGTTTCTCTCGAGTCTCGCAGATTCCACTGAACTTCATCATCCTTCGCATCAGCTTCGACTAGGGCTAAGGGAAAGAGGTCTTTCCGGTAGAGGTAGACTTGGGGAGAGGGAATGTCGACATCGTAGAGGCGGAAACGGGAGTATTTGCCTTCTCTCTGTATTCTGTTCGCAAGCTTCGCTGCCTCATCGTCAGTTTCAACTTCTATTTCGAGGACTCTGGTTTTTTCGATATCGCCTGCTCTCTCAAATTTGTCGACAAAGCGGCACTGTTCGATGTATGACTTGCAAGCTAGGTCCACGAGCTCTCGATAGTTTCCTCCTACGTGCAGCTTTGGCTTCCATCTGTCGATGAGCCTTACGCATCTTCCGTCAGGTTTTTTCAGCCAGACTACCATGTAGCCGGGCTTGTGATAGAGGTCGAGGATCCAGCCCAGATGTTTCATCAGGTAATCATGCTGGGTATCCTCTCTTTCGAGAAATTCAGAAGAGAAATGTGAAGAGTGAATGTGAAAGAATTGCGAAACAGCGAGTAACGTGCACAATCGTTCCTGGAAGTCTTTCATACGAGTAGACTCCTACTACCAGAGTTGTCGTAACGTGTGGCGAGGATGGGAGAAGCTGAGGTTCCGAAGAGAACAGGTAAGTTGCCTGAGTTCGACAAGCTGTGGGACTATGCTCACCCGGACATTAGCGAGCAGAGGTTCCGTGAGCTTCTTCCAAGGGCGTTGGACTCGCTCGACCTTTCCTATCTTGCACAGCTCCTAACGCAGATAGCGAGGGCGGAGGGCTTGCAGCGCAAGTTTGAGGATGCTCACAAGACTCTGGATCGAGTCGACAAGGCGCTGCCAAAAACTGATGGCAGGACGCTGATCAGGTATCTGCTGGAACGTGGAAGGGTCTATAATTCTTCGGGGAGTGTTGACGATGCGAAGCGTTTGTTGCTACAAGCGTTTGACTTGGCGGTCAAGTCGAAGGAGGACTTTTACGCGGTGGATGCTGCTCACATGGTGGCGATTGTCGAATCGCCGGAGAACCAGTTGGAGTGGAATCTGAAAGCTCTGGATCTGGCCGAGAATTCCCTGGATGAAAGGGCGAGAAACTGGAAGGGTAGTCTCTACAACAATATCGGCTGGACATACTTCGACGGGGGAGAGTTTCAAGAGGCTCTGTTCATGTTCGAGAAAGCTCTGGAGTTTCGAAGACAACAAGGCGATCCGGTCAGCATTGGGGTTGCAAGGTGGTGTGTTGGCAAGACGCTTAGGATGATGGGCCATACCGAGGAGGCGCTTGAGATACAGCAGGAGCTTTTTCAGGAATATCAGTCCGCGGGTCGGAAGAGCGGGTTTGTCTATGAGGAGATTGCTGAATGCCTCGTGCTCCTGGGAAGAGAGCAAGAAGCTCAAGACTGGTTTGCAGCAGCTTACGGCGAGCTTTCGAAGGACCCGTCTGTCGCGAACGACAGGGATCGTTTGATTAGGCTGAAGACCTTGGGGAAGGTCGGCCTGTCGGAACAGTATTAGTTGCTTACTGAGAGTATCCTGCTAGTGTTGGATTGTCTAGTGGCACTTCTGTATCCTTCTCTGGTATGAAGGGATGGCGGGAGACGGTGAGCTTTGTGTAGGCGCCTCTGTCTTTGAGAGTGGCGGAAACATGGGCTGTGCGAGTGAGCGCGTCTTCCATGGTCTTGCTTCTCGCCTTCAGATTGGTGATTAGGATCAGAATATTTCTTGCCTCTGCGGTTGTTGCTAGGAACCGTATGCTTTTGCGGAAAATGTCTAGGGATTCTTTCTTGTCGCGTACGTCTGGGTCGCAGAAGAGCGCTGTGATGTCAGAGACTACTGTCAGCCTTGCCTTGTACTCGTCCAGGGCTGAAGGCAGCTTGTCTATTATGAGGTTGTAGACTTGATGGTGTGTGAAGGCTCTGCTGAGATGGATGCGTTCATGAACTCTCTCTTCGTCCAGCTCGAGATTGGTGATGTGTTGGGAGATTGTGTAGGTGTCGAATAGGTTTCCTGCGTCTATGAAGACGACATCGCTGTTTAAGCCTCTTGGGGGTGGGAGTGTTGCCCTGACGCAGAGTAGGAGTGAGAGAGCGTTGGAAGGCTCGCCCTGGAGGTAAGCTAGTTGGCCTTTTTTCAGAATGAGTATCTTGTCTATTGCTTCTATTCCGGTTGTTATGCTGGGCTGGAGGTCTCTTGGTAGACTGCTTCCTCTCCGGGTTTGGTGTTCGAGAGGATCGTCTGGCTCTAGGAGTATCTCCGCGTCCGGGCACTTTAGGTTGGTGAGGAGTCGTCTCCCGGGTGGGAGAATTGAGGGTCTACAACCTAGGACTTTGTCGAGTTCGAGGCTGCATCCGGGGCAAGTGTTGTTGAAGATTATCTGTATTTTTTGGGGGTTGATCTGGTGCTTGGAGAGGATGAGTGCCTCATCGCATAGGACACAGTGGTAGAGGTAGCCTTCGACCCCGTTCGTAGCTTCTAGTTGCCAGGTCTTTGGCTGTAGAGGTTCGATGGTGCTATGTGTCTGCATCGCGGGGTCGTTGGAATTGGGGTCTTAATCGTCGCGTCGGTTCTTTGGTGCTGCGTCCTCTACTCCTTTCTCTGTGATCTGGAAGTATGCTTCTGACTCTGGGAGGTAGGGAGAGTCTATGATCTTTGCGACTCGTAGTCCTTGGCTGGCTTTTTTGAGCATTACTCGGTGGGTTGAGGCGTGGGCTAGAATGTTACCTCCTGCGGGTCGTGTGGGGTCTCCGAAGAATGCTTGTGGGTTGGCCTGGACCTGGTTTGTTATGACGACTGCTAGGTTTTGATCTTTTCTTCTTGGCAGATCTTGAATGCATGGTCGACTGTGAGGATCTGGTGGTCGCTGTTGTAGACGCGGCTGTAGATGATTCCGTCGAGGATCTTATCGGGGTCCAGCTGCATGGCCGTGGCCATCTGGTAGACCCGCTGGGCGGCGAAGGTTCCTTCAGTGTCTATGAAGAGGACTTTGCCTTCTAGGCCACCATCTTTGGCTGGAAGCTGTGTAATGACGCTTAGCTTCATGCATATCTGGGATTTACCTGCGCCGAACTCTCCTACGAACTCGGTTATGGCCTGGGTTTCTAGTCCGCCGCCTAGTAGCTTGTCGAGGTTGCTGCTGGCGAAGCTGAGTCTCTGGAGGTCTTTCCGTCTCTCGTAGAGCTGTTTTGCTGTTATGAAGTCTGTCTGGATTGTTTCGCGTGCTGCTCTGGAGATTTTGACTGCGACGCTGTTTTCGAGGCCTGCTTTGTCGATGAGTTCTCGGATGGGGGCTATTGCGAGGGAGGCGATCGAGTCGTAGCCGGCTTCTCGGAGCTTGTTGGCGGTTACGGGTCCGACGCCGTTCAGGTCTTGGATGTCGACTATTGCTTCTGCCAATGACTATCTGTTCTGCGCGTTGGTAGGGTCTGGGCTTATCTCTCGATGTGAGGAGTGAAAGTAATCGTGCCTTTTTTCGGGAATCCACCCATCCGGTTCTTCTATGACTGATGGTTTCCAAAGAGCTGGTTTGTGTCGCGGGAATTTTTTTATTTCTAAATTCTGGAGGGGGTCGTCTCGCTGTCTGAACCGTTTCTGGGCGAGATTATCGGTTTGTGTTGCAGAACGGGCTTGTCGGCTGTTTTCAGTAGTTGCTGCGTGGCGGCCCTCCACGCGTGCGAAACCAGCCGCCTGGGACCCCCCTCCCCAATTGCTGATCCAGGCTTATTCTGGGCGATTTTCCAGAATGGATACTTTCCAAAGAAGCTGTACTGTGTCGTAAGAATCAACGCCTTTGAGATTTCCTGGCTGGTAGCGGGTTTGGTAACCGTGGATGGTAACGTTCTTGTCAAAAGATTTGCGCGTGTATCAGTGGCTTGACGGACGGAGGTCTCGGCGAATTTCGGTTGTACCGGAGACCGTTGAGCGGGAGCAGCTTCGCTTCGAATCGTAGGCTGTCACGCCTATTTCGATCTCTAGGTTCAAACCCCCGAAAGAGGTTTCAACCCTCACAATTTCTAAGAAGCATCTCCCTTTCAAGTTCAAACCCTTTTCTGGGGACTCGAACCTAGTATAGCCCAGATTGGTGGTTGAGAGTTCTCAAAAGGGTTTGATCATGCATTTACTCGAGGCTTCTGGACGTGCCTTCCCCCGCTCAGGCATGGAGATTTGCCGGATGTTGAATCTGCTCACCTCTTCTTGTTACTTCTATTCAGTGTCAAGTAAGCAGTGACTGCTGCGAGCATGGTTGCGATTAGTCCCACATAGGGGGCTACCAATATCAATTTGTCAACAGCCAACACTCTCCCACCAACGGTAGTCCCGCCGTCAGATATCACACTCACAGTGTTCCCGGCAGGGGCCCCCCCGCCGTTCGAAACAAAGACCCAACCCTTCCCGCTATCATATGCCACGCCGCAGGGGCCTGTGCCTACGGTGACATTTGCTACCACAGTGTTCGTAAAGTCAGAAATCACACTCACGGTGTTTCCATTGCCCTGACCGCTGTTGGTGACAAAGACCTCGCGAGTCCCGCTATCATATGCCACGCCACATGGAAATCCTCCAACTGTGATGTTCGCCACTACAATGTAACCCGTGTCCGAAATTACGGTCACAGTGTCTGTGGAAGTGTTGCTTTGGCCATTGTTCGCGACGAAGACCTCTCCTTTGTTGTTGTCATAAGCCACTCCTTCAGGACCGAGTCCTACGTTGACCGTGGCCACAACGGTGTTAGTCGCGTCCGAGATCACGCTCACAGTGGCCGAATTCCAGTTGGTAACCCAGACCACTCCCTTCCCACTGTCATACGCGACGCCATGGGCTCCCTTTCCTACGTTTACAGTCGCCACAACGGCGTTAGTCGCGTCTGAGATCACGCTAACGGTGCTTAAGGCGAGGCCCGCATTGTTGGCAACAAAGACCTCTCCCTTTCCGCTATCGTACGCTACGCCATAGGGTCTGTCCACGGTGATATTTGCCACCACAGTGTTGGTCACGTCTGAGATCACGCTCACAGTGCCAGAGCCATAGTTCGTGACAAAGACCTCTCCCTTTCCGCTATCGTACGCTACGCCATAGGGGTTTGTGCCCACGGGGATGGTTGCCACAAGGTTGGGGGTTATGTCTGAGATAACACTCACACTTTTTGAGTTGTAGTCTGCGACAAAGACTTCTCCCTTGCCACTGTCATACGCCTCACCAGCGACAACGTGGCCAATTGGGATTGTTGCAACCACGACTAGATCGGCCCTGGCCATGGGCACAAATGAAATTGAAAGCACGAGTACAGCGAGAAACTCTAAAGCGAAAATGACTCTGAATCCAAGTGGCTTGCTTCTTGCATTCCAAGGATGATAATTTACATTCGAGGACCCGTCGCTCAATCGATGTAACAACGCCTTCGATGACTTTGCGGTAAGCATTTAACGGCGGGCAATCAATTGCACTCAGATGGCGTATTTGTAATACAGTGCAATGAGACCCATGTAGATTAGCCTTCGAAGCTGAAGGTCACGGAGTGATGTCGTGGTGTACGGTGTAGTAGTGCATTTTTCCATCATAACGATGCTCGTACGCGTCGAAGTGGCTGCTCCAGAGATCCAAGAACTGGAGGACGGTCCCGAAGCTGATCTGCTGGAACAAGTAGAGGACGTGCTCCCGACCAGAAGTCTCAGCAAACTTCCTTCCGAGATCCTCCAGCTCCGGCTTGTCTAGCACCTTGAATACGTCCCTTAGGAGATCTTTACTGACTGGAATCAGTCCGAGCCTCCCCGCGTAGCGCCACCAGTCAGCATAGCGAAACAGGATCTGAGAAACCAGAGTGTTTAGACTCGTCCGGTTCTTCTTGGCCTCTTCCTCAAGGTTCTCACGGAGGCTGCTATCTATGCGGAACGAAACAGTATCGGTCGTTAACCTAGGCTTAGATTTCTTGAATGTGGGGGCAGATGTCGAGGGCCGTTCGGGCTGCTTGTTCGTAACAACCCCAAAGACTGCCACCAAGCTTGTCCAGATTCCGGAGGCTACATGTCCGGATGGGACCGTATCCGGCACTCCTACTGACAATCTGACAGGTTCAACCTTCATAATGCAGAGGCTTCGGAAGTCCAAGAGCAATTCGCCTCTGTTAAGGCCAACAGAGAAAGCTGGATGTTCCCTTTGGGGCAGATCATAGCCGTTCGACGACAAGTAGTCGTCGTTCCAGCTTGAGCACTGCAATTCGGAACTCAATCCTGGATCCAAAGTATTGTCTACTGCGAGGTCGTCCCCGGACCCCGGCGACTGAACCGTTGAATCGTCCGTAGAAGAATAGAAGCCGCCTGCATTAGTGACGAAGATGTTCATCTGCGTGGTCCTCGACCCGAGAGAACTGGCCAGCAGTAATGGAAGGACCGCGGCGACAACAAAAACGAACGAAACATTCGTTGCTTTCATCTCGTTCCCCTACGTTTCCGAGAAGAGCAGGATTGAGCAGCTTGTCATCACAGAGCTCGAGAAAGGCGATGCTAGTAGTGGATGTCCGCTTGCCCGCAAACCTGACGCACGGTGATCATGCTGTTGTCTTAAGTTTTGCCTACTAAGCGCCATCAGACCGAGATGAAATACTGAGATAGCAGCGGCTATAGTGCCCCGAATTGTCGCATGCCGGGGAGGAAAGAAGACGGTCAAATTCGTTAAAGGCAGGAGGTAAGTTTTGTGGCGCTTGGACATTTAGCAATTTTCTAAGACGTGTCTAACCGATAAGCCCCAGTTCAGCATTCGAACGTTATTGGAATCGCGCCGACCCTGGCGTCAAAGAGTAACTGGACAACATTTGCATTTCTCTGTCTTGGCAACATGGCTCAAGAGTCTATCCACCACTAGAAGGCCTCTGTGTATGAGTTGTCCTGAGCATCCCCGGAACCGCTCTCGGATTCGTTACTTTCTGCAGAAGTCGAATTCTCCTAAAGAAGGGGTTTGAACTTGCGTTTGATCCCACGCCCGACAGTCTGAACCAGCTCGTGCAATCACGCCAAGGATGCTGAGCCTCTAGACGAAGACTGTTGGAAATGGACAGCGAAGGAACATTCAGATAAAAGAGACGACCTTAATCGTGAATGAGCGTCACGAATTTGGAAAAGAGATCTGGGCAGGCGCGCGTGTCAAAGTCTATAGAAGTGGCGACCCTAGCGGGGGGCTGTTTCTGGTGTACCGAGGCAGTCTTCGACCAGTTGAAAGGGGTAATGAAGGTTGAATCCGGCTACTCTGGCGGCAATGTCGCAAACCCGAGCTACGAAGACGTCTGTACGGGAGACACGGGTCACGCTGAGTCGATCCAGGTAACCTTCGATCCTAGTGTCGTAACATACGCCGACTTGTTGAGAATCTTCTTCACAACGCATGATCCCACGACGCTGAACGGGCAGGGAGCAGATGTCGGGACCCAGTATCGCTCCGCGGTCTTCTACCGTAACCCTGAACAGGAAAGGGTTGCGCGGCAGGTCATACAGGAGTTTGAGCAGTCGAAGGTCTGGAAGAGGCCGATCGTCACAGAGGTCGCGCCCTTCAAAGACTTCTACAAGGCCGAGGACTACCACCAGGAATACTACGCAAAGAATTCTAGGCAACCATATTGCCGAGTCGTGATCGAGCCGAAGATCGCGAAACTTCGCGAACACTACCGGGAGAGACTGAAACAGTAGAATTCGGAACCTTGCGCCGTTTCAGTCCAACAAGACTTATCTTTCCCTCAGCTTTTCCGTCTACGAGTACAACATGATTGATATTGTCACTCGATTGACCGCGTAGCTGATCTTATGTCCGAGACTCTGGATCGACAACAGCGATGGAAGCAACAGCGAGACGATGCTGACCGTCAACGAATCGGCGGCGCCTACATCCAAGGATTCATGGAAACAGCAGCCGCGCTAGTCGAGGAGGAACCCCTCTTCAGCAAGGGATACTGGCGATGCGCAAAAGGATGCAGACCCTTCGGCATGGGACTGGCCCGGACGCCTAGAGAGTGTCCGTATTGTCATTCGCAGCTGGTGGCCTGGGTCCCAGGACCATAGTCTGACGTGACTTGACTGGTTCAAACTACAAATAGCGGTTTTCAAAACCCCAGCCTTGGCGGGAGCTGCTCATGCTGGAGATGAGGCGCCTTGGAAGAAGCGATCTTGAGATAACCAAGGTGGGAGTCGGAACCGCTCCCATAGGCTCAACACCGAACTGGAGAGTCTACTGGGGTCCCCAAGACGAGAAGACCGCCATCCGGGCTATTCAGACTGCCCTAGACACCGGGGTCAACTGGATCGACACAGCCCCATTCTACGGCTGGGGCAAGGCCGAGGAGATAGTCGGCAAGGCAGTCAAAGAGAGGAGAGAAGAAGTCTACATCTTCACAAAATGCGGAACGATCCCTGATGGGAAAGGAGGGTCCACAGAGAACCTCAAGCCCGACATGATCAAACGCGAAGTGGAAGCAAGCCTCGGAAGGCTTCAGACCGACTACATCGATCTCCTCCAGTTCCACGACGCAGACCCAACCACGCCGGTGGAAGATTCTTGGCGGGCGCTTCAGGAACTTATCCGCGTCGGAAAGGTCCGATACGGCGGGCTGTCAAACCACACAGTCGACCTCATCGAGCGAGCCATGAAAGTGGGGCCGGTTACGTCCAATCAGGTCCAGTACAATCCGCTGCAGAGAAAGATCGAGAAGGACATTCTGCCATTCTCGCAGCGAAACTCGATAGGAGTACTTGGATGGGGATCTTTGGCAGAAGGCTTTCTGACCGACAACTTCAGCGTAGGTAAACTCGACCCTAAGGATTTCCGAAGAAACCACTGGTACGCCCAACCCGAGAACCAGGCCAAAGTTGCCAGGGTGAGAGATACACTAGCCAAAATCGCCCGAGCCCACAACAAACCCATGGTCGACGTCGTCGTTGCCTGGGAACTGACGCACCCTGCACTCACAGGCGCCATCATCGGAATACGCAGCGAGAAAGAGGCAAAGGAGATGACAGGTGGAACTGAACTTCTCCTGAACAGAGATGAGATGCAGGAGATCGACAAAGCATCAAGCTAAACCGAAGACAGCAATGTTGGGTCTTCCCTCATATTCGTTGACCTCGACCATTGGTCCACCAGAATCCGGAAAGACAGCTCTGAATCGATGGGTCCTAGCCACAGTAATCATCGGATTGATAATCGTCGGAGCGTTATTCTCTCTGATCTATTTCTCAACCGCCCAAGTGTCGTCGAAGACTTTCTCTTACATTCCTCCTCCAGACGCAAACGGAACCTATGGCACACTCTCAATCTCCGACGTCAACGGTCTCGTAACGATTGTCCCGTGGCTCCAACCAAACGTCCTGATCAATGGCACGGTCACTGCAAGAGGTCTCGGCTCATCCTTGTCGACAGTCAACCTCAGTAACTCTAGCAGCAATGGAGACGTCGCCTTCCACGCCATGTTTCCTGCAAACGCGGGTTTCTTCTTCTCCCAGAGCTATAGCGTGAACGTCAACGTATTCGTCCCATCAACAATCCGTTTCACGTCGGTTCAAGTATCAAATGTGAATGGGGGCGTGCGAATCGAGAATCTCAATTCGACGACGGTCGACTTGAAAACGATGAATGGCGCCGTGTTCGTTGGATGTAGGTACTGCCTGAACGTGACTGCTGCATCAACTAACGGAAACATCACAGCTACATTCCCCACCCTGGTCGACCAGGGATCTTACAATTTGACCGCTACAAACTCAAACTTGGCTTTCACCGTTTCTTCTTCAGCCTCGTTCAGGCTCAACGCCAGCGTCGTCAACGGCTTCATTCAGATCTCAGGCTTCCCAGACATAATTACAACCAACCAAACCTCGCTCAACCATACGTTCGGAACCGACGGGGCAAGCGTGAACATCAAGACCGTTAACGGGCAGATTACGATAACTGGAACATAGATCCATCCCTACGTTCTGCGGCCTGAAGATAGCGAACTGGTTCTCAGAGGACTACTCCGAATAGAATACTGCTCCTTTAGATATCTTGTCTCTCAAGCTCTGCGAGCACATCTTCAGGCGCATCTCCCAACTGTTCGCTAGCACTGACTCCACTTTCAAGGCCAGCAGGCGACACATCTGCGCTTTGAACTCTGATGCGGTCCTCAACATCTGGTCGGTCGCCCAATCGCATTAGGTTCTCTTTCTGAATCCGCTGGATCAGCAGTATTGTCGCGCCCACAGTCATGCCAACAAGAAGAGCCTCGACTTGGCCCTGAAGGAGGGTGCCCAGCCAGGGATAATTGCCGTCGATCCAAGATCGAAAGAAGATGTTGGACAGATACTCGTTACTGAAACCGGCCATCAATACGGCTATGACCACGAACTGTGCCAGAATGATCGCGTAGAGCACATGCACGAAACCTTCACGATACGATTGCATACCGAAGGCTTCTAGAAACTATGGGCTGGTGTCTCTCATTAACAATACGGGAATCGCTCATGCCTCGCATGGATGCTCGCGTGGAAAGGGTTTAACAGACCGGGCGCAAGACGCCGGTTATCTTGACTCAGCACACAGTCTCGATGGAGTTCCGAGACTTTGATCCGTCGGACTATCGGAGATTGGCTGAGATTTACGACGCGATCTTTCCTGAACGGTCGAGGAGCATTGATGAATGGCGGTTCTATGACGACAGCCTCGACAAATCAAAGTACTACTTCAAACGCTACACTTGCTCGAGTACCGCTAACGGGGCGGTTCTAGGCTTTGGAGAGATGTGGAACCCGCCCTGGATGTTTCACCCGAACAAGTTCTGGCTCGACGGATGGGTCGACCCTAAACATCAGGGTCAAGGCGTCGGGAGAGCAATCTACAAGACACTTGAGGCCGAGCTGAAACGCCGCGCCGCGACAGTTGTCTGGATGGGCATCAGGGAGGACATGAGCAGGCCAATCACATTCGCCCAGAGGCGCGGCTTCAGTGAGAAGATGCGAGGCTGGGAGTCGACGATCAACCCCTCACATGTAGACGCTACAAAGTTCGAAACCTATTCAGTAAAGGCCACCAGGGCAGGAATCGAGTTCTCGACACTAGAGCGAGAGCTCCGAGAAGACCAAAAGTGCTACCCTAAGCTGTACGAGCTAGTGCAGACCACCTTTCGAGACGTGCCCATTGCGGATACTCCCACCGACACTCCCTATGAACAGTGGATCACGTTTGAGATGAAGAATCCAAATCTGGTGCCTGAGGGCTACATCATAGCTAAACATCATGATCGGTATGTGGGCACGAGCGTCGTGTGGCGGCTGAAGAAGGAGCCTCGAAGTCTCTACCAGGGACTAACCGGGGTTCTCCGAGAGTACCGAGGTAAGGGCATAGCCATGGCATTGAAGCTGCGGGTCTTGGATTTCGCCCGGAAGAATGGCTTCGACAACATCCGAACCTTCAACGCATCAACCAACGAGGGCATGCTAGCAATCAACGCGAAGCTCGGATTCAGACGGGACTCCGCCTGGATCACTTTTGAGAAGAACCTAGAATAGGAGCATCTGTTAAACGACAAAACAACTACCCGTCCTAAGACTGAAAGGTTCTCCATACGAGATAGGCT
>WNGP01002188.1_pt1 | contig 17280 bp, 10 predicted proteins | sample 5407671 | NCBI WGS metagenome assembly WNGP01 (sample SAMN13153381, study PRJNA577476) | soil metagenome | isolation source: 40 cm soil or saprolite under Garry oak tree replicate 2 | place: USA:California | collected 2016-06-15 | reverse complement strand
GTCGTCGTGACTGAAGAAAGAGAGATGTAATCGATGGCACTTACCACAGAAAAAAAAGTGAGAGCTTCCGTCACTCCCCTCCAAAAAGCGTCGCTGAGGTCTCTGTCCTCTGGCCGAAAATACGCCTGGCTGACACTCAACTACCTCTTGATGGTCCTGCTGGCGATCTTTTTTCTGTTCCCAACGGTGTTTATGGTGGTTTCTTCATTGAAAGCCAATGAGAACCAGCTCCTGCAAGATTTGAGTACCGTGAATGCCTTTATCCCCTATGGCGACATCTCGCTGGAGAACTATAGCGACGTCTTCCACCGGCTCCCCTTCGGTCTCTATATGTTCAACTCGGCGTTGATAGTCACCTGTATCGTCGCGCTGGGCCTGGTTGTCAACAGCCTGATCGCCTACGCACTTGCACGTATACCGTTCCCCGGCCGCAAGCTCATCGTAGTCGTGATCGTGGCGTTGATCGTCATCCCGTTCGAGTCGGTGGTCGTGCCGCTCCTGCTGATGGTCAACCAGTTTCCCTGGTTCGGTAGCTCTACCACCTGGATAGACAGCTACCAGGTTCAGATCATCCCGTTCATCGCCGACGCGTTCTCCGTTTTCCTCTTCTACCAGTTCTTCCTTGACATCCCGAAGGCTTACGAGGAGGCGGCTCTCGTTGACGGAGCCAGTCGGTGGCGCATCTACTGGCAGTTAGTCGTCCCGCTTTCCCGCCCTGTCTTTGCCACCGTCGCGATATGGCAGGTTCTCACCCACCTGGGCGACTTCCTGTGGCCGCTGCTGGTTACCCGTGGCGATACATATCGACCGCTGATGGTTGGGATGGATGTCTTCTTTGGCCAGTCTCCCCTGCGTTGGGGCGACATCATGGCCTTCGCCAGTATGATCATCTTACCTGTATTGATCGCGTTCCTGCTGTTGCAGAAGTTGCGAGGCAGAGGTGCGATGCCAGTATCCCGCGGGGAACAGGCCGATACCGATGGCGATTGCTGCTCCGATTTCAGCGCGATTGAATACCAGATGCGGCGGAAGGTGAAAAGGGACGGTTCGTATGGTCCCAATACGCAGCAGGAGTGCGAAGAGAAAGATGCCCAGTTCCAGCAGAGCTACCAGCAGGTAGGATAACTCCTCCATCTTTCGTCTTCTGCGAAAGATATATACGAATACGATATTCAGTACGCATAAGAAGCCTGTTATGCCGAAGGTTAATGGGAAAATGATGTCATTTATATTCAAGCTTTATTGCCTCCACCAGCTGCCCTCAAGGGGACTTCAATTTGTCAGTGATACGTTAGCTCAAGGTTTGAGAAGGCTACTTCAGTACCCTTCAAATTCACCAGCATTCCTATCTGGCCGCGACTAATCGAGTTATCCTGGGATGATCCAACTTTCTTACCGTTTACCCAGAAGTTGAAGTACTTGCCATCGATTGTCACTTTGAACGTGTTGGCGTTCCTGGCGCCCTGTCCCTGGTGGAACTCACCACCGAAGTTATGTTGCCAGATCGTAGTGTAGGGAGATTGTCCTTTACTACTATCGTATTTCAGGAACTGGTACATGCCCCCGTTGTTATTCACGACTTCAAAGCTATAGAACGTGATCACCGTTTTACCGTTATTGACGTGTGTGTTCAGGAAGAAAATCATCCCAAATGAGTTATTGATGGAGGTATCGTCCCCTTTTATCTCCTCCATTGTCAAGCTAAATGCCAATGGCCTGCTTAGCATAAAACCGGGCAGCAGCGCGGGGGCACTTTGCGTGGCGTCATTATCTGCGACGTGATATGCGCTCTCCTTGAAAATGTAGGTTTTATTACCAGAGGCAACAACAGGCCAGTTGTGGATATTCTGATGCAGCGAGTCCGTTAAAATGTAGTTTGCATTCGCAGTAGCGGTAGCCTGGGCAGCAGCAATAGCGGGCCAGTCCGGTTTCAGGCTTTCGGTAACTACGCTACTCTTCGATTTTGATGCTGGACTCGCGTGAAAGTACCAAAACATTCCCGAACCAGCCAATATGATGAAGAAGGCGAGCAGTGGCGCCCAGAACTTCTTCAGCAGATTTGCATTCTGTGGCGTCCACAACCTCTCCAGCAGCTTTACATGTTGTAGCGCCGGTGGATCATTTGCCGGCTTGTTTGATGATTCTTCGGGCTTCTCTGTACCCGGTGACACGGGCAAAAAGCCAGTAACATAACGTCCAGGCTGACCGGCAACGGGTACCTGAACTAGTTTTACAGCGCCAGTCAGCTTCATAGTGCCGTTAGCTCCCATTTCGCCAGGGAGTGTCAGTGCCCCAGTCGTATTTGTCGCCTGCAAGGGAGAGATTGGATTGGTGATTGGCAATGCTCCAGTAGTCGGCTGCTCATTGTTTGGCGTGGTCAATGGTTTCGTCAGGTTTGGAGCAACGCCAGCCGGAGCTGGAGGCGAAACCTGTTTGGGCGCCGATTCAGAGCCATTCATTGGCAGCAGACCACTGGATTTGAAACCAGGGCGCGGATGCGTTGGCGGAAGAGGAGTCTCAGGGAAAGTGAGTACATCAGGCACTTTTTTCTCGGGTTCACGCGGGTCTACAGGTGCCAGGTTTTCGGACGACCGGAACGCGGCTAAACCTTCTGCTGTGAGAAGCCCTGTTGATTTGCTGCTACTCTGATTGCTTGTGACAGGCCTGACCTGCTCTTCTTCTCTGGCGGGCTGCTGCCAGACTGGATCAAAAAGCCCACGTTTTCTTGGCGTGAAGAGGGGGGCAGCGGTGGAGCTGGCCAAGCCAGCAATCGTGCTGGAGGAAGGCTCAGCGAGCGAACCGGCCGGGGTTAAGGCTACACGGAATGCTCCTGCTAAATCTTGAGCGCTGGCATGCCGATCGAGCGGACGCTTGGCAAGGGCCTGCAGTATCACCTGCTCCGCGGCCTGTGGTAAGTCGTTACGCAAGAGGCGCGGTGATGGCGGAGGCGCCTGTAACACCTGGGAGGCGATCTGCTGGGGTGTCCCTATTTGAAAGGGCGTCTTGCCCGTCACCACCTGGTAGAGCATTACGCCTAGCGAATACAGGTCTGTACGCGCGTCAACTACATCTCCCATTATCTGTTCCGGGGCCATATAATCTAGCGAGCCAACGGGCCTACCTGCTCTCAGCAAACGCATGTGCGAGGCCTGCCGTTCAATGTCCATCTTTGTCAACCCGAAATCGCTCAGCAGCAAACGCTCACCGTTCGTCAAAAAAACGCTGCCGGGCTTGAGGTTCAGGTGGAGAATCCCTTGTTTATGGGCATAATCCAGGGCGTTTGCTAGCTGGTCAAGGTAGTTGGCGACAAGCGAGAGTGGCAGTTGTCCTTGCCGCTCTATCATGCTCTGGAGCGTCTCTCCGCTGACATATGGCATTACCATGTAAGCCATGCCATCGTGTTTACCGTAGGCTAATACCGGGAGAATGTTCGGGTGTTGCAGAGAGGATACAACATTGATCTCTTTGCGGAACCTTTCCAGGAAAGCTGCTCCTTGACCGGGCGTCTGTGTTGCTGCCGGTGATAGGATTCTTACCGCTACCTGTGGAGCGGTTGGCGATTGCTGCGCCAGGAATACAACACCTGACTCCCCTTGACCGATAACTTTCTGGAGTGACACGGTGCCTAACACCGTGCCTATCAATGTTTGTGCATTTATCACTGGAATACCTCTACTCCTCAGTTACGCGTGATCAACATGTTCGAAAAGGCTACTTCAGTTCCCTTCAAATTCACTAACATTCCCAGGCTACCACTCTTGAGAGAGCCATCATGGAAGGTCTTTACCTGCTTCCCATTGACGATGAAGGTAAAGTTTGAGCCATTCTGGTAGATTCTAAACGTGTTGATTTTTCCATTTCCCTGTCCCTGGTGATACTCGCCACCGAAGTGCTGCGACCACAATTGGGTCCAATATTTATTGGGGTTCCCCTGGCTATCATCGTACTTGTAGAACCTGTAATCCCCACCCTTGATATTGAGCGCTTCAAAACTATAGAACGTGGTAAAGGTTTTTCCGCCCCTGGCTTGCTGGCTAAAGCGAATGATCATACCAAAGGAGTTATTATTGGAGGTATCATTCCCTTTTACCTCCCACATCGATAATGCATAGGCATTGGGGATAGTAAAAGATTGCTGCGGCAAGACGACAGCAACGGCGTTGCCCTGAGTATTGAGAATATGGTAGGCCCCGCCGGTGAAGAACTCATTTTTGCCCACTGGAAAGTTATGGATATTCTGGCTTAAAGGATCCGAAAGTATCTTATTTGCATCAGCCGTGGCCTGCGCTTGCATCGTCACCGTGGCCTGCGCATTCGGGGTAGAAGCGGTCGTAGGGCTGAGATGCACCGCCGATTGATTCTGGTGCGTGCGTAAATACCAGAAGGATGTGACGACAGCCCCAGATATTACCAGTACCACCAGTACCACGAGCATAATGGACAACAGAGGGTTTTTCCGCTTGCTATTCTCTTCCTCACGAGTATCATCCTGCTCTTGCGTTTGAGGAATGACAGGTAACAAGCCGGTCACGTAGCGGCCAGGTTGGCCTGCAACGGGCACCTGAACAACTTTGACAGGTCCGGACAGTTTCATTGTACTGGCGCTCCCCTGCTCACTGCCTGGCAGCATGAGCGACCCGGTAGTGTTGGGGTCATTGAGCGCAGGAGATAATTGGTTCAAGCCTGTCGGCATGGGAATGGGCTGTAAACCGGTCGTGGAGGGTAATGCACCAGTAGCAACCGGTAAATGGCCGGTACGCCCAAGAATAATAGGAGAAGGGGGTGGTTTTGTCCCGGTCTGTATGGGCGCCTGTTCCAACCCTGGAGATTTGAACGCAGGCTGCTTCCCTCTGAAAGTTGGCAATACACCTGTAGCATTGGCGGGAGAGACATTATTGGTTGGCGTGGCTGGCAGCTGACCCGTTCCACCTACTTTAGGAAACATGCCTGTGCGGGAGAGTAGCCCTGTCGAACGTGGGGTATCGGCACTCGCCACTGGTAACACACCGGCTGGTCCTGCGCTTAGATCATTGAGTGGCACGGGTACGCTTCCGGTCGAGCCTTTCTGCCAGGCAGGATCAAAAAGTCCTCGCTGCGCGATGAGGCGTCCAGAGGTAGAGGTAGTCATAGAAAGCGAGCTTGACGAGGCATTACCTAGGAGCACGCCGCTGATATTTAGAGCGTTACGGAAAGCCTCGGCAAATTCATGGCCAAAGGCATAGCGATTATCGGGGGATTTCGACATGGCTCGCAGGAGCACCTGCTCTGCCGCGATTGGTAGATCTGGCCGGAGTAAACGTGGAGACGGTGGAGGAAATTGCAACTGCTGCGCCGCAATCTGCATTGGTGTCTCTCCCTGGAAAGGAGTTGTTCCTGTAATCATCTGATACAGAATGACGCCCAGGGAATATAAATCCGAACGTCCATCTACCATCTGGCCAACCACTTGTTCGGGGGACATGTAGTCTGGCGTTCCCACCGGGGCACCTGCCCCGGTCAAGCGTATCTGCGGGTTTGGCCGCTCAGAGATGATTTTCACCAGGCCAAAATCGGTCAATACCAGGCGCCCTTCGACAGTCATCAAAATATTAGCAGGTTTGATATCCCGGTGAATGACGCCTCGTTCATGGGCAAAATCCAGGGCCGCAGCCAACTGTTCCAGGTAGTTCAGGGCTTTCGGTAAAGCCAGTTGCCCTTCCCTCTCCATAACATCGCGCAGTGTTCCGCCACCGATGTATGGCACTACCAGGTAAGCCAGCCCATCTTGTTCACCGTATTCATGCACAGGTAGAATATTTGGGTGCTCCAAGGAGGCGGCGGCGTCGGTTTCCCGGCGGAACCTTTCCAGAAAAGCCGCCCGCTGATGGGCTGTCAGTGACGCTGCCGGCAACAGCACTTTCACGGCTACTTGCCGACGAGGGCGCGCTTGTTGTGCCAGGAATACGGCTCCCATGCCTCCTTGCCCAATAACTTCCTGAAGTGTACAGGTTCCTAACGCCTTACCAATCAATGCTTCTGCATTCATCAAAACTCTACCTCTTCTTGCTTATTGAAGTTTTGTACCCACTCGCACACACAAATACATACAGCCGTCTGCCCACAACTGCCAAAAACCGTTTTGAAATAGCAGGTTTCTCATGTACATCTTATTCAACTTGTGCGATTATGACAATCTATTACGCTTGCGAACATGACCATAGTACTTTGAAACGGTACATGAAACACTCGATTGACGAAAAGGTATGCGCTTTTTTAGGAGGCGCCACTCATGAGGACATATTACACGCAAAAGAACGCACAGCACTACAATCGGACGTGGCGGTCGTTCTTAGAGAAGACCCTAGCCGCCACCATCTCCCTCATCGAGATGACACATCTCGACGAGGAAACAGACAAACGAGCGCGGCCTATCCGCATCCTGGATGCCGCTTGTGGGACGGGACTGCTCTTAGCGCAGCTAGCACGCCTGATGCCCAGAGCTGAACTCTATGGCGTCGATGCAAGCCAGGCAATGCTTACCCAGGCAGCTGATCTTCTCCGAGATTGCCCACACGTTCACCTGATTCAGGCATCCATTGCCGATGGAGAAACGGCGGGTCTCCCCTTTGCAGCGGCCTTTTTTGATCTGATTACCTGTACCAACACCCTGCATTATTTCTCCAATCCAGTGGCGACGCTCCGAGGATTGAGACGCCTGCTAGTTTCCACGGGACAGTTAGCGATTGAGGATTATGTACTGCGAGGCTTCCCTTTCCCCTGGAAAGCCTTTGAGTGGGCCATCAAGCTCTACGATCCGCAGCATGTTCGACTCTACACCTGCTCCGATGCCCAGTCGCTCTGCAGACAAGCTCAATTCCAGGTGCTTCACACGCAGGTCTTCCCGATTGATCTCTTTTGCCAGGGGTGGGCGCTGCTTCTGAACTCAAGTGGAACCGGCGACTGGTAGTGCATGGTGGCGGGCGCGTGCCGGAGATCGACAATATCCTGGGTGTTAAAAGGTCCCTTCTGTTCTGTGTTTTGTCACTCCTGCGTCCGTCGTTGGCTCACCAGAGTTCATAGAACTGATCTGTGCCCAGGGTGGGAATGAGCGCACGAGCCAACTTCTCCACGGGTCCCGTTCGCCCCAGCTCCAACCAGCCGTCGATACTCCCCAGGTAGCACATCCGCTCCACGCCGAATCGTCGCTGCGCCGGATCGAGGAGAATGAAGCGCAACACCGGCGCGTAGCGGGCGTAGTGCTCCTCCACGGCCCGCAACTGCTCGGCGAGGCCCGGGCTCGACAGGCCGGCTATATGCAGATCGCTGAACACAGCGTCGTAATCGGGGCCGACTTGCTCGTAGATCTCGATCCGGTCGCGCTTGACGGCGACCCGGTACCGGCGCGCATCGGGGTGCTGCTGCACCACTGCCTCGACGGCCGCCACCTCCTCTGGCTGGATCAGTGAGGGGCGATCTTTGACCAGGGAGACCACGCCGTTGACGCTCTCGCTGATCGTGAAGCCGGGTGGTAGCTCCGTGACCGGCTCGCCTTGACTCTGGCCCGCGCGGCCAAAGTAATAGCGTGGCTTGCCGGTTTTGGTCTGTCCCCGGTCCAGTATGTAAGTCAGGCCTTTGCGATTGGTGTAGCTGACCGGCATCATGACCCTCCTGGCGCTGTCCTCAATACAGTGGCGCTGTGGAGCAGGTCTATCCTCACGATACGGATGAGCGACGGCTCGGCAGCGGTACGACAGTGCCATGTATAGCTTAAGAAAGCGCGCCATTTGTCGATCAAAGTGATACTATATCGCTCTCAGGAGCAAGTATACCAGAGATCCTGGAAAACTGCGACCGTTTTGACGCAATTTCCTCTGGCGTATCTGACAAATATCTTCTCGAAAGAGAAGAGGATCTGTGAAAGAAGGTAGGTGACGAACGAAAAAAGAGTTACCTCGGTTTGAGGAATCGAACACTGTACACCCCCAACATTTTATGGTATATCATTCTTATATGGTAGCTTCTCACTTCACACGAGAGAGCGAGAGGTTGGATACCAGGCGTGGCCAATGCTTGTCTTCTCTGTAGCGTTTTTCTCACTATTTATTTAGAGGCTGAAAGGAGTCTCAACATGCGTCAAGACATTGAATTCAATGCGGAAGGGACCACCTTGCGTGGTTGGTTGTTCACCCCTGATGCGGGACACAGGCCATTTCCGACCATCGTTATGGCCCACGGCTTCTCGGCTGTGAAAGAGATGTACCTCGACAGCTTTGCCGAGGTCTTTGCAAATGCGGGGCTGGCTGCCCTGGTATTCGACAACCGCAACTTTGGGGCCAGCGATGGCGAGCCACGACAGGAGATCGATCCCTGGGCACAGGTGCGCGATTACCGGCATGCCATCACCTATGCGAGAACGCGGCCGGAAGTTGATCGTGAGCGCATCGGTATCTGGGGGTCGAGTTATAGCGGTGGTCACGTCCTGGTGGTAGGAGCCATTGACCGGCGTGTCAAGTGCGTCGTTTCCCAGGTGCCACTCGTCAGCGGCTACCGGAACATCTTGCGTTTAGTACGTGCCGACTTTATCGCTGGGGCGCGTGCACAATTTGATCAAGATCGGGAAGCACGCTTTGCCGGTAATCCACCTGCGATGATTCCAGTTGTCAGCGCTGATCCCGCGGTACAGTCAGCTCTACCGACAGCCGATTCCTACCAATGGTTCACCGAGACGGGCAAGACCAGGGCACCGGCTTGGAAGAACGAGGTCACGGTGCGTACAGTGGAGATGTTGATGGAGTATGAGCCGGGGACATACATTGAGCGTGTCAGTCCCACTCCTTTGCTGATAATCATTGCAGCAGGGGATCACCTGGCGGTTGCAGACGAGGCCTTCGCGGCCTTCAACGTGGCCAGGGAACCAAAGAAACTTGTCGTCTTACCTGGAGGACACTTCGAGGCCTACGGTGGACCTGGATTCGAGATGTCGAGCGGGGCGGCTCGCGATTGGTTCGTCCAGCACCTTCGACAAGGTGTTGAGCAGTCGACTCTGACAGGTATCTAGAACACAACATGGGTCTTGTGGCGAAAGTGGAACGAGGGCATGCGCGAGCATACTCGTTCCACTTTGTATGATTAACTTTCTCCTCACTAATACCTATCATAAATTCACTTTGAAGCATATCCTGCAAAACTGGCGAGAAAACATGGGTTTTTCTGTATCCGAATAGTACACCTTATACGTGGTAGAACTAGTGGATTTTTCGGTCGTTCCCTAAATAGTTTGCTCCTACTTTTGAGGTAAATCTATGGACAATCAAACACAATCTTTAACTTCGAAGCATTGCTCTCAATGTAGTGGAGAATGCATCGCCTTTGCCATGGGCAGCAAACCCTTTGGACGGGTAAAGAGCGCTCTTGACCAGCAACAGCAGTTTTTGCCAATGGATGCCTTGATTTGTACTTGCTGCGGGCATACAACTTTCTATACAAGGGAACCCGAAAAACTCCGGGTGCAATAGCTTTCCGGCACAACAGTTCCCTGACCTGGTAACCTGTGACGATGTGCCAGATTATTTATTGTTGCCTCAGGGTGTCGATATCTTCTTCGGCGTCGAGAGGGATTTCTTCGTCGCTGATACTGATCGCCATAGAGGGAACTGTGCGGCTCTGGACAATAATCCCGCGCAATAGAGAGGTGGAAGCTTGCGCCAGCATTGGTCGCAGGCGTTCCATACGTTCACGCTGGATCACCAATTGTTCGGCGCGATTCCTGGCATTGGCGACGGCAGAGCGCTCGTTCGTTATGCCTTCGGTCAATACTGGCGTGTCCTGCTCCCAAACATCACGGGCATCAAGCACCTGGCCCACGGCGGATTGTACCTGTTGCAACAGATCAATGGTTTGATTGAGCAACATTAGAAGATCGCCTTCGGCGAGGTCCACGCGCCTGAGCAATCCGCCCAGCGACATGCCACGGGACCATGCTAACGCCACACCATGAAAATCGGGGACAATGCCAGGGGTAAAATTGATGCTGGCGCGTTCTTCGATGCCGTGAACATGCTGCTCTATACGCCACAACTCGCCGCGTACACGCTTGAGGTTGGTGTTGAGTACGTCACGATTATTCAGACGGCGATCGTTATCAAAGGTGAACCAGCTACAGACTTCAGCGAGTTCGCCTGGCGTCAGCTGATCGAGCGCTCCGGCCATCATGAGCTCAATGATCAGCACGCCAGAGGGGTGGAAGATACCGCGCAGTAGATGTCCTTTGATCGTCAGCCTGTCGTCCTGTCCAATGTAGCCGAGGGCACGCAGAGCAAAAATAGTGCCATCGAGTTCCGCCGCGCCCGCGCGACTGAGGGGATACGCGCCTATCGAGCGGCGGCGTCTCTCCAGAGCCTGCGTCGCGCCTTCAACAGCTTTGGCACGTTTCTTATTTTCTTTCTTCTTGCCGGTATGATAACGCATCTCGAGCCTCTCCAGGCGCATCCTTTCGCGCTGTTCCCACAGGAGGTAACGCTGGTACTCACGGAGGCTGGAGGCACAAATGCGGCGCAGGTGCTGTATGTCGCCTGGACGCCAGAGATTGAGCACCGAGTTATAGCGAATGATGAATGAACTGGTGACCGGCTGGAGCTCAGCCGTAATGCGCTGGAATGAGCTTTCAAATGGTTCCCATGGTGAGTAGGGTATGATGGCCGCCCCATGAATGTCCATGCCGCGCCTACCAGCCCGGCCTGTCAACTGGCGATACTCGTTGGGCGTAAGCAAGCGCATCTCCTGACCATCAAATTTGCTAAGGCTTCCGACGACAACCGAACGCGCGGGCATATTCACTCCGAGGGCAAGCGTATCTGTGGCAAAAACCGCGCGGAGGTGTCCCCTGGCAAACAATGTCTCTACCAGAACCTTCAAACCCGGCAACAAGCCGGCGTGATGGAAGGCGAGGCCCCGCGGGAGTAGTTCGGCCAAGGCGTAGACCTGCTGGAGGCTGCGATCTTCTTTCGGCAGTTGCTCAAGCCAGATACCAACTTCTTCTTTGATGAGTTCCTGCTCTTCTGGCTTAGTAAAGAGATGGAGCGCGGCACTCATCGCTGCCTCCTCAACAACGCGACGTCCAGGCAGGAAGTAGAGGCAGGGAAGCAGATCAGCTTCGCGTAAGACGGTTAGTATCTCACCTGGTTCCGGCGCTTTGCGTGGGGCAGGTTTTCTGGTTCGTTGCTTTTCGTTATCCTGCGCTTCTGTTGAGGTCCTCGTGTCATTGGCAAATGATGACCCTGGCGACGCCCTTCCCCTTTTTCCACGTCCATCCCAAAAATCGTCCTCATCCTCTTCGTCTTCATCGTACAGAGAGGCGCGATTGCGTCCCATCATTTGCGCTATCTTAGCCTCACCGCCCACGTCAGGGAATCGTTCGACGCGCTGTCCACTGGCGTCCTGCACCAGGTGGAGTTTATTATCGAGAAAGTAGTAGTGTTCCAGGGGGACCGCGCGCTGCTCGTGCACGATCAGTGAGATAGGACGGTGCACGCGGCTGATCCAGTTAGCCAGGTCTTCAGCATTACTGACAGTCGCGGAAAGGCCAACGAGTTGCACATGCGGTGGAGAACAAATAATGGCCTCTTCCCAAACCGGGCCGCGGCCGATATCGCTCAGGTAGTGGAGTTCATCAAATATGACGAAGCCTACGTCGGCCAGCGAGGAGGGAATCGGGTTCTCCTCACTTGTGAAGCGCTCTCCGCCCTCTTCCAGAAGCATATTGCGATAGACCTCGGTTGTCATGACAACTACGGAGGCGCGGCTGTGCTCGACGATATCACCTGTCACAAGGCCAACGGTATCATAGCCGTAGATTTCGCGCAGGTCGCGGTATTTTTGATTGGAGAGGGCCTTGAGGGGGGTGGTATAGATGACACGCTGATTGCGTTGCTGCGCGAGCCAGATGGCAAATTCCGCGACGAGTGTTTTCCCTGTGCCGGTTGGCGCGGCCACCATAACCGACTGTCCTCGCGCGAGTTCGGCAATGGCCTCTAGTTGAAATGCATCGAGGGGGAACGGATAACGCGCTACGAATGTTTGTATACCCGTCAGGGTTTCGCTCCCTGCCTCCACTTGCTTGTCCATAACCTCTTCTTTAGTGTTGTATATTATGTTGACTGCCACATTGTAACACGTCTTTCCAAGATGAACAAGCATCAAGCCACACCATCACATCTCTTCTTCCAAATTCACCCGCGACGATGATTCTGTTGCAGCAGAAGATGGACAACGCTATTTTGATCTCGCCAGCGAGCCGAAACAGATTGCCTGGTATGACAACTGCAATCATGAACTCAATGCTCAGGCCCGTCTTGATCGTGTCACCTCGCTCTGGGCGGAGCTTGGCCTGCTTCGCCCAGAGCGAGGAGATTCCTGATGTTCTGGCGCTGGTGCCATCGCCAATTCCACTTCAGGGATAACGAGTGTTGCAGGAGAAAACCAACAGCGACAAATCGCGCCTATACCTCTGGCGTCACGCGCAATGCTGGCTTGGGCAAAGGTGCATCCTCACTGAAGAAGCAAGGTTTTTTCTTGTCATCTATAGGAGAGATGTTCCAATCCTTAATCAAATCTAGCAGTGCTGCAACGCGTGGAGTTGCATTCTCAATCCATGCTGTGTCCCTACGGTAAGGATATTTGAGTCGGGGATCTGAATTCGTTTTAAGTTGTTGCTCCAATAGGGATATCTGAGTTGGGGATCTCAACTCATTTTGATGTTCGAAATCTGGACTCTTGAGAACTTCTTGCAGGCCTATAATATTGCGTTCCAGTTGATCCATCAGCACAAGGAAACGCACCCAGACGTGATGGTCAAGGTTGAACTTGTTGGGGTCGCACAATATCGCACCTGCCTCTTGACCCTTATTAACAATCTTCTTGATGATCGCCTCTGGCATCGCTAGATTCAGTCCGCCCTCATCCTTATTCAGACGGATTTGCACGACCCGCTCACGGTAACTGGGGAGATTAGCTTGCAAGGTGTCCCGGTAGTTCTGCGCCGTTCCGAAGATCGCTTGTGCAAAGCCGAGTAGACCGTTGACGTTATCCCATTCAGTGTCCTGCCTATCTTCGGCTTTTGGAAGATAAACAGGTTCTGTACTCTTCTCCCTCGCAGCCGCAGCAGCCGACTGCGCAGAAGCGTCATATTCTCGAAGAACGCTGGTAGCATTAGCACTGGACAACTTGGTGAGGTTAAAACCGAATGTGGGCCGTTTGGGTAGCCAGGCATCAAAGAACTGGATAGGGAAATTGCTACAAATCCCTCCATCACTAAACCAGTTGAGCTGCAGATGCTTATGCTCAGAATCTTCTAAAAGCTTCAATTTCTTGTCAGTGCTAAAGTCATTGTAAGCCTGGGTACTGATAGTATAGAGAGGAACAGCACTCAATAAGATCGGGAAACTGAGGCTCATGCGTGTACAAACAACTACGGGCAACTTTTCTTCGTTAGGAAGGTAGTAGTACCCGTCAGGCAGGTTCTCCCGCCGGATTAAAGGTCTTTTTTTTGGGTCAGGATCGAGAGGATCGGGCTGATTGCAGATCATATGCGTCACAATGTACTCAGGGAAGAGTTCGAGCATTTCGCTTTTCTTGAATATGAAATTGTGGAGACCCTCTGGCATCACAAAGGGTAGGTGATGGCTGAGATTGGATGTGACCATCTTGAGGTTGATCCCTTGACAGTTGAGGTCCTCAAAGGTGAGTGGGCAAGTGTGAGTAGTCCCAGCAAGATTGTCGAGCGTCATGCTCAACCAATCGGTCAGGTTTGTGAAGTCAGGTGTGCTGTCAGGTTTGGTACTGTGTCCTGTACAGATACCATAGAAATTGTTTGGCAGATCTATCATGGCTGAAATCACTCCACCTATATGCCAACCGAACCATGCACCGAGTACGCCTAGTATTACCATTGCAATGGTGAAACCCATAACGCTCTGGGCAGCACTTGTTGGCGAAGCCAGGTATACAATCGCAAACACCGCTAGAGGGAAGGAAACAAGTAGAATGATACCAATGATGGCCCCTAAAATTGCACCGCGTGAAATGGGGAGGTAGTTTAATAACCATACCCCTAGTACTTTGAATATGAGTTGAAGAGGATTCGACTTTTTTGACTGTTGGGTCTGGTTCTCCGATACTTGCTTTTCTTGTGTAGCCGACTTAGTCGCAGCAGTAGATGGAGTTGGAAGGAGGGCAAGCGCAACATCCAGCAGTGGCTTTGTTGCTCGACTAGCCTGAAAGAGATTGCGGAGATGATTATCTTTACCAAGCCACTGCTGCACATTCTTATCAAGGTAGGCGAAGCCGGCATCACTCCCCTTGTTCTTGTTGCGATTAAATTCCGCTGCTGCTACACCAGCAGCAGCAATTGCACCTGCTGAGGTTCCCCCGATATTACAAAATGTGTAATGATTCTTCAGTTGAAGGATGGCAGGCGGATAAACAATGCCACTGGTAATACCACCCTTGAATACAAGATCACATGACCATTCAGGTTCTTTCAATTGTTGAGGTGCTCCCGATTGTAAAGATGGTGCCGACATGATTGGTTCTCCTTAATTATGCAGCATAATGCACTCTCTCATTCCCTAAGCAGAACAGTATGACCCCTAAAATCTTCTAAAAGATAGACGTTCAGGTCAATGTTTTTTGGAGATGATGTTTAAACAAGTCGAATACGATTTATCCAAAAGAAGGGAGCAAGGCTGATTGCCCAGCCTTGCTCCTTTTCGTAACTAACGTCTTGTACTCTTCCCTCATTGCCTTTCACGCACTACAATTGATGTTAAAGAAAAATATTAGTGCACGTTATACCTGAACTGGGAGAACATATATATGAAAATCGTTACTGTTGATGAGATGCGCGCGTTGGAGACTCGGGCAGCACAGGAGTATGGGCTGACCTCACAGATATTGATGGAGAACGCGGGCAGAAGTGCCGCCGAGATACTGGCGCGCTATATTGCTGAAAAAGATAACGCTCGTCCGCTTGATGAACTGGCGTTTCTCGTGCTCGTCGGCCCTGGCAACAATGGCGGGGATGGCATGGTCATGGCGCGCTACCTGGAACAATGGGGTGGTCATATCAGCGCGTATCACTGGAAAGAACAGCATTTGACGGTTCGTGGACGGGAGATCGCGGCGGAGGACGCGGCGGCGACACTGGAAGAGGCGCTTCACCAGTGCGACTACGTGCTCGATGCGCTGCTGGGAACGGGGCATTCGCGTCCGCTGCCAGATAGTATGCGTTCACTGCTGGGGCGCGTGAACCAGGAGCGTGAGAAGCGCGATACGCTACGCATTGCAGCGGTCGATCTTCCGACGGGACTGAACCCGGACACAGGCGAGGTCGATCCTGGCACTATCAAGGCAGATATCACCATCACGCTGGCCTGTCCCAAACTGGGCTTCTTCTTTTTCCCGGGACGAGAATATATTGGCGAACTGTATGTCGGCGACATTGGTCTGCCCGCCGTGCTGGTGCAAGATATCCGGACAGAGATGTTGACGGGGGAACTGGTACGATCGATATTGCCGGGGCGGCCATTGAACAGCAATAAAGGCACTTTTGGCAAAGTCATGCTCTTTTGCGGCTCGCCACCCTATCCCGGCTCGGCATTTCTCGGAGGGAGCGCTGCGAGTCGTATCGGGGCGGGACTGCTGACGCTGGCGGTGACAGAGCAAATGTTACCAATTTATGCCGGCTCATTTCACGAAAGTACGTTTTTGCTGCTGCCTGAAGAGTCCGCGGGAAGTTTTGAACGGGCAAATAGCATCTTGAATCACCTGGAGGGGTACCGCGCGCTGTTGACGGGTCCCGGACTGGGGCAATCGCCCTATATTCGCGAGGTGATCCTTGAACTCCTGGAGTCTTTGCGAGCCATGCCCGATGAGAAACGTCCATACCTGGTCATCGACGCGGATGGCCTGAATAACCTCTCTGCGCTGGAAAGCTGGTGGACGCTGATGCCGAAAGACACAGTGATTACGCCACACCCCGGCGAAATGGGACGACTCTGCAAAGGTGTGAAAGTCTCAGGTGGCGGCATCGACCGCCTGTGGCTGGCGCGCAGCAAAGCAGCGGAGTGGCAGGTGACACTTGTGCTGAAAGGCGCCTGCACGATTATTGTCGAGCCGGGCGGTTGCACGCGTATCAACTGGCAGGCCAATCCCGCGCTGGCAACGGCCGGCACGGGCGATGTGCTGGCGGGGATGATCGCCGGTCTGATGGCGCAAAAGGTGGATCCTTTTGATGCTGCCAGCGCTGCCGTCTACCTGCACACAGCGGCTTCCGAACTGGTCAGCGCGGAGATTGGTGACACGGGGTTGCTGGCCTCAGACTTGCTGGGGCAGATTCCACACGCAATTGCCAACATCAAAGGCAGAGACAGATAGCAGTAAGACAAAACGAAAGGGCGTATCGTAACTCTCTCCGCTGCACGATACGCCCTTTCGTTTCGTAGTGTTTCAGGCACTTACGCAATGATCCTTCGCTCCGCTCAGGATGACATGCCCTGAGCTTTCGTTTCGTAGTGTTTACAGGCACTTACGAAACCGGTACGTTTGCCGATTCGTCAACGACATTAACGGTGATCTCTGGTTGGAGTTTCGACGCGATCTTGACCGGTACTTTAAAGGTACCCGTGGTGCGAATAGGTTCGGGCATGTCGATCATACGACGATCAATAACGATACCTTCGGCCTCGCGCAGGCCAGCAGCGATATCCTGGCTGGTGATCGAGCCATAGAGGCGACCCTGGCTGCCAACGCGCGCTTTAAATGTCAGCGTTACCTGGCCCAGTCGCTCTGCCTGCTGGCGATTCAATTCACTCTGTTTCTCAAGTTTGCGCTGTTCCGCGGCTATACGTTGCTGTCGATTTGCTATCAGCGAGGGGGTTGCGCCAGCGGCGAGTTGCCGTGGCAACAGGTAGTTCCGGGCATAACCATTCGCCACGTCCTTCAGGTCCCCAGCTTTCCCCAGGCCATCTACATCTTGTAAAAGAATTACTCTCATTAAACGAAGCTCCTCATAAGAGGGAACGGAAAATACCGTCATCCTCCTCACTCAATATTTCGGGAGTTAGTGTAACATAGAATGGTGTTTGCCGCAAGCAAGGGTTTGATTGGTGATCGTTCGATAATTGGTACCTAGAGGTCAGAGAGGAACAACCCCGGAGTCTCCCTATTAGCTCTGGCTGACTACAAGAGCCCTGCCAGAAGGGCTCCATCCTCGGCATTGAGGAAGTTGCCACACCAGGCAAGCAG
>WNGP01002171.1_pt1 | contig 17286 bp, 14 predicted proteins | sample 5407671 | NCBI WGS metagenome assembly WNGP01 (sample SAMN13153381, study PRJNA577476) | soil metagenome | isolation source: 40 cm soil or saprolite under Garry oak tree replicate 2 | place: USA:California | collected 2016-06-15 | reverse complement strand
AACCTGGCCGGCTGCTGGCAACTTTTGCCGTGACCCGAAGCTTAGTCTCTTTGATCCAAAGTACAAGTTTGAGCTTGGTACCTTCCTTTAGCGGAATCGGCATCTCGATAAAGCAGCCACCCAAACTGAGATCGGAAGCTTTGCCCCAAATCGGCGCATCGTCCCCGTGGGGGTGAAGTTCGATGGAATTTACGCTTTTCAGGCGGGGATACTTGCGGCGCTCAGTCCCCATGGAATGGCGGCCATACTCGTCCAACCCGGGAGCGGGCAAAGGAAAGTTCCAGATTGATTTTTCGGGCGAAAGGTTTTGCAGGCCGACTTGGCCCTCTTGAGCGGTGCCCGGTTCGCCTACCCACTTCACACAGAAACGGCTCTTACTCTGACCATGGGCCATGCCGATGGTCTCGCCAACCTTGATTTGGGGACGAACGCCTTCCAGCTTTGCCCCTTCTCGGCTGACGTTGACGGTAAAGAGATTTTCCGAGAAAGTTTTTCCATTAACGTCGGTGCCGAAGATTCGGACAGGCGACGTTGACCCATAACCCTCGAAGGTACCCTGAGGAGAGGTTTCGATCCGAGCCCCCAAATGTGGAAGGGATGTTAATGCAAACCCGTCCCTAGCGCCAAGTGACCACGAACGTACCGGCAGAATGTTAGGTTCTAGGAGAGGGAAAACGCTGCAAAACCTTGCATTATCAGTCGTTATTCTCTTCCGGGCCTCAAGGAAGTGGTTGTATTAGCAATTGTTTAGCCCATGAGCCGCGGCATTCTAATTGCAATCCCACAGCTGGTTGTCCCAGTTGGTTCGGGGTGCAGTGTCCGCAAAAGTGCAACCCGCGAGGCAGGAATGGCTTATAAGGAAATTTTTTGGATGGCGTGCGACTCTACCGAACAGTTGCGCGCGGAGTACGGTCCTTTTCACACCCGCGGGGAGGCGGAACAAGAAGCTCGCAAGCTGGGATTCAGTTTTCTACTTCGTTATGAGCACCTCATTGACGAGTCTGAGGATATCCAGGAAGTTCGTTGCATCTTCATCGAGTTGGCCCAGTCTGCGGCAACTTCCGTTCGAATCATACGCAAACTCCACACGCGATGCGCTACTTGCGGCGAATCGTCAGTTCACGATGAGCCGTGGCAGGCTGAAGTTTGGGCCGATATTCATGAATTCGAGCACTCCCGCCACCGGGTCAGATTGTTTGAGCAAACTCGCGCCGAAGGGCTGAAAGAAATCGGCGATTGGCGCGACAAGTGCGCCTGAGTTCAGCCTAAATCTTGCGCGACGTGAACGCCGCTTCCTATTCTGCTAATCTGTTTCCGAGATATTGGGCGCACTTCTGGCCCCTTCCGAGAAAATCTTATGGTACTTCTGCTATCCCTTGTGCTCGCGCTCATTCCCTTGCTCGGTGTTGTGTGGATTGTCATTTATGGTTCTCCATTGACCGTGGATGGATTGTTTACGTCATTAATCCTGCTGGCAATGTCAGGAATCCTCGGAATGAATGTGATGCTGGAAGTTCGCAAGCGGCGTGGAACTTCCGCGAAAGGTAAGTCTGCCTCGACTACGCGGACCACCCGCGACGGATTTGTCCAGAGCGGAAGGGTGGAAAGTGTTCAGTTCTTCGAATCCAACGTGGGGGAACCGAACAAGTCTGTGGTCACGCTATCGAATGGCGTCAAATCGTCCAACATGCTGATTCTTGAAGGGGACATGCGGAACGCGTTGCCCGTCGGTCAGAAAGTGGAAGTCACTTTTCGCAAGCACAGCGGACACAACGTCCTGCTGAACGTCAATTATTCCTAAGCTGTCTCCAGGATTTGCCTGTTTGCGGGCCGCTCGTGTCGCGGAACTACTGCCGATATTCCAACTGGTTCAGAAATTAGCCACACGGGAACCACCCCGTAGCTGTGCGGGTAGGGCACTTGCGGCTTCCTGATCTATCATCCACACCAATCGGCCATTCGTAGGACGCACCAGGCTGGCTGGCAGCTCTTCAGTTTGGTGTTCAAGAACCTCGCGGAGCACATTGGCTTTGTCCCGGCCACTGACTAGAAACATTGCGCAAGCCGAATGGTTCAGCACCGGCAGTGTCATCGTGAATCTATAAGCATTAAGTTTCTCCACCCAATTGGCCACAACCAGCCGAGTCTTTTCATGGAGAGCACGTGTTCCAGGAAAAACGGAAGCAGTATGCCCATCTGGTCCCATACCCAACAGAATTAAATCAAGGCGCGGGAATTCACCAGGCTGTAGATGGAAGAACGCAGTCAGAGTCTGCTCGTAGGCTCTGGCTGCCGCGTCTGCATCTTTTTCTTCGGCATGAATTCGAAAGATATTTTCCGCGGGTATGGGAACTTTCGAGAGCATCGCTTCATAAGCCATGCGGTAATTACTGTCAGGATGGTCGGGCGGTACATGGCGCTCATCTCCCCACAAAACGTAGATTTTTTCCCACGGGATTGAATGCTGAGGCTGATTGGCGAGCAGAGTGTAAAGCCCGCGCGGGGTCGAACCACCGGAAAGGGCGACGCAGAATTTTCCTTTGCTCCGTATAGCCTCGACAGCAAGCGTAATGAACTCAGAGGCAGCAGCCTGAAACAGTTCGGGGAGGCCATTCAGAATACGAATTTCTGCTGCGAACGCCATGGACGTTCAAGCCGTGGTTCTCACCACCGCGAAACGCGCAGCTCCGAGTAGAGCTACTCTGTCATTGGTGATCACTCTGACGGGGATCGCTTCCAGCAGATGCTGCATGCGCCCCTTACTGAGAAAGCCTTCCATGAACAACGGCCCTGCAAGTTTGGGCAACATCTTGGGAGCGATACCACCGCCGAGATAGATACCGCCCGTCGCCATGATCTTCAGAGCCAGATTTCCCGCTTCCGCTCCATAGATCGACACGAAGAGATCGATCGCCTGCTCGCTGAGGCCGCATTTTCCGTCTATCGCGGCACGTGAGATTGCTGCCGCCGGATCAGAATGCAGCATTTCGTCGGCCAGCCATTTCGGCTCGACTCCGCGCTCAGTATCGCGCACAAAATTGAACACATTGACCAGTCCCGGCCCGGAGACAATCCGCTCATAACTTACGTGACCGAAACGCACGCGAAGGTAGCGCAGAAGCTCGGTTTCCAATTCGTTACGAGGGGCAAAGTCAGCGTGACCCCCCTCAGAAGCAAATACAAGATGCTTGGTGCCGTCCCAATACATTCCAGCTTCGCCTAGGCCGGTACCGGCCGAGATCACGGCCTGATTACCGACCGGAGTCCCTTTAACCTGATTCAACGAGACCAGATCCGCGGGATCAAGAAATGCAATGCCCCAGGCATTGGCCTCGAGATCATTGATGAGCAGAGCTTTTTTAAGATCCAGTTCTTCGGCGAGCCGTTTGGATTCGATGATCCACGGAAGGTTGGAAGCTTCCACGCGGCCGTTACGTACCGGCCCGGCAACCCCAAAACACGCAGCGTGGGGATGCACATTCGCAGTTCGCACAAATTTGGAAACGATCTCATCCAAACTGCTGTATTCGCGGCTGGGAAAGACAGAGGCCGAGATCAGGCTGAAGCGGCCATCCAGTACATCGAAGACGGCCAGCCTGGCGTTAGTGCCTCCGATGTCGCCGGCCAGTATCATTTCTCGGAATTCCTCCAGTGGCGGCCGTCGCGCTCCATCAGGTCTTCAGCATCTTTTGGGCCCCATGTTCCAGCTGCGTAGTTGGGAAAGTTACGAGGGGGCAAGGCTTTCCACACATCCAGCAACGGGCTTACAACGCACCAGCCGGCTTCTACCATGTCCGCCCGCTGAAACAAGGTTTGATCTCCAATCATGCAATCGTGCAGCAGCCGCTCGTAGCCAGTGCTGGGCTGCGATCCGAAATAATCGGCGTACTCGAATTTCATGTTCACTGCGCCTAAGCTCATGGCTGGTCCTGGAACCTTTGCAGCGAAACGTAAGGAGATACCTTCTTCGGGCTGAATGTGCAGCACCAATTGATTTGGCATCAGGTTCTCAACCGGAGTATCTCGAAACAGAACAAATGGCGCTCGACGGAACTGAATCACGATATGAGTGTGCCGAGCCGGCATGCGTTTACCGGTTCGAAGGTAGAAGGGAACATCCGCCCAACGCCAATTATCGATTGCCAGCTTCATGGCCACGAAGGTCTCGGTGCGGGAGTCAGTGGGGACGTCGCCTTCATTGCGATATGCGGGCACGCGTTGCCCCTCAACGATCCCTTCGCCATATTGGCCGCGAACGGTTCGGCTCAGCACTTCCTCCGAACTCAAGGGCTGGATGGCGTGCAGAATCTTGGCTTGCTCATCGCGTACCGCGTCTGCGTGAAATGAAATCGGAGGCTCCATCGAGGTCAGACTGATAAGTTGCATGATGTGGTTGGGCACCATATCGCGCAATGCGCCAGCCTGGTCATAATAAGTGCCGCGGCCTTCCACCCCTACGGTCTCCGCCACTGAAATCTGTACGTGATCGATGTAACGGCGGTTCCAGATCGGCTCGAAAATTCCATTGGCAAATCGGAACGCCAAAATATTCTGGACTGTTTCTTTGCCAAGGTAATGGTCAATGCGATAAATCTGCTTTTCGCTGGCTACCTGCAGAAGCTGCTTGTTCAGCGCGCGGGCCGATTCCAGGTCGCGTCCAAAGGGCTTTTCAACGATGATCCTGCGCCAGCGCCGATTCTCCGTCTCCATTAGCCCGGCTTCCGCCAGTTGTTCCACGATGGGGCCGAAGTAATCTGAACCAGTGGCTAGATAATAAAAATAATTGCCATGCGTGGCGTGATCCTTATCGATCTTCTCCAGAAGCTCTTTCAAATGCGAGTAGAGGTTCTTATCCTTGAAATCTCCCTGGAGGTAATGCATGCGGCGCACGAACCATTCGCGCAAATCCGGATCCACACTGCCGGTGGCAAACTCGCTCAGGTCGTCGGAGACCTTTTTTCGGAATTCCTCCGTATTCATTTTGGCGCGAGCCACGCCCAGCACCGAAAACTCCCGCGATAACAGCTCATTTTTAGCCAGATTGTAGAGCGCGGGGATTAATTTGCGGCGGGTCAGGTCGCCGGCCGCCCCGAAAATCACCATCACACAAGGATCGCCCGGTTTCCCGATTCGCTGCTGCTGCGTGACTGGCATCACCTCGGCTTGGGACATTTGTCCTGTTCCTGATGAATGAATGGGCCGGAAGTCTTAAGCCGTCTTCTTCGCGCTCGCGGCTGGCTCGACGTGTCCGCCGAATTTCTGCCGCATGGCGGAGAGAACCTTTTCCGCGAAAGTGTGTTGCTGTCGAGAGCGGAAGCGCACGAACAGTGCGGCGGATAGAACATCGACTGGTACCGCCTCTTCAATTGCCGCCTGGATCGTCCACCGTCCTTCGCCCGAATCCTGAACGAAGCCGGTGTACTCGGAGAGTGTCGGACTCTCTGTCAGCGCCATCGCGGTTAGATCGAGAAGCCATGAGCTTACAACGCTGCCACGTCGCCATACTTCGGCGATGTCAGCGAGATTCAAGTCATAGCGATAACCTTCCGGCAATTGTTCGCTGCTGGCATTCCTGAAAATATCGAAGCCCTCGGCGTAGGCTTGCATCAGCCCGTACTCAATACCGTTGTGCACCATCTTAACGAAGTGTCCAGCGCCGGCAGGGCCGCAGTGGATGTAGCCATCTTCGGCTGTACCCGCCATACGCTCACGGCCCGGTGTGCGCGGAATGTTCCCGCGTCCCGGAGCAAGTGTTTTGAAAATCGGGTCGAGTAGTTGAACAACTTCTTTCGGTCCTCCGATCATCATGCAATAACCACGTTCAAGGCCCCAGACACCACCACTGGTCCCGACATCCACATAGTGAATACCCTTCTCACTCAGTTGCTTGGAGCGGCGGACGTCATCTTTGAAATAGGAATTACCGCCATCGATGATGATGTCCCCAGATTTCATACGCTGAGCGAGAGCTTGAACGGTTTGCTCGGTGGGACCGCCAGCCGGCACCATGAGCCAAGCGACGCGAGGCTTGCCTAGTTTGCTGACGAAATCATCCAGCGAAGCGGAAGCGATCGCGCCTTCGCCGGCAATTTGTTTTACATTGTCTGGACTCAGATCGGTGACGACGACTTCGTGACCGCCTCGCACCAGACGGCGCGTCATGTTCGCGCCCATCCTGCCCAGACCGACCATCCCCAAACGCATTTTTGTGCTCCTCGGCGGCAATACAGCGCCGCCGATTTCCGGCTTATCCAACTCGAAATCAAAAAACGAGGCTATTGCAGCGCTTGCTGGACCGCTTTCAACAGCGCGCCTAGGCCGGACTTGAGATCCCGACCGAGATGGACTCGCAATGCTCGCCGTCCACGCTCGACAAGAACCTGGAAATCCCCACGCGCCTGTGCCGCTTTGACTACTCCGAACGTGTACTTCTGTTCGGGCACTGGCAAATCCACGGCTTCATCGCAGGTTACCTGCAAGAAGACCCCGGTGTTTGGCCCACCTTTGTATGCCTGGCCCGTGGAGTGCAGGAAGCGCGGGCCAAATCCTAGGCATGTCGCCACTCGCCTTTTATCACGGACAGCGTGACGTATTTTTTGCAACAGCGCTTCATTTTCGTCATTCATCGGAACAAAGGCGAGAAGAGCGAAATAATCGTGATCGCTCAAGCGGTTCAAGTGGGCTCGTAAATACGCGACCAAGGATCTCTCCGAACCCGTCACCTTGGCTAATGCGTCGGTATTTTTCGGATCAGTGAAGAGCTTGATGCCGCTGTCTTCGAGCACGGGCTTCTCAACCGGAAGCGAACCGGTCTTTTCGTACTCTTCAGTCAGCTTTCGAGTGACGATCTTGCTGGCCTCCACGTCCGGTTGATTGAACGGATTGATCCCGATAATGGATCCCGCGACCGCCGTGGCAATTTCCCAACGGAAGAATTCCTGACCCAGGTCGTAAATATCCTCAACCGAGATTCGAATCACAGCTTGGCCGGCTTCTTCCAACGCAGCAACTTTCGCATCTTGCGCAGCATCGGGCGCCGACTCCAGGCGCACATAGGCAAAGATGCGGTCCTTGCCATAAATCTCAGGCGATCCCAGCTCTTCGCGATCGACAGGAATGATGCCCTTACCTTGCTTACCTGTAGACTCGGCCAGCAGTTGCTCCAGCCAAGCCCCTAGATCCGAAATACGAGGAGAGGCGATGATTGTAATTTTGTCGCGTCCTTCTTTTACAGCTGTACCAAGAATGATTCCCAGCACAACGCCAGGGTTTTCTTCGACCGGCACACAGGAAGCACATGCTTCGACCATTTCCTCTGTGCGATCGAGGAAGTTAACCGGGTCAACGCCCATCAATGAGGCGGGAACTAATCCGAAGTTAGAGAGTGCTGAGTATCGTCCTCCGATACTTGGTACGCCATGGAAAATGTGTCGGAAGTGATCTGCTTCCGCTACCTGCTGCAGCTTCGATCCCGGATCCGTGATAGCGATGAAACGGCTGCCAGCTTCATCCGCGCCCACAGTGTGCTTTACGCGTTCAAAGAAGTATTGTTTGAAAATGTTTGGTTCCAGCGTGCTTCCCGATTTGCTGGAGACAACGAACAACGTTTTTGCAAGATCTACTTTCTGCTCGAATGCCTTGACCTGAGCGGGATCGGTGGAATCAAGAACATACAACTTGGGATAGCCAGAAATCGGACCGAAGGTGAAGGCAAGCACCTCGGGACACAAGCTCGATCCGCCCATACCCAGTACCAGTATGTCGCGGAATCCTTCTTTCTTAATCTCTTCCGCGACGCGTCGGAGATTCTGATCCTGCCCAAGCTCCTCTTCTGTAACGTTGAGCCAGCCTAACCAGTTGGCCTCATCAGTCCCAGTCCAAAGCGACGCATCCCGCTGCCACAGTCGGCGTACTTTACCGCCGGCACGCCAATCTTCAATGTGGTGTTTTACCGAAGCAGCTAGCGCCTCCGGCAGCTTGTAGCTTTGCCGGTTTACCTTGGGACTGGTCTGAGATTTCGTGCTCCTTTCCACTGCTTGCAGAAGTTTGTCGAAAGCCTCTTCAAACAGGCGCACTCCGTCGTCCGTCAGCTTGCTGGTTATTGCATCGATCGAAATGCCAACCTTGGTCAGCGTTTCCATCGTTTCCTTGGCCGCGTCCACGTCTTCGGTAAGACTCAGTCGTGCCTGTCCGTGATCGCGGAACGCATCCAACGTTGCCGGAGGAATCGTGTTAACCGTATCCGGCCCAATTAATTCTTCGACGTAGAGAACATCGCGGTAAGCGGGATTTTTGGTGCTGGTGCTCGCCCACAGCACTCGTTGCGTTTGTGCTCCCTTGTCTGCTAGTTTTTTCCAGCGGGCAGTGCTGAAGATCGACCGATAAAGCTGGTACGTCAATTTTCCGTTTGCGATCGCTACCTTGCCCAGCAGGCTCTTCAATTGTGCCTGCTCGCGCGCATCTTTAGCATGCTTGAGACGATTCTCAATTTCTGAATCAACCAGTGAATCGATCCGGCTAATGAAAAAGCTGGCAACGCTGGCCATCTTGCTAACATCGCCTCCGCTTGCTGCCAGTTTTTCCAGGCCCGCCAGATATGCTTCTGTCACCTGCACATACACTCTTCGGGAGAAGAGAAGGGTAATGTTGATGTTGATGCCTTCACTCAAGAGTTGCTCAATTGCCGGAAGCCCTTCTGGTGTGCCCGGAATTTTGATCATTACATTTTCCCGCGCCACCGCTTTCCAGAGCCTTCTCGCTTCCTGGATGCTCCCTTCTGTGTGGTGCGCCAGATAAGGCGAGACCTCGAGGCTTACGTATCCATCGCGACGTTTGGTTTCCTGATAAACCGGACGCAAAAGGTCTGCAGCATCCTGAATGTCACGAATGGCAAGAATTTCGTAGCGTGCCTTGGCATCAAGATCGGTTCTGGATTGCAGCGATTTCAGCAGGTCGGCGTAATCGTTGCTGCCCGAGATTGCTTTCTCGAAGATAGCGGGATTCGACGTAATGCCCCGCAAGCCGTCTTCATCGATTAACCGTTGCAGTTCGCCACTGGTGATCAGGTTGCGCCGGATGTAATCCAACCAAACCGATTGACCGAACTTCTGGAGATCTTTTACTGGATTCGTGGCCTTGGCGGTTTCGAGAATTCCGGTGGACTGCATAAAATGCCCCTCTGTCGACAGATTGCCTTTGACCAAAATCGACTTTGAAAAATTATTTCGACTGCGCAATTGCCTGCCGGGCAGCCTCGACTACCTTATCCGGCGTGAAACCAAACTTTTTCAGAAGCTCTTTCAAGGGAGCCGACGCTCCAAACGTTTTCATGCCGATGACTTTGCCGGCGGGACCGACATATTGCGCCCATCCAAAAGTGGAAGCCTGCTCCACCGCAACTCGTGCTTTTACTTGTGGCGGTAACACTTTGTTCCTGTAGGCCTCATCTTGATGCTCAAAGATGTCCCACGAAGGCATGCTAACCACGCGTGCTTTAATGCCCTCGGACTTAAGTTGTTCGTAGGCGTCCACGCACAAGGAAATCTCACTACCGCTGCCCATGAGAATGACTTGTGGCAGCCCGTCGGACGTGTCGGCCAGGATATAAGCGCCTTTGGCCACTCCCGACGCGGAAGCATACTTCGATCGATCCAGAGTCGGCACATTTTGACGTGTGAGCACCAACGCGGCCGGCTGTTCGCGAAGCTGCATGATCACCCTCCACGCCTCTACCACCTCATTGGCATCCGCGGGACGCAGCAACACCAGTCCCGGAACCGCCCGCAGTGAAGGAAGCTGCTCCACAGGCTGGTGTGTGGGGCCATCCTCGCCGAGCCCGATGGAATCGTGCGTGAAAACGTATATGACGGGAAGCTCCATGATGGACGCCAAACGAATGGCAGGCCGCATGTAATCGCTGAAGTTGAAAATGTACCGCCAAAGGGCCGCAGTAGCGAAAGAGCCATACCGCTCAACGCGGCACCCATGCCATGTTCCCGGACGCCAAAATGAAGATTCCGGCCGCCATAGTCGCCAGCCTGAAAATCGCCCGCGCCTTCGAACTTGAGAGTGGTTTTGTTGGAAGTTGCAAGGTCCGCTGATCCGCCGATCAACCACAGCACATTTTGCGCCACGATGTTGAGAACCTTGCCAGAACTTTCGCGGGTTGCTATACCTTTTGCATCCGCGGGAAATGTCGGCAGATTCTTGTCCCATCCATCCGGCAGCTCGTGACGCTGCATGCGATTGAGTTGATCCGCGAGATCTGGATATTTTGTGCCATATTCGTCGAACCGTCTCACCCACTGCTGATGCAGTTCCGAGCCACGCTTCCCGATTCCTTCGCGGAAGTGTTCGCGTACTCCGCCCGGCACCAGGAACTTGGCATCTTCAGGCCAGCCATAGAACTCCTTCGCCAGCTTAACTTCTTCTTCGCCCAGCGGTTCGCCATGAGCTGCACTGGTGTCTTGTTTGTGCGGAGCGCCGTAGCCGATATGAGAATCAACAATGATTAGAGTAGGACGATCTTTGGTCTGCAGAAAATTGCGATAGGCGTCGCTGAGCATCTCCAAATCGTTGGCATCGGTCACGTGAGTGACGTTCCATCCATACCCCTGGAAACGTAATCCCACGTCCTCGCTGAAAGACCACTCAGCGGGACCATCCAGAGTCACGTGATTGTTGTCGTAAATCCAACACAAGTTAGGGAGTTTCAGATGACCAGCCAGCGATGCTGCTTCGCTGGCTACGCCTTCCATCATGTCGCCATCGCCACACATCGCATACACGTTGTAGTCAAAAAGCTCGAAGCCGGGACGATTGTAATTTGCCGCCAGCCACATGCCGGCCATCGCCATTCCAACGCTATTGCCTACACCTTGGCCCAATGGCCCGGTTGTAGTTTCTATACCAGAGGTCAAGCGATATTCGGGGTGTCCCGGCGTCTTGCTGTTAATCTGCCGGAATTTCTTGATGTCGTCCAAAGTGACGGCGAATTCATCCCGCGGCTCATATTTGGAATTCACCGCACGGACGCCAGCCAGGTAAAGTAGTGCATACAGCAGCATGGAGGCATGGCCATTCGAAAGTACGAAACGGTCGCGATTGGGCCAGAGCGGATCTTGCGGGTCGTAACGCAGGAACTGCTGCCACAAACAATACGTAACAGGCGCCAGCGCCATGGGGGCGCCCGGATGTCCCGAGTTCGCCTGTTGCACGGCGTCCATGGCCAGGGTGCGGATAGTGTTAATGCTTAGCGTGTCCAGTTGCTTACTGGTCAGCAAAGTCTGCTCGCTTGCCACCATAGGCGTGTCCCTTTCGATGGCATCCGGCCGGTAGGAAACGCGACGGATGCACAAGGCGGATCGCTGGGAGATATGACAGAACCCGCAACGGGTTCTCTTCAATCAGTTTACCAAGTTCTGCTAAGACGCGCCTCCGGCCGGAACGATTCAGCACGGCACGTTGAAACGCCTCTCTTTATCGGATGATGAGACCACGGGAAGGATTCAAAGGGTGGTTTGAAACGCGAAACGTTGTGGATCAGGAGAAGACTAGCGCTTCATCTGCGCCAAGTATCCATGCTCGCTGGAATAGCCCTTGGTGGTGGTTTCGACAAATTTCAGGAATTCGCGCAGGCTCTCTCGCTCAGTGGATTCCATTTGTGCAAATCGGATACGAATGCCGAAGGTAGGATTGCTCTTGGTGACAACGCCGTTAAGGATGATGCCTTTCACCCAGATTTTGCCATTGGCCACCCACAGACCCACTTCCACAGGGACACCGCTAGGGACGGGAGTGGCGGTTTCCACAAATGATCCACCCAGGCTGGTGTTCGATAGATTGCCCCAGATCGGTGTGGCCGAGCCCTGCACTCTCAACTCCACCGCGACAAAGCATTTCATCCGGGGATACTGTCTACGGTCCTGTCCCCAGGATGGTGTAAAGATGTCTGGTTCAAAAGGAGGTGAGGCTTCGGGCGAGGTTGCCACGGGTGCGGCTAGGGATCCAGTCGAAGCTTTCCCCCGTCCTTGAGCGGCGACCGTACTTCCTGCGCCGCCCTTAATCTCCCGCATGGCCTCAAACAGGGCCTGGTCGCGCTTCTCGGGCGAAGCATCGCGATAAGTCTGGAGCAGCTTTCGGAGATGCTTTACCACGTCGGGATCGGACAGAAGCTGAGTCCAGTCCGCCCCCCGCGCAGAGGTTTTGGCGTCGCTCATAGGGTTGAACGAAAAAAGGCAGTCATCGCCCTGCATCAGTGTGAACGCGCGGATGCTTCATAGCAAGATGACGATGGTTACTTTCGTCAGTAACGCGGAAGAGAGTTACTTTTCCGAGGGTCAAGCTAGAGCCTCGTCCCCGCGCAAGTCAAATGAACGGCCCAATTGAACCTCCTCACTTCCGTGCGGCGAAAACCGCGACCAACGAGAGGACACTTATTACGATCGGGAACCAAACCTGAGAAACCCAGGGCACGGGTATCAGGAACAGCACATCCAAATCTTTGAGTGATGATGGCCAGCGAACGGTGGCCCACAGGCCCGCATAGTACATGAGATCCCAGATTGCGAACGTCCACAAGAAGATTGCACAACGTTCTCTTGTCCCAATCCCGCCGAGCAATGCCACTGTCGTCAGCATGACCATAGTGGCCACCTCACGAAAGACTTCAATCTTGAGTAGGCTTTCTGGAAATTCGCTAATGGATTTTTCTTGCTCATAACTTTCAGCCGAGGACCGGCGAATGTCTGACAATGTTCCGTGATAGCCCGGGAGCAAACCGGTTGCCGCCCGTAAATAAATGACTACCGAGGATTCCACGAAACCAAAAGCGCCCGCAAAAACCGCCAAGAGAATGAGCTGCCGCCCACTTATCACCAGGCGCTTTCGTCTCCACACCGCCCAGGCGATAAACGGAATCAGAGCGAGCAGGTTGACCCACCAAGGCTGTGCCAGCGCTTTGAGGTGTTGCATTCTCTGTGAATCATAAACTGGCGGAGACTTTTGTCTACGTGAGCCTAGTTTCTTATCTAGAGGATTCACTGTATGGACCAGAGTAGAAGCTTAAGTCAGTCTTCCAGCGCAGGTTCTACTCTGGTTTTGGAGGACATAATGCTGAACCTTTTCAGGATTTTGGTTGCGGACGATCATGAAGTCGTGCGGCACGGGTTGCGCTCCCTTCTGGAATCTCAACCGAACTGGACGGTATGCGGCGAGGCCTCCGACGGAGGCGAAGCGGTGGTCATAGCAATCGAGATGAAACCAGATCTGGTGGTTCTCGATATTGGCATGCCCAAGCTCAATGGACTGGAGGCAACCCGTCAAATCCTGGCTTCGCTGCCGACAGCAAAAGTGCTTATTTTGTCACTCTATGAGTCCGAACAGATGATCCAGGAAGTTCTGACATCGGGCGCACTCGGTTATCTGCTGAAGTCCGATGCATCCCGATATCTGGTCAAAGCCGCTGAAGCATTGAGGAATGGCAAAACCTTCTTCACGCCCCGATTTGGTCACCTTATCGTGGATGCAAGCCTGCGTCCGCATGGTGCTATGAACGCATCGTCACCTTCGGTGATCAGTTTGACGGCTCGCGAACGTGAGGTCGTGTATCTGCTCGGGGCGGGCAAGAGTACGAAAGAAGTCGCCGTGGCATTGGATATGGCGGTAAAGACGGCAGAGACACATCGTGCCCACATTATGCATAAGCTGAACCTTCACTCCATCACCGACCTGGTCCTGTATGCTGTCCGTAACGGAATTGTTACCACGCCTGGACCTGCACGCGAGCCGGTTGGCAGAGGTAATGGGCATTGCGAGCCATCGACTTTGGCAGCCGCTATTCAGGAAACTAGTATTCCCCCCGCAGAATGCTGAGGTGCCCCCCAGCACCTTCATTTTGCGGTAACGTTGCCTTCGCGGCAGTAGTTGCGGCAGTAGTTAAAGATGAGCGTATGACGGAGATCAACCCTTCTTGACTGCCGGTTTTGCAAGCAATTAAGATGGTGAATTGAGGCGCATACCTCTGGCTCGGCAAGGTTAATACGAATGTCGAAGAGTGTTGTGCTTTCCTCACGAATCTTGAGCCGTGCCTGGGCGCAGTATGCATTTGCGCTGTTGGCTACGGCGATTGCGGTTCTCGCCCGCTTCGCATTGAATCCCGTTCTTGGCGACTACCTGCCCTATATTACTTTCTTTCCGGTGGTTGCCTTCTCGGCCTGGTACTGCGGCGTCATTCCATCCGTCCTTGTTATTATTTCTTCGCTAATTGCGGCCCAGTATTGGTTCATCCCGCCTCCCCACTCGCTGCATGTTCTCAACACGGAACAACTCGCTGGCATCGTGGCGTTTACGTTGGTTTCTATCGTAGTCGTCGCAATGGGAGAAGCAACACGCCGCAATGATGAAGTTTTGCGCAAATCTCAAGGCGAGCTGGAGGAACGGGTCCAGGAGCGGACGGCACAGCTCGATTCTGCCAATCAGAGTCTTCGTGAGCTAACGGCACGATTGCTCCAATTACAAGACGATGAAAGACGGCGCATCGCTCGCGAGCTGCATGACAGCGTGGGTCAGCTATTAGCAGGTTTAACCATGAATCTGTCCGCCGTCGGCGCCGATATTGAGCGGCTCATCAAGACCGCAAACATGGTTACCGACAGTGCTGCTTTGGTCCACGAGATAAATAAGGAAGTGCGCACCATCTCACATTTGCTTCATCCCCCTCTGCTGGATGAAGCTGGCCTTGCGTCGGCCTTGCGTTGGTACATCGAGGGATTTGCGGAGCGCAGCAAGATCAAAGTCGATCTGGAGTTTCCCGACGATTTTGGACGTTTGTCCCGCGAGTTGGAGACCGCAATTTTCCGGACCGTGCAGGAATGCCTAACGAATATCCACCGTCACGCCGACAGCCCCGTCGCGAAGATCAGCGTAGCTCGGACATCGAGCGATGTTCGAGTGGAAGTGGCCGATGTCGGGAAAGGAATATCACCCGAGAAGCAAGAGGAAATGGCGGCCCTAGGAACCCCGGGCGTAGGAATCAGAGGAATGCGGGAACGACTGCGTCAGTTGGGCGGCAGTTTGGATATCAACTCCAATGGCAAGGGCACGGTTGTGGTAGCGCGGTTGCCCATTGTCGGCAATTCCGCTACGGCTGCCGCTTGAAGCGAAAAAGGCATCCTACCCTTCTTCACTCATTGGTAAGTGAAATTCAGCTTATCCAAATACACAGAATAAGGCTGCTGTTTGCTGTTCCCGTCCATCTGGTAGTTGATGGTCAGCCCGTACCAGGTGGTTGGCGACGGATTGTCGTAGCGATTCAGGGTGTTAGTTTTGCCATTCAGCGTGATGGACTTGAACAACAGACGATTGTCTGAAGTCCTCTGCACCTGAATCACTAGATGGTTCCACGCGTTACTTACCGGGTTGCATGGAATTCCACTTTTCACCCAGTGCATATGGACGTTGTCCCAAGTGTCCCACTCATGACCGCTGGCAATGCGGCACTCGTGTCCCCATATGAAGGACATTCCGTTGAAGAACTGGTTGATATCGAATTCCAAGGCTTGGGAACTCTCCAGGTCGGTGCCGTAAAAATAGACATCGTAAGTGAAATTGCTGAGGGTAGGCACCATTTTCTGATCCGGCAAATATTTGGTGAACTTCACATTCCAGAGGATATCCCCGAACGGCATAGTGCCGCCAATGTCGAACTTCATGGAGCCGCCACTACTCAGTGCAGGCGACTTGATTCCCTGAGTCGTTGCCCAGGTAGCCAGCGGACCCGCCGGGGTGCAGGTAGTACAAATGTTATAAGACGAGGGCAAAAGAGCATATCCATTCCACCAAGTGCTCCGTTGCAAGTCGGCGAATGTTGTTCCACTGGACGTTCCACTTCCGCTGGTGTCTGAGCTACCTACACTCGAGTCGCTCTTGGGTTGAGGCCCGAGCCCGCTCCCACAATTGGCCGAGAGTAACGCCAAAGCAACGATTAGGAGCGTCGTCAGGTTTCTGTATTGTTTAAAACCATGAATTCTGTCATGAGAATACGAAGCGGCGCGCATCAACGGGGCGTGGTTGGGGAGAACGATCATCGGCGATTGTGACTATGTCATGGGGTAGGAATAAGCGGGAGATTACGAAAGCACTCGTACCAGTAGCTCCAGGCAGATGGTGGATGAACGGAAGAATGAACAGGCGCTTGTCAGAACGGGCTGGATGGGATGGAATTATGTGCTCAGGATGGACCGGGGAAGAAAGACCCCTTCATTGAGATGAAGGGGTCAAGGCTTGGCAAGGCTTAAGCGATCTTTCTGTCCTCATCGCTCTCATCATCGTGATCTTCGCCAGGTGCACGGCGCTTTTCCGGATCGCCCTGAAATTCTTCCCCACTTCCGGGCGCGCGTCGTTTTTGTTCGTTGCCCTGTGATTCCTGCTCGTCAAAGGGGTTTTGTTGCTTCTCTTTCGAAGGATCTTGCATTCCCTGCTCCCCGCCAGATTGGTGGCTTTCATCCCTATCGTCTGCCATTTGAGTCTCCTGAAGTCGAATTTCGTCACTTGTCTGAGATGGCGATCTCATAAGCGGAGGATGTATTCGTTCGGATCCCGCTGGTTATATCGTTGGGTGACGCAGATCGCTTTCAGAAGGGCGAGATGCTGCCGACAGCGACTATTGGCGGGAAACTGGTGCGCCCGGAGAGATTCGAACTCCCGACCTATTGCTCCGGAGGCAATCGCTCTATCCAGCTGAGCTACGGGCGCGACCTCGCTAATTATACATATCACCGCCACTTAGAAGTTTCTCGCTTGAACTATGACCGGCGATCCGGGCCAGCGTCCAGGCATCGCAGCCGGATTGCCCTAGCCGGGTTAGAAATGTATGACGAAACGAGTACAGCACGAACGGCATGATCGTCGATATTTGGCTTTTCCTTGCCTCGGTATTCAAAGTCCGAAACGTCCTCGCATGCTGCTTCTTAAGGCTGGAGTGGTCTATATGCCCACTGGCGGTCGGTGCGGGCCACAGCCAGCCCTCTAGCGGCTTTCCCGCACGATCCCAGCGCGCTTCTAAAACAGCTCGCACTCGGGGAGTCATGGGCAGAACTCGACGGGCGGCCGCTGTCTTCCCGTGCGTGATTGTCCCTGATTCCAACCTGGCCCTTGGCCAAACTGGTGCGATGCGCCGCTTCCATCTGGCGGGCCACTTTGTCATTTCCTTGACGCGTGGATTCGCGCACAAGCGTGCCATTGAACTGAAATTTGTACCAGTACACATCTCCGCGTTTGTAGATGCTC
>WNGP01003598.1_pt1 | contig 17300 bp, 11 predicted proteins | sample 5407671 | NCBI WGS metagenome assembly WNGP01 (sample SAMN13153381, study PRJNA577476) | soil metagenome | isolation source: 40 cm soil or saprolite under Garry oak tree replicate 2 | place: USA:California | collected 2016-06-15 | reverse complement strand
CACGAGCAGAAATCCGAGCGCGAGCGCCGCCCGCGCCTCGAGCGGGCTCGCCGCGGTGACGCGGCGGAACGCGGCCATCATCAGGCCGAGCACGACGAGACTCACCGCCCACCGCATGACGCGAGAATATGCGCGCGCGCGGCCTTTTGACAATGCGTTGGCTCGCCGATAGTTTCCCGGAGTGACCGCGAAAAATTGGATCGAGGCCGTGCACTTCGGGGACGATGGACTCGTCCCCGTCGTCGCTCAAAGCGGCCTCTCGGGCGAGGTCCTGATGGTGGCCTACGCCGACCGCGAGGCGCTGGAGCGCACGCGCGACACCGGACGGGCCCACTACCACAGTCGCAGCCGCGGCGGGCTCTGGAAGAAGGGCGAGACCTCCGGCCACGGGCAGGACATCCAGGAGGTCCGCGTGGATTGCGACGGTGACGCCGTCCTCTACGTGGTGCGCCAACATGGCCCCGCATGTCACACGGGGGCAGCCACGTGCTTCGGCGAGCCGACCGGCGGCGCCTTGACGCGGCTCGCCCGCACCGTCGCCGACCGGGCGCGCACGCGGCCCCCCGGCTCGTACACGGCGCGTCTGCTCGACGACGGCGTCGCCAAGATCGCCCAGAAGGTGGGCGAGGAGGCCGTGGAGACCGTTGTGGCGGCCACCACGGAAGACGCCGCGCGCCTCACCAGCGAGGCGGCGGACCTGCTATATCACCTGGTCGTGTTGCTCGAAGCGAAGCGCCTGCCGCTCGACAGCGTGTTCGAGGAGCTCGATCGACGGGCCCTCCCCCGATAGGCGAGATGGCGTTCGTTCACCTTCACACCCATAGCGAGTATTCCCTCCTCGACGGCGCCAACCGCATCCCCGACCTGGTCGCGCGGGTCCAGGCGCTGGGGATGGACTCGATCGCCCTCACCGACCACGGCAACCTCCACGGGGCGTGGTGGTTCTACGAGGAAGCCAAGGCCCGGAAGCTCCGCCCCATCCTCGGCTTCGAGGCTTACGTAGCGTTCGGCAGCCGGCGTCGCCGCGAGAAGCTTCCCGGCGCCCCGAGCGACTACTCGCACCTCGTGCTCCTCGCTGCCAATCGCAAGGGCTATGCGAACCTCATCAAGCTGTCGTCCATCGGCTTCCTCGAGGGCTACTATCGGCGGCCCCGCATCGACCGCGAGACACTGGAGCGCTACCAGGAAGGGATCGTCTGCCTCGCCGCCTGTCTCTCCGGCGAGATCGCGCTGTACCTGCGCCAGGGGAGCTACGAGCAGGCAAAAGCGACGGCCCAATGGCTCGCTCGGGTGTTCGGACCCGATCGATTCTGGCTCGAGGTGCAGAGCCACGGCATCCCGGACGAGCACGTCGTCGCGGAGGGGATGTTCCGCCTCGCCGCCGAGCTGGGCCTGCCGGTGGTGGCCACCAACGATGCCCACTATCTCCGCCGCGAGGACGCCGAGGCCCACGACGTGCTGCTCGCCATCGGGATGGGGAAGGATCTGGACGACCCCAACCGGTTCCGCTTCGTGGGTCAGGAGAGCTACGTCAAGTCGGAAGCGGAGATGCGGGCGCTGTTCCCGGAGCACCCCGAGGTCGTGACGGAGACGGCGCGGGTCGCTGAGCGGTGCGAGTTCGACTTCGAGAAGCGCTACTTCCTGCCGCAGTACCCGCGCCCCGCGGAGTTCGCCTCCGACGGCGACTTGCTGATCCATCTCGCGCGCGCCGGGGCGCGGGAGCGCTACGGCGATCCCCTCCCCGAAAGCGTCGAGAGCCGCCTGCAATACGAGCTCGACGTCATCGCCCGCACCGGCTACGCCGGCTACTTCTTGATCGTCTACGACTTCATCAAGGCCGCCCGCGACCGCGGCATTCCGGTGGGGCCGGGCCGCGGCTCGGCCGCTGGCTCGCTGGTCGCGTACGCCCTCGGCATCACCAAGATCGACCCCCTCAAGTTCGACCTACTGTTCGAGCGCTGCTTGAACCCCGAGCGCGTTTCTATGCCCGACATCGACCTCGACTTCTGCTTCGAGCGGCGGGGCGAGGTCATCCAGTACCTGCGAGAGCGGTACGGGCGGGAGTCGGTCGGCCAGATCATCACGTTCGGCACGCTCAAGGCCCGCGCGGCGTTCCGCGACGTGGCCCGCACCCTGCGGATCGAGCCGGGCGACGTAGACCGCTTCACCAAGATGATCCCGGCCGGTCCGGGGGTGGCCATGTCCCTCGCCGATGCGGCGGAGCGGTCCCCCGAGCTGCGGGCGCTGGCGCGCCAGGACGAGCGCGTGCGCAAGGTCGTCGACCTCGGCACCCGCATCGAGGGGCTGGCGCGGCACGCCTCCGTGCACGCGGCGGGCCTCGTGATCGCGCCGGGACCGCTCACCGACTACGTCCCCGTCTGCCTCGCGCCCCAGGAGCCGGACGCCATCATCACGCAGTACGACATGGTCGGGCTGGAAAAGGTCGGGATGCTGAAGATCGACATTCTCGGCCTCAAGACCTTGACGGTCATCCACGACGCCACCGCCATGGTGGCCGCGCGCCACTCCGTCACGCTCGACCTCGACGCGCTCGACCTGGAGGACGCGAAGGTGTACGCACTGCTGCGCTCCGGCCGCACGGCGGGGATCTTCCAATTCGAGTCCCCCCTGGCCACCGACTGCCTGCGCAACATGCGGTGCGACCGGTTCGAGGACCTCGTGGCGAGCAATGCCCTGCTCCGGCCCGGGCCGCTCGACACCGGCATGCACCTCGTCTTCATCAACCGCAAGCTGGGGCGCGAGCCGGTGCGCTACCCGCACCCCGCGCTGGCGGAGATCCTCGCGCCCACCTACGGCGTCATCACCTACCAGGAGCAGGTGATGCGGATCGCCAACGTGCTCGGGGGGTTCTCGCTCGCCGAAGCGGACGTGCTCCGCAAGGCCGTGGGGAAGAAGGATAAGGAGCTGATCCAGCAAGAGCTGGGGCGGTTCGTGGAGCGCGCCGTGGCGAATGGGCACGCGCGCCGCGTGGTCGAGGAAATCGCCGCCCAGATCGAGACGTTCGGCCGCTACGGCTTCAACAAGTCCCACTCGGTGGCCTACTCGGTCCTGTCCTACCAGACCGCCTGGCTCAAGACGTACTATCCCGCGGAGTTCATGGCGGCGCTGCTCTCGTCCGAAATCGGGGACACGGACAAGGTGGTGCAGTACATCAACGAGGCGCGGGAGCTCGGGCTCGAGGTCCTGCCCCCGGACGTCAACGAGTCGGGCTTCAAGTTCACGGTCGTCGGCGATCGGCGCGTCCGCGTCGGCCTGGGCGCGATCAAGAACGTGGGCGAGGGCGCCATCGCTTCGATCCTCGCGGGGCGACGCGCCGCCGGCTACGGCTCCCTCGTCGAGCTGTGCGACCGCATCGACCTGCGGCTCTGCAACAAGCGCGTCCTCGAGGCGTTGATCGACGCCGGCGCCTGTGATTCGCTCGGCCTGCACCGCGCGCAGCTCCTCGCCGCCCTGGAGGATGCGTTCGCCGAAGCCCAGGCCCGCCAAGCCGAGCGGGATGCGGGGCAAGTCGGTATGTTCGGCGAGGAAGGTCCCGTCTCGCATCCCCCATCGCGCATCCCGGACGTGCAGCCGTGGACCGAGCACGAGCGGCTCGCCCGCGAGAAGGCGGTGCTGGGCTTCTTCATCTCCGGGCACCCCCTCGCCAAACACCGCCCCGAGGTGGAGCTTTTCGGGACCCGGACGACGGCGATGCTCGGCGCCTGGAGCGAGCAGAAGGTGCGCATCGCCGCCGTCATCGCCGTCGTGAAGCGTCAGGTCTCGAGGAAGACGGGCGCGGAGTACGCCCGGCTGACGCTCGAGGACTTCCACGGTACTGCGGAGGCGCTCGTCTTCCCGGAAGCCTGGGCGAAACTGAACGAGGTGATCCTGCCGGATCGGGCGCTGCTCTTGACGGGCGGCTACAGCGCGCGCGACCGGGAGGAGGAGCAGGCGCCCTTCATCGTGGAGCAGGCGAAACCGCTCGACGAGCTGCGCTTGAGCGGCGCGGTGGCCGTAGCGCTGTGCTGGTCTGCCACCAGCCCGCCCGATCCCGACGCGGCGCGCGCCGCCGCCGCGCTGTGCGCCGCGCACCCGGGGCCGGCCCCGCTCCTCGTCGAATGGGGGGGTGGGGCGTTGGGGGGAGACGGCAACGGCACCACCGCGCGGCTGCGGAGCCGCTCGCTCCGCGTCGATCCCGCCGACGACCTGCTCGCCGCACTGCGCACCCTCCTCGGCGCCGAGCACGTGCATCTGAGGGCGGCCTGAGACGATGGCGACTCATACCCTGGACTTCGAGCGCCCGTTGCTCGAGCTCGAGCGGCAGATCGAAGAGCTGAAGCGCGTCGCCGGCGAGACGGCCGTCGACGTCGCCAAGGAGACGGCGGCCCTGGAGCGGAAGCTCGCGGACCTGCGGGAAGAGATCTACACCTCTCTCACACCGATGCAGCGCGTGCAAGTGGCGCGTCACCCCAAGCGTCCCTACACGCTCGACTACATGCGCACGGTCTTCAGCGACTTCGTCGAGCTCCACGGCGACCGGCTGTACCGCGACGACCCTGCGATCGTAGGTGGATGGGCGCGGCTCGACGGGGCGAGCGTGATGCTGATCGGGCATCAGAAGGGGCGAGACACGAAGGAGAATCTGCGCCGCAACTTTGGCATGGCGCACCCCGAAGGGTACCGCAAGGCGCTGCGCCTCATGCGGCTCGCCGAGAAGTTCGGTGCGCCCGTGGTGACGTTGGTGGACACACCCGGCGCCTACCCGGGGCTCGGCGCCGAAGAGCGCGGCCAGGCCGAGGCGATCGCCCGCAACCTGCTCGAGATGGCGGGGCTCAAGACGCCCACGATCACCGCCGTGATCGGCGAGGGCGGCTCCGGCGGCGCCCTCGCCGTGGGGCTCGCGGACCGCGTGATCATGCTCGAGAACTCCGTCTACTCGGTCATCTCCCCCGAGGGGTGTGCCGCCATCCTCTGGAAGGACGCGAGTCAGCGAGAGCGCGCGGCCGAGGCGCTCAAGCTCACTGCCCAGGATCTGCTCGCGCTCGGCGTGATCGACGAGATCGTGCCCGAGCCGCCCGGCGGGGCGCACGCCGATCCCGAGGCCGCCGCCCAGGCGCTCGGGGAGTCCCTGCGCCGCCACCTCCGCCACCTCCGCAAGCTCAAGATCGACAAGCTCCTCAAGCGCCGCGAAGAGAAGTATCTTTCGATGGGTGCGCTGACCGAGAAATGAGCTGAGCTCCCGCACCGGTGTCTAAGTTCTACCTCACCACGGCCATCGACTACTCGAACGGCGAGCCGCACCTGGGCCACGCGCTCGAAAAGGTCGGCGCGGACTGCATCGCCCGCTACCGGCGGCTGCGCGGCGACGACGTCCACTTCCTGATGGGTATGGACGAGCACAGCCAGTCGGTGATCCAGGCCGCCGCCCGGGCGCAGGTGACACCGCAGGCGTGGGTGGACGGCATGGCCGGGACCTTCGCCGGCTATTGGCGCCGCCTCGGCTGCAGCTACGACGACTGGATCCGCACCACCGAGCCGCGCCACACCCGCGCCGTCGCCGCGTTGCTCGAGCGCATCCAGCAGCGCCGGCCCGGTGACCTGTTCGTCGCGGACTACGAAGGGCTGTACTGCACCGGGTGCGAAGAGTTCAAGACCGGAGCGCAGATCGAGAACGGCCACTGCATCGAGCACCCGACGCTCGAGCTGATCCCGACCAAGGAGCGGAACCACTTCTTCCGGTTGAGCGCCTACCGCGACGCCGTGCTCGAGCGCATTCGCTCGGGCGCCTTCAGGGTCGAGCCGGAGATCCGTCGCAACGAGGTGCTGCGACTGCTCGAGGCGGGCCTGCAAGACATCTCCATCTCCCGGCAGCGCCAGACGTGGGGCATTCCCTTCCCCGGCGACCCCGGGCATACGGTGTACGTCTGGTTCGACGCGCTGATCAACTACCTCTCGGCAACCGGCTTCCCCGACGGGACGTCCGCGCGGTTGTGGCCCGCGGACCTGCACGTGGTCGGCAAGGGCATCACGCGCTTCCATTGCGTGATCTGGCCGGCGATGCTCCTCGCCGCCGAGCTGCCGATCCCGCGCGCCGTGTGGGCCCACGGCTACGTGCAGTGGTCGGGCGCCAAGATGAGCAAGACCGCGGGCACCGCGGTGAGCCTCGATGCGGCGATCGAGCGCCACGGGGCGGACGCGCTCCGCTACTTCCTGCTGCGCGAGGTCGGGTTCGAGAACGACGGCGATTTTACGTGGGAGCGCTTCGACGCGCGCTACACCGCGGAGCTGGCCGATACCCTCGGCAATCTCGTGTCCCGCTCGCTCGCGATGATCCACCGCTACCGCGAAGGGGTCGTGCCGCGCGACCCGCGCGCCTTCGCCACACCGCTCGAGCAGGCGGGCCGCGACACCCTCGCCGCCTACGCGCGCGCGATGGACGCCTACGCGCTCCAGGAGGGGGCCGCACAGCTCGTTGGACTCGCGGGCCGGGCCAACCGCTACGTCGAGGAAACCGCTCCGTGGACGCTCGCGAAGGGCGGCCAAGCGGCGGAGCTCGACTCGGTGCTCGCCAACCTGGCGCGCACCGTGGGCCGCCTTGCTGCGCTGGCGCTACCGTTCCTTCCCGGCACCGCGGAGTCGATTTGGGGCGTGCTCGCCATGGACGGGACGCTCGGCCAGACCCGGTGGACCGCCTTGGAGAACCCGGCGGTCGAGGGGCGGCGCGTGGCGCGGCCCCCGATCCTCTTTCCCAAGCCCACCCTTCCTGCCCAAAACGTCGTGACGTAGCTCACTTCAGCCCGTGTTGACGGCCCTGGGCACCATCCGTATTATTGCAGTCCCTTCGGGACCGGACTAACGCCCCGTCCGGATTTGCGTTGCCGCAGTTCGTAGTGCAGCAGTGGCCGCCGTCTCCCGGCGGCCCGATCACGTCGGACGCGAGGTGTCGAAAACGCCGATGCGCAAGCGAGCGGAGCGCCGCTGGACGGTGATGTTGGTGCCGCACGGATCGGGGAGTTCCCGCGCCGTGGAATTGTCGCACACCGTCGTCAAGGCGCTCATGGGGATCGGGGGCGTCATCGTCGCCCTGGTGGTCGTGCTCGGCGTGGCGGCGATCGTGCGCGGGGTGAACATCACGCGCAATCGCGCGCTTGAGCGCGAGAACCGCATCCTCGCCGGCGAAATTCAGCGCATGCGCGAACGCCTGGTGGGCTTGCGCGACACGATCAACTCGATCGGCCAGCGCGAGCAGGAGCTGCGGCTGCTCGCCGGCTTGAACCCCATCGACCCCGGCGTGCAGCAGGGGGGGATCGGGGGCCCGTCGGGCACCTGGTCGGAGCGCGACAGCCTGGCGGCGCTCGGCCCCGACGGCCGGCAGGCGCTGGCGGCGCGGATGGATGTGGACGCCCTGATCCGCCGCGCCGATATCCTCGTCCGCTCGGTGAACCAGGCGTACGACTCGCTGCATAGCCACCAGGCCCGCTTCGCGGCGACGCCGTCGATCATGCCGACGGCGGGGTGGATGTCGAGCGCGTTCGCGGCCGAGCGGGTGCACCCGCTTCTCCACTTGGCGCGCCCGCATGAAGGGATCGACGTCAGCGCCCCCATGGGCGCCGAGATCGAGGCGCCGGCGGCGGGCGTGGTCACCGACGTGAAGTGGGAAGAAGGCTACGGCAACCTGCTGACGATCGACCACGGCTATGGCCTCGTCACCCGATTCGCCCATTGCTCCAAGATCCTCGTCGTCCGCGGGCAGCGGGTGAAGCGGGGACAAAAGGTCGCGCTCGTCGGCTCGACTGGTCTCTCCACCGGCCCGCACCTCCATTACGAGGTGTGGGTGAACGGCCACGCCGTGGATCCGAAGAAGTTTGTGTTGCCGGACGCGATTGTAGACTGAAAAAACCCCTCCCCTACGGTGCCGTATTCGGTGGCCGCCGGTCAACTATGAAGACGACGGTCGGTATGGTGTAGTCCTGGGACACGGTCGGCGACTGCGGCGGGTAGATCTTGTAGACTGGCGTTCCCGTCGCGGGCGACGCCGGCGTACCGATGATGCGGTAGCGGAACCGGAAAAACGTCTTCGCCGTATCGTTCGCGGCTGCGCACTTCGTCGCGGTGTCGCCGGCGTTCGTGGGTTTGCAGAACAACGAATCCGTGCGGATAGCCACTTGCCACCCGTTGTACTCCGCTTCGTTTGCCCCCGAGACGTACACCACGTCGCCGCGGTTGACGCCGGTGGTCGCGTGCGTTCCGGTAGTATCGATGATCGAATCCGGTTTCGACCCGGAGCGGTTTGTAATGACGGTGATGGTGCCGCTTTGCACCGTGACGGTGTCGTTGCTGCGCGTGACCACCTCAACCTTCTTGGCGCTCGGGCTACCCCCTTGCGGCGCCTTGCTCGCAGGTACAGAGCGCGGGACGATCACGGCCGTCATCACGGTGCCGGCAACGAGCGTTCCGCCAATCGGATTCACGCTCGACGTCCCGGGCACCCCGGGGAGCAAGCTTGCTTGCACGATCGGGGGAGCCGTGGTGCCCGTCGCCGTAAGCACTAGGCGATAGAGGCCGGTATCCAGCACCGCGTACGCTGTCGTGCTGCCGTACCCGAGGTTTGTGGCATCCGGCGTTCCGCCAGGGAGAGAGTCGACCTTCCGCACAAACGCGTCGGGCAGGACAGTCGTGTCTCCGAGCGCCGGGATCGCACCCGCAAGTGACGGCGCTAGGTTGACGATGCGGAGAGCGAACTTTCCCGTCCCAGGAGTCGGTGGCGCGTCCTTCACAATCTGGGCCTGGATGGCTGGCGTCACTCCCGTCCGCGCGAACCCGGCGACGGTGAAGCTATAGGACCCGTCCTGAGTGAAGGTGTACGTCGTGTCGAGGAGCACGGTCTGAGCGACGACTACATCCGAAGTGTCGAAGAATACCTTGATGTGCCGCGTCCCCGCTTCGATCGGGATCGGGTACGGGTTCGCGGAGCGAAAGGTAGCCCCGGCCAGATAGGCGTTCGAGACGATGTCCACCACACGGATGATCAACTTGTTCGTGGCCGGCACAAGGTTCGCGAAGTTGATCCCGGCTTTCGGAACGACGGGTGAGTTGGTGACGGCCTCAGGGTGACACGCGACGGCCCAGACAGCCAGCACCGCGAACACCACAAACCGGGATCGAATCATCGCACGCTCCTCATTGATTGTTCCCACCACCACCCCCGGCGCCCGATGGCATCCCCGGCCCGCCGATGCCCAGGGCCCGCGAGGCGATGAAAGCTGCCGCTCCGGCGGTAAAAGCGCCCGCAAGCAGGTATGTGCGGGACCGCGATAGACGCCGCGTGGAGGCGCTGCCCACCCAGGCGCGCGGCACGGTCACCGTCTCACCACTCCACTTGGTCACGACTCCGCGGATGTCACGCACGCTCGAGACCTGGAGCACGTACGCCGTGTCCGAGACCTGCGCGACCCGGCCCTCAACTCGATCGATGGAGGGACCAAGGGCGTGCCCTGCTTCGACACGGCCGAGGTCCGTCAGCGCCAGTGCCACCTCGACATCCGAGCGCGGCGTCACCGTGTCGAGCGGCGTATAGACGTAACAACCGGCGAGAAACACGACGATCACACCCACGGACTGCCGCAGCATTCGCATTCTCAGTAGGCGCCGCCAGAAAACAGTCCGTAATTGCCCGGGGCCGCACCGGTGCTCGATCCGACGCCGCCCAGCCCATAGATCGGCACCAACCGGACCTGCAGCTCCTGGTACGGGACCGGCCACTCGATCGGCGTGCCCTCGGGCAGGTCCCCCCACCCCCTCGCGGCGAAGTACCACATGCCATACCCGGTGAACGCCGTCTCCAACCGGTACTCCCACTTCAGGGCGTCCCACATGTTGCCGCAGGTGGTCGCTTTGTAGCTCGCCGCCGGGTCCGGCACGCGAGGCACGCACGAGCTCCCGCCCGGCACGACCGCGCTCGTGTCCCCCACCAGCGTGTCCACCGGCGGCAGGCCACCTTTCGCGACGCGCGAGACGTTGATCAACTTCGCCGCGGTGTCGATGTTCGCCGCTCCGCCCAGACGAAGCAGCGCCTCGGCCTTGAGCAAGCGGATCTCCGCGGCGGTCATGATCGGGTACGCCCCGTTGCGGGTGTTCGTTACCTGGAATTCGAACGAGCGGCGGAAATCATACATCGAGATCTGCAGCGGGTCCCCGGGGGCGTCCTCCCCGGTCGGCCGGTTCCGGAAGTAGCGCGTGGAAGCGAAATTCACTGGCTGCGTGTCGGCCTGCTGCGCCGCCCGTGTCGCGCCCTGGGGGAAGCGCTTGTCGGGAGTGACGACCACGAACGGCGTCCGGCTGGTGGGCGACTTCGCGAGGAAGGCGTCGTAGCCGCCGGACCCGTCGGCCATCCCCAGGAAGAACTGGGACATTTGGTGCCAGCTGGCCGACCCCGTTGCGTAGTGCTGGAGGGGCCACGCCACGTCCCAGCCGTTGGTGGGCGATATCAGGATGTTGAACTCGCTCGTGATCCCAGCGTTGACCTCGGTGATCACCTGCCCCCAGTTGACGGCGGCCCGCTCCGCCTTGCTGCGGGCGACGCCGGCCAAAAACCGCGCCTTGTACGAATGCACGAACTGCAGGAAGAGCGTTTTCGTGATCGTGGCACTCGCCTCGTTGATCCAGTTCGCGGGCAACGGGAAGCCGTCGCTGCTCGTGGATACGGTTCCGGCGAGCGTGATCGCCGAGTCGAGGTCGCCCAAGGCGGCTGCCATCACGGCCGTGTGGAAAGAGAGCGGCACGTCCGCGCTCTCGGTATTGCTCTCCGTGACGATGGCCGCGGAGTCGTACGCGAGGGCCAAGTTGCCGAGCGCGACGCCCTCCACGAACTTGCCGAACGCGCGGGCTCGGCCGTCGCGCGTCGCCGACCCGAGGCTTCCCAGCAGCTTCAACCGGGCCAGCCCCAACGTCGCGAGCCGCGCCGCCCGGTGTTCGATGATGAAATCCCGCAGGTTGCCGATGTTGCCCTGGCTGTTGATGCCGTTGTCGATCGCGCTCCGGCCGCTGCACCCGCCCGACGTGCAGATCGAGCTGCGCGGGCCCATAGCGAAGTTGGCGAGGCCGGACACGCTCTCCATCCCCATGGTCAGGAGCTGCGGCTGGAGCCCGTCGTTCGCGCCGCCCGAGAGCACCGTCGCGCCGCCCACCGTTCCGGAATGGGCGATCGCATACGTGCTCCCCACGAAGCTCTCGAGGTCGCTCGCCGAGCCGAACACCCTGTTGCGGTCAGGGTTGTTGGTGTTGTTGACGGCCAGCGGGTCCGAGCAGGCTCCCGCGCCGAGCGCCAGCGCACTGCACAGTGCGTAATGAAATGCTCTCATCGGCCCCCCCGAAGACGGGATCAGAAGCTTGTGGACACGCCCACAGTGAATGTGCGCAGGTTCGGGAACGTGAACGAATCGACGGCGTTGATCGCGGCGGAGTTGCCCTGTCCGCCCGCCGTGGGACCGATGCCGACCTCGGGATCGAAGCCGCGGTAGCTTGTGAACGTGACCAGGTTGCGGCCGACGAGGCTCGCCTGCCAGTCCCCCACGCCGCGGATCGAGCCGATATGGTAGGACACGAGCAGCTCGCGGATCTTCGCGTAGCTCGCTTTCTCAACCGAGAAATTGTTCGGGCCGAGGATGTCGTACAGGCCACCGATCCCGTTGTTGTTGTCGGGGGGACCCGCACGATAGTAGTACCCGATCGGCTTCGCGGTAGCGACGGCCGTGGCGCTCTGGTCCACGTCCTTCGACAGGAAGTCGAGGTGCGCCCAGTGGAACCCCTCATCAAACACGCTCTGACCGATGGCGGCGTCGAGCAACCCGTACACCGTCAACCGCTTCCACGTGATGCTCTGTGTAATAGCGAAGCGAAAGGAGGGCAGGGCGTTGCCAAGGCGTACCTGCTGTGCACTCTGGCAGGTCGCGAGCGGCGATGCGGTTAGACATACGCCGGTGGCTTGATCCGCGCCGCCGCCGCGCAGGATGATCGGCATTCCCCAACCCACCTGCACCCCCCACGGCGCCGTGATCGTCGAGCCGGTGACGAAGCTGCACACGGCCTGCGGTGTGCCTGCTGGCGTTACGCATCCAGGGAGAGACGCTTCCCACAGGTTGTTTGTGATGCCCATACCGGGGTTGTTCCCGGCACCCACCCAGACAAGGAAGCCCTGGTCGTTGTTCTGGAAGGCCTTCCCGGGGCCGCAGTCGGCGTTGAACGGCGGAGGTAGTTGAGCGCAGCTCGTCAGAAACGCGCGCCCGTAGAAGGTCCCCACCTGTTCGCCCGGCCGCGCGTAAAAGATCTGGTCCGCACCCTGCAGTACCGTCCCGTAGTTAAACGGCGGCACATTCACATCGAGCTTCGTGATGGTTGAGCGGTTGCGGTCGTAGCTCACGCCCATCGTCCAAGAGAAGTCCTTCGTCCGGACGAAGGGGAGGTTGAGCGTCAGCTCCCACGTCTTGTTGAGGAGCTCGCCGGCGTTGCGCCACTGCTGCAAGTAGCCGCTCGCGGCCTCAAGGGGCGCGGGGAGGATTTGATCGCTGATGCGCGAGCGTGCGTACGTGGCCGTGAGGCCGAACCTACCTAGCAGCTCGATGTCGGCACCCAGCTCGAGCTCGTGGTGCACCTCTGGGCCGAGGTCCTTGTTGCCGAGGAAGTTGGGCTGCGGAATGCCGCCGGCACCGATGCCGAACGTCTCGTACTGTGCCGAGAACCCGGGTGAGCTCCCCGCGGTGCCGTACGAGGCGCGCAGCGAACCACCACGGCTCCTGCGCCAGGCGCACCGCCCCGGAGATGCGCCCGAAGTTGGCCCAGCGGTGCCCGGGGCCGAACAGCGAGCTGCCGTCGCGCCGCAGCAGACCGTCGAGAATGTAGCGGTCCTTGTACGTGAGGTTTCCCCCGGCGAAGAACCCGGCCTGGCGGATGCTTTGCGCCCACGAGGAGTCGACTTTGTTCGCCGTGATGTTCGTCAACGCGTCGATCCCCCTGAACGCGAGCGTGTTCCCCTGGCCGTACACCAGGTTCGAGTCCCGTTGCTCGTAGGAGTAGCGCAGGTTGTACCGCGTCTGCAGGTCCGTGCCAAAGTTGTGCCGGAACGTGGCGCTGAGGCCCGTGTTCACCTCCTCCCCCGCCGTCGAGTTGCGCAGGAGGTTGCCGAGGTTCGTAGCGGCGCTGGGCAGCGGACCAGTCGAGCGGAAGCCCTTGTCACGGAACTGCTTGGTGTCGGTGTTTCGCAGGTCGTAGCTGAAGTTTGCCTCCAGCTCGATCCAGCTCGCGGGCGTGTACTGTGTGGTGACACCGCCCAGGAAGCGACTCGTGATGTCGCTGCGGTCCACGTTGGCGAGGTAGTACAATGGATTCTCGTTCTGCCCGCCACCCTGCTGGAGGTTGGTGCGGATAAACAGGCGTCCCAGCGTGTCGTACTGCAGCGGGTTCACGATGCCGGGGGAGCGGGTCAGGCGAAAGAATGACTGGCCTCCACCAAACACCCCTCCGTTGTCCTCCTGGTTTAGCCCGTCCTGCGAGCTGCGGCTGTAGAACGTGCGGATTTGGACGTTCCACTCCGCGCCGATCGCCTGATCCACGTTCGCCCGGAACGAGTTGCGTTGGAACCCCTGGAGGAAGCGGATCGCTCCCTCCTGGGTGAGGTTGGACGCGCTCGCGAAGAAGCGTGTGCCGCCGAACCGCCCCGTCATGTCGAAATCGTTGTTGGTGTAGGGGTGATCGTTCACCACCTCCCGCACCGCGTCGTAGATCTGGCCGGGCCACGGGTCCACCTGGAACCGCTGCTTGAGCACCGACCCACTGANCGTGGCACCCGGGTCTACCGGGAAACTGGGCGGCGCCCCAGCCCAGTCGGTCGGCTGATTGTTGATGACCTTCTGCCAATAGAGGTAGTTAAACGTGCGCGAGCAGAGCGGCTGGCCCGTCACGGCCTCGCAGAACTGCGTGCCGTTCTCATTCATCACGAGGGCCGTGCGCTGGGCGATGCCGAAGTCTCGCTCGATGTCGTTGAAGCCCGCTTCGTTCCGCAGGCCGAACTGCACACCCTCCCCCGCCCGGCGTCCCGAGCGCGTGGTGATGTTGATGACGCCGTTGCCGGCGCGCGCCCCGTACAGCGACGACGCCGCGGCGCCCTTCACCACCTCGTAGCTCTCGATGTCGGCCGGGTTGAGGTCCGGCAGCGCGCCGTTGATGACGATGCCGTCCACGATGTACAGCGGATCCTGGCTTCGGCCCTGCCCGTTGAGGGACGTGGGGCCGCGCAGCAGCACGGCAGGCTGCGCCCCCGGCCGCCCGCTCGCCGATACGATGTTCGCCGGGATCTTCCCCTGCAACTCGGTGAGCGGGTCCGCGCCCGGCACCGGGAGCTTCGAGGCGTCGATCGTGGTGACGTTGAACGGCACCTTGATCCGCTCCGTCGCCTCCTGCACCCCGGTGATGACGACCGCCTCGAGCTGGTTCACGTCGGTCTGGAGCGTGAAGTCCTGCGTCTGGTCGCCGGCGGCGAGGGTGATCTGTCGCGTCGTCGGCTTGTGGCCGATGGTGCGCACGCGCATCGTCGCTGCCTTCCCCGAAACGCGGGCGGCGGGAATGACGATCGTGTAGCGCCCGTCACTGCCCGTCAGGATGGCGACTTTCAGCTCCACGACCTCGACCGTCGCCACCGGGAGCGCCTCGCCGCGGTCGTCGATCACCTTGCCGCGGATGATCGCATCCTGCGCCGGCGCTTCGCGCACTCCGGCGAGCAGAGAGACGAACAGGGCGGCGCCGAGCCAATGCCCACGACGCAGATGGGTCATACGGAGATCCCTCGATCTGAACGGTGAACGGGGCGTGAGAGGCGGGAGACGAACGGGCGATCGAAACGCGGCGCCGGGAGGCACGCACCATCCCCGGCGCTCGCCGGACCGACCTCGGCCGGCGGCGGCACAGGGGCGCAGCGTGCGCGCCGCAACGGGCGACAACACTCGAGCGTGACGGTCATGGCGCTCGGACGGTTAACCCAAGCCTAATACGCCTCGTTGGCACGGGCGTCAAGGCCTTTCCAAGCCCCGCTCCAGCCCGTAATATCGTATCGGAGCGTGCACCGTTATGGCCTGCCTGGTTCGCCGTCGGGGCGCCTTAAGCGCAACCGCCCCGCTCCCTTGGGCGGCGCTCTTGGTGTGCGCGCCGCTCCCGGCTGTGGCGCCGGCGCAACAGATGGGGGCGGCTCTTACCGCAGCCATCGTCGGCCGCGTGGTCGACCGCGATTCCCGTGCCGCGCTGCGCGGTGCGCGCGTCTCCATCCTCGGCACGCACCACGACTTCGCAGCAGACTCTGACGGCCGTTTCGCCGACCGGGGCCTCTCGCCCGGCACCTACGTAGTGCAGGCGCGGGCGGTCGGGTACGCGACTACGTCGTGGGTGGTCTACCTGGAGGACGGCCAGACTGTCACGCAGGAATTCGAGCTGGCGTTGCTGCCGTACACCCTGGATCCCGTCGTGGTGCAACGCCCGCCAGGGTTCGCCGAAGAATGGCGCCGGGAGTTCGAGGGCCGGCGCGCGTCGGGACGGGGCTATTTCATCACCGAGGAGCAGATCGACGCGGCGCGCCCGCATGCCCTGGTGGACCTGCTCCGCAACGTCCCCGGTGTCCGGCTGCTGTGCGCCGGCGCGTCGCACTGCACCGTCCGCATGGCCCGCGCCGCCCGTCAGTGCAGAGTCGATTACGTCGTGGACGGCTTCCCCGCCACCAACTCCACCAGCCCCGACATGGCCATGGTGGGCGTCATCGCCGTCGAAGTGTATCGCACCCTGAGCGAGACCCCGATACAGTTCCTCAAGGCGGACAACGTCTGCGGCACGATCGTTATCTGGACCCGCTCGGGCCCGAGGGCGCCGAGCGACCGCTGACCGGCGCCCTCAGGGACGCCAGCGCGGAACGATATCCAAATGGCTCCCACTCGTGATCTGCCATGCCTGTGACCCGTCTGCCTTCGCCACCCAGACGTGCTGGTCGCGGTCACAGGTGATGTAAGCGCCGTCGGGAGACCATGAGGGATACTCCGCCTGCAGTGGTGCGAACGTCACCTGCTTTACGCCTGTGCCATCCGAATTCATGACGAAGATCTCCATGTTGCCGGCGTTGCGCGTCGACATGAACGCGATCTTCGAGCCGTCCGGCGACCATGCGGGCGCCGCATCGTAGGCGGCGTGGTTGTTCGAGAGGTTGACCGGGTTCGTACCGTCGGCGTTCATCACGTACACCTCATAATCTGCGTCCCGGTTTGTGGTGAATGCGATCTTGCTCCCGTCCGGCGACCAGGCGGGCAGGGCGTCCGCCTGGAAGGCCTTTGTCAGGTGCGTCGTGTCGGTGCCGTCCGCCGCCTGCCACAGGAAGATGTGGTTCGGGCCATCCCGGTTGGAGACGAACGCGATCTTCGTGCCATCCGGGGACCAGGTGGGCTCGGCTTCTTCGGTTGGGTCGTTCGTCACTTGCACCACGCCCGTGCCGTCGGCGTTCATGACGAAGATGTCCAAGGGCGCCGTGGCATTTACGACCCGGTCCGAGGTAAATGCGATCTTCGAGCCGTCCACCGACCAGGCGGGCCAATCCTCCAGTGAGAGGACGTCGGTGAGGTCCTTCATCCCGGAGCCATCGGCGTTCATCAGAAAAATGTCGAACTGCCCGAACCGACCGCGGTCGCTCACGAACGCGATCTGCCCGGGAAGGGGCGGGAGGGGGGCCTCGGTGGCTTTGTTGCAGGCCGCTATGAGGGCGAGGAAGACGAGGCCTACCGTTTTCAATGCACCTCAAACTCCGCCGTGACGTCGTAATCCGCCGTCTCGCACACGCCGACGCGCGCCAGGTAAAGTCCTGGTCGCGGCGCCGCAGCCTCGGGAAGCTGCATGGCGTCTCGAAAAACGCCGCCGGGCTCCACGAGGAATGTGCTGGCGCTCCGCCTGTGGATCTGCGACGTCGAGTCCCACTCCGCGCCGTCGCCGACGTGCTGGACCCGGACACACAGCAGGTCGTTGGCCGGCTTCTCGACGAGGACCTGCCCCGCCTGCTGGCTGAGGATGGTGTAGAGCACCAATGGGTTCACGCCGGTCGCCCTCCCGTGCGCGTCCCGCCAGGCGAAGCGGTTAGGAATCACGGAGACGGTTACTCGCACGCGCAGTCCCACGCCGTGATCGATCGTCTTCTGCGCCGTGCCCGGGGGGTCGACGTCCCGCATGCGCTCGACCTCGAACTGCATGCCGGGGGCGACACCCTCGGGCGAACGGGACACTCG
>WNGP01002025.1_pt1 | contig 17305 bp, 16 predicted proteins | sample 5407671 | NCBI WGS metagenome assembly WNGP01 (sample SAMN13153381, study PRJNA577476) | soil metagenome | isolation source: 40 cm soil or saprolite under Garry oak tree replicate 2 | place: USA:California | collected 2016-06-15 | reverse complement strand
CCTCGGCAGTTTCAGTCTCAAATACGTGCTGCACCCGCTGGTCCCGGAGCTGACCTACGACGACCTCGTGATCGTCGACGGGCTCGTGGCGAGCGTCGAAATCGCGCGGCTCCTGTTTGTGGCGGGTAAGATTGCGCCGGAGGAGCAGACCCGAGTGCGGCAGGATCTGCTCAATTACTGCGAAAGAGATACGTGGGCGATGGTGAAGGTGCTTGAGAAGCTGCGAGCGCTCGCGTCGGCATCCACACCCTGAAGGGTGTGCTCGGCCAGCGTTGTCCTTAAGGACAATGTCTGCCGAGCGGCTGCCTAGTTAGATCACTCTGCTCAAACCATCATAGCACCAGGCCTGTGGGACTCCAATCTTGAGTCATGGACTCGAGACATGGAGCATCACAGGAGGTTACCATGCTGCAGCGTGTCATCCGGCACGGGGTGGTATTTGTCGGGACAGCGTTCGTGCTGGCGGCGTATGCGGTGGGAACCACCGGCACTTAGAGAATTCCGCGATCTGGCTCAACGCGATTGGCCGCGCCACACGGGGCACCACGTAGTACGTGACTCGCCGGACCCGGCACGTGGCTCCCACGTGACCGCTACAACCGAGACTGGACCTCAACACTCAACCTTGAGGTCCCAGCCATGGCGACGTTGTTGTTTCCCCAACCGGTCAGCCTGGGGTTGCGAGTTTCGCTGGATACGGCGGTCCCCACGCTCTCACCGCGGGCGCGCACGCTCATCGACGGCATGTTGCTCCACCAAGGAAGCATTGGCTGTGCCCAGGCAGTCGCCACCCAGTTGGGCTTCCGGGATCGCTTCGCGTTCGCGCGCTGGCTGAGCGGTCAAGGACTTCCACCGCTCCACGTGCTCGCCGGTTGGATCGCGGTGCTGTCATGGCTCGACAGGGCCGCGCGAGATGACGCGGCTCTCTGTGCAATGGCCATCTGTGGAGGGAGAGACCCTGCGGCGTGCTACCGTCTGGTCCAGCGTGTGACCGGGAAGTCGTGGGGAACTGTCCGCGTCCTCGGATTGGCCTGGGCGTTGAGCAAATTTGGCGCGTGCTGCTGCGGCGCCAACCGGCGCTGGATCCGGCGGCCTCCGCGGAAGCGCACGTTTACAGCTTCCGTGGTCGCGACGCTCTAGAGATGGAAACGGGAATGCCCTGAATCGCTGCCGGAACATCCGGACTTGGGGCATCGTCAGCTACGAGCACGATCAGCGCTGGTCGGCCATCGGGATCCGCCGAGACCCCGATCCCGACCACGGCGGGCTCACCGGCGAGCGCCCGCATGAGCGACGCTTTTGCCTGCTGTACCGCGTTGGGAACACCCTTTTTCCGGCTGCTCATTCCGGAACCTACACGCGCATCTTGAAGCGTCGCAAGATCCGCTGCACGGGAATCACGAACGACTGTGTATCGGCGCCGGCGAACAGCAACCCGACAACCCGTCCGGTGCCATCCACGACCGCCGAGCCAGAATCTCCGGCGCCGCTGAACCCGCCATTGACTCCCTCGACGGCAAAGACGCCCGCCATACGCACCATCCCGTGGTCGTATTCCACGTTCAGGAGCTCGAGATTGAGTACTCGCACAATTCCTTCGGTGAGGCCGGTTGTTCGTCCTGACTTGCGCACCAGCGAATTGAGTTTGACCCGCGCCGTCCCCGCCGGCTTGCCGATGCCGAGGATCGACCGGTCCGCGTCCGCCGTAACGTCCACGCCTGCCGCCGCGGCATCCATCCAGTTGCGGCCCGTGTTGAACTTGAGCGGCACAATGTGCGTGACCTTGCCGATCGCGTCGCCCGTCCCGCCGCCGTCGAGCGATCCCGGCTGCAGCACCTGCTCCCCAATGGGTACCATGTTCTCAAAGGCAATCACATGGTTGTTGCTGATGAGGTGAAGTTTCTGTCCCGCGCGGGCGAACAGGCCGAGTGTCCCTGCCAGGACGTTGGGACTCGTGAACGTCCGCGTGGGCGAAATGGAGACGCCGGCCTGCAGCGGCCGCTGCTTCACTTGATTGACGTTCGCAAGCTTCTTGGGATACCCAACGGCCTCGACGTCGGTCGGCACGCCATTGATGCTCGTCGGTACCACCTGATCGCGCGGCACATCTCCTTTGGGATACTTCTTGGCAACCAATACTTTGATCGAGAGGAGACTGGTGCGATTGCCGTCGGTCACCTTCTCACCCACGCCGATGCCTACGACGTTGACGGCGAGTGCCGGGGAGTGCCGGCCGCTCGCCGCAAGCGCCCGCACCGCTTCGCTCTTGCCCGCGGTGTGAGCCACGAAGCGATCGAGCAGCGCCTTGTGTCCTTCCAACACATCCGTGCTGATCGCGGAATAAAACGACCGCGGCGACGATCCATTGCGTTTGGTGGTCATATGTCCGGGATCCTTAGAGCGAGAGTGATTGGCGCCGTGGAGCAAGGGCCGGCGCGACGACCGGAGTCGTCTCGCTCGGCCGAACGAGTTCCATGCCTGGCGTCTTGAGCACGTGCAACTGTTTGAGATCGCCCTGCCAGCGCATGACGAAATCGCTCGACACAGTCTCACCCAACGATTTCGTGAGGAGCGTGGCCAGCTCGAGCGTGTCGCGGTGGAGAAACTCGTCGGCCGACTTCAGCCCCATATCGAGTAGCGCCATCGCAACCCGCGGCGGCACGACCGGAATCAACAGCACGCCGGCGCGGGACAGGCTGTCGTCCAGCGCGGCTGCGGGGATGACGGCTTCGAGCGCGTTCCGCACCGCGAGGCTCCGCACCGCGCGCAGCAGGTCTTCAACTGAAAAGATGCGGTGCAGCTCGAGGAACGCGATCTGCTGGCTCGACAGAGTTTTGAGACGCGCGAGCGGCGCGTCCGCGATGATCGGAATGGCGTCGACCGGATGACTGTCCGGCCGAATCCGCAGGCGAATCCTGGTCAGGACACTGTTGGCCGCCGGCTCGCTCACGACTTCGGCCATCATCTGCCCCAGGGAATCGACCCGCAGCTTCACGGGCAGCTCCATCTCCAGATCCTCGAGCATGAATGCGCCGTTGGCCTCCCCATAACGCCGCAACTCGCGCTGGACGGTGACCGCCGACGTGACCAACGACTCGCCCAGCTCGTGCAGCGCGACCTCGGTCGATGCGGAGGACGTCAGGGGCGTCTGCGGGGGCAGTGTCAGTGCGGGCAGCGCTCCGATCAATGCGCGCGGGCGGCGTTTGCGTTTCATGGGCGCTGCGCAGGCAAGGAGAGGCCGACTCTGAACACCAGTGCCGCGCCCGCGTGCACGGTCAGCCGCACGCGCTTGATCGCCCACGCGGATGCATCGGTACGCTGGTCGAACCAATCCTGGAGCGCCACGACCTCTCGTCCGAAGGCGCCGAGGACCTCGCAGAGCTGCGGTCGCGAGTTCACGTCAGTCATCCGCTGGTTGAGGGATCTCGAGATGATACCCGGGGTCGTCATTCCGCGGCGTGAAGAAGCTTCTGCCGTCGATGCGCCGCTCCGCGCGAACCGCCCGCTCGAACGCGACACGATTCGCGACCGAGCTCGGTGCGACATCGAACACATTGCGGATTTTGGGATCGCCGATGTGGTGTGAGACGTTGCTCGGTCCAACCGCGACGATCTTGTCGCGCATGTCTGCGATGACCGCGTCGCGAGATTTGCCGGCGGTTTTCGACTTGACGTAGACATCGATCACCTGGTCCCCGCCGCGCCCATACAGCTCGTGCTGCTTTGCGACCCCCTCCGTTTCGAGATTGTTGTACATGACGCGCGCTTGATCACTCGGCGTGCGTGCGGTGCTCGATATCAGCACCGCACGCAGGTCGGCGGCGGCGACGACGTCGCGCAGGACGGTCTCCGAATACGGCGTGAGGTCAGCGGCCTTTGCCGTAGCGGCAAAGCGGATGTCGACGTCTTCCGGTTTTCTGCGCGGCGGCGCGGGCGCCGGCTTCACCGCGCCGACATCCGCAATCACGTCGATGTCGATCACCGGCTGCGTGGCGTGAGATGCGAGCACGAATACCGCATCGTTGAAGAACCGCACGAAGCGGTCGCAGTGCTGCCCGGTGCCGGGCGGGTACTGCCGCACCTTCCAGCGGTTTTGGCTTCCGCTTTGCGGGTACAGATCGCCGGCATTGTACGCTGCGGCGACGAGCGGCGGATCGAGCGCGGTCAGAGCGGCTTGCTGCGCGATGTAATTGGTCCCGGCCGCGATGGCATTTGCCGGCACGAGCAGCCAGTCACGGTCGAGGCTCATTTTCATGACGTCGCGCGCGGTGGAGATGAGCGTTTGCGTCAGCCCGACGCTCACCTTGTGCGGCGTCTTCTCGTCGGACACGTAGCCGGGCTCGAGGCGAACCGCGTCCGCTTCGCCGCCCGATTCCGTACAGATCGTCGCAACGACGAGGGCGCACGGAACGCGAGTATTGCGGCTCGCGTCGTTGATTTCTCGGCTATAGCGCTCCCAGACCGAGGTCACGGTCGTCGGCGTACCCTTCGTACGCTCGACGCCCGTGCCCTCGATGTCGACGCCCTCGCGCGTCAGTCGCCAGCGAACGCTGTCTTCGATGCCGTGAAACTCGGTGAGTGCCATTGGCGATCAGAGGCTGATGGGGATCGCTTGTGAGACCAACCCGAACGACACCGTGACGAGCGCCTGTTTACGCTGCGGCTCCTGCCCGGCCGGCTTGCCCGCACCCCATTGGTTCTTGATCGTGATTGTGGTCTCGCCTGTAACTGCGTCGGTGGGCAGCACGGTGTCACGATTGAATTGTGGGTCGGATATCGTCACATCGAGTGTCTTTGCTCCGAGCGGCTGACTCTTCGTATCCAACAGTTTTGCCTTCAGCGCGATTTGCCGGCCGATACTGGGCTTGGCAGCATCATTGGGATCCGCGATGTCTCCCGACGTATCGATGCGAACCTGCAACCTCGGCCCTTTCTGAAGTACGAACGGGCGCGGCAGCTGGATGTCGGCGCGCGGCTCGAGCGTCGCTTCCATGTGAATCGAGCCCGCCGCTGAATCTTGTGCGACGCTGACCTCGCCCGACCGATTGAAGGTGGAGTAGCCGAAACTGGCGCCGCCAGATGCGCCGAAGCCGCCGAGTCCGTAGCTGGCTTTCGCCGAGGCGCTGACGCTCGTTGAGCTCCCCTTGATATTGAAACCGTTGGCGGCGTTGAACTCCTGCACCTTCATGTCGGCCTGCAGGAAAACTCGGCTGAAGTTGTAGGCGGTCGGCATGAGATAGTTGACGAGTGGAAGCTTCTGGACGTGCGTGACTCCGGCGGCCATCAGGCCATCGGAATCCTGCAGCTGCTGCTCGAATACCGCGATAACCTCGATCTGCTGGTCGGACAGCGCATGTGCGGTGGCGATCAAATCGTCGTCAAGCGCCTTCTGCGACTCCGCCACCGCGAGGCCCACCGACTTGAGGAAGGTTCCAAACGCAGGTCCCCCCTTCGCGATTTCATCCGTGACATCAGCTTCCGGGACGGTCACACCTTGGGCCCGAATTGTGCCGTTCAATTTGATCAGCTTGCCATTTGCTTTGCGCGAGCGGCCGCTCTTTCGCCGTGACTGCGGCGCCGCAGCAGTCGCTCCAGGCAGGACAGCCAACGCGGGCGTCCCAGTCCGTGCGCGTTTCAATCGAGTCGCCATAACTCCTCCGTGCGGTAAAGGCGGTATTGGTGCCACTGCCCGCGGATTGCGGGCACAGAAACAGGCTAGAGACGTTGTGGAAGTCGTGCTATGACCGATTGAGAATCCTCAATCCGTCATAGCACTGCGACGACCGCCAGACGATCGTGAGAGGTCACCATGACCACGACGATCACCGTTGTCGCTGAGTGTAACGGTCTCCGCTCAGACGTCGGGATCGAGCTCGGCGTCTTTGCGAATGCGTTCAGCGGCCGCCACAGCCCGATCCTGCATGCGTCGAGCGCCCACCTGCTGCGCTTCCCGTGCTACCGCAAGAGCGAGATCGAGCGCCGCTTGATCCGGAGCCACGTGCGACAAGAGCTCGACCCGTAAGGCGCGACTCTCGAGGTCGGTGCGCCCGGCGAGCGCGTCGATTGCCCGTTGCTCAAGGACGCGTCGCTCGCCCCTCGTTGTGCATTCCGCCCGGATCACTTCCGCGATCAAAGGGGCGGCAAACGTGTACCGGCGGCCGTCGAACTGAATGAGATGGCGCCGCTCGCAGGCTGGCAGTGTCCGTTCCACGTCCGCTGTCGACAATCCGGCGACCTGCGCGATCAACGCGAGGTCGAGGGCCTGGCCGCAAACGCTCGCCGCGCTGAGCACACGAACGTCCGTAGGCGTCAGCTCGCTGATGCGCATTGCGATGGCATGGCGCGCGACCGCCGGAACGGAGAATGGCAGCGGCGCATCGATCGTTCCGCCTCGCGGCGGCCAGGTCACCATGTCCTTCTGGAAATTGCCCGGCTTCGCGAGCGCGCCAAGCAGCGTTACCGCGAGGAACGGGTTCCCGGCCGTTTCATACGCGATGCGACGCGTGAGGCGCTTCCGCTCTGCGTCATCGCGACACCACGGCGCGAGCGCTGCGACGAGCTGAGCAAGATCGGTCTTGCTGAGGGCACCGAGGCGTACCACAAGGCCGGGGAGTGTGCGGCCGACGTCGCTCTGCAGTTGCAGCAGCTCTGCTGGAACTTGGCCCACGTCCTGCACCACGGTTAACAAGAGCGTAACGGGGCTGGCTTTCAATTGACCGAGTGCAGCCCCGAGCGCGGCGAGCGACATCCCGTCGGCCCAGTGTGCGTCGTCAATCGCAATGGCGAGAGGCTGCTCCTCCGCTGCCGCGCCCAGCACACTGGCCAGCGCAGTCGCCATGTCCGCGACGTCGCGCACCTCCCGAGGCGCAAATCGGTCGGCGAGTTCCGGGGCAAGTCCCGCGAGCACGCCGAGCGCATCAGGACGCGCGCCTGCCAGCCCGCGGAGGTCGCCCACGCCTGCCCGAATCAGCAAGCGTAGCGCGCTCCAGGCAGCATCGTGGTCATTCTTCACCGGCCGCATTTGCAATAGCTGTGCACCTTCGAGTGCCATTCGTCGAGCGCACTCCGCGAGGAGACGCGAGCGTCCCATCCCTGGCGGGCAGGCGATGACAAGCGCGCGAGGTCCCGAGCCTCGTGCCGTCCCTTGCGCGATGAGGTCGAATGTGTTGCGATGCAGCTGCTCGCGTCCCACGAGCGGGGTCGCGACGGTCGGGTCGCTTCCAGCGGGTCGCCATGCTTGAGTGCGAATCCGCTCGGCGAGGTCGGAGAGAGCCCGCCCCGGCTGCTCACCGATTTCCGTTTCCAGGCGTTGCGCAAATTCTCTGTACGCGCCGACCGCAGTGGCGGAGTCGCCGGCAAGCGCCGCCGCACGCATCAGTAACCGCACCGCAGGTTCGCTTCGTGGCGCGATGGCCAGCGCGCGTCGTGCAAGGTCAGCCGCGGTTGTGGATGCAATCGCCAAGCAGCGCTCTCCTGCCGCTACGAGCGTGGCTGCCGCCAGAGCGTGGTAGCGCGCTCGCTCGTGCATCATCCAGTCTTCGAACTCCGGTGCGCCTTTGAGGTGGAAGCCTTCGAGAAAGTCGCCGCGCAGAAGTGCAAGAACGTCATCAGGCGACGCGTCGGCCTGAGAGCCGAATTGCAGGACATCGACGTCCAGCCCCGCGTCGTTCAGGACAAGGGCGTCGCCCTCGGAGCGCACCCGGTCCTCGCCAAGCGCGTGCCGCAGTCTGTTCACGGCGGTGTTGAGTGCCTTTCGCGCGGCGCGCTGCGGCTGGTCGGCCCAGAACAGGCCGAGCAAGTGGTCTCGCGTGCGTTTGCGACTGGGGGAGAGCGCCAGGTAAACGAGTAGCGCGAGCTGCTTTTGCCAGCGTAACTCGCGTGGCGTCGCACCCTTGGTGAGGCGCGCGGATGGTGGACCAAAACAGACGAGCTCGAGCGGAATCAGCGCCGCGCCTCCCCGCAATCGTCGAAGCGACCGAAGATACTGCTCCCCACGCCGTTCGCTTGCCGGGTGCCGGTCCACGGTGTAGCGTAGCGGCACCAAGCAAAGGCCGTAGATCGTGGCGCAGGCAGTGCAGTTCCCGCACGACGACTTCGGCGATCGCTACGCGATCGAGCGCGAGCTCGGCCACGGTGCCACCGCCTCGGTGTATCTCGCCCGCGATCTCAAGTTCGAAGACAAATTGGTGGCGATCAAGGTTTTGTCGGCCGATTTCGCGCTGCCGGTCCCGAGCGAACGGTTCCTGCGCGAAATCGAGACGACCGCAAAACTGAATCACCCGCACATCGTCACCCTCATGGAGTCCGGTCGAACGCGGGGCGCGCCGCGGCGTCCGTTTTATGTCATGCGGTATATCGACGGCGAAACACTGCGGGACATTCTCGCGCGTGGGCCGCTCGCGGTCGACGACGCGTTGCGTATTGCGCGGCAGGTGGCGGGTGCGCTTGGCCACGCGCATCGCCACGGCGTGATTCATCGTGACATCAAGCCCGGCAACATCATGCTCGAGGACGGCCACACCTGGGTGACGGACTTTGGCATCGCGCGCGCGATGGCCGCGAAGGACGGCCAAACGGTGACCAGCACCGGGGTGACCATTGGCACGCCGGCATACATGAGTCCCGAACAGGCGATGGGACGCGGCGATCTCGACGCTCGCAGTGACATCTATAGCCTGGGCTGCGTGCTCTATGAGATGCTGGCCGGCAAGATGCCATTCGAAGGACCCGACATTCAGGTCGTGTTGCACAAGCATCTCGTCGAGCCGCTGCCGCCGCTGCGGGAGCTTCGGCCCGATGCGCCCGAGCGCGTGGAGCAGTTGCTCGACATCGCGCTCGCCAAGAAACGTGAGGATCGCTTTGCGACGGCGGTCGAGTTTGCCGAGGCGCTGTCGCTGGAGGGCGCCGGGGCGCTGACGCCGACGCGGACGCAGCCGGTGCGCGGGGAGCGGCGCCAAGGAATCCGGTGGAAGGCCCGCACCGCGATGGCCGGAGGCATCACGCTTGCGGCTGGTGTACTCGTCGTTGCCGCGTGGGCACTGACGCGTCCGACCTTGAAGCTGGACCGGATCTTGGTAGTCCCAGGTTGGGAGTATGGAGAAGGTGTCAGCCGCACCATGGACGCGGGCCGACTGCTACAGGACCAGCTCAATCAGTGGAAGGGCATCACGGTGATGGGCGCATTGGACTCCGCGGCATCTCGACGCCCGGCGGCGGCGGCGCGGCAGGTTGAGGCGGCTTGGTACATCAGGGGCGACGTGTCCCGTGTGGCTGATTCAGTGCGCGTGCGCGCGCAGCTCTACGGAGCGCGTGGTGATGCGCTGGTGCGCGAACGTTCCATAAATCTGCCCCTCACCATGACCGGTGCCGACCTGGCATTTAGCCGACTCGCCGACCAGCTCGTCTTCGACGACACGGTCTGGGCGGCGAACGGTGGGCGCGCCGGTACGCTTTCGGTCGCGGCGCGCCACGCATTCGCACGCGGTCTGGAGGCGGTGCAGACGTGGAGTCTGGCAGATGCCGATTCAGCGTTCCGCCAAGCCGGGGATGCGGACCCGAGTTACTCGCAAGCCCACTTGTGGCTCGCGCAGGTCCGGTTTTGGAATGGCGCTAAGTCCCCCATCTGGCAGTCGTACGCCGAGCGTGCAGCAGCGGGGCGAGGCCGGTTGTCGGCGCGTGATGCTCGCGTGTCGGATGCTCTATTGGCCATCGGTCGTGGTGACCGAGAGCGAGGATGGCGCGTGTTTGACCGCCTGGCTGCTGATGCACCTTACGACTTCTCCGCGTGGTATGGCCTCGCGACATCGCTGCACAACGATGACGTCGTTGTCCGCGATCCAACGAGCCCATCCCGGTGGAGTTTTCGCAGCAGTTACTATCGTGCCACGAAAGCATACCAACGGGCATTCCAACTCCTACCAGCGATTCATCGAGCTTTGAGCGGCAGTTCCTTTACCTCCGTCAGAAGCCTTCTCCTGACAAGCGGCGGTGTGCTGCGCCTGGGCTATGCCTCGTCCCCCGGTACAACTCTGTTCGCCGCTTATGCTGATTGGCGAGCCGACACGCTTGCACTCGTACCCTATCGACCTGCTGATCTGCCCGTACCTCGAGGCTTGCGCCTCGCGGTTCAGAAGCAGCGTGAGCTCTTCAACGACATTGCGACCAGCTGGGTTGCGAGTTATCCGAACAGCGCGAGCGCGCTCCAGGCGTTGGCGGTGTCGCTTTCGCTGCTCGCGAATCCGGCAGCGCTCGACACGTTACGGCGAGCTCGCAGCCTCTCGCTCCTCGATGACGAGCGCCTAAGACTTGCGGTCGACGAAGTGTGGATGCGCCTGAAGTTCTCTGTTCCTCACGATGTCAGAGGAATTCGTTCGGCTCGGGCCTTGGCGGATTCACTGTTGTTAAATGCTCCGGCGCAAACCGAGCCGGGCCTGCTGTCTACTCTGGCCACGCTGACAGGTCGAGCGACGCTTGCCGCTGCACTGATGCGAAGGCCCGCGGTTGCGACCGAGTGGGACGTCCCTGGCCCTTTAGTTAGCACGGCCCTTCCTCTTACCGTGTTTTCCGCCCTCGGCGGCCCCATCGACAGCATCCGAATCTTGGAATCCGCCGCAAATAAGGCGATTCAGGCGATGGCGCCTGCGATCCAGGCGGAAGTGCGCGCGCGCTGGATTTCGCGCCCAGCGGCGTTGGCGTTTCCGGTCTACCGCTTCGAGTCATTGTCCGAGCTTCGTGGTCCACATCTTCCCGTGCTTGACGCTCAGTACGCGCTGATCAGTGGCGATACCCTGCGGGTTCGTACCGTGCTCGCAGATCGAGGCAACGCCCGGACATTTCTAGCGCCTGGCGACATCAGCCTTGACGTTCTCTATCCCGAAGCGTGGCTGTTTCTTCAGCTAGGCGATCCCCGAGCTGCGCTAGCTTGGCTTGACCCGACCTTGCGTTCCTTGCCGGCCACAGGACCACAAATGTTTGCCGATCCCGCGATGGCCGGCGCGCTCGTCCGGGCGATGATGCTGCGGGCAAAACTCGCCGACCAGCTGGGTGATTCGTCGAGTGCCGCGGAATGGCGCACTGCGACCGAAATTCTTCTGAGCGACTCGGACGATTTTTTACGCGCTTTGATCTCGCCTCAGCCAGGACAGGCGATTCGAGGACGGCGATAGACCGCCAGTGTCATCTTACGCGGGAGCTCGTATGACGCGACTACCTTCTAGCTCGGTGACGGAGAAGAGGATCCAGACTCTGATCGTTTTGATCACCTTAGGACTCCTGACATGGGCGGCCTGCCAGCCGATCCGACACGCAACGACTCCACCCTTCCAGTGTCCCGACGGGCACATCTGGATTCCCATCGTGATCAACACGACGCATGGACAAGACAGCCTGGCAGATACCGTTACGGACATCCCGTTGTCGGGACCTGTGGCGCGGATTCCAGAGTACCACGATTGCCAGCGGTTTATCGAAGGGGATCAATACACCGCGCTGTTCGCGATCTTTGCAGCCTTTCGGCTCGATACGGTTGACACACTGTCCGGTCCCGTAGACACGATGCCAATGGCGACGATCTACACACCGAGCGGCGATTATCCGGCGCTTGGGATCAAACCGGGTTTCAACTGTCTGTTCCTCTCGAGGAACACCAGTCACGTGTGGACGGCCAAGGTGATCCCTTGGGGCATTGACAAGAACAATTGCGCGGATGGGCACATCGTGCCCGGTCCTGGCGTTGGTACTGACCTGTCAGTGCGTCAACAAGCTGTCTCGGGGACGTTCAGCGCGCGTGATTATCCACCAGCGGCACGATGGGACCGCGACGGGCATGACAGCGTCTACACGATCGGCATTCGTTGCGGCCGCGCCTGGTGCGAAGTTGGGCGACGCGGCTTCACTCCGTCAGTCGGCTATAACGGGCCTGCTCTTAGCTTCGACCCAATCGGTGGGGTCATGCCTTCAGCACAGGCACAGGCGCGAGTGCAAAGGATCAAGGGATGGTATGATGTGCAGCGACTCGCCGATCCGAGCACCGGCAGCCTTCACCCGACAAAGTTCCGCGGATTCCTGATTCCTCATCCACTGCTTGATTCGGTCGCCTGGCTGAATTGGAAAACCGATCCGACTGCGGCGCTGGAGTCCTATTTTCGGCAGGGATGGCTGCATGTCGGCTACGCGTACATGGAAGGCAATTACTCGAAGTGGAACTTCCGACAGGGCATAAACAAGATCTACATGTGCTATGGCACTCTGGGAGGAAACTGCGAGTTGCCACAGCCACTACCGCAGGCAGAAAAACCGTCGACTGTAACTCTCGAGAATTGCCCCACAGACCCGACCACTCCTAGTCGTCGCTGGTGGGCAAGAACGACCTCAGCAGGTGGCACCACGTATGTTTGCATCGAGCGAATGGACCACCGCAACGATCTGCTGGCGTGGGCGCAGGACCCTCACAACGCGGGCGTCCTAATCTCAATTCCCGCCACGGCGCGCTGGCGGTTCCTGCCCAGAGACGAAAGTGGATGGTGGGGGTGTCCAAGCGGATGTTGTACAAAGATGTGAGGTCGGGCAGCCATGTTTGTCGGCTGACGGTACTCCAAAAAGTGTTGAATGCGTGGTCAGGCACGCACGCAGACCGTTGGCGTGCGTGCCTAATATTGATTGTCGGAATCGAACGATTTGCCGCATTTTCGCCCCTCGATGCCGCAAAAACATCCTAACGCGCGACCTCTAACCCGCGATCATTAAGGAAGCCGCGCTCGCGGCTCTGGCGACGGCGCGAAAGTCGCCAGCACGTGTACTGCCAGGAGGCGGTCATGTCTACGAAACGAGGCGCCATTCTAACTGTCGTCGCGCTTGCTACGACAGCGGCGGGAGCCGTGGTATTCTTCGGCCTTGCCAAGCTGCGTTCCGATGCTGGCACCATAGAACACGCGCCACCAGCACCGGAGTTTGCGTCGTTCGATTCTGCTTCGCGGCTTCAGATTCTCTCGTACGCGCGGTCGCTCTCTTATGCAGAGTTCCATGGTTCATCAGATACGCGGCGCCTTTCGCCATCGTGCCGAGGTTGCAAAACTGGTCCTATTGCAACCATCCAGGCGCAAGCGGGAATCCATCTGATGTCTTCGGAGGATTTGGGCAAGGGTCGAATCATCGGTCGGGAGATCAACGAGGATACGGTCTCGATTCGCGGTTTAGGCGCGCACGATACGTCATATGTCTGGGTTGATAGTACGGAAACAGGCTGGCGCGCCGTCGTTGTCCCGAGCAGGCTGGATTTGCCAATGGTAGAAAGCCCTATGGTCTACAAGAGACATCCGGACTTGCGTTGGAGACAGCCGTTGGCACGTTGGGTGTGGACACCTGACGTCGGCGTCTCGACAGACGAATCGGAATGGTGGGGCTGCCCGACCGGTTGCTGTACGAAGCAGTAGGGTGTGGACAACGAAAAGCCGGGGAGCTTTCGCTCCCCGGCTTTCTCACGTAGCGAAACTGGCTACGCGGTGACCTGTCACGTATCTGAAAATCGGCGACCCATGCCGCCGAGTCAATGGGGAAGCGAGGGTGCTGGTGGAGGGATTCGAACCCACAAGGGCGTTAGCCCAGTGACGTGACAGGTCACCGCGTTTACCAGTTTCGCCACACCAGCACCTAATGGCTACGAACCCTGGCAATCCCGAAGGCCAAGACGCGAGACCCCGCACGCGCTGCCGCTCGCGACAGCACGATAGGAGGAGAATGTGAGTAGGAGCGTATCCAAGGACCGCGAGAGGAATCACTAGCACGCGACATCCGTCGGTTGAAACCGCGGCTCGGCTACTACGCCAGCCCTTAAGGGCTGAAGCCGAGGAGCTCTCGCTCCCCGGCTTTCTTACGTAGCGAAACTAGCGACAGTCGCCTACGTCACCAACTCAGCCTGCACCCGCCGCCGTTGGCATTGACCCAGTTCTGCTGCACGAGGAAGTCCTTCGTGCCGATCTTCATGTTCGCAGTCGAGCCGTTCGCCGTTGTGTAGGTCGTGCCGAAGGTCCACGCGCACTTGTCGGCGTTCTCGTTGCCCGAATTGTCGTACCAGGCATTGAGGTCTTCGTCGGTGTTGGTCTCTTCAGTCTCGTGCGCCAGGGTGTTGACCTCGGCGTCGGCCGCGGCATCGTTGTTGGGCGAGCCCGACAGGGCGTTGCAGTCGGAGAAATCGATGTCGTGCGGCATGGCGGCATATTTCACGTCGTTGCCGTTCCAGCTGAAGTTGCCGTGGTAGGCGCAGTACACCGACCCGAACCCGCCGCCGAGATTGACGAGCTGGTCGCTGAAGATCAGGTACAGCGTGTTGGGGTCGTAGGTGAGCTGGCCGTTCGTGAAACCCGCGATGATCTGATTCTGCATCTGCATGTCGGTGACGGGCACGAGGGGCAGTGGCACGTTGGTGTTGGACGCCCAGAACTGGCTGTAGGTGACGCTGTTCTGAATAGCGGTGCCCGCGCCGTCGGTGTAGGTCGTGTTGATGTTGTAATACGGCGAGCCACCGAGGTGGTTCAGGAAATAGCCGATCACCGAGCCATCGGCCGAGCCGGGCCCGGTCGCGCCTGGGGCAGGCCCGCCCGCGTAAATCGTCTTGGTGGACCAATAGATCGCGGCGACCTTCTGCGCGAGGATGACGGGACCGCCGTGAAAGTAGATGCCGTTGTCCACCGTGGGGCTCGGCGCCGGCGCCGATCCGGGCAGGGCCTGTCCGATGAGCGGCATGATGTGAATGTGCGAGGCCTGCGTAGAGCTGGGCGGTGGCGAAGCGTTGGGGGCGTTAGGCGAATCTTGGCTGCAGGCAGCGATCACGAGGGTGATTACGGTGGCGGCGGCGTAGCGCTTCACGGACTCCTCCTAGATCGGATGGATGACACGGGTGCAACTCCGATGCCAGGGTGATGGAGGCTAATTCTGCGGGCGGAATGTCGACCGAGCGCGGCAGGTGGGGCGTGATTCCCACGGAACGGGCGGTCCACCTTCAACAAAAAACGTCAGTGGGATGTCAGCGTGATGCTGTCGGCAGTCCAAAAAGTTCCGGTACTGATCAAGGGGCAGAACGCGAGCCCAGGCGCGCGATAGGTTGTGGCGGACTGTCGCACCGCCCATGTCAACGGTGTGCTCGAGAGCACATCCTGTGGGTACGAGAAGACGATCGTGTCAGGTGTCTGCCAGGAGATCGGAGCGGTCGTGGGCGTGAGGTAGGAAGCCGTATCGGGCCGCTGGTAATGCGCGACATACGGTGGCTGCGGCCCATAGATCAATTCGCTGCCCGACAGCCACATTTGGAGGGACATCCGCGTGAAGCCCAGCACATATGACAAGGGCGGCGTGCCGGTGTTTCCGCTGGTGCCGAGGTAGTGATTCGGAATGCTATCAGCAACCGGGATCATCGTGATGCTGTCGACCCACCCCACCGAGTCATCGTATACGTGACTCACATGACCGGGTTGGTAAATCATCCGGCACGTGATCGTGCTTCCCGTCAGGTGTAGCGTATCCAGGTTGACCATGCCGAGTAGCGAAACCGGAGTGCTGGTTCCGTGCGAAGCTCCTCGTGTCGCCGTGATCTGCATCGTCCCAGTGGTCTCGAGCAGCGGCGCGATGAGGGTATCGTGAGAGAGGGTCCAGCCGAGAGAGGTCGTCGCGCTCAAGGTGGCATCGGTGACGGGCTGGGCCTGATCGTCAGTGACGCTAGCGACGAGCACACTGAGTGGCAAGCGACGACCCAGAAACACCGTGCTGCGATCTGTCCGTAGGTTCACGTTCAGCGGGGGTGGTGGTGGCGGTGGCGGCGGCGGCGGTGGAGGCGGCGCAGTAACGCCACCCCCAGCGCTGCAGGCTAACGGTACAGCGAGTGCCCACCCCAGATGTTTCAGCCAACGATTCATGACCTTCTCCAGTCACTAGAGCATCCAAAATACACGATGGTCGGTTGAAACCGCGACTCGGCCACTACGCCAGCCCTTAAGGGCTGAAGCCTTCGCCGAGCCGGCCTTTCAGGGCACGGACCTTACCGCAGGATTCCTATCATCCAGAGGATAGTCGCCGCGGTGACCACACTCTGCGACATGAAGTAAACGAAGAAGCGGATCGTCATCCGGCTCTCTAATCCCTTGAGAGTCCCCTCCAGCGTGTCGAAGCCCGTGCATCTGACCGCGTACCTGATCAAGGCGCATCTCAGACCGCACCTCGCCGATCAGCCGATCGAGTTTCGCTTCCAAGCGCGCGTAGTTCCGCTCGTTCAGCTCTCGCAATTCGCTTTGAATTGCGAACCCTCCGGAATAACCCATAGGCCCATAGTACGCTCGGCCAACCTTGCGATCAAGCAGTCGCTGCGGAAACAAGAAAGCCGGCGAGCTCTCGCTCTCCGGCTTTCTCACGTAGCGAAACGGGCTACGCGGTGACCTGTCACGTATGTAAAACATCGGCGACCAGTTTCGCCGAGTCAATAGGGCGCGAGGGTGCTGGTGGAGGGATTCGAACCCACAAGGGCGTTAGCCCAGTGACGTGACAGGTCACCGCGTTTACCAGTTTCGCCACACCAGCACCTTATTGGCTGCGAACCCTGGTAATCCCGAAGGCCAAGACGCGAGACCCCACACGCGCTGCCGCTCGCGGCAGCACGATAGGAGGAGAATGTGAGTAGGAGCGTATCAAAGGAACGCGAGAGGAATCACTTGGACGCGCATCCACACCCTGAAGGGTGTGCTCGGCCAGCGTTGTCCTTAAGGACAATGTCTGCCGAGCGCAGGCTTTAGCCTGTGAATCCAAACAAGAAAGCCGGCGAGCTTTCGCTCTCCGGCTTTCTTACGTAGCGAAACTGGCTACGCAGAGATCTCACACGTATGCAAACATCAGCGAGGAGCATCGCCGAGTCAATGGGTGAGCGAGGGTGCTGGTGGCGGGACTCGAACCCGCAAGGACCTTCGTCCAGAGATGTGTGAGACCTCCGCGTTTACCGGTTTCGCCACACCAGCACCTCGTGGCTGCGAACCGCGGTAATCCCGAAGGCCAAGACGCGAGACCCCACACGCGCTGCCGCTCGCGCCAGCACGATGTGAGTTCAATGTGAGTTGGAGCGTATCAAAGGAACGCGAGAGGAATCACATGGACGCGATTGCTCGAGAGACTGAGAGAGCTCGCGTCGGAATCCACACCCTGAAGGGTGTGCTCGGCCAGCGTTGTCCTTAAGGACAATGTCTGCCGAGCGCAGGCTTTAGCCTGTGAATCCAAACAAGAAAGCCGGCGAGCTTTCGCTCTCCGGCTTTCTTACGTAGCGAAACTGGCT
>WNGP01001918.1_pt1 | contig 17310 bp, 19 predicted proteins | sample 5407671 | NCBI WGS metagenome assembly WNGP01 (sample SAMN13153381, study PRJNA577476) | soil metagenome | isolation source: 40 cm soil or saprolite under Garry oak tree replicate 2 | place: USA:California | collected 2016-06-15 | reverse complement strand
CTATAACCATGACAACACCTACCAATGGTTCCGCCCCCGCGTGAAAAAGCTCGAAGACGATCCAGCGCACGATCCCGCGGACTGGATGGCCGCGATGGGAAAGGCCCTGCTTTGGGATGAAGAGATTCCAATCGGGAAATTCTTTGAACGGACCGACCTACCGACTCTGCATGGAGCAGAGCCTGTGCTGAACGCAGGCCCCCTTGTACATGCTGACTCGCAAATACCGGCGGACGTCAGCCGCGCTTTCGTTGAAGAGTTGATGTAGAGTCCAACAGCAAGGCTCTGTGATAAGTCGGCGCCATCAGACCTCCTTAACGATGAGCGTGAACTTCGCCGAGCGGGCGCACAACCACAACTGGGAACTGCACCCAGTCATCCGATCCTTGTTGGAGACGGATTTTTACAAGCTCCTGATGGTGCAGTTCATCTGGAAGCATTACCCGAAAACGCGGGTGAAGTTCTCATTAATCAATCGCACTTCTTGGGTGCGTCTGGCCGACATGTTCGCGACCGGGGAGATTGCCTAGTTTTCGGAAGCAGCGAAAGGCTAATACCTGGTAGTGCCAATAGGCCTTGCTTCCACCGACTCATACGTCCCCTCATCAGGCTCTCAAGAATGGGGCATTCGGCAATCGCGGCTCACATCCCGAGCAGGGTTTCGTTAGCTTCCGAAGTGTCCTTTCCATGGACTCACGGCTTCTAATCCTGCTTTGAATATCGGCGATCTTCGCCTCAGCCGTTGCCCGTATGCCCGTATGCCTGCACTCGTTGTCCTTGGTAACACTCGCAGCGATCACAATTCCCCGATCTCTTTGAGAGAGAAACCCAGTTTCATTTGCCCGCTGGATAAACCTTAGTTAGCCGCTGGGTAGCTTCAATCGGGAAGAGGCGATAACCCCCGAGGCGCTACGCGGTGGCTTGGGCAGAAGGGGCGCCATCTTAGCTTACCTAGCGCACGGTTTCGAGGTCATTGCGAGCGGTCAGGTTCACCAGGAAGGCCAGATCGGAGCTACGCATGGGAACTTGAGGGCTGGAGCAAGACTCTTCCCCACCCACGGAGAGTAGCAATGGAGGCAACGATTTTTACCGGCTGGATCTACGATCTACCGCATGCGGAACAGGTGAAGGTAGCCATCCGCTGATGCTGTGCGCCATCGCAGCGGGCATTAAGAATGGTTCACCCTAGAGGGGCCGACACTGCTGTTGGTGATGTGTCCTCGTGCTGCCGGGGCTTACGCTGCGGCGAGCGGTTGGATGTGGCCGAGTTGAGTTAAGAGTATGTATTGATCGTAGTAACAACCACCGGATACGACTCGCCCTTGCTTGTCGAAGTGGCAGATTTCGGGGAAGGCAAGCTCAGTGCCGCAGGTCCTTGTAGCTCTTTACAGAACCTAAGAGTTATGATGGCTTCGTGATCATCGGTGTGCCTAAGGAGAGTTATCCGGACGAGCGACGCGTTGCGCTCGTTCCCACGGTGATCCCGAATCTCGTCAAGGCGGGGTTCGAAGTGCTGGTCGAGACCGGAGCAGGAGCGGAGGCGGGCTACCCGGATGCTCTTTATGTCGAACAGGGTGCCAAGATCCTCGCCGATCGCCGTGCGGTCTTCGGTGGTGCGGACATCATTGTTCAGGTTCTGTGCTACGGATCGAATGATGTTACCGGGCTAGCGGACCTTCCATTGCTGCGTAGTGAGCAAATCCTTGTCGGCTTCTTGCGGCCGCTGGGGTCGGTGGGCGTAATCCAGCAGATTGCCCAAACGGGGGTCATCTCGTTCGCTGAGGAGTTGATGCCGCGTACCACGCGAGCGCAAAGTATGGACACGCTCTCCTCCATGGGTACGATCTGCGGCTACAAAGCCGTTCTCATCGCGGCCAGCACCTTGCCCAAAATCGTCCCTATGCTAACGACCGCGGCAGGTACCATCACCCCGGCGCGCATCCTGGTGATTGGCGCTGGAGTCGCTGGGCTGCAAGCCGTTGCCACTGCACACCGCCTTGGCGCGGTCGCCTCTGCCTACGATTTGCGACCGGCAACCAAAGAACAAGTGCAGAGCCTGGGTGGCCGGTTCGTGGAACTCCCGATTGAGGCCAAAAACTCGGAGGATGAACGCGGATACGGTACAGCGCAGGATGAGAGCTTCTACGCTCGGCAGCGTGAACTTCTCAGCCGCACAGTCGCGGAGAGCGACGTGGTTATAACCACGGCCGTCGTACCGGGCAAGAAAGCCCCGGTACTGGTGACCCGCGAGATGGTAAAAGGAATGGCGCCTGGCTCCGTGATCTTTGATCTGGCCGCCGAACGCGGAGGCAACTGCGAACTGACGTGTGCCGGCCAAACCGTGGTGGAGCACGGTGTCACCATCATCGGCCGGATCAATGTCGCCAGCCAAGTGCCTTATCATGCCAGCCAGATGTATGGACGCAATATCACCGCTTTTCTTCTGAACTTGGTAAAGGATGGGAAGCTGCGGCCCGATTCCGAAGACGAAATTATTCGCGAGACTCTTTTAACCCGTGGTGGCGAGATCGTGAATCGGCGGGTTCGCGAGTTTTTCGCGTTGCCGGAGCTGATTTCGCAGAGAGCCGCTTAGTCGGGCCTGGCGTCGGTATGGTCTGTCATCCGCTTACGCGAGCAGGACTGCGCGGTAAAACACTGGACGCGCTCCCTTTGATTGGAGCCATTGCGCAGCACAAAGAATACGCTTCTCAGATACTGCGTTTCACGCGGCCGATTTCTTCGCCGGCACCCAGTAGATCTCCTCCTTGAGCGCTTCCTTCGGATAGCCACACCGTTTCAGAATCTCCTTGCAGTGCTCAATCATCTCCGGGTGGCCGCAAAGATAGGCGACGCAGTTCTCGCGGGTGGTCCCCCACATGTCGGCGTACTTCCGTAGAATGTCCTCCACTCGGCCCGTTTCACCCTGCCATTTCTCATCTTCCCAGGGGCGGCTGACCGTAGGCACCGACTTCAGCCAAGGAACCTGTCGCGCATACTCCTGTATCTCGTCGTGATACCCGAACTCCCATGAGCGGCTGGCTCCGGTCAGCAGGAAGAGCTTGTGCTCGCCTGCGAACTTGCCGTCCTTCCAATCTTGGTACAGCGTGCGGACGTAGCTTACAAAGGGCGCAACGCCCGTCACCGTGCAAACGAGGAGATGGTTGGTTCGACCGTTCCTGGTGTCGAGTGTAAACCGGCCCTTGGCAACCTTGCGCATGAGCAGTTGGTCGCCCCGCTGCAGCGTATAGAGCTGAGGTGTGAGGTCGCCGTCAGGTACGAGTTCGAAGAAAAACTCCATTTCGTCCTCATAGGGCGACGACACAATAGAATAGGGTCGCTCAGACCGCTTCTGCGGTCCCTCCACACCCAGGGTGGCGTATTGTCCGGGCACGAACTTGAATTCACCGCCGGGATTGACGCGAATCATCCAAAGGTCAGGGGCAAAATCAATCCGCTTCGAAATCCTCGGGTGATAAAACTTGTCGTCGGTAGCGCTCATCAGAACCTCCCATAAGCACGGAGGAACCTTCGGAAATCTGCAACACTTACCGGAATCGAGCGTGAACGCGGATGCTAACCGGCATTTCCGTTTTCAACTTCCGCCATTGTACATCAGTCACCTACCTGGGTTTACCTTTGGCATCGGCAGACCGCAAGAGCGCCTGATCCTGAAAGAAACAATTTCAAGTCGACAGAATTAAAGCGCCTGTTCCAGAGCCTTGGATGCCTCTCGTCTTTCTCAAAACGGACCACAGCGACATCGTCTGGAACTGCTGAACGAGAGCGTTGGCGTATCTGGGAGCGGCGCGTACCAATGCTTTGCAGTCGAAAACCTCGCAGGAGCGAATGCCGATCGCGTCCTGGCGCTCGCCGCCTACAAGGATTTCCTCACCCTCTGGACAGACGCCGATCCCGAGGTTCCTGAAGCAAGCCAAGGCCGAGTACTCGAAGCTGCAGTAACGGGCAAAGTCCTGCCTCTTCGCTTCCTCCTTAACGATTCGGTGTCGAGGGCGGGGATGGTCTTGAGCTAAGATTTGAGCCTCCGTTTCGGCGGTTGGAGGCCGAGGGGCACCAGCCTTGCGCGGTAGCTCCCCGGATCACTTCACGGGTTCCCAGCCTTCTGGCAGCAAATCGAATGCGAGCGTGTCACGGTAGGCGTACTGATTGCCTTCCAGTACTGCCACTGGCGTCAACATATGCCAGATGCGATCATCGTCGAAGACGTAACACTCACCCGATTCGCGCATCGTGAAGCGATCCATTTCGTGTTTCTCATTGTCGGTTATGATGACTTCGCCGCCGTGAGCGCCGCAGCGGGCTAGCAGATGCGTGGCGATGTACTTTTCCCCGTCTTTATGTAAGCCCGGTGGGCTTGTGTCACACGGCCGACCCGGCGTAGCCGTGAACCTGATTGTATGCATGTTGACTAAATATCTAGTACCCACCGCCGAGAGCGGCAGGTAATGAAGGTGGTAAGCAATCATCTTGCGAACGCCTATGGAATCGGCGATGGCCGGGGGTAGCGGAGCGTACTCTCGCTGCTGGCCGCCTAGGGTCGTGTTGTATTTTTCCAGCTGCACATAGGGTGCGCTCTCCTCGCTCGACCAAACTTTTACACCGCCCTCAACAATCTCGGCCCGGAGACGATTTAAGGAACGATATCTGTCGCCCCCATCATAGTACTTGTCCTTTGGAATGGACCAGGCTGCATGGGCTAACTCTTCCAGCGTGCGCGCTATGTCTACATCAACTCTGAGCGGCTGACGACTAAATCCGCGGTCGACGAGGTCATTTCGCGACCTGGCATTCGTTCCAACCGGAATAAAGCTGTCTTGACCCATGATCGTTCCTGACAAATGCTTGACGATTGCATGACCACGCAGATTTCCCTGTCTGTCGCTGGCAGCGAATCGACACACACCAAGCGTCTATTAACCGGAATCTCCTTTTTTGACTTCAAGAACGCTGGCGATCATACACCCATCTCGCCGTTCACGATAAGGGGGAAGGATTTTCATCTGAAGTGCTACGAATCGGTATACGATCCGCACCAGCACAGCCGAAATTGCGCCATTTGGCGGCCCACTTTTGCGATACCTCTCCCCGCTTCTTACTGGCTGGCGGTTCACACGGCGGCTGCTGCGTTGGCGGAAATAATTTCGAAGCGCCCCTCATGCTCAGCTGATGGGGTGGAGAGACAAGCCGATGAACCTGCACACCCACAGGGGCGCATTTCAGCGTGGGAGTGGTTTTCTTAAACGTTAGCGACCACATTGCTAAGGGCACAAAAAATAGAAATCAGTCCCGAAAAAATCGTTGCTCTCACCTACGGTTTTGACGCCACCACCGTTTACTGGCCCAACGCGAAGTCTTTCGATTGGCAGAAGGAATACTGGGACATGTCCCCACGCAGCTATTGGTACGCCACTGGGCACTATTCTGCCAGCGAGCACGGCGGTCCTGGAGGTACTCCGTTAACCAGCCGTCCTGCCACGGAAACCACGAACGAGTTCGGCTTTGCTCACCAAGTCCAAGCCCGCGATCTACCACCGACTCAACCGAAGCCCGCCACTTAGTTCTTGCTGCGATAGGCCTCAATCACCATGAATTTTTCCCATGCCTTGCCGTCGTCTGATTTTTCGCCTCGCCAAGTAAAGTGATTCTCGGAGATGTTAGTGTAAGTAGCGCGCGTAAACACATGGGAGGCAACGGGCTCCTTCATGTTGTACGTAATTCCTTTTTCATCGATCTTGACGCCGCTCAGGTCTTCCGTTCCTAGGTCCACCCAGGTGCCACCCAGAGCGTTTAGCCATTTCATATTCCAGGTCTTCTTCTTTGCATCATACGAGCGAAGGTTTATGCCCAGCACCAGAAGCTCGCCAGCGGGCGTAGTCATTCGGTATTCGTCCGCAATCACATAGCCATCAAGAATGAGGCGCCCTTCCCATGTCGCTTTCAGACTCTCCCAAATTCCGTCGCCTCGCTTTAGTTCTGCGTCGCAACTCCATTCGCCAATAAGAAAGGCGAATCGAGAAAGTTCTGGGGGTGCCTTAGGATTGAGTTTCCCATACTCCCGTTCAGCTCTTTTCATGGCTCGAGAATCATCCTCTGCAGTCTCCAGCATGGGTTGTGCAAGGACCTGCGAGGCTCTGAGGCGCCTGCGCCTGGATTGATATAACGAGAAACATCATGCAAACCGCCAGTAGTGCAGTCTGTCTCTTCACAATCGCTTCCGTTTTGAATCGGCCCCGCAGCAGATGTAGGTGGCATGGAAACTCACGTTCACGGCGCCGCGTGCGAGGATGATACATCCCGCCTCCAGATTTCAACCGAGAATCGTTCTCACTTCGCAGTCTTGTCGTAAGGGCATCGCGTCTATTCGACGGATTGTCCCAAGGGCCCTCTAGCAAAGGTGCGGATTTGCGACCCGATCCCACGTAGACGGGTAGTCAGCGAGTCGGACATGTTGCATCGCTGATGTCAGGATTCAGAAACGGGCTTCGGGGACGTCAACGAACGCCGTTTCGGGCGGTTTGTTGGCCACACGGGAGTGTCTGGATGCCGGTTTACCCCGATCAGTAATGAGAAGTCTTAGGGGGCTGTATCCGAAGTGCCCAGCCCGAGATCAGCCATCGCATAGCTTGCACAAGGGGGCGCTCCAGATACAGCCGTAAGATTTCTGGAGCAGAGTCACATCTCAAGCGCAGAGTCTTTTGCGAACACTAGTATCGTTTCCGCATCTTCAGTACTTTCACAGATTATTCGGTCGCGGTGCGTCGCGCTGAGCTATCTACTGGGGAGGCCTCGGCCACGGCGGCTGAACGAAAGCCGGGTAGCGGCTATGGCCTTGCCGTCCGGCGGTTTGAACGAGAGTTGCTCCGCGAGGAAAGCGATGCGGTCACGGGTGGCTTCGGCGCTGATGCGTGCGGCGCGTCATAGATCTTGACCTTCTTCGGTTCGCTCACCATCTCGAAGTATTGCTTGGCCAGCTCGCCATTCAGAAAGGGTTCATCGGTTGCGTACTGTAGAAACATTGCCGTGTTCATATCCTCCTCACGAACGCAGCCCGTCTTCCCCGTTCCCTCGTGTTACCTCTCAACGCCGGTCTGGGATGCTCATGGAGAAGTGTTTTTCGCTTGACATCGCCTTTTTATAGGACTTACGGATAGCCGACGACTCCCGGAAAGCGATCACCAGAAAAGTGCGGTGTAAAGTTCGAGCTAGAGCCTTTCATGCTGCCGCTTGCGCTTCTTCCCGCTGGCATCCGTGAACGTCACGCCTCCTCCGAAACTCGGGCGGATTTCTGCGCCCGTCTGCCAATCTACAACCCGATTTCGTAACATCATTTGCAATCAACGATTTGCGATGATTTCCTGCTCGCCACTCATCCGCCGGATACCGTTTTGGCCTGTCGCCGAGCGGGCCCTGGGGCTTCTTGGTTGCCATGCATTTCGGCCTTAGAAATCAGCAGTATTCGATGCCAGTTCTTGCGCTGAACGCATGGACTGAGAGTCTCTCCAGGCCCTGAGTCAAGAGCAGACATCTTGCATGCGCCGCCGCGATAGCAAGGAAGACTTGGCTTGGAAAGCCCTTTCGAGTCGTATTCCCCTTTTGTGCTATGGCTGTCGCCCCCCGGTGCCATTCTCCCCCTCCCCAAAGCGTGACATCTTAACTGTGCACGAAACCTTTAGTGCGGATGTTCAGGGATCTGGGTAGTAGAGGGAAAAGGCAAGACATGGCGGAGCTGACGCAAAGGCCGGAAAAAGCGGAAAACAAAGGCCGTCGCAGGATGCTCATTACGCTAGTCATCTTGCTGGTCACTCTTGTCGTAGTTGTGGTGAAGGACTGGACAACTTGGTTCGGTTCAGACGAGACCACGGACGCCTACCAGACGTCCCCAGCATCGGCTCCGACCAGCGTAGCGCAAGCACCATCCATCGGGAATCTGGCGCCCACGGCCAAGACTGCTCCAACTGCCAAGACGAAGAACGAAGTTGCTGCCAAGAGTTCCGCCCCGACCGCGGCCGCCCGGAGCGTCATCGCGGCCACGCGTACTGAGCTTCCGCCAATGGAAGTGGAAGTAGTGGCCGGCGACACACACCGCACCGTTCATCCTGGCAACAACTCCGTGAAGGTTGAGATGCCGCCGAACTCGGGCGCTCAGGCCGCGGGCTCGGCGTTCCAGTGGAGTCCGGCCACGAGTGCTGTGGAGCGGACGCGGATATCTTCTGATCAGCCTGAGGCACTGCCGCAAGCCGTAGAGGCGTCCTATCCCTCGCTGGCCCGGGAGATGAAGGTCCAGGGATCCGTGCTGCTTCAGGCGCTCGTCAGTGCCGACGGAGGCATCCGTGACCTGCGCGTGCTGAGCGGTCCTCCCATACTGGTCTCGGCCGCGATGGAAGCGGTACGCCAGTGGCGTTTCAAGCCGTATTTACAAAATGGGCAGCCAGTCGAAACGCAAGCCAAGATCAGCGTTAACTTCACAATCAAAGTACTGTGAATGCAGTGTCGCAGCGCGCGGCCTTCGTGCCAATCTCAGGAAAGCTATGACATCTGGCTCGACCCCAGGATGCAAACATTGCGAACATTACTGAGTTTCTAAAGCCCTACGACGCTTGCCAAATGCGACGCTATGCTGTGGGTACGCTCGTAAATAATGTTGCTAACGACGAGCCTCGATGCGCCAGTCCGATTGAGAGCCCGGTATCGATTCAAGGCGGTCTCTTCTAAATATCACTCGTAGAGAGAGAGTCTCGGCAAAGCGGGGGGCGATCCGTCACGAAGTCGAGGCTCCTGCGACGCCCTCGTGAAGTTCTTGGATCTCGTTCGACTCAGCGAGAAGGCCTTCGTGATCAGCTACCACTTTTGTGGCCGCCAGACACTTTAATCTCTGCTTTGATTCTTTCCACGATGAATCCGGCCTCGCCAGCATTTCGCAGACCGGTTGCCAACGTGACCCCTGAGATGAAGTCTGCAAATAGATCGTATACGCGGGAATTGCTTCGGTCCCTTGCCCAGATTGACTGGCAATAGGCGAAGTTACCTGCCGAACATCGCTATAAGCGACCTATTTCGATTTCCCGATCCCGAACAGTGAGTTCCGTAGGGTAACCACGCCATTCTCAAACGTCGGTGATGACGTGCTGAACCACGCCCACAATGCCCAGTAAAGCAACAGTAGGTCTCCAAACATGAATATTGAAAGTGAAAGAGAATCGCTTCCCCAGAAGAAATACAGAATGATCGCAGTCCAGACGCAGAAGGCGACTGTCGCGATTTTGGCTATTCCCCAAATGCCGATTTGCCAAAAATAAAAACTCTGTACCTCCGCGGGGAGAGGGGCGCACGATGACCTGATGATCACCAGGCGATGGATGCGCCGGCAAGGAGACAGGAATAGACGCGTAAAACTCACGGTCATTGTACCCAGGCCTAGCTGTATCGCCGGATCTTGCGAATACCGGCACCTCGAAATATCGAAGAAAATCAACTCCCCGGAAGCGTTGCTAACGCACGCAATTGCCAGACGATTTTGTCATCTGGGTTGGCCGAATCCGTGCTTGGGGCATCGGACGGTACTGAGAATTCGACGGGCAAGGTGATCCACTCAGACTCAGGGGCTGATCGGGGGCCCTTGCTCAAGGGTTCTCCGCGCCAAACCAATTCATCCCAAGTGGTTTTACTGCCCCCAGTCAAACCTCTGTCCACACTCTTTCTCCTCCTCACACAATTGAGCGTGACTTGCACCGGCCTACGCAAGGGGCTGCCCACTGGTAGGTGAATTTTCCAGAAAGATTCTGTCCCAGCCAGAACGGTAGCGAATCCATTTCAAAATAGCTGCCTGAATACTTGCGCGCACGGGCTGCCAAGAGCACGTTCCACCAAAGCAGAGCAATTCCGATGGCCGGCAAGATCAAAAGGAATAAAAAGGAAGGGTTTCTCTGGTCCATGTTTCGGGCCCTTTTAGGGCGAGTCCAACTGTACCGATCACGAGAGCGATGGCACCGAGGAGCCAGCCAGTTCGGCTCGTTTCGGCGTTGGAAACATTCGTACCCGAGATTCTCTTCCGTACCCAATCGGGGTTTTCTAGCCAGGGTTGCTGGTCGGCGGTCAATCAATCTCCCCGAAGCTCATGACTTGCAAAAAAGGGAATCTGGACTGACGGGGCACCCTACGCTGCGACGCCTCTCGACCGTACGTTTTTTGCCTTCAGCAGAAAGAACAGGAAAAAACCGCCCAGCACCACATGAATCACGATTCCCGGAGTGACTGCCGCACCGGCTCCGAGAGTCATGGTCCGAAGAACCACGACGAGAGAAAGCACTTGCACAAAGAGGTTTCCCAAAAGCACGCCTATCAGGCCATATCCCTGTGCTTTTCGTGCGTACCAGTTAATAATCCCAAGCCCAAAGAGTGTTGCACTCACCTCGTGTTTGCCGATATCCGCTCCCCAAAAACAATTTCCAACCTCGAACTCAATTCTGCGATTGAGATTAATGTCGTCGATCCCTTCGCACGAAAAGGCTATCGCTTTAAGGGTACGGGCGAACTAGTAAGCCGGGGTGAGTTGTTTAATGACATATTGTCTTTTTATCGCGGCCGATGGGTCGACTCGGCGCGAAGCCGGAACAAGCCCGCTATTAAAAGATTCGTTCTGGTCACGATTGAGAAGGCACTACCCCTGATATCACCCGCCTACGATAATGGTAGGGATGAGAAGTCAGTCCAGGATTATTGGGTTTGCTACTTCGATCATCTGCACGCACGGGAATGATCTACTGAATCTAACTAGGGTTTGGAGTCCCTGCCGGTCCAAGGCTGGACGTTCGCCACTTCTCAGCGGGCCTGAGCCACATACTCCCGGGCGCTCTCCAGCGCCACATGGGTGCAGTCTTCAGAGAGCAACCATTCGCGACCAGCTCTCGTGTAGTAGTGCCGAACGTGCGCATTTGCTTCTGGACTCTCCCGTCCCCGCGGACGATCAACCATCAGGCCACTGTGGCCTGATGTACGTCCAGCCCACATTCACGTTCGATGAGAGTTGGCATAACGCCTCCATCGGAGGCGATTGCTGCGCGGCAGGTCTGGTGCAGACTGTCATGCGTCCTTCCCGTTTTGCGAGTGCGACAAAAGGCGGTACCTTCACCGGCGCGGGTCAGTCTTATCGACGGGATCTGTGTCATCTCATAGACTACCGACCCTTCAAGCAATCGCCAAACACGGATGCTTGTATCACGGACTGACCCGTTTCTACGTGGCTAGCCCGCTGCACCCTATTTTGACGGTAAGTGTGCGCCAGAGGCGCATGAGGTCTCATCGAAAACGCCTCGGATCGCGTTTCAGTCCATCGCGAAGTGTGCTGCCCCGAGGCGTTTCCGATCAGGGCTAGCGACAATTCGTCCGGAATCGTCGGATTCGCTGCTCACGTGTCACGGTCGACTCGTAATAAGGCCGGAAGTCGATTTTTGATTGCAAATCCGCCCGATGTTATCTTGGGTCTCCCTGGACAATTCTCGGCGGATAAGCGTCAAATGCGATCTCATGCTCCTAAAGTTCTGGTCAGGACCACCTCCCATTCAGTGCATAGACCTTATTTTCGTGCCGTGAGCAGTCCATTGGATACCATCCCTCATGAACATACTTGATCTCGTTGTCGGTAAGCCCATCAAAACCAGTGACGAACGCGCCGAGCAGATCGGTCCTGCGCAGGGCATCCCGATCTTTGGTCTCGATGCGCTTAGCTCGGCGGCTTACGGCCCGGAAGCGGCCCTCAGTCTTCTGATTCCCCTTGGCTTTCTCGGTGTTCGTTATATCGTACCCATCAGCGCCGCCATCATCACGCTGCTAGTGATCGTGTACTTCTCCTACCGCCAGACCGTCGCCGCCTATCCCTCCGGCGGTGGCTCCTATACCGTGGCGCGGTTCAACCTCGGCGCACGTGCCGGCTTGCTTGCCGCGGCCGCGCTCCTCGCCGATTACATTCTCACGGCCGCAGTGGGGATTTCCGCGGGAGTTGGTGCGTTGGTCTCGGCGGTTCCATCCTTGCTGCCGCACACCGTTTCTCTCTGCGTGGGCATTCTGATCGTCATCACTATCCTCAACCTCCGCGGCCTGCGCGAAGCTGGCACTGCTTTCGCAGTTCCTACTTATCTGTTTGTTGGCACACTTCTCATAACGATCGTCGCGGGCGTTCTCCGTGTTCTCTTCAGCGGAGGGCATCCCACACCGGCAGCTCCGCTTCCGACTCCGCCCCCCATGATGGAAGCGGTCAGCTACTGGCTACTGCTGAAGGTTTTCGCCAGTGGTTGCACGGCTTTGACTGGCGTAGAGGCTGTCAGCAATGGCGTGAAGGCTTTTCGAGAGCCCACGGTGAAAAACGCCCAGCGCACTCTCACCGTGATTATCTTTCTACTGGCGATGTTGCTGGCGGGAATTTCGTATCTCGTAAAGACTTACGGAATTGCCGCAACCGATCCGGGCCAGTCCGGCTATCAGAGCGTTCTCTCCATGCTCACCGCCGCGGTTTTCGGCAAAGGTTCTTTTTATTATCTGACCATGGGCTCAATCCTTGTCGTTCTTTCTCTGTCCGCCAACACAGCCTTTGCTGATTTTCCGCGCCTCTGCCGCGCCATCGCGCAAAACAATTACCTGCCGCACGCCTTCGGGTACCGCGGGCGGCGGCTCGTCTACACCTATGGCATCGTCGTCCTGGCGGTATTCTGTGGCGGCGTTCTCATCCTTTTCGGAGGTATCACCGACCGGCTTATCCCGCTCTATGCCGTCGGCGCTTTTCTGGCCTTCACGCTTTCGCAATCCGGCATGGTCATGCACTGGCGGAAAAATCGCGGTCCCAATTGGCTGAAGAACGCACTCGTGAATGGGCTCGGTGCCCTGGTCACCGGCATCACCACGGGCGTCGTGCTGGTTGCGAAATTCGTGGAAGGCGCTTGGATTACGCTGCTTTTCATTCCGTTGACAATTGTTTTCTTCACCCTTGTCCGCCGCCACTACCACTCCGTGAAACTGCTCACCACCTGCAAGGTTCCCGTCGATGCGGCAGGTCTCAGCCAGCATCCGATTGCGGTCATTGCCATCGACCGCTGGAGCAACATCACCCGCCAGGGAATTGAATTTGCTGCCCGGCTTTCCCCGGATGTGATCGTCTTGCACGTCGAACCCAACGAGCATTCCGAACTGCTTCAAGACGACTGGGAACATTACGTTGCGCAACCCTTCCGCGCGGCGGGCAAGGAGCCACCCAAGATCCATGTCCTGCCTTCACCCTACCGCTTCATAATCATTCCCATCGTTCAATTCATTCTCGACCTTTCGAAAAAGCATCCTGATCGCAGCATCATCGTGGTCATACCCGAGATCGTGGAAGACAAATGGTATGAATTCTTCCTCCACAATCAGCGTGGCCGGCTTCTGGAATGGGTACTACTCGCCCGCGGCAATGAGCGCATCTTCACGGTGAGTGCGCCCTGGTATGTCGGGGCACGATCCTAGTTCCATCTGGAGCGGAGGATGATTTGAGAAGTCTCGGGGAAAAACCAATCATTTAACAATTCCGAGACAATAGTGCTCGACCCCAACTCGACTTGCGCGAGTCCAACATTCCGTACGACTTGAAAGCGGCTCTCGTTGAAGAGGCGCTGCTTTGGAGAACAGCCATGGGGATGAGGTCATGCGCTATCTAAGGCGCTAATGAAAGAGCTTAGGTTGTCAACTTGAAGGAAGGCTCTAGTCTGCGCCAAGGGATTGCGTGCCCTGTCGCTTCAGCGGTCTCCAGGCCAGGTCGCCTCGCAAATACTGCCAGAGGCCTTGCAATCGCCAGATCATATGCAATTGCCGGTAAGGAAAATGTTCCAGGAAGCAATAGCTGACGAGCCGCGCGACATCCTGCCAATCGTTGTAGCGTTTGTAAGTCAGTTCTTCTTGAAGCACGGAGCCAATGGAAATGACTGTTGCGAACGCATACCCGAAGATGACAAACTGCAGAAGGAATGAATGACTCAAGACGCCAAAGCATGCTGCCAAGATAATCGTGACGAAGCCACCCAGTTCGATGACCGGGGCCAGAAGTTCGAACAACCACAAGTAAGGAAGCGCCAGGCTTCCGATGGTTCCGTAGCGCGGCCGGAAGAGCATGTCCCGGTTCGGCCACAAAACGTCGAGCAGACCTTTTTGCCAGCGCGCGCGCTGTCTGGCAAGCGACCGGATGTCGGATGGCACTTCAGTCCAGCACACGGGGTCCGGGACAAACTCGATGCGATAGTCCGCGCCTTCCTCCCGTAAGTGGCGGTGCAAGCGTGCCACCAGATCAAAATCTTCGCCAATTGAGCCAGATCGGTAGCCCCCGACAGCGCGCACCAGATCGGTGCGGAACACTCCGAAAGCGCCGGAAATAATCATCAGCATGTTTCCCCGGGCCCAGGCTTCTCTTCCGATCAGGAAAGCGCGCAAGTATTCGACGACCTGGATGACTTCAATGCTCTTCCTGGGTAGGCGAACGCGGCGCATGCGTCCTCCTTCGACCTCTGACCCGTTCAGCACCCTGACAATTCCGCCAACCGATACCACGCGCTCGGGGTCTGCCAGTACCGGCACCATGATTCGCAGCAGCGCATCGCGCTCGAGCACGGAGTCTGCGTCGACGACACAGACATAGGGCGAGGTCGCCGCGTTCAAGCCGGCATTTACGGCATCGGCTTTAGTTCCAGCTGATTCCTTATCCACGATGACAAGGCGCGGGTCACTGTCACTTCGGTAGAGTCCCCGAACCGGCGCGCTGATTACTTGCGGGATATACACCGTTCTTACCAATCGCAGGCGAAACTCCCCCTGCATTATCTGCAGGGTGCTGTCGGATGAGCCGTCGTTTATGACGATGACCTCGAGTTCCGGATAATCGAGATCAAGCAGATTCCGGACAGCCGTGCAAATAAATAACTCTTCGTTATGTGCGGGAACAAGGATGGTGATGGGAGGCACCATCGGGGATCTCTTGATCCAGTCGAAGGGGATGCTTTCCAGGCGCCGCAGGTGTGCTGCACTCGTCTTCAGCGCGACGGCAAGCATCAGCAAGTACCCGAGATTCGAAACGAAGTAGTAGAAAAAAAGCAGGTGGTTCGAGAGTTTGAGAAAGTAAATCATGACCGAGAAGCCGCCGCGGCAGAGACTTTCTCCTGTGACGGCTGGGGCTCGGAAGGCAAGGTCCAGGTGTGCAGTACTTCCAGCAAAATGGTCTTCGTGCGCTTCCTGATTTGTTTGCTGGCTCTGGTTTCTCTTTCGAGCTTGGCTTGCAAGCCGGCGTTTTCCAGCGCTGTCAGGTAGGCATGCAATCCATACCGGTCTCGCATGGCCACCAATTGTTCAAAGATCGGCGCCATCGCCGTGGGGAAATCCACGATTGCTTCTGCTGCCCGCAGACGCACCAGCCGATTTGAATCGCTCAAGCCGAGCAGCAAGAAGGGGATCGCAGTTGGCTGGGAGAGCTTACCCAGGCTCACGATAGCGCGCAACCGCACGAACCACATGGGATCTTTCGCCAACTCACTCAGAACGTTGATTGCCATACGCGGTTCGGCAAAGGAAAGTGCGCGCGCAGCTGCGGCTCGTAATTCGGGCAGGGCGTCGTCGGCAAACTGCAGGAGCTCAGTCCCCAGCGAAGCGGTGGCTACTTCCCCCAGTACGCGTCCGAGCGCTTCGCGCACGGCTGGAGCCGCGTGTTGCAGGTACGGCAGCAAGATTTGCGGACGCTCCGCGCAGCTCTGGACCAGTGCGCTTTGCAAGGGGAGAACGGGCACGACCAGCCCGACTTCGCCGACCCAATGCAGAATTTCCTCGGCCGCTTCCGGACAGGCCATCCGCCCGAGACCGCGCAAGGAGGCGAGCTTGGTTTCCGGATCACGATCCCGCAATCCTTCTGACAGAGCCGCAATACCTTCCGGGGCACGAGTTCGACTGAGTGCTACCAGTGCACGCTGCCGCCTCCATCCTTGATGGTGCCGCGCATCAGAGATACATTTCTCGACGAGCCCGCTGGCGCGCATGAATTTCAGCAGCCTTGCGGATTCCGCCGGTCTTGCGATTTCAAAGGCGTCCAGCACCATGGTTTCGACAAGGTGACGGTCGGACAGTTTGTTACGCCATGTGTCGTAGGGAATCTGCCCAGAAATCAGGTCTTCCCAGCCTTGGCGGAGTTCGAACTGGCGCGCATCACGGCGCGCGAAATAGCGCTTGCGGTAGGTTCGTCGCAGCAGGATAAACCCCAGCAGCAAGACGTCTGCGACGACCATGGAGACGATCGCCTTCAGCACGAAAGCGGCTGGGCCTAGCCTGCGAAATGATTCAAAAGCGGAAACCATAGGTAAATCCAAAACTCGTTTGCGTGCGGTCTTGCGTGCGCTTCTGATAGGCAGCAAAACCAGTCACGTCGTGGCGCTCTGTCAACTGGAAGCGCAAACCGCCACCATATGTCTGCGAAGAAAACGTCCCGATCTGATCGACTTGCGCGAAATTCTCCGTCCCTACCGCGAAGAAGACATTTCCCTGGAGGCGGCGCTCGTCCCACGCAGAGATAGGAAACCCAATACGTGTTAACCCCGAAGGACGCCATTCCGCGCCTGTCCCGGAAAAATGGCTTCTCGCGCCGGTCAGTCCTACAGACCACGTCCAGTCGTGAGGCAAGTAAAACAGGGTCATCTCATTGATGGTCAGAATGCGCGCCGTTGTGTACCAATACCAGTGCTGCCCATAGATAATTTCCAGCCCGTGCAGAAGCTTGCCACCAGCGAGCCTCCATCCTTGGTCGTAGTCGAAGAACGCTTCGTTTTTCGGAATGACATTGTTGTGATGAGCTGCCGCTCCACCCACCGTTAACGCACCCATCCTCGGCAACTTTCCGGTCACGCTCGCTACGGACGTTTCCGCATCCGTTCCCGCCCGCTGGTAAAAATTCTCGGAGACGCTAGTTTTCCAGCGCGGTGTCCAGTGCGAAGTGAAGCTCAATCCTTGCAGGTCATTAGGGCCAACAAAGCTGAAAAGGTCGGTGTTCACCCCCACGCGCATCTCATGCCTGGGTTCACTGCGCAACGAAAGCAGTCCCAACTCGGCCTCTTTACTGGTCGGATCCAATTCCAACGCCCGGCGAAATTCCAGCTTCGCTTCGCTCCGGTTGTCTGCTACCCGCAGCGCACGCCCGCGTGCAGCATGGAGATCGGCGCGCTTCGGGTCGAGCTCCACGGCACGATTTAAGGCTTCGAGAGCGTCCTGGGTTCGGCTTTCGCGCGAATACACGTTTGCCAA
>WNGP01002254.1_pt1 | contig 17313 bp, 19 predicted proteins | sample 5407671 | NCBI WGS metagenome assembly WNGP01 (sample SAMN13153381, study PRJNA577476) | soil metagenome | isolation source: 40 cm soil or saprolite under Garry oak tree replicate 2 | place: USA:California | collected 2016-06-15 | reverse complement strand
AATTGAGTGCAAGAAACATCCCGTTTCTGTACACAACGCAAACAAGTGCAAATTTCCCTATCTATCTACCGCAACATAGTTGCAGATTCAGGAAGATGGAACTTCTGACGGACGTAAAGAAGATGTTCGAATAATTCGAGAGGGGCCCATAACCTTTGTGCATACTTTCCTCAATATTTTGTCTTGGGGGATTCTTATGGCTCACGCCTCTTCGGGGGTTGGGACAAGCCTCCGGGAGGATACCATGCACAAACAATCAGATGGCGTTCACTTGGAACGCATTCGTTGAGACATCGGCAAGCAAGTGCAAGAAAGTGAGAGTCGCTACATAAAACGCATGACAACGATCTAGTTCCAGTCAGGAATTCGACAGCTGTAATCAAGAGGGGCCCAAGCCTGTCAGCCGCGTTGTTTCTGCAGGACTAAAGTCAATTTTCTTGGCTCCAGATAAACCGCGGAGCTTTAAAACGCGAGATTACTTCTGCAAATGTTGAGTGCAGTTTGAAGGCCGTGCGGTTTCACGAGTTCGGCGGGCTTGAGAAGTTGCAATTCGAAGAAGCCCCCGAACCGCATATCAGCCCGACCGAGGTTCTAGTAAGAGTCCGAGCATGCGCACTGAACCATCTGGACATTTGGGCAAGAGGGGGAACAAGGAGCGAGAGGATTCCACTTCCTCACATATCGGGCTCAGACATCTCTGGAGAGATCGCCGCGCTCGGCAATCTTGTCAGCGGACATTCTAAAGAGGAGAAAGTTCTGATTGCCCCTGGAATCAGTTGCGGGATCTGTGATTATTGCAGCACCGGCTGGGACAGCCTATGCGAGTCATACAAGATTGTCGGCTACGAGACCCAGGGTGGCTATGCCGAATACGTAGCTGTTCCAGCCTCAAATGTTCTTCCGATTCCTGACAAGCTTTCTTTCGAAGAAGCATCCTCTGTCCCCCTCGTTTTCTTAACGGCATGGCATATGCTGGTGACTCGAACACACTTGACGCCTGGAGAGACGGTTCTTGTGTGGGCGGCAGGGAGTGGAGTCGGAAGTGCCGCGGTCCAAGTTGCTAAAATGTTAGGCGCGAAAGTCATCGCTACCGTCGGGAGCGACACCAAGAGAGAGAAGGCTCAGAGGCTTGGAGCAGACTTCGTTCTCAACCACCATACTCAAGACATACCCGGCGAAATCAAACGAGTAACAAATGGACAGAAGGTCAACGTTGTCTTCGACCATATCGGAGAGGCAACGTGGGAGAGGAGCATGAAGTCTATGGCTCCCGCTGGACGGTTAGTCAACTGCGGGGTCACTAGTGGTGGAAAGGCCGAGATCGACATCCGATACGTCTTCGTCAAACAGTTCTCTCTTATGGGGTCCTTTATGGGCGGACGCGGAGAGCTCATCAAAGTCCTAGGCTTCTTCGAAGATGGGAAACTCAAGCCCGTTGTCGACTCCGTCTTCCCACTGATGGAAGCTACCAAAGCTCAGGTCAGGATGGAGAAGAGCGAGCACTTTGGAAAAATAGTCCTAAAAGTCTAAGGGAATTTTCTAGGATCAGCGACCGATTTGGTATAGCTTACTCCGGTACCGAGGTTGTAGCTAGCTTTCCATCGACGACTTTGACGAATAGGTAGCGGTTGTCTCTGAGAATGATGGTCACTTCATTCTCTCCCTCTTCAATCTCCAAGATTTCCTGTCCTTTGATCCCGTCATACTTTGCCAACGTGCGATTCGCCTACTTTATGATCTCCCATGATCTAGCCACATAAAGATGACGCTGTTGTTTGGGAAAAGTTCGCTGAAAAAATCAGGCGATCTGAATCTTCAGAGAAGGCGATTTACCTGACGCCTCTCCCCGCTCGGTGAAGACGTGCTTGCCCCACTTGGCACTCACACTGGCTCCTAGACTGTGATCGCCTTTGCCAAGAGAACTTGCGGGGAGCTCGAAGCTCCGTGTTACGTTGAACATCATCTCTCTAGCTTCCTCCTCGGTCTTCGGGTAGAGGATGGTCTCGAATTCTGTCGCGACAGTCATCCAGACACGGTGAGGAATCTCTGGGTTCCGTGTCCAGAAGAACACGGCCCTTCGGACAAACTTCTCTTCCTTCAATGGTTTTGCGAGTAAGCGAACTCCCGACTTGCGCAATTCCACCTTGAAAGCCATCCGAAGTCCGCCATCATGCTGGTCGTAGGCTGCCTCCCAGAACTTCTGATGGAAGTTTCGACGGACGACACCGTCAAGACGGAAACCCACAGTAAACGCGAGGTTGTCGTCAACTTTCGCCTTCTGCGGTGAGCATTTGACTGTGACCTGTTCGATGCGCGCCCAACTACCCGCGTCTTGCTTGACAATAGATTTCTGCAATCTCTACCACTAGGTCTGAGAACGGCAGTTTCGAGCTTCCACGCTGAAAAACCTTGGCATCAACAGTTGAAGCCCTGAAGCGATTATAAGAACAGCCCGTACGGAGCCGAGATAGCCATGCCCTCAAACCATCCAAGATATGGTTTCGATCGATACTCTAGTATTCGAATAGCCTATGGACCGAGCTTCGCACCTGATGGTCAGCATGTCTCGTTCATCAGCGACATCACCGGGGTCCCACAGGCTTGGATTCTAGACCTCGCAACCAGTCGAATAGACCAGTTGACACTTTTCAATGAGCGCGTTTCTTCAGCTGTCTTTTCGCCGACAGGCAAGAACCTAGGACTCTCAATGGACCCTGGGGGCGGGGAGAGGCACCAAGTATGGACTTTGGACATGGAAAATCTCGCGGCAAAGAAATTGACTGTTGGAGATGACTGGATCCGTGTCTTCGGCTCCTTCTCTCCCAGCGGTGATTCAGTGTGCTATGCGTCAAACGAGAGAGATGAAAAATTCTTCGACATCTACACATGCGGCCTTGCGAGCGGAGAGAAAAATCTCGTCTACCAAAACGACGCTACGAACTATCCCTTGGACTGGGTAGACGAAGATCGAATACTCTTCACAAAGGCAAACACCAACCTAGATAGTGATCTCTACCTACTCTGGCCTGAGACAGCCGAGACCGCCCACCTCACCAAGCACTCCGGTGAAGCCAGCTTTGACTACGCGGGCCACGCCAAAGACATGAGTACGCTGTACGTTATGACCAACAAAGACCGGGAATTCCTCCAACCCGCGACCATCGATATTGGAACCGGGCACCTGGATTACCTGATCGAAGAGGACTGGGACGCTATAGGGGGCAGTGTCTCGCCTGACACCAGCTTGCTAGCATACTTCCGGAACGTCGACGGAGCGAGCAGATTGCATACCTATGACCTAGAGAACAAACAGGATTCTCTGGTTGATGGTCTTCCTTTGGGCGCTTTTGAGTCGCCCGTAGTTGCGGGCCACAATCTAATGGATTGGAGCCCTGATTCCAAACATCTCGCGTTCAGCTTCCAGGGCCCGAAGCATAACCTGAACCTCTGGCTCTACGACGCTGACGACCAATCTGTCAAACAAGTCACGTTTGTCCCGACCGCGGCTATTCCAACCTCAAATCTCATTGAGCCTGAAGGCTTAAGATTTCCCAGCTTCGACGACCTAGTCATTCCCGTCTGGGCCTACCGGCCAGCTAATGGACGCGGACCCCTGCCAACGGTCGTCTTTGTCCACGGAGGCCCAGAGAGCCAGGAGACCGCCCGGTTCAACATAATCGTCCAATACCTGGTCAACCGAGGCTTTCTAGTCCTCGCTCCAAACGTGCGTGGCAGCACAGGCTATGGGAAGAAAGGCGTCCATCTAGACGATGTGGGGAAACGTCTGGAATCTGTCCGGGACCTCGAATATCTCGTGAAATGGGCGGTTGGAAAAGGTCTTGCAAAACAAGACAGGATAGGAATCGTAGGAGGAAGCTACGGCGGCTTCATGGTACTATCGGCATTAACAGAATACCCGGACATATGGGCAGCAGGAGTTGACCTCGTAGGGATCGCGAACTTTGAAACATTTCTAGAAAATACTGCGCGTTGGAGACGACATCTCAGAGAAGCAGAATATGGTAGCCTCGAAACGGACCGGGAATTATTCAAGCAGATCTCCCCGATACACCAAGTGGACAAGATACAAGCGCCTCTATTGGTGATTCATGGAGCGAACGATCCCAGGGTCCCAATCGGGGAAGCGGAACAGATAGTGGATAGATTGAAAGGCCTTGGAAGACACGTGGAATTCTTAAGATTCGAGGACGAAGGACATGGAATCGCGAAGATCCCGAACCGGGTCAAGGCTTACACTGCTATAGGCGACTTTCTCGAACGGACACTGCTAGCCCCCGAAAAACCGGCGCCGAACGCATAGGGCTTCCCGGTATCTCCTTGCTTTTCGCGAAAATAGAAAGAGAAAGAACCGGATAGAGACTCTCCCGTATCTCCTCTAATTCCAAGCAAGAAAATGCTGGGAAGATAATTTTCCGGTTTACGTACCGGTTATGGGTTCGATGTGTACCGCGCTGCAGCCGCAGCCGTCCGCGTGCTTTCCACGTCGTAGCTGTCCACGATAGAGACGTGACTCAAGCTTCTCGCCACTCTTTTTCTCCCACTCCTCCACGCTGACACCGTACTTCTTCTGTATCCTGTCACGGTACCATTCAGGGATGACGTTGAAGCTGCAGAATGGAATGATCCTCATGTCCGGTGTAAGGTAGTGTATATCGCATCGCTGTAGTCGTTCCTCGTCCTGGTTGTACTTGTCCTGGAAGTGCATCATGCCCAAGAACATGCTTCGGACATGGAACTGTCCCACCGAGCTGTAGTCGTGCTTCAGCAAGGCGCCAACGAGCAATTTGCTCAGGTTGAGTCCTGCCGGTTGCTTGTCCTTCTCGATGAAACTGTTCAGCTTGGTGATGAACTTCGCCGCAACCACGTACTTGTTGGTGCCCGAGTTCAGCTCGTCCGTCTTCTCGTCCAAGTACTCGAACAGTCCTTTGAGATCGACGAACGATGTTATCGGGACCATCTTCTTGGTCTCCTTGTCCTCGAACACGTAAGTTCCAGCACCGCACGCAAAGTGTATCGACAACTCGTACTGAGGTCTCTTCGTGAACGCTTCCACGAAGTGGGTTACCGGCGAGCAGCTGGGGACTGGGAACCACGCGTCTCTTGGGATTTCACCGTTGGTCTGCTCTTCGATTCTCTCGATGCAGTCTGGAATGGTGATTCGATACTTTTCCCTCTCTTGCTTCTTCATTCGTCCTGTTAGCGAGACTGGTTGATAGCTGATAGCTCGGACGATGTCGATGTTTCTCTGGGCGAAGCGGAGTATTCCGCCTAGCTCGTGATCGTTAATCGACTTGATTACCGTCGGGACAAGTACTACTCCGAGGTTTGCTTTTCGGCAGCTCTCGATAGTGTATGGTGCTTCCCAGTGGTTCTTGGGGTTGGTCTTCGGGCTGACTCCGTCGAAGCTCATGTAGAGATTGCTGAGACCGTTATCACGTAAGGTGTGAGCCAGGTTGGGGTTGAGCGCGAGGTTAATCCCGTTCGTGTTGAGCTGAATATGGTCTACTCCCTCTTCCTTGATGATCCGCACGATCTCTGGAAGCTCTGGTCGTAGGGTCGGTTCTCCACCGGTTATCTGAAGCGAGTTTCCTGGTACAGGTCTCTCGGCTTTGAGCGCTCGGACCATTTCTCTGACCTGGTCGAGGGTTGGCTCGTACACGTACGCTCCTTCCAGTCCTTTCTTCACGTAGAAGAAGCAGTACCAGCAGGTCAAGTCGCACCGGTTGGTGACGATGATGTTCGCGAGGCCTGTGTGGCTGAGGTGGTTGGAGCACAATCCGCAGTTTGCGGGGCATGCACAACTCTCAATCGGGACGTTCGGTGCGTGGGTTCCTTTTCCGTCAGACCAGTAGGTCGCGAATTTCTGATACATGTCGTATGAGCCGAAGTAGAGCTCTTCTGTCTCACCATGTTCTGGGCAGGTCTTGGTCATGAAGACCTTGCCTTCCCGCTCGAAGACGGTGCTTGGGAGGATGCGGTTGCATTCTGGACAGATGCTCTGTGTTCGGCGAATGAATTGGCCTATTTGCTTCTGTGGTGGCTGTAGTTCCACCGGTAATTCGATTTCTAACAGTGCCATCATATACCACTCTGAGTAGTGAATACGCGCAGCGCACCGGTATTAATGCTTTTGACACCAGTCACAAGGTGAAATAGGGTACTACCCTGAGGGGTATCTTATGCCCGTTCCGGGCTCTCTCAAGCGCCAGCCAATCGACAAGAACGAGATCGCTCAGCTTCTCGAACGCCAATTCAATCTACCCAAGCCGGAAACCCTTGCCTACCTTCAGATGCTCGAACGAAGCAATGTTGGGGTAGATGAGCTCGCTGAAACCCTAGCACTCTCAAGGACCGAAGCCCGGGACCTGCTTCAGACGATGATTTCAAGAGGTCTCATTATCCGAGCGCCCGGGTCTGAGGAAGCGTTCAGCCCGCTCCATCCGAGGATGACAATGACTAACATTTTCAAGATCTACGAGAAAATGGTTGTTCAGAACCTGAGAGACCGGCGTGCTACCGTCGATCGAATGGTGATCCTCTTAACACCGATTTTTGACGAGAGAAAGAATTAGGGAGCAACGAGACCGTGGCCGCCGAGACCGAGCAGGCAAAGGAGCCAGGATTCCGAAACGTCTGGTACTTGGGCATTGTGAGTCTCTTCACCGACATCTCGTCTGAGATGATTCTCGGCGTCCTCCCTCTCTTCGTAACTATCGACCTCGGGGCGACCAAAGAGCTTCTTGGGCTAATGGAGGGCGCCGCGGACTCACTGAGCTATGCATTCCGAAGCTTCGCGGGGGTGATCTCGGACCGAATCGCGAGGCGGAAACCGTTGGTAATAGTTGGCTATGCGCTTTCCACCGTCGCCAAGCCTTTCTTTTCTGTCACTAGTAACTTTGCACAGGCCCTCGCAGTCAGGCTGACCGATCGGGCTGGAAAGGGAATTCGAACCTCTCCACGTGACGCTCTGATAAGCGACTCAGTTAAGGAGGCTGTGAGCGGACGTGCCTTCGGCCTCCATCGATCGCTCGACCAGGTTGGCGCTATCATAGGACCTATCCTGGCTTTCTTACTCATACCCCGTTATCGGGATCAGAAATCTGTTCCTCATATCACTCGTCCCGGGGTCGATCGCAGTAGTCGTGCTAGTATACTTCGTGGTCGACAAGGGTGGCCTCAAGAAGACAACGAGTATATTCAAGAATGCGGCAAGGGTTCTGAACCGAAAGTACACGGCCTTTCTAATTGTGATTGGAATCTTCGCTGTTGGGGCGTACAACTTTTCGTTCGTTCTCGTGAAGGCGAACTCTCTCGGCGTAGACCAGGCCACCGTTCCACTAGTCTACGCGGTGTTGAACGTGGCAACTGTCGTAGCTGGGCTGCCGTCAGGGTTGCTGGCTGACAAGATCGGAAAGGATAAGGTCCTCATAGGTGCGTTTGGGCTGTTCGCCCTCTCCACTGTAGCCAGCATTCTTACAACTAGTGGAGTTGTACTGGCTTTTGGAATCGCTTTCATCTACGGGCTATACCTCGGCACTTCCGACACTGTCCAGCGTGCTGTGATTCCGTCTCTGACAGCGGGAGAATTGAAGGGAACCGCCTATGCCCTCTACTATCTTCTCTTAGGCGCCTGCTCGCTAGTCGCCAACTTTTTGTTCGGCGTCCTATGGGACCAAGTTTCTTCGACCGCAGCCTTTTCCTACAGCCTCGTAACATCGCTTGCTGCAGTCGTCGGTCTGACAGGTCTCACTATTTCGTGGAGCAAGACGGGCCGTCCTGTGCCCGTCGCGAATTAGCTCTCTATATTACTAGTCGGTTTCAGAAGACTGCTGGGGAAGCGGATTAGGACTGTACCGTTTCTTGTCCTTGTTCTCCTGAAGAATATCCGCAAAGGGCTCGCCTTCTTCTTCAGGCTCAGCCTTCTCCTCCGTGTCTTCAGATTGCGTGCTCTCCTCAGCCGCGGCGCTCTCTTCGGGTAGACTCGTTTCCTCCATGGATTCGGCCGGAGATGGGCGTGCTTCCACGGGCTCAGCAGGAGAAATGTCGGGAACGGGGTTCGTCGGGGTCTCGGCCAAGGGAGTTTCAGGAACCACTTCGATCGCCGTGGACTCCTCACTTGAGGTCTCGAGGGAAGGCTCCTCCGGCTCCTCGGACGGAGCCACCATATGCTCTCTTTCCCGAGGAATGATCGCTCTTGGATCCTTGACACCGTAGAATCGGTCTGTGAAGTAGGAATAGACGTCTATCATCTGGGCGGCGGGATGGGCTGGAAACTCATCTTTGAGCTGGCATAGAGCGCAGAGAACCGTGGCATGTCCAGTCTGCTTGTCAATCGTGACCCTGACAGCTTCCTCACCGCAGCGCGGGCAGGTGAAGACTGTGGGGAGTTTCTTTTTGACGATCCTAACTACTCGGCGTCTTCTTCTCCCCAACTCAAACCGCTCTCATCCCGAAGAGGGCAGGAGTCAATATTTACCTTTGGTCGGGGTTCTTTCCCACGTCTTTTGAGTCAAGCGGGTAGGATGCACGTTAGCTTTTGTGGCTGTAAAAGCGAGGAGGCGAACGAGTATGCCTCTCCAAGTAATCATGTCGAAATTCTGCGGACGACACAAGAGGTTGTGTGGAAATTCTGCTCAGCCCCTAAAGATCCAGAACGGAATGTTAGGTTCGCCCGTGCCTTTGCTCCTTAATGGTGCTCCTAAAGAGGTCTAGTCGCCAGTTGTTGCAACGCATGAAGCCGCCAGTACCTCTCGGATACTCGTATTTGCTCTCTCCTAAGAGAGCGAAGCTCAATTTTCTGCAGATGGCATTGGACGGATGATTGTCCACCGAGGGAAAAGCTAGGAGATATTTGTGACTCCGAAGCTTGGTAACCCGCTCTACGACTAGTGCAGTTGCAGCGGTAGCGATTCCCTCACCTTGGAACTCTGGTAGAACATTCCAACCAGTCTCCCATTCTTTCTGTCCGTCCCAATCCGTTTCCCAATAGCCAACCGTACCAGCCGAGGTTTTTTCGGAGCCTATCGTTACGATGAACATGCAGCCCGCGCTAGAGTCTTCAGACATAGCGACGAATTTTTTGTGACGTTCGCGAAGTTTTTCCACGCCTTCCGGTCCGCCAAGATGTTTCATCATTCTCGGGTCTCCTAGCGTCCTCTCCAGCCATGGCAGGTCGCCTTCCGAGTACGGACGGATAGCAACGTCAGCCCTCCGACTCATGGACTAGACTTTGGGGTGATGGACCTTAAGATTCTTTTGGAAGTTCCAGCGGTCGCAAAGCACGGGACTCGAAGCGGGCGACGCCCAATCTGACCGAACATCACACCGTTCAAGGATAGGGGTTTACGTAGTCGTGTCCGCCATGTTCTTACGAGGAACCCAATATGTCGGAAGTAGCAACCCCCACTCAATTTACCTTTGTCTCCGGTGATTCGGCCTTCTAGGCGGCTTGAGTAGTCTTCGACGCAAAGTTTGATTTTTCCAGAGGAAGGGTCCATACCAGGGCCAGGATTCCACCCACCAGAGCGAAAAGTGGACCCACAAAAAGGAGTGGAGAGAAGTCTTCGAACCTGGCAGGCAGACCGAATTTGGCTTCCCCAGGAAGAGATAACCAGTCGTACAAAGAGACGATTATGATAGCGAGACTCGAGAAAATCGCCCATTTCGATCTCTTGTAGAGAAGACCTCCAAGAAATATCATGATCACTCCCGTTGCTGTTAGCTGAGAGAAGAACGCATCACTCAGCACAAAAGACCCCGCGAACAGAGTTAGTCCTCCCCCAACGACGGAGAGAACACACGCAACTCCATATGAGCCGAATACTGTACCTGAAGGAATCTTCAAGAATGGGACACGGCAAAGGTCATCGCCCTTCTCTAATTAGCGTTACCTGTGTAAACCTCGTGCTTCCCGGGCATAGGGGTCTACGTAGTCGATTAAGGGCTTCGTTATTATCAGGAACTCAATATGTCAGAAGGACAAACCCGAACTCAATTTACCTTTGGTCGGGTTCTCCCCTCGCAAAACTAGCCGCGTCTTCCGATCAAACAAGCTTCGGCGTCGGATTGGTAAAGCCATACTGGTGGGGCTGAAACGGTGCATTCACCGCTTCATCGCATGGAAGGATACGGAACGTTAAGGTGCCAAGAGTCGCTCTGGATTTCTCATGGGCAACGGAGGCCTAGCAAGCGTCGGGAAAATCTTAGCGCTTGCCGGTTTCTTCTCCGTGGTGTTCGGAGGTTTTCTCTATTCGCTTGCTAACCCAGGAGAGTTGTGCGGTGACATTCTCCGACCAAGTAGTGGGCCAGGTTGCACTACTGACTACAGTTCTCTTATTCTGCCCACAATCGTTGGAGCAGCATTGTTAGTGACGGGTGCTTGGCTCTTTTGGGTGTTCAAGCCCCCAAAGCAAGATGCCCCCAGGTCCGATATGACCATTCAACTGAGGGAACCACGGCACTGGCCTCCCTGGATCGAAATTGCCTATCTAACGAGCCTACTTGGCATGAAGGGAAACGATTGGAAGAGGATACTCCTGTCCAACCCTTGAAGCCCAATCGAAACAGGCTTTGAGAATCACTCTGTTGAAATCGGTTCTGAAATCAGGACTTGAAGCCAACTGGTTGAATCGGCTATCGGAAACAGTTTCTGAAACATCTCTTGAAACCAGTTTTTGAAACCGCTTTTGAAACATGCTTTCTGAAACAGCAATTGAAACTGTCAATTGAATCAAGTTCTGAAACCGGTAAGCCCGAATTTTCCGGCCCCCCGGGGGCCTACTCACGTCGCGCGCCGCCCCAAGACCCGCTGAGCAACGTGTTCCCAGACTAAATGGACTCACACGCACAGGGGAAGAGAAGTATAGCAAGCGCTTATTACGTGCGATTTTCCGCCCATCCGTCTGGTATGTATGCCCGGTAAAGTAGTACACTTCGAGCTTCCGGCCGACAACGTCGAACGCGCGAAGACCTTCTACATGAAAGCCTTCGGATGGGAGATCAACCAGTACCCAGGAATGCAATACCACATGGTAGGCACCACACCATCGAACCAGCAAGGAATGCCAACGGAGCCAGGCGCTATCAATGGCGGATTGACCAAACGCCAAGACCCGAACAAGAACATCGTCATTACCATCGACGTCCCTGACATCGAAGCTTCACTCAAGAACATCGAGAAGCTAGGCGGCAAGACTGTCAAGAAGAAAGAACCAGTTGCTGACATGGGCTTCACAGCCTACTTCAAGGACCCTGAAGGAAACATCGTCGGACTCTGGCAAAGCGCCCGCCGCATGTAGAAACAGTTCCAGTTTGTCGGCCCCCTCTTTTTCGTCCAAGCTCACCGAGCTAAAACCGATAACGCAGACAATTGCTTGGCCAACGTCAACTTCTGAATCGCCAGCGCGTAGGATTTGCCTCGGCATTTTCCGCGATTCCAAAAATCACTCGAGGTCGCACCTCGTAAATCGGCTCCTTGGTATCGCTCATATCCCAATCATACTTCTTCTTGTATGCAGCTACAAATCGACTGCGCAACGATCTTTCCCCGACCTCTTTCGCAGTACCTTCCAAGATAACGGCCTTCGACGCGTTCTCGGGACTAACCACGCAATGATTATTCAGAGATAGGTTCTTGGATTTCCGTGACAGCCGACCAGTGCTGAAGTAGAACGAGCGATCGAGCCAGACTCCCCAAACCGGCATGACATGTGGTCTGCCATCGGAACGAGTTGTAGACAGGAAATAGTTGCGTGCTTTCGAAAAATGATCTACCGCCCACGTCCAAGACAGAAATCTCTTGTCCTTCCGGAACATCATGTCATAACCCGGCATGTAAGGTCGACTAGCAGATGGACCCTTCTTGCTCGCCAATTCAACTCAACTTGGAAGAATAGTTCTGCGCATCAGGTGATAGCTCGTTCCGAGTGAGGAGACCGGCTTGAACCGTTCTCTCCGAAACATGCTTGGCGACCCAAACCACATCCACTCCGCAACCTTTGACAGATTCTTAGAGACGACCGGATATGCTTCGACGATTCCGCCTCCCTGTTTTCCGATCGATTCTAGTGCCCCTCTGAGAGCTGCTCGCGCGACTCCTTGTGCTCGATAGTCCTTGTCGACGAAGAAGCAGGTTATCCGCCAGAGCTTTTTGCTCCCCGAAACAGGTTCTAGCTTTTTGTAATTGCGGCCGGCGTCGATTCTTGGAAGTTCCTCTCTTGGCCCGTACTGGCACCAGCCGACAGGTATCTTCCCATCGTACACCAATGCAGCATGGGAACGACCCTGCCGAACGAGCATCTCCTTGGCCTTCCTGTTCATCTTCCCCCTCTCAGCTGTCGAAAATTTTCCGCGAACAGGTCGTGGCCTTTGGTAGTACATGCACCAGCAATGACCCTGCTTCATCGCAAGCCTCTCGAAATCCGGCCAGGTCGCAGACGATAATTCCTTCACAGTAAAATCCTGTCTTGGACTCGTCGACGCTACTCCGCCTATTCCTATCGTTGAGCTAGCGAGGAAGTTAACCTGTCCGGTAGACTGGAAGGGCGAGGGCTGAAATAACCCACCCAACCGCCCTCAACAACCCCCAGATGGATCGCGATCGACAGTTAGCCGGTCTGAAAACGCAGCCAGCCGAGAGACACAAGCACATCCGCGCCAGAGGCTACATTGGAAGCTCCGCACTGGGAATATCTGACGGGCTTCTCACAAACCTTGTATTTCTGAGCGGGTTTGCCGGAGCAATCTCCGAAATTCAACTGATCCGGCTGGCGGGAATCGCTTCGATGCTCGCCGGAGCAATCTCCATGTCCTTCGCAGGATTCCTAGCACAACGATCAGAATACGACCTCTACCATGCAGACGCAAAACGCGAAGCAGGAGAGATAGAACAGGAGCCCGAAGAAGAGAAGAGCGAGCTGAAAAATTTCTACATAGCCAAAGGGCTCAGTCAAGACGAAGCCGAGAAAATAGTTGAGAAGATATCCGCGAACAAGGAGAAATTTCTTGAAGATATCTTGATGCATGAATTGCACGTGCACGAGACAAGGTTAGAGAACCCGTTGAAGATGGGCGGAGTGATCGGCTTATCATTCCTGGTAGGAGCACTGATACCCCTGGCACCGTTCATTCTTCTATCGACGAAGGACAGTTCGATCCTTGCCGCCGCACTCATCTCACCATTGTTTCTATTCGGGGTTGGAGTCTGGAGGGGACGGATTGTGGGAAGGAAGTTCTGGAGAAGTGGACTCGAAACGCTGATTATCGGCGTGGCCGCGTCAGCCGTCCTCTATCTCATCGGTACCGCCCTTGTCTTTGTATAACGGAGGAACCCTGTCTACAGATCTGGCCGGTGACGTTCGACGGTCGCTCCAGGAGTCAGCTATCGGTGTTGAGGAATCTCTCTCTGCCCATTCATGTAACTTTGCAGAACATGCGGAATTTCGATGGTTCCATCACGCGTCTGGTTGTTTTCCATAATCGCCACGATAGCCCGCTCTGTAGCGACGAGAGTACTGTTCAAAGTGTGCACGTATTTGGTTGGAAGGCTCGGCTTCTCTCTGTACCGGACCTTTGATCTGACCGCCTGGTAAGAGGTACAGTTGCTGCACGACGCCATCTCCCGATATTTCCCCTGTCCAGGCAGCCACGCCTCCAAATCGTACTTTTTCGCCGCAACAGTCCCGAGGTCCCCGGTGCACACGTTCACGATCCTATGTGGGATCTTGAGACTTTGAAAGAACTCCTCCACGTTGTGGACTAGCTCTTCGTGCAATTTCCAAGAATCCTCAGGAGTTGAGAAGAGGAACATCTCAACCTTCTCGAACTGGTGAACCCGAAATATCCCCTTAGTATCCCTACCATGCGCCCCGGCCTCTTTGCGGAAACATGGGCTGATTCCAGCGTAGCGCAACGGTAATTTCGGTTGATCGATGATATCGTCATTGTGAAGCGCGAGAAGAGCGTGCTCAGCCGTCGGGATCAAGTAGAGATCTTCTCCTTCTATCTTGTAGATCACCTCTTCAAAGTCGGTGAGCGCCACTGCCCCGGCTATGATGTCTCGGCGTAGGAAGTATGGAGGCTGGTAGAGCTGGAAGCCCTTTTTCGCGACAAAATCTAGTCCGTACTGGATGAGTGCGTGGTTCAACCGGACAAGATCCTCTTTCAAGTAGTAGAACCGTGCGCCGGCGACACGGCCCGCTTTCTCGATATCGATGAGCCCGCGTTTGAGTCCTAGATCGATGTGGTCGAGAGTCTTGAAGTCGAACTTTAGAATCGCGCCCCACTTTCTGACTTCGACATTGTCATCTTCGTCCTTTCCGAACGGTACGCTGTCGTGGATGAGGTTAGGAAGGTTCAGAAGAATATTTTGGATCTTCTCCTTTTCTTCATAGATTCTTGCCTCAAGACCCTTGATCTTCTCCGGAACAGCCTCGGCCTCTTTCATCAATGCGGTGGCTTCCTGTTTCTTCTTTCTCGCCTCCGCGATTGCGGCGGTAATCTCGTTCCTTCTCTTCCTCAGCTGATCAGCCTCTGCTTGGAGCCGCCGCCATTCAGTGTCCAGCTTCAACAGAAGCTCCACCTGGTCCAGCTTGTCAGGCAGGCCTCTCTTTCGCAAGCTTTCCCTGACTATCTCCGGGTTCTCCCTCACGACCTTGATGTCCAGCAAGACTGGTTCGCGCCCGAGATTGTCCCCGTCGGTAAAAAAACCAATGTCCTCCCGTTTTGTGCCAAGACTTTTCAAGGACCAACCCCCTTTCGCAGACTCCAGTCTTGGAGTTACATCAGCACGACGTAGTCTATTTCGGAGTCGTCAACCTCATCGATAACGGCTACGTCATGGGCGCGATAGACGTCTGGAAATGCCGCTCCTGTCCTCAGACTTTCTGTGAAGACAAGCGGTTCGGCATGACAGACCTCGCCCCCGAAGTAGGACTTCCCAAGATAGAACCCGGCTCGAAATGGGCTGCACTAATCTGTACGAGAAACACAGGCTCGAACTGGACCCTGATCCAGGCAAAGCCCGGGAACCCGATCCAGCACTCCTGCACGCCTGACACAAAACTCGAACTCAAAGTCGGACCCGACTATTCGATAGAGGCCGGTCCCGCCTCAGGCATAGGCCAACACAGAATCATCCTCGTTGAAAACTTCGTCAACGCTCCCGTCAACGTCATCACTGGCAAAAAACATCTCGGAACAACCAACGCTAACCAAGCACTCGGAAAACCATTCTCGTTCACACCACCATTATCCGCCGCCGTGATCCAGCCATCGAGATACAACGTTCTCAACCTGACAAGCATCTTGTTCATCGTTTCAGGCGTCTGGCTCGGTTTGATAGCTTCATTCAACCTCGGCAATCCTGCGGTTCTCGGTGTCTTTGCAATTCTCGCCTTAGCTGCTGTGGTGTCTGGAGTATTCTTGCGTAAACCTAAACTCTGGCCCGCTACACTAGGACTAGTTGCTGTCGCCGCCGCGTTTGCGGCTCAGCTATGGATCCAATTCGCCACCGGCCTCGCCGCGAGCGCGACAACGTTAGATGTCCTGTTGGCCGCATCCATCGTCACAGGTTGGCTATCGTGGTCACGAGTCAGGAGCCTCAGAGCAAGACAATGGCACCCACTAGACATGCCGGCCTACGGCTGATCATCGATGAGTTCTCAGAACCCTTTTCGAAAAGCTGAGGACGCTCAGCTCCAGTACGACATGGACGTTTTCATCGACGAGATGGGTGAATCGAGCGGTGTCGGTGGCGGCGTCGCCAATTTCCTAACAGGCTACGCGATCTACAAGGGAGAAAGATTCCCGTTCGAAGCCGTTGCGTATGGACGTATAGGCGGCCAGAATGTCAGCCCGATACTACAACCTGAAGCGATTAAGAGACTTGAAGAGCTCAATGTGGACTTGGAGCTTTTCACCGCCCGACTGCAGAGAAAGATGGTTAACTCGCACCAGGCGCCCACCCGGTTGTCGGTCTGTTCCGAGAAGTAGACGTTCAGCTGCGTCCGCCCACATCGCGGACACTCATGGTTTGTGACCTTTTCCAATTAGTCTTACCATGAACCTACCGCGTCCAACGAGTATTATCCAGTAGATGGCAGTAAAAGTGAAACTGATGACCGTCCCGACGGTTCCCGATGCTTAGCCCGGGTCAATCCCTCGGGTCTGCAAAACCGGTCTCTGTCGAGAGTGAGATTTGCGAAACTTTCTGTTCCCTATTTAAAGCGGGTGTTACTGGAGAGGGTCGGGATTGGTTACAACCGGGGAATTATCCCCGGGCGCAATCTTCTTCTTGACGGTTAGGCGCATGAGCCAGTGCATCATAATCTGCCCCTCCTGCGAGGGAGAAATACTGAGCGACGACCAGGTCAGGAGAACCTCGAGAGGGCGGGTCGTCTGTGAACAGTGCGCCCAAGACACGTATCTAGATGTTCCATTAGCTTGAGGAGAAGAATGAACCATGGACCCAATCATCTTCGAGTTCCTCGGCGGGTTGCTTGGCGGTGCTCTAGCAGGGCTGACGATAGTACTCAGAACTCGCCACCCGTCGCCAAAGACAATGCCGATGCTTGCAATACGGAAACCTAGATCGGCCTCGTCAGTCAATCATCGAAGAACGTCCCCTCCCACCAAGAAGGGCCGGGGCAAGATCCCCTTTGCCAGAACGAGAAGGAAAGCTAAGACGAAAACACTTGAGGCAACGGTTGAATCAAGTCAGACGCCAAGTATCGCCGTTGCAACGGCAGCGGCTTTCGATACGTGTCCTTCTTGCGGGCTCCAGGCTCCCGGATCTTTGCTGGCTGAGCACTTCTTGGGCAGCCCCTCTCACAGGAACGGCCCTCCGAAAATAGTCAAGGCGAATATTGTTGAAGTTGCGGCCGTCGAGGAAGCCAAGGAAGAGGATTCCAAACAATCGGTGAGAAACCTTTTGCAGATGCTTGTTCCTCCGAGAGCGTTCGGGCGTCGGCATGCTCATAGATCGATGGGCCCAATTTCCTCGATTGTCAAAGACTAGAGTCCGCCGCACAGGCCCCTTCCATAACCACAATACCACTGTCCTTCTTGGAGAAGGTATCACCCAGAATAAACGGCAATGTCGAATAGGACCGCGGGTCCAAACTTGCCTGAGAATCGTTCGAGAATGGCGCTAGACTTTCCGCCTTTTCGCGATCACATCCAAGGCTGGACTGAACCCTGAATCGCAAGACTCGCTCATTATGGTTGTGACGGAAAATTTTCCTCGGAAAAAGAGGTGGGATTAGAGGACAGCATCTTTCGACGCGAGAGTGGTCT
>WNGP01002075.1_pt1 | contig 17320 bp, 14 predicted proteins | sample 5407671 | NCBI WGS metagenome assembly WNGP01 (sample SAMN13153381, study PRJNA577476) | soil metagenome | isolation source: 40 cm soil or saprolite under Garry oak tree replicate 2 | place: USA:California | collected 2016-06-15 | reverse complement strand
AGTGGATCGTAATCTTCTGGCCAGCGATGTTTTTCAGGACTCGATCGTATGTTGCCGGTGCGCGTCGGAGGTCGTGTTCTGGCTGCAGCCCATCAATTGACACGACGACGTTCAGGTGAGGGAGCATCGCCCAACTCGTCGCAAGCGGCCGGAACGCACTAGTGACGAGCTGGACGTGAATGCCACGACGAAGCAATAGGGGAATCATCAATTCGAGCTCCCGATACCGGACGAGCGGGTCACCTCCTAGTAGCGACAGATGCAAAGGCTGGAGGCGGTCGACGACTTCGAGAACACCATCGATCAGTTCTTTCCCTTTGCGATCGTGAAGATCGCGCAACGTCAGCCCGCCCCCTAGATGCGCGGCATCATAGGCATAGCATCCGGGACAACGGAGTGGGCACTCGCGGGTAATCTCAATGGAAAGCGAAGGTCGCTCTCCCTTGAGAATCTTGCGCCATGCGCTAACAACCGCTGAAGTCTTCATTACGGTCCTCGTGTTTTTTCTATCTATGGAGAATCGTCCCACCCTGTTCGGCAAACCACCTTCAGGAATTAGAACGCCTGCCACTGTGAACAGTTTTCAGGAGATGTCCCCGTTGTGCGCGACACTTTCAGCGAGAAAACATCGCACTCGCCGATCGCTGGGAAGATTCGGCTCGTAAACCGAGGTGAAGGCGGTCCAGCGTACTTGGAGGTGGGAAGAGCAAGACCAATCACACCTCAAACGATACTCACACGCGCCGCCACGGGTCTTACACAGGCGGGTGGCGAAACTGACAGCGTGCGGATTCACCGCCGGGGGATCGGGTATGGTGTCGACAGAGGCGATCACCAGCAATGCGCCAACAACCCAGACTATATATGACTTCGATTTCATCCCGGCTCATGCCCTCAACGTCTCGTGATAGCGGATTTCCAGCGTCGTAACTCTGCAAAGTAGCAGAAGCGACTGAACACGACAACGCCCGCAGCCCACGGTTAGAAAGGTCAAGAAGAGGTTGAACGACCTTGACCCATGCTTGCAACCATTATGCGAGACACCACCAGCTCCCGGGTACGTAGAATGTGAAACAATCTATCTAGACGTGTTGTTCTGACGACGTGGGCCACAAAGCGTGTAGGGTCCCTCAGTTCCATCTTCTTATCTGCACATTGGAATCGCTTGTGGACATCAACGAGAGCACCTAAGCCCGCAGCATCGATCAGATTGACGCTCGATAGATCCAGGATCACTTCAGGTGTGTTCTGGGACAAGGCCACAACCATTAAGCGATGAAGATCGTCTCCTAAGACGATTCGACCCTTACACCAAATAGTTGTGACTTTGTCTGAGTGTTGGGTTGCTAACTGCAACATAGGAGTCCTCCGTCCTTTTTCGTCTTTTGAGCTACCGCTTGATCGATGAAACAATGAATGCAGCCACGTCGTGACCCATTGCGCCCATCCATAACGCTCGCTTAAAATCGCCAGCCCGAGCAGGAGAAAAGGCAAGCCCGGAAAATAGGGAGCACTAAGCCGATGATTCCTCCGATCGTGAGTAACCATCCGGTGACAAGGCTTACGTGCGTGGTGGCCAGTTTTATCTCGTACTGGAGCATTCCAACTCCAACCTCTAACCATTGGTTTGGAGGGTTCGATTCACCCATCCTGCAAATCCTAGGGATGCAGGCAGACTCGAATCTTGTCGGGGCCGTCATGACCTGCTCAGTGAGTCCCGGCAGCAACCTTACTGATGTCAGCTAACTTGTACTCGTGCATTCGGCCGCAAACCGGGCACATAATTTTCCCCCTGTGCTCGGCGGCTTCCCTGACGAATATTGAAAAGACCTCGCCGCAGTACTTACAGGGAAGCTCAACTCTTATTTCGCTCATGTTGCCTCCTCAGGGAGATCGCCTACTGAATCGTGCAGGTTCGATTACGTGTAAGAGCGTTGGCCTGGAGCGCTGACAACCCCAGCCAACGCCTCCCACGTCATCTGAATTTCTCAGAATTCTTCCAGCTCGTGTTTCCGAAGGAACGCGATCGTGCGTTTCGCGTCTTCGAGTTCCATCAGTTCACGACGGTCAGCAGGATCAGAGCGCACTTCAAGCAACCGATCCTGCACCGCTTTCAATGCTGCATCCAGTTTGGGTTGAAAACGTGTTTGATCGAGCTCAAACAGCGCTTCTTGGTAAACCTGCTTCCACATAGACTGATTCCTGGCTTGTGAGACCTGCATGACACACCTCCAGATTGCAAGTGAGACTTTCCGGCCAAACCTAGCCGACGCGGCAGAGCTAATCCTTGCGGCTTTGGCAAACTCAAATTTGAGGTCTGATGAGTCTCAGCAACGGAGAACACAAGCGGCGAGAGATAGTAGTGTTGGAGGGGTTGTTGTCTCTGAAGAACTCAGAGAGCATGTACTCTTGTTGGTGGCGAAGAGCCTCGGGGAGTCCACAGCAAGGCCCTGCTGGTCCCGGTGACTCGGGATTCTTACAGGGGACACGTGCAGCATCTCAATTTGGCTGCACGAAGAGTCGTCGTCAGAGAGGTCGTCAGGGTAGGCGAACGAGAACACCGCAAAGGTGGCAAGAACCACGAATAATATCCGGACAAATTTCCTTTTCATGGTTTGCGGCAAGATCGTACGATTGAAGTTTACCATTGAATGCAATAGGCGAAGGATTCTTTTTGTTACCGTTTTCCACAAAACACTCGCCGAGCGCATCGTTGCCGCCGGCCAGTACGCATTGTTCCGGCTTATTGGTTAGCTTGTTGCAAGAGTTGTCCGCTTTTCGGACAACAAAAGAAAATGGCGTTGCCGACAGGCCACACCCTGATAACAACAGCTCCTACACCCAAGGCATTGGCAACCCCTCCGGCCGTATTGGCTGCCAAGATGGAAGCGGGTACTTCTCTGTGCTATGAAAATATTTTTGGCAACAGCATATGTTTCGTCCTGTATCAGTCGGAGAAGTCGCATAATAGAAATTCAGCTGGCAATTGTGCTTTAGAATAATAGGAATACGAAGCTGACTTAAAATCTTTCAAATACGTATAGTGTACTGCCAAGCTAATTCTCCCCCATCCCCCCATCAGACTTAATTTCAATAATCTGGTTACCTTGAGGCTGATTGGCCCCAAATAACTCATTATTCCAACTTAGTTCAACTGAGCAATCAAAACCGAACTTGCACATTATCTTTTGGAGCAAATACCGTGTGCTGAAGGTAGGTGTATCCAGTATCGAAGTGCGGTCATTTGACGGACCTGGCAAAGCAGTTTCGCACGGCGCGTGTGAAGGCCGGACTTGCTAAAGATCTGGTCCTGTATTGCAGCCGGCACGATTACGGCACGCGAGTGCTGAACAACACCGGAAACCTCGCGGCCGTGATGAAGACCATGGGCCACAGGGATGTGAGAACTGCGATAGTCTGCCCCGAGGCGTTTCCGATCAAGGCTAGCGACCATCTGGACACAACGCGTGAGACTGCAACCAACACTATGAGTGTAGACAAAATATTATATTAGATATAATCTAAACTGTCTTATGGACGCCGAGGCGATTAAGCGGTCCCTGGAGGGCAGCGGGTTGCGGTGCACGGCGCAGCGCTACGCCGTGATGGAATTCTTGATGGACCACAAGGGGCATCCCACGGCTGCGGAAATCTTTGAAGCCGTGAATCACGTGGATCCGCGCTCTTCGAGGGCCACGACTTATAACAATCTGCGGGATTTGGTGAAGGCGGGTTTGGTGCGTGAAGTGGCGGTCGAGGGCCGCGCCGGGCGATTCGATCTGCAAGGCATGCGGCACCACCACTTCATCTGCGACCGCTGCGGCAATGTGGAGGACATGGAGTGGTTCGACGTGCCCAGGCCTGCCTCTCGTTCTCTCGGTAAGCGAATTGTTCGTGAATGCCACCTCATTTTCCGCGGGCTCTGCCCGAAGTGCGCTCAGCGCAGCGCTTCCCGTTAAGTGTCGTGGGTTTGGATACCGTATGAATGGCCGCGTCGGCAGATCGAGCCTGTGATTTGCCCGAATCGGTAAGCCGAAATCCTTTTGTATTTCACCAGAGTCTTTTTGGGTTAAGACGTAAGGAGAAATGAACTCATGGAGAAAGAACTCGCCAAGGAGGACCAAAACGTGTCAACCGAAGCCAAGTGCCCTTTCACGGGCGCATCTCCCACACACACGAACCGTGACTGGTGGCCAAACCAGCTGAACCTTCAGGTTCTTCATCAGCACTCGACCCTGTCCGATCCGATGGGCGAGGAATTCGATTACGCCAAGGAATTCAAGAGTCTCGACCTGAATGCCGTGATCAAGGACCTTCATGCCGTGATGACGGACTCGCAGGACTGGTGGCCGGCCGACTTCGGCCACTACGGTCCGCTGTTCATCCGGATGGCGTGGCACAGCGCAGGCACGTACCGCATCGGCGACGGGCGCGGCGGCGCGGGAGCCGGCCAGCAGCGCTTCGCGCCGCTCAATAGCTGGCCGGACAACGTGAACCTCGACAAGGCGCGCCGACTGCTGTGGCCGATCAAGCAGAAGTACGGCCGGAAAATTTCCTGGGCCGACCTGATGATTCTCGCAGGGAACGTCGCCCTCGAGTCGATGGGCTTCAAGACGTTCGGTTTCGGCGGCGGGCGCGAGGATGTCTGGGAGCCCGACGAGTCGATCTACTGGGGCCCCGAAGGCAAGTGGCTGGCGGACGAGCGCTACAGCGGCGAACGTGATCTTCAGAGCCCTCTCGGCGCCGTACAAATGGGTCTTATCTACGTGAATCCGGAAGGGCCGAATGGCAAGCCGGATCCCGTTGCGGCGGCCAGGGATATTCGCGAAACGTTCCGCCGCATGGCAATGAACGACGAAGAAACGGTAGCGCTGATTGCCGGCGGTCACACCTTCGGCAAGACCCACGGCGCTGGCGATGCGAAATTGGTCGGCGCGGAGCCGGAAGCGGCCACCATCGAGGAGCAGGGCCTCGGCTGGAAGAGCAAATTTGGCACTGGCAAAGGGGGAGACTCGATCGGCAGCGGCCTGGAAGTCATTTGGACCACTACGCCTACGAAGTGGAGCAACAACTTCTTCACGAACCTGTTCAGCTACGAATGGGAACCCACCAAGAGCCCGGCTGGTGCGCATCAGTGGAAACCGAAAAATGGCGCAGGCAACGGTACGGTGCCGGATGCGCACGACGCCTCAAAGCGTCACGCGCCATCCATGCTGACCACTGACCTCGCCTTGCGGTTCGACCCTGCTTACGAAAAGATTTCACGGCGCTTCTACGAGCATCCGGACCAGCTCGCAGACGCGTTTGCCCGGGCGTGGTTCAAGCTGACGCACCGCGACATGGGCCCGATCGTGCGTTATCTCGGCCCGCTCGTTCCGAAGGAGCACCTGCCGTGGCAAGACCCGATCCCCGCTGTGAATCATCCGCTGATCGGGGAGCAGGACATTGCTGCTTTGAAGGTGAAAATCCTCGCGTCTGGCCTGTCCGTTTCCCAGCTGGTCTCGACGGCTTGGGCTTCGGCGTCGACGTTCCGCGGCTCTGATAAGCGCGGTGGAGCGAACGGCGCGCGCATTCGCCTCGCGCCGCAAAAGGACTGGGAAGTCAACCAGTCGGCTGAGCTGGCGAAGGTGCTGCAGATGGTCGAAGCGATCCAAAAGGAGTTCAACGCTTCACAGTCTGGCGGGAAGAAGGTCTCGCTGGCTGACCTGATCATTCTCGGCGGCTGTGCGGCGATCGAGAAAGCCGCCAAGGACGGCGGGCACGACGTGAAAGTCCCCTTCAAACCGGGGCGCATGGACGCGTCGCAAGAACAAACGGACGTCGAATCCTTCGAGCCGCTCGAACCGACCGCGGATGGATTCCGGAACTACGTCCATGGCAAGCAGCGCCTAACGGCTGAGGAGCTGTTGGTGGATCGCTCGCAATTGCTGAAGCTGACCGCTCCTGAGATGACGGTCCTCGTCGGCGGCCTGCGCGTCCTGGGTGCAAATGCCGGGAAGTCCACACACGGCGTCTTCACCAAGCAGCCAGAGACGTTGACGAACGACTTCTTCGTCAACCTGCTCGACATGAGCACGCAATGGCAGCCCGCCAATGGCTCGGAAGGCGTGTACGAGGGACGAGACCGGAGGACGAACCAGATCAGGTGGACCGGCACCCGTGTCGACCTGATCTTCGGTTCGCACTCCCAGCTGCGTGCTCTCGCGGAAGTCTATGCGTGCGCGGACTCGAAGGAGAAGTTTGCGAAAGACTTCGTGGCGGCGTGGACCAAGGTGATGGACCACGATCGCTTCGACGTCGCCGGTTGATTTGGTCGCGCAGGACTTCAACCGGGGTTTTCTTCTTCCACGGTTTTCGGGCTCCCTGAGTTGTAGCAGTTAAGTCGGAGTTGTTTCGACAACTCTTGCGTCAGCACAGGCTAGAATAGCGGATCTGAGAGCAGAATTTAGCCACTCCGCTACCCTGAAAAAATACCCGGCTTTCCCCGAAGTGACAGGTGCACTTTACAGATCTTATCTCAGGATTGGTTTGAATCGGAACAAGGTACTGGATCGGCATGACTAGCTTAGCTAAGCTAGCACGACTGGTCGACTCGAGCATGCGGACACCCACCCTCGCCTGTTGTCCCAGGTTTCGTGGCTCAGCGAATCACAAAGTATGTTCCTCGCTAGCACGATCACTCTTTACTTTGAATTGCTGGTAATTCGCTATTTACCTTCCGAAGTCCGCATCTTTACGAATCTTAAGAATCTCCCTCTTGTCGCAAGTTTTTTCGGCATAGGACTTGGGATGATCCTTGGAAACTCGAGGATGCGGCTCAAAACAGTTTTCCCGTTTGCTACGGCGCTCTCTTCCTTCTGATCCGGTTCGCCTCGCCGTTGCATTTGTCCTTCGGGGACATGTCATGGGAATACTCTCTGGGTTTGCCTGATGGGTTTATCGCACGAGTTTGGTCCGTGATTCGCTTTCTAGTCGTTGGCCTAGGTTTGTCGGCGTTGATTATTGTTTTTTTTGCCATGCTCGGGGGATTCGTGGGTGAGTTCTTGAAACGTTTGCCATCCCTACGAGGGTACGAAGGGAACTTGGCCGGTGGGCTTACCGGATTAGCGCTATTCTCTTTGCTCGCTTTTTTGCAACGGGGGCCGACGACGTGGCTACTGCTAGGATTTCTGCTGCTTGCTCCTCTGATTGCAACTGACCGTCTCACTTTAGTCGTGCTCGCAATACGCTTCTGCCTACTCCCAGGTGGCAAATCATGTTTGGTACCAGTGGTTCGCCGATCTTTCGCCGGAATTCCTGGACCGCTACCCGCAGGCTGAACCCAACAGCCTCATTGTGCCGTACTACGAACTTGTCTACCGGATCGTTCCACACCCGCAAAGCGTTCTCATTCTCGGGGAGGGCACCGGCAACGACGTTGCCGGTGCCCTCCGCCACGGCGCCAAAGATGTTGACGCTGTCGAGATTGCCCCCGTCATCCTGGAGATTGGACGCCGGGACCACCCCGAGCATCCGTACGATTCGCCGCGAGTCACAGTTTACGTGGACGATGCCCGCGCCTTTCTGAAGAAAACCAAGAAAAAGTATGACTTGATTATTTTCGGTTATCTCGATTCCGCAATACTACTGAGTAGCTTTTCTTCGCTTCGGCTCGACAACTATGTTTATACGGTTGAGAGTTTTCAAAACGCCACTTGCGGACCAAGCGGCAACCTGCGATCCGTTTGCGATCTGTTAACTGGAGTACCACGTCTTTCCACGTACTTAGGTGCCGTCCGTGCCCTGCATTTGCATAGAGTACTCGTCAAAGGCAAAGTTGCCGCTATTCGTTCCCGTAATCGTTGTGCTGGTTACGTTGACTGCAGTCGTGCTCGTATTACTCAGGAAAATGAGTAAAGGCGAGCCGGTTGAGTTCAGAAGAACGATTCCAAACTGGATTGCTAGGGGCCTGGCCGCTGAGTTGAGGATTTCACGCACTTGAACGCACACGAGCAATTGCTTGCCGAGGGGTACCTCGGGAGAAAGCTGGCAGAGATGCGTTTCATCCGGGCACCTCGATCCATCCCGGATGAGGCGCTCAGTCCTCCGACCGTGAAAGCGCGGAAACTAGCGCTCAACACACTCCCGCGGAACGGGATGGGCAACACGATTTTGATTTCGAGATCGGCACCTGGAAAATTCACCGGAAGCGCCTCGATCATCGCTTAACCGGCTTGCTCGGCTACTAAGATGAAGCTCGAAACGCAGCGATTTGGACTGCCCGCGCCAACTCCTATGGCCACCCGACGCCCGGGGCGGGCACCTAGGCAACCAAGGACCATTTTCAATGACTGAAGATGGATGGAGTACAGTAGGGGTGAGGGGGCGCACTCACAAGAATGTTTTTGTACTAAGACTAAGACTAGAGACCAGAAACCGAATTGCCTCAATCTTCGAGTGTCGGCAAGGTATTCAGCACCTCACTGGCCCTAGGTCGACTGAGAACCGGATCGTCCTTACGAATTCTTCCGTCGCGGAAGACCAGCACACGCTTGGCAAATTGTGCGATGTCATGCTCGTGAGTTACCAGCACGAGAGTTAGCCCCTTGTCGTTTAGGTTCTGGAAGATCTCCATGATCTCAACCGAAGTACGGCTGTCGAGATTGCCTGTAGGTTCGTCTGCCAGCAAGATGGAAGGATGATTCACTAGCGCTCGTGCTACGGCCACCCGTTGTTGCTGTCCCCCGGACATCTGCGACGGGAAATGCTGTGCCTGTTCGGCAAGACCAACCATTGACAACGCATCGGCGGCACGATTTCGGCGCTCCGTTTTATCGATTTTCGCGTACAGCGTGGGTAATTCCGTGTTTTCAAGGGCGGTCGTCCGGGCCAGGAGATTGAAGCCCTGGAAAACAAATCCGATCTTCTGGTTCCGAATGAGTGCCAGGGCCTTCTTGTCGTGTTCGGAAACATCGATCCCTTCAAGGAAGTATCGTCCCGAACTGAGGCGGTCCAGACACCCAAGGATGTTCATGAAGGTGGATTTGCCACTGCCGCTCGCTCCCATGATCGCCACGAATTCGCCTCGCTGAATTTCAATGCTTACACCGCGCAACGCGTGCACCCGCGTCTCGCCCAGTTCGTAATACTTGTGCGCGTCTTCCACACGGATGACCGCGCGGGCCGCAGAAGCGGCTCGGGTGGCTCCGAGTGGGTTGACAGCGGGCATCGTTTCCATGGGGTGGTTTCGAACTGCTGAACCTTAGCGCCGTATGCCGCCTAGAATTTGGCTTTTGGGCGCTACGGATCGAATAATCACCTCCTCCGCTTCCTTCAGTTCCCCTCTAAGAACTGAGCTGACCTCGGTGTAGGCATGGTCTGTGATTCCAAGAGAAACCTTGACCGGTTCCATCGTATTGTCGGGATGGAGCTTCCAAACAACGGCAGTCTCTTGTTTCGGTGCGCGGGGCAGATTCTGGGCGCCGGTGCTAGCCGGCATTCCACCGTCGGCCGCAGCAGAGTTATCACCGGCATGTTGCCCCTCAACTCCTTCGATCCCAAAGCGCTTATACAGGGCCAAAATTTCCTCGGGCGCCAGCGGGGGCTTGTACCGTAGGGCGGTGTTTGGCAGTTTCAATGCGTTCTGCGCCGTAGCCACGGGAATGGTCACGTATGCCGTCATGCCGGGGAACAGTTTTAACTCAGGGTTCGCAAATTCGATGATGGTGTCGTAGGTGACCACGCTTTGCACCGTCGTCGGGTTCATCCGGATTTGGCTGACAACTCCCTGAAACGCTTGCTTAGGGAGGGCGTCCACCTTAAAGGTGACTGTCTTGCCCACCTTGATGTTGTCCACGTCCGACTCGTCGGTCTTGGCATAGACCCACATCTTGGTGAGATCCTGCGCGATCGTAAAGATGGTTGGCGCTTGCAGGGACGCCGCAACGGTTTGCCCGACATCCACATTTCGCGCCACAACCGTGCCGTCGATTGGGGAACGAATCACGGTGTAATCGAGATTGGTCTGGGCCACTGTAACAGCCGCCTCTTTGAGACTGACTTGCGCCTCGGCCTGCGTGATGTTGGCTGCAGCAGCATCCACCGAGGCGTTGGCTGCGTCGTAGTTCGATTTGGCAAGGTCCAGTTGCTGCTTGCTCATGACGCCATCTTTGGTCAAGCCGACAGCCCGATCGTAGTCGGCCTTGGTCTGCACCAATGCGGCTTTCGCTTTTTCGAGATTGGCTCGGGCCGCTGCCAGGTTGGCCTCTGAGTTTTTCAAATCAGCGGATGCCTGCAGCAGAGCGCCCTTGAACAAGGCTGGATCGATGAGGGCGACAACATCCCCCTTATGCACGCGGGAATTGAAATCTGCATTGAGTTTGGCGATGGTCCCGGAGACTTGCGATCCCACTTGGACCGTGATCACCGAGTTGATGGTTCCGGTGGCCTCCACGACGTCATGGATATCACCTCGCTCCACCTTCGCGGTAAAATGCTGCACTTGAGTATCCCGGTTCAGCCCCAAGGCGACGAACACTCCCGCCACGGCCACAACCACCGCTAAGATGAGCCACTTGCGTTTTGCCATTATGCCTGGTCCCAAAAATCAACCCCTTTACTCGTATCGCAGCGCTTCGATCGGATCCAGTCGAGACGCCTTGCGCGCAGGGTAGTATCCGAAGAACACTCCGACAGCGACCGAGAACATGGCAGCCACCACGACCGCCTCAATAGACATCTCGATAGGCCAACCCAAAGTCTGTCCAACCAAATAAGATCCAAAGACTCCAGCCAGTACACCGGCTGCACCCCCAACTAGGCTGAGCATGATCGATTCTCCCAGAAACTGCAGCTGGATGGCCGCTTCGGTCGCTCCCACCGCTACTCGGACACCGATCTCACGCGTACGCTCAGTTACGGAAACCAGCATCACGTTCATGATCCCAATTCCCCCCACGATCAGGGAAACGGAGGCGATTGCAATCAGCAGAATCGTCAGAGTCTTGCTGGCGTCGAGCTGCGCCTGAATAATGTCCTCCGGATTTCGGATATTAAAGTCATCCTCTTCCTCGGGCCGCAGATGATGACGGTCCCGTAGCACAGCGGTCGCTTCCTGGCCGGCCATTTTGACAACGTCTTGCGATACCGCCGAGCACAGGATGTCGTCCAGCCATGTAATGCCCTTAAGTTTCTTTTGAGCAATCGTGTAGGGCAGGATGATCGTGTCATCCTGGTCTTGCCCGGAAAGAGAGAGTCCTTTGGGATGGAGGGTCGCCACTACCTTGCAGGGAAGGCTATTGATGCGTATCACTTTTCCAACCGGTGCTTCAACACCGAAAAGTTGTTCCCGAACTGTTCGCCCAATCACACAAACGTCTGCCGCCCGATCCACGTCATCCTGCGAGAATATTGCGCCTTTATCCACGTACCAACGTTTGATGTCGAAGTATTCGGGCGAAACGCCGCGGTAGGAGGTGTGCCAATTCTGATTGCCGTAGATAACCTGAACCGGATCATCCACATTCGGCGAAACGCTCTTGATAAGAGAAATCTGGTTCTTAATTGCAACGGCATCGGCCATAACCAACGTCTTGGTGTCATGCGTGCCGGTGCGGACGCCGTTAATCGCCCGGCCGCCAGCTTCAATCCAGACGAAGTTGTCTCCAAGGTTGTTCAGTTGTTGCTGGACTCGCGCTTGTCCCGCTTTGCCGATTGCCACGACACAGATCACAGCCGCAATCCCGATGGTGATCCCCAGAACAGTCAGGAGGCTTCGCATCTTGTTTCTGAGCAGCGCCACCAATGCGGACCGAAACAGAGCTCCGTAGTTCACGGTTCTGATGCCTCCTCGCTTCCGGGTGATCTTACAGGCTCAAGATAAAACTACACCACACTTGGGCTATTGCACCGTAGGGCTGCGCCCCCTTCGTGCTCTCCCCTGGGGATTGAGGTGTCTGGCCCTAGCTCTCATGCGACACAGCATCCAGACAATATACCGGTGTCTACCTGAAGGCCGGATGAAAGGGAATTGACTGAGAGGCTTGCCATGCGAAAACGACGGTGCCGTTTGGATCATATGAGGAGGTTCGTGGTCGGCTTCCGCGGGTCGAGTGCCAATGGGAGAACGCAACCGTCGGGTGTCGCTCCAGAAGATTCGCGAGCAGAACGGTCTGCTCACCTTTGGCCTCTACGCGCTGAATCCGAAGACGCAGCGCTCTCCGTGGGTGGCAATTGACGCTGACTACGAGAATGCACTGGAAGATCTTCTAAAGTTGCAATGGGAGGTGCGACAGGATGGAGTTGAGCAGCGCTCGATCTTCCCGGAATTACTATTTCGCACCTCTCCGAGGCTCCGCTTCGCCAAGCCAAAAATAACTTTGTGAGAGGAATTGTGTCTATGGTCTTTAGGCCGACCTTGACTTGTCGTGCTAACGAGTCGCTTGAAAATTAATGACCCCGGTGTTTCCTGAGCCACGAGGAGAGATTCAACTCAACCCCGAAGGAAACTCCATTTGGTTACGGGCGTTGTTTGTGTTTCGGCCGAGGCCAGAACCTTGCGTCGATTATGTGGTGACCGGCGTTTCGACCTGAAGAGTGTAAATAGAACTTTAGGTCACGTACCCAGGTTTCTTGCGGAAGCCCGAGTTACACCGTAGCGTGAAGCGTGGAAGGGAACTCATGAAATCAAGTGGATGGTTGCGTATCTTCTCCATAGCAATACTAGCGCTCAGCACCAGCATGGTTCTTGCCCAAGGGGAAGGCCATGGACACGGGCGCGGTCGCGATAAGCATGGCAACGAAGACGAAGATAATGATCGAAAGGGTAACAAAGTGCACGGCCATGAAGGCCATGGGTACGATGACCGCGATCACGAGACTATGCATGGCTGGTACGAGGGCCATCGGGGAAACTTGCCGCCTGGACTCGCAAAGAAGGATCGATTGCCGCCTGGCCTGGAACGGCAACTAGAACTTCGGGGCACGCTGCCGCCCGGTTTAAGGGCGAGGATTTATGCTGTTCCCGTCGATCTTGAACGGGAGTTGCCTCCGCCTCCGCCCCATTGTGAGCATGTCTTTATTGGCGGACACGTTGTGCTCCTCAATCGCAGCACGTTTGTGGTGGTAGATGTTTTCCATCTGGGGTTCTAGCCAGTCCTGCGTTCCTGAATCGTCCAGCAGCCGGCAGGTGAATGCAAGGCTTAACGGATAGAGCCCTCAATTATTGGGTGTGCCCATTCCGGGCAGACTTGATGTCGAACCCATCCAGCTACTTAAGATCGGCATCTTTGTGAGCGAAGCCGGGTAGGTTTACAACTCTTGTCATCGCGCCCCCGGCGGCTCCTGGGTGGCGGGAATTCCGACTAGGTAGCGATAGAGCGCAACGGCCCGGTTAACCGAGGAAGACTCATTTCCCGCGATCAGCCCGTTGGCGTTCTTTCCCGTGCGGACGATGCTGTAGTAACGCCAGACCTTATCCGATTCGCGATCCAGGAAGTACATCGACTGCAACTCGCCGGGGTGAAAGATAGGTATGAAGTAATAGCGCATCGTGCTGAGGTTCTCGACATCGAAGACGACCCGGCTCGCCGAAGCCTCGACCATGTGCATTCGGTAGATGGCTTTGCCAGAAAGGTTATCGACCTGCTCGAAGTAGAGCACCTTGCCTTCCTTCATCTTATTGGACGTGAAGTCTTCGCGGCGTTGACCAGGCTGCGAGTCGGTCAGAGCGTAGGCGCTCCCAATTAATGTTCGCCACTGCTGGTGAGTAGTCGACCAGTAGCGCATGCCGGCGAGTTCTGAAATTGCCCCGAGGTGGCGAAGCAAGCTCTCAGCCTCCGAGCTATGGGGAAATCGCGCGACTATGGGTGACCAACGTCGTAAAGCCCCCTTCAGCCCAACTGGTGCACGCGGGCGGTTTCCAGTCGCGACCCAAATCAGACCTGCTCCATGATTTCACGATGGCCAGCTCATCCACACCCGGATACGCCGGAATGGGTTCCTTTCCACATGGCGGCTGCGGTCCGGGCTGAGGCTCAACCTCAATGAGGAGCCCCGCCTGCAGCGCAGGGGGAGAAAGCAGGAAGCGATCTGCGGGTTGGGCTGGATATACCGCGGGCAGTAACAAGAGGAGCGCCGAAAAACTCAGCGCATCCCGGAACCGGGGCAGTTCATTGTGAGTTCGCATGATGATCACTGCCACCGGGATTCCGAGCCTGGTAATCAACAATTGTCGTAAATCGTCGAAGCCGCGCACCCATGTCGTCTTCCAGAGGCTAACACGACGCGGAATTTGAGCATCGGAACCAACGTCAGAAGGCGGATTCGCCAAGGGGTACGTAAAAGCCGGAGATCGTCCGACATCCCAGTGAAGTTGACGCGCGCTGTGCCACGCAGCAAATGGTTTTACTTTTGAAGCGGCAGGACCGTCGCATCGGAGTGCCAAAATCGCAGTGATTCATCTTTCGGTTCGAACGCTGTCTTTCCGCAAGAAATCAAAATCGCAGCCGAACTCCGGGCCGAGAACGGAATCCGCATAGAGTTTGGCATAGCCGCGCGCAGCTCCGCGGACGGGCCTTGTCTCCCGCCGCCTGTTTTCAAGATCCTGTTCGGAAACCATGGCATCGATCCGCCGTTCTCTTACGCTCAACCGAATCTCATCACCCGTCCGAATAAGCCCCAACGGACCGCCTTTCGCCGACTCTGGGGAGACATGCAGGATAATGGTTCCGAATGCGGTGCCGCTCATGCGAGCATCGGAAATGCGCACCATGTCTTTGACGCCAGCACGCGCCAGCTTCGCTGGAATGGGCAGGTATCCTGCTTCAGGCATACCGGCTGCCACGGATCCGGCATTTTGTAAGACCAACACGCTCGCGGGCGATACCTCTAACCCGGGGTCGTCAATCCGTGCCGCAAGATCGTTCAAATCTTTGAATACAACAGCGCGCCCTACGTGTTCGAATAGGCGCTCATCCGCGGCTGCACACTTGAGCAACGCGCCATTGGGTGCAATATTTCCAAAAAGCGCCAACAATCCCCCGCTGCGTCGAATGGGGTGGTCTGCCGAGTGAATCACGTTGCGGTCAACAAATTTCCCAGGTGGGGCGAGTTGCTCCCCAAGCGTCTCGCCGGTAACGGTGCAACAGTTCAAGTTCAAAAGCGGTTTTAGCTCACGGAGAAGGGCCGGCATCCCTCCCGCCGCATGAAAATCCTCCATGTAATACTGGCCGACCGGCTTCAAGTTAACCAGCACCGGAGTGGACTCGCTGAGGGCGTTCAAATCACGCAGGCTTATATTGATGCCTACCCGCCCGGCTATGGCCGCCAGGTGAATGACGCCATTGGTTGAACCTCCCATGGCGATAAGAGCGCGAATGGCATTTTCAATCGATTCCCGGGTGACGATTTGCGTGGGAAGTGTTCCAGATTCGGCTAGACGCACAGCCTGCATACCCGTGGCCTCGCCATGCCTAAGGCGATCCGCATGAACGGCCGGAGCCGCCGCGCTCCCCGGGAGACTCAGCCCGAGTGTCTCGGCGATACATGCCATCGTGCTCGCCGTCCCCATAACTGCACAGGTGCCTGCGGTGACTGCCAAGTTGTCTTCCACCTCCGCGATCTCTGCGTCGCTTGTTTCAGCTGCACGATAGCGCGCCCAGTATTTCCGGCAATCGGTGCACGCACCGAGGCGCTCCGCATGATAACGCCCTGTCATCATGGGCCCGGCGACTAGCTGAATGGCTGGGAGTCCAGCTGAGAGGGCGCCCATGATCTGGGCTGGTACGGTCTTATCGCAGCCACCTATCAATACGACAGCGCTCATTGGTTGCGCCCGAATCATCTCCTCGACATCCATCGACATCAAATTTCGGAACATCATGCTGGTCGGATGGAGGAAAACCTCGCCTAGGGAAATGGTTGGAAATTCCATGGGCAATCCGCCGCCTGCGATAATGCCGCGTTTCACGGCTTCCACAAGTTGTGGAGTCAAGCGGTGGCAATTATTGAATCCGCTGGCGGACGTAGCTATCCCGATGATGGGTCGACGAAGCATCGCGCTGGAGTAACCCATCGACTTGGCAAAGGATCGGCGCAGGTAACTGGCAAAATCCGGATCCCCGTAGCCAGTGAGTCCTTTATCCAGATCATATTTCGTCTTCATGCGATGTCCCAAGACGTCATGTCCCAGACGACCGGATTTCCCCATTACTGCACACAGAAAGCACTGTGCGAAGGCTGGCAGAGGGTGCTGAACGGGAGATGCTCCCGGTTCTACGGAGTGACCCCACTACTGGCGAACCCTTGATAGCGATGCCGAGGCGAGACTGTCAAGGCTTCTAAGATTTTGCAAGAAAATGTTCAGCCGGTCAGCCTGGTTGTTAGATTAACATTACGCTGCCAGTTGAATTGACTTGGAAATAGACATCCAACCGAGCCGCGATAGAAGACGGAACATTCTGCGCCCATGAGCCGCACAGTTCTCGCCACGGCCCCCTTTTTTGATGAGGGGGCTATTGCCTTTTTGAAAGCACATAACTGCAATGTTGTTCTCTCGGGACTTTCTCCGGGCACCCCAGATATCTCGCTGACTAAGGAGCGCGTATTTGAACTGCTTCGCGATGTCGATGCCTGGATCGTGGCGACGGCTCCGGTCACGCGTGAGATGCTTGCCAGCTTTCCAAAGCTTAGGGTCATCGCCAAACGAGGTGTTGGCTACGACCAAGTCGATGTAACGGCAGCAAAGGAGCTCGGCCGCGTTGTGACCATCGCCCCCGGAGGCAACGGTCCCTCGGTGGGAGATCACACCATCGCGTTAATGCTGGCGGTAGCAAAACGTCTGTGTGAATTTAGGGAGCTTATGCGAGCGGGCAACTGGTCGGTGCAACCCGTCACCGAGTTGTACCGGAAAACGGTAGGACTGGTTGGCCTGGGACGCATCGGACGCGGTGTCGCCCAAAGATTGAGAGGGTTTGAAACAACCGTCTTGGCCTTCGACGAGAAGCCTGATCAAGCGTACGCCAATGCCAACGGCATTCGTCTCGTCGATCTTCCGTATCTATTGCAGCAAAGCGATTACATCAGTCTCCATCTCCCTCTGACACCATCTTCACGGAATTTAATAGACGAGGCCGCGCTTGCTTCGATGAAGGAGACGGCGATTTTGGTGAATACGGCTCGCGGGGGCCTGGTGGATGAGGCCGCCTTGCTGCGGGCTTTGCGCATAGGAAAAATTGCCGGCGCTGGTCTCGACGTGTTCCTGGGTGAACGAGAACCTGCCTGGCGCTCTACCGCCGAGGAACTGATGTCGCTGCCGAACGTGGTTGTGACGCCGCATGTAGCC
>WNGP01003343.1_pt1 | contig 17338 bp, 18 predicted proteins | sample 5407671 | NCBI WGS metagenome assembly WNGP01 (sample SAMN13153381, study PRJNA577476) | soil metagenome | isolation source: 40 cm soil or saprolite under Garry oak tree replicate 2 | place: USA:California | collected 2016-06-15 | reverse complement strand
TGGAACGGCTCCTTGCTCGATTCGGTCGACGCTGTGATGGAAGTCATGGCAGAACCATGACTTGGAAAGGAAAACATCCGGTGGTCGAATTGGTGACGAGCATCTATCAGACCGGCGTTAAACTGACCAAGGAGGCTATAGACGTCTTAGAAACCCACCTTCAGCGATTGCCCTCCTTGGGAAAGTGGTTCGTAGACATCGCGTATCTTGCACCAGCTATCCGGGATAGTTAATATTTCTTGAATCCCTTAATAAATCTTGCGTCCCTTACCGAGAGAGATGGTATTGCGCGCATGCTTTTTGGGAGTACTTTGACTTACCCCTCTAGTGGCTTGATGAGTGCTTTGACACCTCAACAGGTAGGAGCCGCTCTCCAGACAACATGCAAGACCCCCTTATCAAGGAAGGATGAGTAGTCTCACATATCTGCCTGTCACATAAGGTTCCCTACGAGAATACTTTTTCGTAGAATCCTTATATGATGTAATACCGCTGATGTAATACGGGCTCGGTTCATTTTTTTGCATTGAAGAGCTAATGTTTGACCTGGTCATAGGTGTTCCGCTCGATTCAAGGGACCACTACACCGAATCGGGCAGGAATTCATGGCTCAAGCGGGTCAATGAACTCTCCTTTGCCAAATGAACCGCACTCGCCGATTACTATGGAGTTGCGTTTCGCGGAACTGTCGATCAATCTCATTACTACCTTTTTGAAGTCGTAGCATGGGATGGGGGCAGTACCAGTTCTTGCGCTACGATGGCGATGCACGCTGGAAGACACTGGCTGGTGGCTCAACCAATTTACTCCTGACGGGTATTGGTAAAAGAAACGCTATTTCTGTTGAGGCTACCGGCGACACATTCAACTTTTTGATCAACGGGAAAGCAGAGGGACATGCTATCACGGACTCTTCATCTGTGGCTCTCTCATCAGGAGAAGTTGGTTCCTCGGTAGAGGAGCAAGGCACCGAGATCGTCTTCTTTTACACCTCGACATCAAAACCTCTCAAGCGTAAGCAAAAGGAGCTACTCATTATCCCAGCGGTATAGCCCATGAAGGTCTTGATGGGAAGAGTACCTTGAGCAATAGCTCCACTTCGTCATTGGCAAACACATCAGGAAAAGCGTAACGCAATTCATCCAGGCTCCGGTAGCCAAACAGCAATTGGAGGAAAACCAGCGGGGGAAATCCCGCGTTCTCATCGTTGTTCCAAAGAGAACTTTTCCAATGTTCCGCTACTGCCAGGTGTGCCTTTTCGAAAACCAGCCGCAGGCCACCACGATAGAAATTTAGAATCAGCGAACCGCTATAACTGGCCAGCGCAGAGTTTGCCAGGCGATGCTCCAAAGCTGGCGCGATGTGGCGTATGAATTTGGGGAGGTCCGGTACGCGCACATACCATGCGTAAGGTGTACCAGGCGTGAGTTCTTTGCCCAGCACCTCGTAGGCCGCGTGTTTCCGCCCTAGAGTGAAGATGATTTTTTTCGTGGGTTCCATGTCTAGTGAAGGCAGTATTTGTAGACTCTGTGCCTGGATAGAGCGCAAGAGGGAAGGCATCACGGCCTGCAAATTTACAGTGTGTGCAACAGTCAGGTGCGAGACAACGATGGCCTGCGATGAAGGCACCATTGGCACTACCACATACCCAACAGCATTGCCCTCTTTATCGACAATGATGCGGATATGCCAGAATCCATCATCCTGGATCTTGTTTCTTGTTTGGATTTGATAGCGCCACCATCTCTCATCAATAGGTGTCGTTATGGGATAGATCGCTTTTTGTTGATCATAGAGCGTCTGGAGGAGGGAAATATCCTCAAGTGTAGCCTCGCGCAGCGAGTATGGCTCGGGGACATCTTCTGTGCTTTTAGGCACCTGCACTATGGAGAGGGTACTTCTCTCATCCAGGTCCAACGCATATTCGTAGCCAAACTGGCGGTAAAAGTAAGGAATGCCGGTAATACCCTGAGCCAGATGCCCTTCGGTCTCGCTGCGAGCATGAACCAGCTCGAAAACTGCGCGAACCAGCCCACGGTTGCGGTATCCGGTATCCGTGGCCACAATTTCGGGCCGACCAATGGCAAAGGGTATGCCTTCATATGCCCACTGCTGTCGCCAAAGAAAGGTCATACAAACGAGAGCATGTTCCTCTCTCTTCGTGTCTTCAACCACTGCTACATCTCCGGTGCCCGTCACAGGGTGGTTGCTGCTCAGCAGTTCTCGCATCAGATTCCCCATTTGAACGTTCGAGGGAGCATCGGCCTTTTGACGGAAAACAGAACTTGCCAGGTAAGCAATATCCTCAATGTCATTTGCAGTTGACCAGCGCAAGATGAGGCCATCACCCAGTTCTCGTCGATAATGTGGATCGGTAGTAGCTGGTATTGTTGTCAACATTCCTCTCACTCCTCATGAGAATAGAAGGACAGCCAGTTCCTTTTGTCAAGCACAATGTCTGAAATGGGTGTTGGCAAACGAGTAGAAAGTAGCATATGCTGTTCACTCCTCTTCCTTACTATGCCTGGATATGCCTTGCTCTTCCCCTTCATCCTCGTTTTACCTGCTCGGCCTGAACCTTGTTAGCTTAATCGCCATCGCAGGTGATCCGCATTGCGGAGTAATCGTTCCATGATGGTACGCCGCAGACGATAGATTTCATGTATGTCACTCCACTCCTGTGGACAGAAACGCACAATCTCCCTAGGCTTGAGGCCACAGTGAAAGAGTAAGTAAGCTAAACGCTGCTCACGCTCGTTAGAACGTATCGTTTGTAGGATGTCCCAGACCTCACTGCTGGAAGTCACATCTTTCGCCTGCGGCTCTCCCGGTTCTCCTGGCTCTGGCAATGACGCTTCTCCTGGTCGCGCAGAAGCCCGCAGCGTATCCAGGATGGCCCCATTCAAACTCGCACGCAGGTATTGCAACGCAGCAGAAAGCCGGCTGAATTCTAGCCATTGGTTCAAGGCTATAGCCTGCCAGAAGCGCTCAAACGCCTGAGCCACATAGTTCTCTTCGCTCTCCAGGCAACATGCCGCCTCTCTATGAGGGTGATAACGCAGCCAGCTTCGCACCATCCTGCCTAAGCAGCGTTGTATCCATGCCCAGGCCTCCTGGTCGCCCTGGATCGTCGCACGGCGTAACAGCTCCACGGCATATGTATCCGTGCATGGCCCTCCTCGGCGATAATTGCTGAGTTCCCTCAGACAATGTGTTGCGAGCACGGGGACACTCATCTCACTGCACATCGGGTTTGACAGCAGGGAGACAGAAGATGATCGCCCAGTAGGGATGCTCTCTGGAGCAATGGATGGTTCTCCGTCGTCTGCACAGCCTTTATTCATCAGATCAGAGACCATAGGGATTCTCCTCTCACATCAACTCCTGCTGATTACTGTATGTTGCACTCAATCCATTGGCTTTCCAGGGCGATTGTTGACAATGCACATGCACAGTCTTCAAAAGGATTTGATATCAGTTCTTCTCAGTTCATAACTTGAACCACTGCTTTGAGTCTACTTAGGAAGAAGCGAAAATACATCGTTACAATAGGCTAATTTATGAACAGTCAAGTGGAGGCTTCTGAGTAGTCTCTCGTTAAAATTAGCTAGTCGCTTTGTAGAGGGTGTGCACAAGAAGGAAAGCGAATCGAACAGCTAGTGGTATATTCGCATGCGAAGTTGGGAGTCTCTCAAGTATGCTATCTTCACACAAGCTGGTGCTCAAAAGCATAGCGCGTGGCCGCACTCCGCGAGGTGACACCTAGCTTGCTGTAGATGGTGCGCAGGTGCGCGTGAACGGTATGCAGACTCAGCACGAGTTGCTCGGCGATCTGCGCGTCAGTCAATCCCGTCGCGAGCAAGCACAGCACTTCCACCTCCCGTGTGGTGAGTCCAGCAGGAAAGCTGGGTAACTTCGCAAGAGAAGGCGATGGCTGTCCTGCCACGACCGGTGCAGGTCTTGTCGCCTGCCCTTGCGCGGCCAGTGCTTGCTCTGGTGTCATCGTCTGCCCCTCTGCCCACGTCGAGGCAAAGACCACCTCATCCAGTTGTGTACGTACGGCAGCCACCAGGCGCTCGTAGGTGGCATGCTCGACCGGCGGGATGGGAGTGCCCACTCTTTCTCGCAGGGCCTCTGCTGCACCGTAGAGTCGTGCTGCCAGCGCAGGCTCCCCCTGGACCGCCATCACGCCCGCCAATCCTTCCAAGCTGGAAGCAGTCCACACTGCGTCCACCTTCCCAGGGAAGGCCAGGCTCTCTTCATAGAGGGCACGTGCCGCCGTGTAGTCACCCTGCACGGCGGCGACTTTCCCGAGCATAGAGAGCGACTCGCTGATTCCCTCCAGCCGATACCCTGTCTCCCTGTAGAGCGCGAGACCCTCCTCGATCAGTGAGCGTGCCGCGGAAGCATCACCCTGTTGGAGGGCCAGCCGTCCTGCGAGGGAAAGGTAATTGGCCAAGCCCAACTTGTCGCCCAGCTCCTTGGAGAGCGTCAGGCTTTCCTCGAGCAGCGAGTGCACCGTCGCCCGATCACCTTGGGAGACGAAGAGCACCTCTGCCAATTGGAAGAGGGCGTGGGCGAGGCCGCTCTTGTTCCCCGATTCTCTGTGTGTCGTCACGCCTTCTTCGCATAAAGCACGCGCTCTGGCGTATTCCCCCTGTTGGCTGGCCAGCGATGCCAAGAGGTGGAGTGCCCATGCGATGCGGTCCTTGTCGCCCGCCTCTCTCCAGCGTGCCAAGGCCTCCTCAGCAAGCCGACGAGCCGTCGTGTAGTTCCCTCTATACCAGCCTATCCATCCTAAGCCCTCGAGAAAGAGGGCGATCCCTGCTGTATCTCCAAGCCCTCGGGACAGTGCCAGGCCTTCCTCAAACAGTACCTGTGCTCGATCTGGGTCGTCCACGTCAAGGGCCATGTTCCCGCTGGCGTACAGGGCCTTCACTCGCACAGTTGGCGCAACCCCCTCACCTCCTGTCAGTGCCCGCTCCAGGAAAATTCTCCCTTCAATGAAGTGACCACGTACCTGCCAGAACCGATGCAGTGCTGCGCCCAATTGTAAGGCCATCTCGCTGCACCGTCCGTCTTCCCATTGCTCTAGCGACCACTGCATGGCTGCTCGTAGGTTGTCATGCTCGCGCTCTAACCGCTCTAACCATATCGCTTGCTGTGCCCCTTCAAGCTTCGGCTCGGCCTGCTGCGAAAGCCGAAGATAGTATGCTGCGTGAGCCAGTCTAGCTGCCTCCATCTCCCCGGACGTTTCGAGAGCTTCCAGCCCATACTCCCGGATCGTCTCCAGCATCACCAGACGTGGCTCCTCCCCCTCCTGCTCCGTCTGTTGCAGCAAGCTCTTGTCAATGAGCGAGGCGACTCCATCCAACACTCGTCCCCCTTCATTGCTCTTGTCAAGAGCAACGCAAACCGCCTCTATCGCCTGCAAGGTGCAACCACCAACGAAAGCCGAGAGCCGCCGGAAGAGTCGCTGTTCCTCAGCATTCAGCAGGTCATAGCTCCACGCAATGGTGTTGCGGAGTGACTGTTGCCGTACTGGCGCATCCCGTGTCCCACTCGTCAGGACCTGCAAGCGCTGGTCCAATCGAGCGAGGAGTGCCTGCGGTGGGAACAGTTTCACGCGGGCCGCCGCTAACTCAATCGCGAGCGGCAAGCCATCAAGCCGCACACAGATCTCTGCGATGGTCCGAGCATTCGCGGGGGTCACCTGGAAAGCGGGGTTGATTGCCTGGGCTCGCTGGGTGAACAGTGCTACCGCAGCATAGTGCGAGACCACTGCAAGCTCTGGCAGGTGTAGAGGATCAGGCACTGCCAGAGGGGGTACGGCAAACTCGTGCTCGCTTCGCACCCGCAGCACTTCCCGACTTGTCACCAGCAGCTTGAGGCTGGGGCAGGCGGCCAGCAGGTCGACGAGCTGGGGAGCTGCACTCACTATCTGCTCGAAGTTGTCGAGCACCAACAACAGCTGCTTCTGTTGCAGTTCCCCCTTCAAGCGTTCCAGCAGAAACTGGCCAGCTACTTGACGTAGGCCGAGCGTCTGGGCAATGGTAGGCACGACGAACGCTGGATCGTTGATGAGAGCCAGGTTCACGAAATACACGCCATCGGGGAACAGGTCGCAGAGTTCCGCCGCCACTTGTAAGCCCAGGCGGGTTTTCCCTGTGCCTCCCGGTCCTGTCAGGGTCACCAGACGCACGTTCTCACGGTGAAGGAGGTTCTGAACAGCCGCCACTTCCTGCTCTCGCCCGATGAGAGGAGTAAACTGGACTGGCAGATTGTTAAAGCAGACATCAAGGGTCTTGAGCGCTGGGAAATCGGCGGGCAGGTCCGCAATGAGCAGCTGGTACAGGCAGCTTGGACGTTGTAAGTCCTTGAGGCGATGCTCCCCGAGATCTCGCAGGCTCACTCCGTCGGGCAGGTCATGCTGCACCAGATCACGCGTGGTCTGTGAGAGCAGCACCTGCCCTCCGTGCCCAGCACTCATCAGCCGTGCAGCGTAGTGGACATCTAGGCCGACATAGCCTTCGGGGACGAGGGACGGCTCGCCCGTATGCAAGCCCATACGCACACGCACCGCCACGCCTTCAGTCCAGGGATGAGTGGTGAGTGCTCGCTGAGCAGCTACTGCTGCAGCGAGGGCATCGCTTGCGCGGGCAAAAGCGACAAAAAAAGCATCCCCCTGCGCATCGACCTCGTGACCGTGATGCCCACCAAAAGCCGCACGCAGCAGGTCGCGGCACTCGCTCAACGCGCTAGCGTAGTGCTCGCCCAACTGCTGGAGCAGGTAGGTAGACCCTTCGATGTCAGTGAAGAGCAACGTGAGGGTTCCCGTCGGCAGGTCACGCCTATCAGCTCTCCTTTGCCCGGGTTCGTTGGGAGACGCGAAGGGAGAGGTTGCAGCCATCGGATGATCCTCGTCACAGGTAACGCACGATACACAAGGAGTCACGTACCAGTTCACAGTGTACCATGGATTCGGTAACCTGTCGACGCCGACGTTGCGCAGGCTCTCCATCCTTGAGTATATTGCTGGCGAATCCTCCCGCTATGGTTGGTCCAACCCTGTGCTGGCTCCTTGGCACATCCGTTCTGAGAAAAGCCTGGATGTTGCGAACAGATGTGCCAAGGAGCCAGCACAGGTCGACCAAGGCCATCGGAACGAGGCTTTTCCGCATCATTTTTGAACGGATGTGCCAAGTTGAGTAGGCGACTGGCGAGGTACCATCGTGCAATGACCCTTTTCCAGTCGCCCCGAGCCTCACGAAGCGTGACCGTTTCCGTATCACGCGCGCTCTCCAGCAGTCAATCTTGTCGCCTCGCAACAACAAATGACCTTCAGCCCCACTTTGGCTCTCCGCATCTCGCGTACCGCATGGGGGCTTCGGTCTGACCACCTGTGCCCCTTCGCCCTGTGAACGATCTTCTCGTCCTCCCTGGTGAGTCGTCACTCTCACAACTCCTATGGGCACTCCGTTTCCGTAGAGGTCGCCCTCCTGAGGCGCATCCCGTGTTCCGTCACGATGAGACGTCTCGAGCGTCCTGGAGGTGCCTCACCCACCACCTTCACGAGAGCTCATTGCTCCCCATTCCTTCCGTGAGAGTGCGAAAGCACGGCTCCTTGATCTCGAGCACGGAAAGACCCTGTCCTCAAGCGTTCTGGAAGGCGGATGTGTTGTGCTGGCTGCTTAGGACATCTGTTCAGAAAAAACGGAGAGACCTGTGCCAAGACTATCGGCCTCCCCTCTTGCCTTGCCATCACAAAGAGACGCGTGTGCAAAAAATTGAGTACCAGCAAGCCTCTGCTCAGTGAACAGAGAGGCAGATACCTGGACAACTAGGCAGAGGGATGACGTGTTTTCTTCGTCTGTGGAAAGAAAACGAGGCAGCCAATACACAAACACGCCATATCCTTGAGACGGCCGTCACCACCTCTTCTGTCAAGTCTCCTTCACTTCTGCCTGGTGCATACGCCTTCCACCGTTTATGCCGCTCTTTGGTAGTCATGATGTAACCCACCTCATACAGGAACGGAAATCACCTGTTTTGGCTGGTTCGGGAGAGAAGCAGAACGCACCGACGGCTCCGGGATCCGCTGCCCAAGCCCTTGATGGGGTCGGGCTTGATTGAAAGAGACAACATACTCGTTGAGAAGCCGGGAGAGTTGCTTCTCCTGGAAGATCAGGAAATGATCCAGGCATTCTTGCCTCACGCTTCCCAGAAAGCGTTCGCAGATAGCATTTGCGCGGCGCGCGTCCGGTACGGCGTTCGAAGCACCTTGATGCCACTTGTTGTCGCTACGCGCGCACAACTCGGCCCGAATTTGCGATCATTATCCCGAATCAGGTATCTCGGCCCTTCTCCAAACGGAGTTGCCTCCCTCAAGTGTTGCGTGACCCAGGGATCGGTGGGGGCTCGTGTCACATTGACGTGGATGACCTTGCGCGATTTCAGTTCGATGATGAAGAAGGCAAAAAGCGGACGGAAGAAGAGATCCGTGACCTGCAAGAAATCGCAGGCCCATACTTCTGCCGCATGATTGCGCAGGAACGTTTTCCAGTTCTGTCCACTCGGCCGAGATCGCGCGAACGTGCTTCATAGACTTCTGAATCGTCCGTTTAGTCACCAGGATATTTAGCTTGAGGAGTTCACCGCGAATGCGCTCTGCTCCCCAGAGTCGGTTGCTTGCTGCTATCTCCTTGATCAAGCTGATCGTTTCGGGCGAGAGCCTCGGCTTTCTCGCACGCGCCTTCGATTTGTGCTTCCAGCACCAACGGAAGAGCTCCTGATGCCCTCGCAAAAGTGTCTCCGGCTGAACGAGGAAGAGCGCCTGTCTCCAGGCCAAAACCATCCTGGCCAGAAGCACCAGGAGCAGCCGGTCCCTCTTCCGGCAGACGGGTCGCTTGATCTGTCGACGCAGGATCATCAGTTGGTGTCGTCACAGCGCGTTTTCCGCGAGGAGTTCTGATTTTCCTCGAGCAAGGTCAGTGAGCGTCCCGAGCACAAGGGAAGTCATTGACGGTTTGATCCACGCTGAGAAACGTGCTTGAAGCGTATGAAAACTGAAGAATACTTGTTGTTTGATGAACAGGAAAACACGAAACACCAATTGAGCTCTCCTTCGTGAAAAGAAGCATGTCGTCTGAGAAGAAGGAGAGAGAAAACCGTAGTGATTCTACTCGCATCTTCCATGCTTCGACAAGAAAACTCGCCAATTGCTCGAACAGATACCCTAAGTAGCCATCACAGGGAGAGATGGTTCTAGCGCACGTCCCCGATTTCTGAACAAATGTCCCAAGCGGAATGCTTCTGCGGAGCAGCGAAGAGGATGAAAGTCTCGGGAAGTCAGATAGCCAAATTGAAGAGCTTTCATGGACTTACGAAGGAAGTAGCCAGCACAATCCCAGCGTGCCAGGCAGACATTATGGACTGGTCCTCGTCATCAAAGTAAGTGTTTGTTTTCTTATAGATATGGTCCGCTAAATAAACGGAAGGAAAGAACATATGGCTCTGGAAGAATGTCCACTCATTCATTATTAAGCTCCGATTCCAATTTATCCTCTTCCTCAACCTCTTTAACCGCCGCGGGAATAGATAAACGCCGGTATAATTGGCGTACCTCGATTTCAATGTCCAGACTTGCCAGGAAAAAGCTTTGCCCCGTCCCATATTGATGATAGATCCAGCCGGTAGTAGAGCGAGAAAAGACCTCGACGCGCTGAATGCTCTGGCTAATAAAGATGATTTCCTGGACGCTCTCTTTTGCCTGGTAAAGAGCCAACTTCACAAAGCGATCTGTCATCTCTGTTGATCTTGAGAGTACCTCGACGACGAGGACAGGCGAATCGATAATTTGTGATTCCCCATGATCAGCGGTATCACAGGAGACAACGACATCAGGTATCAGTATCTTACTAGGGGCTACCCGTACCAGTTTGTCGGTGACATAAGGACGGCAAACTGTGTCATCACCCAGTGCTTGGTCAAGTGCTACACCACAGTTAAGCGAGATCGTTGCATGATTTGAGGTTCCACCCGCCATGAGGCGTACCTCACCATCGTAGTATTCATAGCGCCGGTCAGAGTTGTTGACGAGCAGCAGATACTGCTCAAACGTCATGTACTGCCGCGCCGGTTGCATTGCCATAGAGCACCTCATTGATCCGCATATGGGGATTAGACCATCACACTCATTATATCATGCCCTGGCCAGGCTCTCCTCTCCTGGCAACTTCTTAAGAATCCCACTGCGTAAGGCAGGGTAGGGAGCACTCAGCAATTCTTGGTCAACCAGCTCAGGCAGTTCAGGAGGATGCGTCAGAACTCAGACCAAGGCCCGGTGTGGAGGCGACTTCTTGTGATATACTGGCAGTCAATGAGAATATCTTCATATGGAGGCGGCCAAGCGCTTTGATCTGCGCAAGCTGTCGACGTCGTCGGCCACACCCCACAACGGGTGACGACCGATGGGCATGATTCCTACCCGCGTGCAATCCGCGAGACCCTGGGCAGTGACGTGATCCACCGGACCAACCGCTCTCTCACCAATCGACTCGAGCAAGATCGCCGTGGCATCAAACAGCGCTATTACCCCATGCGCGGCTTTGGAAGCGTGGCATCAGCCTCACGTTTCTGCTGAGCCTTCGATGAAGTGCGCCAGTTCTTCCGGGTTCGGACCACCATGAAACAAAAGATTTCGCCTTCCGCAACAACGCGAGCTGTTCCGTCAACGACTGGATGCCTTAAAGGTCATAGTTGCGATGGCCTAACACACGTATACAGGGGCAGGAGTGTCGAGCAATAGTTGGCTCCTGCGTTCTCAGTTCTGACACATCCGCGTGACAGGCAGACAAGAACACCCACTCATTCTACCTCACCTCTCTCTCCTTTCCTTCTCCTGGCTGCTTGTTCAAGAACGGATATTCGAAGGAGCCAGCACAGGGGTGCGGGGCTTGAGGAGGCGTTGCATTGTGGTGCGTATGGTCCTCACTCTTGAGTGAGGAAGGTGATGATGGAGCGCAGAAAGATGACAAAGCCACGCCAGGGAGACGATGAGTGCGGACAAGAACAAGAACACATCAAAAGCCAGAAGGATCCTCCCTGCTTGAATTGAGGAGCATGGATAGTTTCCTTCTCAGGAAGAAGAAGCAGGGTCGAGGGGGAGAGTCAAGCGGTGAGGAGAGAAGACTGAAATGATCCATCATCGAGAGAGGCTTTGCCCAAGGAGTATTCTATCCTTCTCGAAGGGCAAATTTTTGAACGGATGACCCAAGTAGCCAGTACAGTCTGTTTTCGCTGATAACTCCTTGTTTTTTTGAACGGATATCCTAAGCGGAATGCTTCTGCGGAGCAGAGAAGAGGATGAAAGTCGAAGGCGAGCCAGAGAGCCAAATTGAAGAGCTTTCATGGACGTACGAAGGAAGGAGCCAGCACAGCTAACAAACTCAAGCAGAAGCTTTCCATAGAAGTCTGGAATAGGCTGCCACTGTTTCAGCGTTTCACGATGAGTAGGATTAACATGGGCGAATTTCCCATAGAGAAAGGGTTCAAGAACTTTCCATCGTGTGATAGATTCACCATGATAGATAAGATTGGGAAGTTCACAAGCAAGTAAAACATCAAACAATTGGTAAATTCTCTCAACTTCTTTACCTCCCGCGATCATTCTAGCGTGGTGACCGCCGTAGCCTGGTCACCAGATGGAAGCCTTGTTGCTTCTGCGAACGGGGATGGCTATGTGCAACTCTGGGATGCTTCTAGTGGGCGCAAGGTCAATAGCTATCACAATTCTTCTCCGGTGCGTACCGTGGCCTGGTCACCCGATAGCACGCGCCTGGCCTTCGGCGGTGAAGATGGAACCATCCAGATCTGGGTTGTATCCTGATTGAATAGTCCATTTGTCTTGACGGATTAGAACCTATATTCTATACTGTATCTGGAAGCCCAACATGCGTTTCAAACCATTCAGTCCTACTGTGCCCAGAAACAAAAGGAGAAAGTCTCATGGCAGACCATTCCATCGTTCACGTCGAAATTCCGGCGCAAGACCCCGCCGCAGCAGGAAAGTTCTATGCAGACCTCTTCGGTTGGAACATCCAGGTCGACCAGTCATTTGATTACCACATGTTCCAGCCAGATCCTGGCCCCGGCGGTGGCTTCGTCAAAGTAGGTGAAAATCCCTCCTACAAGCCCGGCGAAGTGCTCATTTACGTCTCCACCGACGACATCGACGCCACTCTTGCCCAGGCTCAATCGCTTGGTGGCAAGACGCTGCAGCCTAAGACCGAGATCCCCAATATGGGCTGGTTCGCTTTCTTCGCAGACCCGACAGGCAACCGCATTGGCCTGTTCTCTGGCATGGGCCAGCAACCCCAGGAAGTCTGACCCCAAGCTAAAAACAAGGGAGAGAGGTGAGCGGCATAGCTTGCTCACCTCTCTCCTGTTCCTATTCTCCTCTCCAGCTACTTGCTCAACTTAGAGAAGTTTGACTGCTGATCAGTTACAAACCAAGAACTTCTTCACTTGGCGGTAAACCCAACTCCATTCGAGCATAAGGAGCAAGATGGAGGATACCACCTAAGGTAGAGGCAAGAATATCTCTCAATTCCCTCATGAGAAAACCCTTTACCATCTCTGCAAAAGGTGTTGAGAGCCAGTTGTTTCATCGCTTTCGTTGGGTGGCATGTGAGTAATCTCCATAAAGTAAGGTTTCAAGAATATCCCATCGTGTAAGGGACTCTGCTTGAGTGTTTCCTTGCTGATCGATCAGTTTAATCTCTATTTGTCCAGTTGGCTTTTTACGTAAGAACGTATGTATCTTTTCGGCAACGTCTTGAACCTGTTCTAACCATTGAGAAGATAATGAGGAGTCCGAGAGTTCTGGAGATTCTTTTTGGTTGGATTAAGAAGACGCATATGCTCGCTTCCTTGAACAAACATGCGATACGTAAGCAGGACTGATTTGTGCATTGTCTGAGAGGGCGCAACAGTAGTCATGGTGAGTTGTTGAGGATCAGCCGTATACTGATAGCTCAATTGGTGTCCAAATTCCTCGCTAAATTGGGTAAAATCTTCTCTTCTTTACTCGTCTGCTTTTTCAACGAAAAGCTCTAAAGTAGCTTTTCTATCCTGTTTCAAATTACACTCCTTGAAAGTATCTGCATTGTAATGCCTTGTATCGTGACGATGAGGATGGAATGAAACAAGAGGGTCAAACAACCACGTCTATTGTGGTGTCGGGAATGTTTGTTCACAATCCGATACTCTTGCTTCGAATGATGATATCCTCGTTACAGTTCTTGCCTATGATAGAGTGCGCTCGTCAACAAGCGTTGCCAGCAACAGCAGTATAACATGAGTAGGCAATAGCTCACGACGCCTCTAGGGTAGGAAAGCGGCAAAACTATAAGGACGTCGCTTCGAGGTGGTAACATCTGTGTGATTTTTGAAACTATAGGGTAGTTGTCCACAAAACGGTAGCCTCAACTGTGGATAACTTTTCTGTTTGTGGATTTTCCTACGTCGCAAAGTGATGATTATCTCGACTTCTCGCCCTTTTCGCGCTCGTTATACGTCATTGATATATAAATATCGAAGCAGTAAAGGCTGAGATTATCCCCGCAAAGTTGTAGCTTCGCTCTACAACCCTGCATTCTCAAGCACGCTCGTAAATGAGTAGCCTTGTCCGAAATCAAAGAGCCAGCGAAATCAGGACTGCTCGTTTCTTGCAATTGTTATATCTGTCATGTACACTAGCTCATGGCAACCTCTCTTTTCAAGCATGTAGTCGTGTTCCTGTCAACTCCCGTTATCTCTTCCTGAGGTGATGGCGTAAGATAGAGTGCTTCCACCCGGCGTCATATGAGCCCAGAGAGGAACCAAGTGTATCAAGCACAACGAAAGGACCCATACCTTGTCCCGCACAGTCTTGACCCAAGCCGAGTTCGGCGGACAGAGGGAAGGTGTAGAGATGAAAAAACTGCAACATGATTACAAGGTGATCCCGTATTCGAAGCTGCGGCGCGTGCTAGAGATCATGTATCCTTCAGTCCAGCGCAAGCCCATGATCCATGGCTTGCTCGAAGTCGATGTGACGAAGACTCGCGAGTTCCTGCGGGACCACAAGGCGAAAACCGGGGAGTCCCTGTCGTTCACTGCGTTCATCATCACCTGTTTTGCACACGCCCTTGCTGAGAACCCATCTCTGAATGCATGTCGCAAAGGTAGCAAGCATCTCATCCTGTTTGATGAGGTGGATGTGGCAACCCCGATTGAGCATGACATGACCGGGCAAAAGCAACCTATCATCTACATCATTCGAGCTGCGAATACGAAAACCTTCCGCGAGATTCATTCCGAGATTCGGGCGGCCCAGGTAGAACAGGCGGAAAAGGCCTGGGAGGGCTTCCAAGGCCTGCACTGGCTGCTGTTCGTGCCGATGTTGCTTATCAGAATCTTCTGGTGGGTCTTCTGCTGGATGCGGCGGACCTATCCCCAGGTGCAGAAGAAGTACGGTGGGACTGTGGGCATCTCGGCAGTTGGGATGTTCGGGAAAGGTGGCGGCTGGGGCATCCCGATCAATGACCATACCCTTGATCTTACCCTGGGCGGCATCGCTGAGAAACCGGGTGTCGTTGACGGGCAGATCGCCATTCGCGAATACCTCTGCATCACCTTGAGCTTTAATCACGCCCTTATCGACGGGGCCCCGGCAACACGCTTCACCGAGCGGTTGAAAGAACTCATCGAAAGTGGCTATGGCCTCGCAGAGAGCGAGGTCGAGAGACCTGTTATTGCTCGGTGAGTCGTGCCAGAGAGACCTCGGTAGCCCTCTTCACCTGGCAGACAAGGAACTCGGTAGTCAACTGCTGCCGAGTTCTTTTTGATTTCGGTACGTGTGCTTTGCTTCAGAACACTAGCGGGTGGTTCTATCGGGTCTCATAGTCACTGTGAAGCCCAACCTGTTCGCGTCGCACAAACATTCAGCCTGTTGAAAAAAGCTCTTACAAAGCTCATCAGTAAAGAGCAGTGCATTGCTTCATACTTGTTGAGTAATGTGTGCCTATCGGTGAGGGAAAAGACCGATACTCCGAAAAAAGGCGAGTCCACAAGCCATAAAGAAGCCACACATGGCCTCTGCTGGACATGGACGCCGTCCCCAGCCACGTTGTTTGAGGAGGCGCTTGAGATTTTGCCCTGCTGCTCGCATCAGCGCCTCACAGTTGACGCGCCACAGCCGCCGCAAGCGAAAGCGCCGCATCCCATGCCAGTCTTTGCCCTCGGCGAATAACGGTTCGACCCAGACGGTGCGTTTGCGATAGGCCTTTTTGTAGGCTTCCGTCTCGTGATAGCCTCTCACTCGATCCAGCACCTCCTCATCGACACTGCGGCAGAGGCTGCGTCCTTGTTTGCTGATGGTACACTGCGCTTTGAGAGTGCAGGTATTGCAGTCACTGGCATAGGCTCGATAGCGCAGGGAACGCTCGGTTGAATGCCAAGGAGCGAAGTGCAGTTCTTTGCCTGCTGGACACAGGTAGACATCGCGCTCAGCCTCATAGCGAAAGCGATCCGCGCCAAAGTATGTGGTACGATGATCGTTGTCAGGAAGTGCCACATACGCACACATGTGTTGGGTTTCCAGGGCGACAATGTTCTCTTCGGTGCCATATTTGCGATCCCCGGTGACCTGTCGAGGCCGCAGTTTCCAGCGGAAGCAAGTCCGGAAAATAAGATCGAGCATGGGCTGGTTCTCCATGACTTCGGCAGGTGCGACGAGAGCGGCCAGGATAATCCGCGCTTTGCCCCCATCAACGACATAGTGGGTTTGGTGACCCAAGTGCGCTCCATCCTTAGTACAGGCTACCGTGAGTTCGTTCCGAGCTTACGCTCCAATTGCTCAACGGTGTAGGACCATTTGAGGGGTTTGGCGTTCTGGTTAGAGTGGAGAATGAAATCCTGGATGGCCTGCTCCAGTTCATTAAGATTGGTAAAATGGTTCGGCTGCAAGAGTTTGCGCTGGAGCAGACTGAACCAGATCTCAAGTTGATCGAGCCACGAGGCATTGACAGGCAGCCAATAGAGCTGCATCGTGAGTTTCCCCTCCGACGCCGTCGCCAGTTCCTCCACAAAGCCAGGGAGTTGCTTGGAGGCGTGAGTCGGGCCATTATCGAGGACCAACGCGACCTTCTGCACACCACGACGGTGGGCCTCTGCGATGACAATCGTCTCTAAAAAAGAGCGGAAATCGACGAAGCGTTTGCGCGGGTGACACTGGCCGTAGACCAGCCCATCAGCCACGCTGAAGGCAGCCATCAGGTGCAATGCACCATGCCGATGGGAGCGGGGTGACTGATAGACTGGGTGGTTTGGCGTCGCGGGACGAGGAGCTTGTTCTGCCTCTCGTGCCTGGATCGACGTTTTCTCATCGGTACAGATCACCCAGGTTCCCTCTTTGAGCAAGGCCGTGGCGTGTTCATATAACTGCAGGACAGGACGAGCACGCTCCAGAAAGGCTTCAGGCTCCTGGATATGCTGCCAGCTATGGTAGCGAAAGCCGCGGATCTGCTCGGCTGCAAGAAAGCTCCCAATGGTGCTGGCTGAGATCTCAGGCAGGGAAGGGGTCGCAGCGACGTAGCGAGCCAGCTCCGCTCGGCTCCAATGAGCCAAGGGAACCCCATGAGTGCGGGGCAGGCTGCACGCCAAGGCCGTCACTTGGGTACGCACCTCTGATGAAAACCGACGGGGCCCTCCCGATCGGGGAGCGTCCTGGAGCGAATGCGTCTGTTGCCAGCGTCGTCGCCACTTACGGATGAGACGAGCATCCAGGGGCAGCGACTGCGCCAACTGCTGAGAACTCCAGTCCGGATGGACAGCAGCGCTCACAACAATCTGAGCGCGTTTGACTCTAGCTTGCGGCGTCCGGCGCCCTTGAATGAGTTGCTGGAGACGACGAAGCTCTTGAGGGGTCAGTTGAAAGGGACACGATGTGAGCTGATGAGACATACAGCACCTCCAAACGTGGCGGGGAATCGACGACAACATGCGAGGATCTCTCTCTGGACAACACCTCATTCGGCGTCATCTCTTCCTCATGATCGCACCAGCATCTCCTTTTCCCTTCTCGTTCAGGCTGGAACGAACTCGCGGTAGCCTGTACTTAGAGGGCTTGGAGGCAGTAATGCCTCCCGGCTACTCGGCGGGCCGTTGGAAAAGGGCTGGCGTCAGTCAGTACCTCGCTGGCGGCCTACTTCATAAAAATGTAACAGAAGCAGTCCAAAAAGCATGAGTGCCTTGCCGTGCAGAACTGCAAAGAGAAACGAAGAGAGTTGAGCCGGTC
>WNGP01004817.1_pt1 | contig 17351 bp, 19 predicted proteins | sample 5407671 | NCBI WGS metagenome assembly WNGP01 (sample SAMN13153381, study PRJNA577476) | soil metagenome | isolation source: 40 cm soil or saprolite under Garry oak tree replicate 2 | place: USA:California | collected 2016-06-15 | reverse complement strand
ACCCGCTGCCGGCGATGCCCTACGCGCTCCTCGCCACCGATGGCCGCCTCTTCGCCGGCCTCGCCGACGGTCGGCTCTGGGAGAGCCGCGACCAGGGCGACAGCTGGGCACCGCTGCGACTCAGCAGGGACCCGCTCGATGCGCTCCTCGCCCTCGGCTACGCCTAGCGAAAACCGAGCGCTAGCTCCCTAGTCCTTCGCATACTCGGCTGAGGTGGCCGAGCTGAGTCTTCCACCGTCCTCGAGGTGGGCAGCTCAGGAGCTCGTCCGCGAGTTCCATCTCAAGCGTTGTCAAATCAGGCGACGCTTGTGCGCGTCGCTTTGCCGCCGCGCGCTCCAGTGCCTCCGCCAGTTCGTCGAGTCGAGTACGCTGGCCCTCGTCTCTTGACCGAAAAGAGTGAATCGCGCATGAACAAGCCGCGCATCTTCCTCGGGTCGTCGGGCAAGCAGGCCAAACTGCTTCAGGCAATCACGCGCGGGCTCGAGGAGGTCGCCGACGTCGAGCCCTGGACGACCACGTTCAACCCGGGGCGGTCGACCCTCGACCGGCTCGTCGAGCTCTCCCAGGAGGTCGATTTCGCGGCGTTCGTGTTCGCCCAGGACGACTGGACCACGACGGATGCGTCCGGCCAGGCGTCGCCGCGCGACAACGTGGTGTTCGAGGCCGGGCTGTTCGGCGGCGCGCTCGGCATCCGGCGCACGTTCATCCTCCACGCGAACGGTTCGAAGCTGCCGAGCGACCTGCTCGGGCTGACCTCCGTCCGCTACGACCCGGCCACCAGCCCGGCGGAGGTTCGCGCGATCAACCAGAAGCTCCGCAAGGCGATCGAGACCGAGGGTCGCCGCGGCCCGGTCGAGGGGCTGTGGTGGCAGCTCTCGCTCACCATGCGGAGCGAGGAAGAACCGTCGGCGGTGAGCCTCCTGCGCATCTCGCGGGACCGCGACGGTGACCTGAACGTGACCGGCCGGGCCTGGCAGGAGGACGGCACCCTTTCGGCCCGCTACTGGAGCGAGGCTGCCAAGGAGCGCAGGGATCCGGCCGGCATCTTCTACTTCTGGAAGGGCGAGCGCCCTCGACACCCGGATGCCCCGCAGCTCGAGGGCACCGGCGAGATCAGGGTGGAGAGCGCCGACCGCGCCACCGGGTACTGGACGACACGTTCGGATCGCGACGCCGGGCTGAATGCCCGAACCGCCGGCGTCTACCGTCGAGCCGACCCCTCAGACCTCCAGGTGCTGGACGGCGGGAGCGAGGAGGAGCGGGCCCAGCTCATCGCGCAGCGCCTGCGGGAGTGGAAGTCGGCCGCGAACGCATTCTGAGCACCGACCGCGTTTCGCCGCCGACACCCCGAGCGGCCACGGCGCCGCCCCGCCATGCGACGCGCCGGCGCCGCCCCGGCCGACGCGACGACACACGAACAGCCGCCGGCCATCGAGTCTGGAGCTGAACGACCCGAGCAAGCTCAACACCGGGACCAATTCGGAGGCGCCGTCCCATCCGGAGTGGGCGCGACGGGCGAGCGCCGCGGTCCCGCGCTACGGGATGGACACCTTCGCCGTGTAGAGGTCGAACTGGTGCAGAGTCCCGTCCGGGTTGTCGCCCGTGCTGTTCGAGTTGTCCGACCAGGCCGGCCAGAACACGCCTGACACGAACGCGGCGTGCGTGTAGTCGCCGGTGTCGAAGAAGCTGTCTGCATCGACCGCGTTCGAGGTTCCCTCGCTGACCTGGAAGTTCGGCGCGAAGGTCGTGCCGCCGTTTGTGGAATCGGTGGCCCAGATCTGGAAGTCGTCGTTCCGGATCCCGTCGGTGTCTCCACTTCCGCCGGTCCCAAGGTCGTTCCGCGTGTCGTACCAGGACACCGCGACGTCGCCGCTCGACTGATCGAGGGCGATCGCGGGGTTGTACTGGCTGTTGGTCGTGAGGTCGTCGTTCAACTTGATCGCCGGCGACCAGGTCGCTCCGTTGTTGTCGGAGCGCTGAAGCATGATGTCCGTGTTGTCGCTCTCGTTCGGCGTTTCCTGCGTCCAGACGAGGTAGATACGGCCGTTGTGGGCGCCGCCGCTCCGATCCCAGGCGAGGTTCGCCTCGGCGTCGATCGAGCGGTTCGGCTGAGCCGGAATGAAGTCGAACCCTCCGACATGGCTGTGCGCGACCACCGTCGGCTTGCCGAACCCGGCCGCGCCCAGGCCGTCCGGGTCGACGGCCGTGTAGATGTCCGCTCCGCCCTGGCCGTTCGTCGCATTCTGGTACGTCACCATCACCTGGCCGACCGGCCCTACCGCGGTGTCGCCGTAGTCGCCGTTGCCGGGGCTGGGAACGTTCTCCGGCGTGCTGAAGCTTCCGAATTGGCCGAGCCCGGTCACTGGTGCCCCGAATGCCTGGATCTGGTTTCCGGGGGAGCGCGTAAAGCTGACCCAGACGCTGTCCGGCCCGACCGCGATCGAGGGTTGGTCGCCGAACTTGGTCTGGAGGTCCGCAACCTTCGTGAACGAGCTACCGCCGTCGGTGGAAAGCGCCACGAGGACGTCGCCGTTCGTGTTGACGAGATACGTCATCCAGAGGTTTCCGAAGCGGTCCCAGGCGAGCTGCTGATCGCAGCAGATCTCGCCGAGCGGGTCGCCGGCCGTGCCGATTACTCGTCGCGTCCACGTCTGGCCGTCGTTGAAGGACACGCCTACTGCCAGCCCAGCGACGACGTCCGGCAGCGTCGACATCGCGACGACGTTCGAGGGGTTGGTCGGATTGACGGCGATCGCGTCCTCCGCCTCGTTGCCGGGCATGGCGGTCACGTTGAGGTTCGAGGGCGCTGCGGCCGCCGCAAATGTTGCCGTGGCTAACGCAAGGGCGAACCCCAGCACGATCATGGAGGACGTGGACGCGAGAAATCGGCCGCGCATTTTGCTCCCCTCTCTGCCTTGCAACGAACTGCGCGATCGTAGCGCTGCCGCGGTCAGGTAGTCAAACCGCTATTCGCGGTCGGGCGAAGCTAGGATCGCCGAGCCGTTGTTCACCGTCGAGCAGCGAAACGCGCTGGAGTTCCGCCCCGCGGGTCCGCGATTCCAGCTTCTCTTCGGCGAGACCGCTCTAGACGAACCCGAGGCTTCGGCACCAGTCGCGAGGCGCCTCTTCATTCGCACGCCCGCGGTCGCAGGGGACATCTTCGGGGTGGGGCGCCATCTATGCGCTGCACGCACGAGTTCGTCCCCTGCGCACCACAATTGACCTTCGGCTTCGGATCCACATCATCCTGATCGGTTTAATCGATGTACGCGTGTCTCAGGCCAAGCGCTAAGGGCTAGCGCCGTTACCGCGGCTCGATCGCACTGAGCTCGAGCCACGAGGCCAAATCTTTGAGCTCGGTCTGCACGGCCTTGCTCATGGTGCGGGTGAAATTCACATCCTCGTGGATCGCGTTCACTCGCAAGACGGATGCCTTCCGGTCGACGGCGGCATCGACTTTTCCGACCAGGCGGTCGTTGTGCAAGATCGGAAGTGCGAAGTAGCCCCAGCGGCGCTTCGCCGCGGGCTTGTACATCTCGAGCGTGTATTCGAAGTCGAAGAGCTCCTCCGCCCGAACCCGGTCGTAGACGAGGCGGTCGAAGGGCGACAGCAGCGCGGTACGCCCCTCGAAGTCCTTGCCCAAGGCTGCGGGGTCGACGCGCCACTCGCCTTTTGTGCCCTCGACGACGGCCGGCTCGCCGGCCTCGCCGACGTGCACCGGCTCGATCGGCATCGCGGGTCGCTTCTGCCGGGCGATACCGAGTGAGGCGAGGCGGCGCTCGTTCTTGGCCTGCTCGGCTTCCTCGGCCGACGGGACGACGACGTCGGCCGGGTACACCCGCTCGGGCAGGTCCCAGAGCCGTTCCCGCCCGACCCGCCCCGCGATCGCGACCTCGGCCCGCATCATCAGGCACTCGAGCATCTGGGTGACGTTGCGGTTGTTGGTCCACCCGGTCGACGCCCACGGAACGACGCACGTATCTGGGATGTCGCGTGAGGTCAGTGGCCCTGAGCTGCCCAGCAAGTCCAGGACGTCGCGACGAAAGCGATCGTTCTCGCGGAGCCAGACGCGCGTGCGCTCGTAGTCGGGCCAGCCGGCCGCGCCGGCGAGGTGGAGGCCCAGGTCGCCGATCGGCCGCACGAGCGCGTCGCGCTCGAACAGCGTGCGGTCTTCCTCCACGGCCTGCCGGAGGTGATCGGGCTCGTACGGTGAGCCGAGGCGGCTCCAGGCGACGAGATCCGCGCTGGGCGCGATCGACGCCGTCGGATCGATCTGCAAGAGGGTCAACCGCTGCACGACCGAGAGCAGATCGGTGGGCCGGGGCGCGTCGAGGAGCTGCGCGCGCACGGCGATCCGCCGGGCCTGCGCCTTGGTCAGCCGGTGCATGTCAGGAGGCTACGTCAGGCCTCTCTATGCTCCCGAAATCGGCTTGCAAAGGGCGCGTCTTGACCTCCGCCTCCTATCCGAAGACGATATCGACGCATGGGCGGACTTCCTAGGCGACCCGGAGGCGACCCGGCTGCTCCATACACCTGCGCCCGTGCGAGACCGTGAGCTGGCGTTGGCAGGCCTGCAGCGCTGGATCGAGATGATCGAAGGGCCGATCGGGATGTATTCGCTCACCGTCCGTGACACCGGCGAGACCGTCGGTTTTGTCGGCTTCGTCCCGCGCGACCATCCTTGGGGACAGGAGCTCGAGCTCGGCTGGCTTATTCGGCCGCAGTTCTGGGGCAATGGCTACGCGACCGAGGGCGCTCGCGCGCTGAAACCGCTCGTGCCCGGCCGGTTCGTCTCGATGATTCGGGTCGAAAACGAAGCCTCGGCCAACGTCGCTCGGAAGCTCGGGATGACCGTTGAGCGAGAGGTCGACTACCACGGGTTCAAGACCCAGGTCTGGGCGACTCGAGCCTCGGGCGAGTAGGCGTGCCTCACTTTCGCCATCTCTTCCCGATCCTCCCGAGCACGGAGGTCAGCCCTCCAAGAACCTGGCGACGCAGCGGCGGCGACTTAGACTCGTACTAACCCTGGGGTGGGTTGCGGGGGTCAACACCCCTGCGAAACTTCGTATCCGGCCGGTCGGTCGCGGCCCCTGGCGGCACCCACGATCCCATGAGCCACAGTAGCCCGATCGCCACGCCCAACGCTGATCTCTTGCCCTCGTTCATCGCGCCGTTGATGTTCCGCATCGCGCTCATCTTTCCTAGACCGAACTCTCGCAGCGGCTAGCCCGGGCGTCCAGAGGTGGCACTTGGCGAACACGTGACCGCGGTTCCTCTGCGCCGCAACCGCGACTTCATGCTGCTCCAGGCCGGGCAGTTGCTTTCCAACGCCGGGACGCAGTCGACCTCGATCGCCTACCCGCTGCTCGTGCTCGCTGTGACCGGCTCCGCGGCGAAGGCAGGCGTCGTCGCTTTCGCGCGCACGCTGCCCGCCGCCGTGTTTGCGCTGCCTGCCGGCCTTGCTGCTGACCGCTGGAACCGCAAGTGGCTGATGCTCGCGGCCGACGGGGTTCGCGTTCTCGCGATCGGCGGGCTCGCCGCGGCGATCTTGCTCCACGCGGTCCCCTACTGGGCGATCGTGCTGGTCGCCTTCATCGAAGGGGTGGGGGCCGCCTTCTTCTCGGTCGCCTATACAGGCGCGCTGCGCGCGGTCGTTCCAACGCGGCAGCTCCCGTCGGCGGCCGGCGCTCAGACCGGCCGTCAGGCGGCGGTGCAGCTCGCCGGGCCGCCGCTCGGGGGTGCGCTCTTCGGGCTCGCCCGCGCGCTGCCATTTCTCGTCGACGCGGTTTCGTACGCGTTCTCGACTCTCTCGCTGGTTGCTATGCGGACGCCGTTCCAGGAGGAACGCGAGCCCGACCTCTCGCGGCTGCGGTCGCGGCTCGCGGAGGGCTTCCGCTTCCTCTGGAGGCAACCGTTTCTGCGGACGAGTGCGCTCCTCTTTGGGCTCTCGAACTTCATCGGACCCGGGCTGCTGCTTGCGGTCGTCGTCATCGGCACGCGGCAAGGGCTCTCTGGCGGCGAGGTCGGTGCGCTCGTGGCCGCCTTCGGCGCCTGCCTCCTGGTGGGCTCCTTTCTCTCGCCGCTCCTACGGCGGCTCCTTCGTTCTGGTGCTGGAGCTCTGGACCTGGCTCGGCTGCGCGCTCTTCCTCGTCTGGCCGAGCGTCTATGTCCTCGCGGCCGGCATTCTCCCGACGGCGCTGGCGATCCCGTCGACCGACTCCGTCGTCCACGGCTACCGGATCGCGATCACACCCGACCGGCTGCTCGGCCGCGCCGAGTCCGTGCGGAGCACGATTTCGCTTCTGATCGCGCCGCTCGGCCCGCTGGCGGCAGGCGTCCTGCTCGAGACGGTTTCGGCGCGCGCGACGATCGCTCTGTTCGCCGTCTTCGGGCTGGTGCTGGCGGTGTGGGGCACGCTGAGCCCTTCGATCCGCGCCGCGCCGAAGCTCACGAGCTCCACGATGCCGTTGGCCACTGAGCGAGAATGACGTTCATCGTGAGCGAGAAGGTGCTCGAGCGGATCCGCGCTATCTGTCTCGCACTGCCCGAGACGAGCGAGCGGCTCAGCCACGGTGCGCCCACCTTCTTCGTTCGAGGGAAGAGGGCGTTTCTGATGGTCCTGACGAACCACCATGGCGACGGACGGTTTGCGATCTGGTGTGCGGCACCGGAGGGCGTCCAGCAGCTGCTGACGGGCGCCGATCCCGAGAAGTTCTTCGTTCCGCCCTATGTCGGGCACCGGGGCTGGCTCGGCGTCCGGCTCGACCGCGGCCTCGACTGGAACGAGCTCGCGGGCATCGCCGAGGACGCCTACGCCGAGGTCGCACCGGCCAAGCTCGTCGAGGAGGCGCGGACGGCGTCGTAGGTTCAGGTTTTCCTAGTTCAGGGCAAGGTTTTCCCGTGGCCTCGACTCCGCCCGGTTTCCGGTCGAGGTGCACGAGCAGGCAACTCTGAACCAAGGGGGTTAAATGCGAAAGCTGTTCGCCATGGCGGGCCTCGCAGCCGTGATGCTCTTGCTCGTGGGAGCAGGCAGCGCCGCGGGGTCGGCCGACACCGGCACCGACGCTCAGGCTGTCGGCACGCTCGACCTGCCGAAGCCTGCCTGGCTCACCGACGAGCTCGAAGCGCAGATCGTCGCCGCCGGGCCGAAGGGCGTCGAGATCGCGCGACCGGACGCCACGGTGAATCCGGACTGCCTCGGTACGGCGCCGCCGTACGTCGACACGGACGGCGTCTCGACGACCGCCGTCAGCGCCGGCACTTGCATGGTCTCGCCTTCCGGCTGCACGATGAACTTCGTCTTCACCGACGGGACGTCGTACTACATCGGCACGGCCGGCCACTGCTCCGGCAACGGGAAGACGGTGATCGCCCAGGTGGGGACGCGGGTCGATCCGACCGACACCGTCTTCGTCACGCTTGCGGCGATCGGGACGACTGTCGCGAGTTGGAACAGCGGCATCGGCAAGGACTTCGCGCTCGTGAAGATCAACGCGGGCTTCAAGGTGATTCCCGGCGTCACCGGCGCCCTCGGCCCGACTGGCGTCTTCTGCGGCGACCCGGTCGGCCAGCCCGTGATGCACTACGGGCACGGCTACATCTTCTTCGTCGAGCAGGGCTATCCGAAGTTCGGCGAGGTGATTCCGGACCTGACCCTGCTCGTCAAGTTCACGACTCCTGACGGGTTCAACTGGGTCGGCTATGGGCTGCCGGGCGACTCCGGCAGCGAGGTGATGAACGACGCCGGCCTCGCCGTGGGCGACCTGACGCACGGAATCGGGATCGCCGGCGTCCCGGTGCCGGGCCTCAGCTTCGGCACCGACATGAGCGAGATCTTCGCCCTGATCGGCTCGAGCTACCAGCTCGTAACGGTGGACGGCCGCACGGTGAGCTGCGCCAACCCGCTCGGGCTCTGATTCGCAGCGCCACGGGGGCCCGGACTCGATCCGGCCCCCGTGGCGCAAAGTCACACAATCGGCACGATTTGTTCTTGACAAATCCAAGCGACCAACCCGAGTGTCGGACACCTGTCTTTCGCGGACAGCGTGACTCAAGGCCGCATTTGTTTGTGTCGATGCAGTTGCGGTGTTTGGAACTGCATCCATTCAGGTACCGCAACAGAGAAGTCTCGTGCTCGTCCGGTGGCCTGTACCAATCGTCCTCTCGCGCGGCGCCTTCGTGCCTCTCGGGGTCTTCGCGCTCATCTTCGTCGCGTTCAGCGGGGGCTCGAAGCCTTCCGTTCTCGCCGCGGCGGCGCTGCTCGGCGGCGTCGGCGGCGTCGTCTCGCTGATCGTTCACGAACTGGGGCACGTCAGCGTCGCAAAGAGGCTTTCCGGGGTTAGGCCCGAGAAGGTCTCGGTCATGTGTCTCGGGGCCGCGGCGCACCTCGAAGGCTCCTACCGAAACGGACGTGAGCAGGCGCGGATGGCGCTCGGCGGACCGGAGGCGTCGTTCGCCTTCGCGCTGGCGCTCAGCCTTCCCGTGTTCTTCCCGGCTCCGGCCGGGCTCGAGGTGGCCGCGCTCGCACTCGCTCTGCTGAACGTTGCGATCGGTGTGCTCAGCTTGCTGCCGGTCCACCCACTCGACGGCCACAAGGTGGTCGTCGGTCTCGTCTGGTGGGCGGTCGGCTCGGAAGAGCGAGCCCGGCGCATCATCAAGCGCGTCGGAACGGGCTTGCTCGCCGTCGACCTCTCGTTCGCCGTCCTCCTGCTGGCGGAAAGGCCCGCGCTCGGCGCGACGGTGATCGCCGTGGCCGCCGTCGCCTACGGCCAGAAGCGCTTCATCCGCGCGCCACGCACCGCGTAAGAACCCTCGAACGGGTGACGCCGCCCCGGCCTGCCCGGGCGATCTATTTCAGGCAATGCGGGACCGGCTTCGCCATGTTCTCCTGATCGCGGCTGCCCTGACCGGTATCGCGGTGTTTTCTGCGTTCGCCCTCTACGAGAAGCCGGGCCTAGGGCTCGGGCACTTCTTCTACGTCTCGATCATCCTTGCCGCGCTGGCGACTGGGCCGGCCGTCGGCGCCGGTGGGGCGGTCATCGCGACCGCGATGTTCGCGGCCGGGGTGATCATCAATTCGGACATCCCTTCGAGCGATGTACTGACCACCAGCACCGGCATCAGGTTCGTCACGTTCGTGACCGTCGGAATCGTCACGGGCTACTTCGCGAAACGAAATCGAACCCTGCTCGCCGAGTTGCGGCTCCTCGCCGATCGCGACGCACTCACCGGGCTGCCGAACACGCGGGTCTTCGAGCGCGCGATCGGCGAACGGCTCGGTCACGAGCAGCCCTTCGGGCTCATCGTCGGCTGTGTCGACGAGCTCGCGTCGGGCATCGACGCCGACGATGTGCTCCGGCAGGTGGCCTCGCGAATGCTGCATTCACTGCCGCCCGGCGACGAGGTCGCGCGCATCGGAGACGACTCGTTTGCCGTGCTGACGTACGCCGGTAGCGCCGGCGACGCCGGCAAGACCGCCACTCACCTGCAGGCCCTGCTGGCTGCCGATGGCTTCGCGGTCACCTTCGGTTGGGCCGCGTACCCTCAGGACGGCTCGAACGCGCTGTCGCTCTACCGGGCCGCCGACGAGCGACTGTACGCGCGACGCATCATCCACCGTCAGACGACGGTGGTCGCGCTGAGGCCCTCGGCGACCTCAGCGTAATTCGACGACGCGGCGCTCGCGCGCGGACTTCCTCGCGGCGTCGAGCACCTCGAGACCGGCCACGACGCCGTCGGGGTCGACTGGCGGCGGTGCGTCCTCGCGCAGCGCGAGCACCACGCCTTCGTAGAACCGCTGGTAGGCCCCGGGCACCGTCGGAATGCGCCGGAGCTCGTCGCCCGCGCCGAGCGATCCCCAGCGGTCCTCGGGCTCGCGGCCCCAGAGCGGATCGTCCGGGCGACGGCCGGCGTGCAGCAGCTCCTCCTGGACGTCAATCCCGAACTTGACATAGGCGGCGCGACTGCCGAGGACGCGAAACCGCGGGCCAAGCTGGGCAGCAACGGCGCTCATCCACAGATGTGACCGGGCGCCGGACTCGTGCAGCAGCGCGACGAAGCTGTCGTCGTCGGTCTGCGCCCCGGCGCGCCGGGTGTCCAGCTCCGCGTACACCTGCGCGGCGGGGCCGAACAGAAAGAGCACCTGGTCGACGAGGTGGCTACCGAGGTCGTTGAGGAGCCCACCCGCGTCCTGCGGGTCACCGGACTCGCGCCAGCCACCCGAGAGCTCGGCCCGCCAGCGCTCGAAGCGGGACTCGAAGCGCGCGACGTCGCCGAGAGCGCCCTCCTCCAGCAGCCCGCGGACGGTCAGGAAGTCGCCGTCCCAGCGCCGGTTCTGGAACACGGTCAGCATCACGCCGCGCTCACGCGCGTCGCGGACCAGGGAGCGACCCTCGTCGGCGCTCGCCGCAAGCGGCTTGTCGACGACCACGGCGAGCCCGGCCTGGATCGACGAACGCGCGAGCGGGACGTGCGCGCGGTTCGCTGCCGCGACGACGACGAGATCGAGGTCGCCGGCCCGCTCCCAGACCTCTTCGGGCGAGCCGAGCAACGCCGCGCTCGGATGGTCGCGCCGGGCACGGGTTCGCCGCTTCTCGTCGCGCGTGACGATTGCGGCGAGCTCGAGTCCCTCGACCGCAGCGATCAGCGGCGCATGGAAGACCGCGCCCGCCAGGCCGTAGCCGAGCAGGGCGACGCGAATCGGCGGGCTCACGGCCGTTGGTTATATCTGGGGAGCTAGTTGAGCGAGAGCTCGAGCTGGGCGCAGTTGTCTTCGTACGCCGCGGCGGCTTGCTCCAGAACGGCGACCACGTTGGCCTGCGTCTGCCCCTGATCGTCGTTCCAGTCGACCAGCGAGTCGGTCTCGATCAGATCCGCCAGCGCGTACAGCGCGGCCCCGAGCTCGTCGAGGGGCAGCTCGCCCGCGAGCAAGGCTTCGCGCTCCAGGACTGCGACGACGGCGCCGAGCAAAGACCAGCTCGCGGCGTCGTCGTCCCAGGGATCGACCTCGAATCCGTTGACGTCTCGGGCGTCCGCCCCGCGGCACCAGGACTCCGCGACGAGCTTCCGCGTGTCCTGCAAGAGCCGCTGACCCCTGGACTCCACATCCATGCCCGTCCCCGGCCGCCCGAAACGTAAACAATCGCGAGCGATAGGATCGGTCGGAGTGGAAGAGCGAGAACGAAGGCTCGGGCGGAACGAGGCCCTTTTCCGCGAGGTGAACGAGCGGATCGAGCGCGTCAGCGGCGCGCTTCGGACAGGGACGGACACGATGACCATCCTCTGCGAATGCGGGAACCCGGACTGCGTCGAGCACATCGAGGTCTCGCTCTCCGAGTACGAGCGCGTCCGAGCCGAATCAACGCACTTCTTCGTCCGCCCCGGGCATGCGAAGCCCGACGTGGAGGAAGTCATCGAGCACCACGACGAATATGACGTCGTCCGCAAGAACGGCCTCGCCGGCGAGATAGCGCGTGAGCTCGATCCGCGCGACGATTAGCTAAGCGCGGAAAAACCCGAGCGCTCGCGCCTGACGCCGGCCCCGAGGCGCTCGGCTTCCCCGAGAGTGCGCCAGCGACCGGCCTGCAACGCCGAGACGCCTTCGAAGCGGTACGCGTAACGGTTGCACGAGGAGCGGGCCGCGGACCAGCTCTCGGCGGTCGCGACCGGGCGCCAGGAACCCCGGGTGGTCGGCAGGTAAGCGGGCTTGCCGACCCGGCGTCCGTTCACGAAGGCACGCCAGACGTCGGGGCGTTTCTCGACGACGCGAACGCGGTAGCGCCGGCCGACGACGGCTGGGCCGAGATCGGCGAAGCGTCGTGCCTCGCCACGCGAGACCTCCTCGACGTAGAGACGGAGCCCGACCCGGGGGAAGGCGGCGATGCCGGCCTGCAGCCACTCGTTTGCGTTGCCGGGCCCCTCGTGGATGCCGCCGACACCGACCCAGGCGGCCGCGTGGCCTGTCCAGACGGCCGGCAGCGCCGGCGCCGAGATCGTCGCAGCCACGCCGTTCACTCCCTCGCGGCCCGCATAGCCCGCGTAGCTGTAGCCGGGCGTGCACGGCCGGACGCCCGCCTGCGACGGCGACGCCAGCGACGGAGCTATGGCCAACGACGCGACGGCGAAGAACGCCGCCGCTGCGACTCCCCTCAACCTCAATTGAATCCCCTTCCTCCAGGAGAAACGGTACGACACTTCGGGGGGTTACGGCAAGTCGCCCACCGGTTCCGCGTAGCCGACTCGCGTGGCAGCCCAGGTCGCCAGGCAGAGGCCTGCCAGGATCAGATAGGGAATCGTGTCTCCTGCGGCCCCCGCCAGCGCTCCGCCCGCCGCCGGCCCAATCAGGGCACCGACGCCCCAGCAGGCGTTCATGAGACCGAAGGCGAGACCCTGCGCCAGGCCGGCCGCCTCGGCTCCGTGCGAGATCAGCGCCATGCCCGGCGTATAGAACGAGCCGTACGCAATGCCCGAAGCCACGACGAGCAGTGCGATCAACGCCGGCTGCCTCGCCCAGGCGAGGGCGATCGAGACGACGATCGAGCCGACGAGCGCCGCTCGCACCGGCCGCATCAAGCCCTGGCGATCGGTCAGACGGCCGAGCAGCGGATTCAGAACTGTCTCGACAGCCGTGGTGACGACGAAGAGCGCGCCGATCGCGATCGTCCCCCAGCCCTGACCGTTGAGCTGGAGCGGGACGAGCACGATCAGGACGCCGAAGAGCAGCGCGGGCAACATGATCAGCCATAGTCCGGCCAGCAGCGAGCGTTCTCGTACCGCGAGCAGCCCGGCCCGCAGCGTCTGGCGCTCCGGCGCTATTCCGGGAGTCGCTGCTGCCCAGCCGACGAGCATGGCGCCCGCCACCGTGACGCCGAGAAAGGCCGGGCGCGTGCCGACGATTCCCGCGAGCGCCCCGAGCACCGGACCGAGTAACGCTCCAAAGACGGCGGCGCCCATCGCCGTCCCGAGCAGCGCGCCGCGCCGCTCGCGCGGGGCCGCGGCGATCACCCAGGCGAGCCCGCCGGCCCAGGAGAACGAGCTGCCAATGCCCTGGAAGAGGCGCGAGGCTCCCAGCGCCCAGACGTTTCCGGCGAGCGCAAAGCCGAGGCTCGCGGCCGTCATCAGGGCCAGCCCGGCGAGAACGGTGCGCTTGGGGCCTAGGCGGGTCGTCGCAAGACCCGCGGGAATCGCGCCGATCAGCGCCCCTGCGGCGTACGTCGAGATGAAGACGCCGGCCCCGGCCTTCGAGAGGTCGTATTTGTCCGCGAAATGGGGAAGCAAAGGTGTCAACGCCGTGAAGAACAGCGTGTCCACGGCGACGACCACGCTCACGAACACGAGCAAGCGGCGCACAGCGCCGAAGCTATCAGCGTCGTCATCCGCTACGGTCCCGCCCGATGAGCACCGCGACGATGCACACCAACCACGGCGCGATCGAGCTCGAGCTCTTCGACGAGGACGCGCCGAAGACGGTCGAGAATTTCCGGAAGCTCGCCGCCGACGGCTTCTACGACGGGGTCATCTTCCATCGCGTGATCAAGGACTTCATGATCCAGGGCGGCGACCCGACCGGTACGGGCACGGGTGGGCCGGGCTACACGTTCGAGGACGAGTTCAACGACCACAAGGTCGAGCGCGGCGCGCTGGCGATGGCCAACGCAGGCCCGAACACGAACGGGAGCCAGTTCTTCGTCGTCACGACCGACGCGGCTCCGTGGTTGGACGGCAAGCACACCGTCTTCGGCCGCGTGACCGGTGGCATGGACGCTGTCGACTCGATCGAAGGCACCGAGACGGACGCGGCGGACAAGCCGAGTTCCGATGTAGTGATCGAGCGCATCGAGTTGGCTTCGTAGGCCCTAGTAGCGCTTCGTAAAGCGTTCGTAACTCCTTCGTGACACTTCGCACGACCCGCTAACCCCGGGCACGGGGTTTCGTCTAAGCCTTCTCGGAAAGGTCAAAAAGACCAGGGCTCGCCCTCTGTGCCGCAGCGCAGGCCGTGCCCGCCGCCACCACTCGTACGTCAACGACCCGCAGGGGGCCAACTCTTGTCTACAAACAAACGCTGGTTGTTCTTGTTAATGAGCGCGTTCGTCCTAACTGCCGGAGCGGCGCGCGCTTCGCAAACGCTCTCGGCGAACAAGGTTCTCGTGAACGCCGCTCGGCATTCACGGGACGTGCAGAGGCAGAGACACGTGAACCCACACCTGATCCGCCGCTATCGCGCCACGACGTGGCGCTGGCAGGCGCTGACGGGAAGCACCCGTACGCATCGCTCGATCAGGCCGAGCACCAAGGCCGTCCTGCGGTTCTGGGTGCGAGCGGCGGGACGCGCCTATCTCAAGGCGATCAATCCGCCGCACAAGGGCGCGTGGCTTTGTATCCACCGCTACGAGGGCTCCTGGCGGGACTCAGGTGATCCGTACTGGGGCGGGTTGCAGATGGATCGTGGCTTCATGGACGGCTATGCGCCTCGCTACCTGCTCCGCCGCGGGTTCGCCGACCGCTGGTCGCCGCTCGAGCAGATGTGGGTCGCGGAGCGCGCGTACCGGAGTGGGCGAGGTTTCTATGCATGGCCGAACACGGCTCGCTACTGTGGATTGATCTGACGGGGTTCGGGGGAAAGTAGGGGCGATGCCCGACGAACAGATTGCAGCGTTGCTGGAGCACGGGGAGGAGCAGGGCTGCCTCAACCTCTCCGAGTTCAGCGAGTTCGTCCAGGAGCACGAGCTCGACGAGGAGCAGCTCGGTCATCTCTACGAGGAGCTCGAGGCCCGCCACATCGAACTCGCCGACGACTGCGCCCGGCGAGAGACGGAAACCGAGTCGACGTTCGTGAACGGCGACCTCGCTGTCGCGACGACCGACGCCCTCCAACTGTTCTTGAACGAAGCGGGGAAGTGGCAGCTGCTGACAGCCGAGGAGGAGGTCGAGCTCGCGAAGCGGATCGAGCGAGGCGACCATCAGGCGAAGGAGCGGATGATCAACTCGAACCTGCGGCTCGTCGTCTCGATCGCGAAGCGCTACCAGGGCCACGAGTTGCACCTGCTCGACCTGATCCAGGAGGGGATCATCGGCCTGATCCGGGCGGTCGAGAAGTTCGACTGGCGGCGCGGGTTCAAGTTCTCGACCTACGCGACCTGGTGGATTCGCCAGGCGGTGCAGCGCGGCGTCGCGAACAAGTCCCGGACGATCCGAATCCCCGTCCACATCGTCGAGCGCGAGCAGAAGATGGCGCGGGCGGAGCGTGAGCTCGCGACACAGCTTGGGCGGGTGCCGACCGAGCAGGAGGTCGCGAAGCGGGCGAAGCTGCCGTTGAAACAGGTGCGAGAGGTGCGCCAGATCGCCCGTGCTGTGACGAGCCTCGACAAGCCGATCGGGACCGAAAGCGAGGGCTCGTTCGGCGAGCTCGTCGCGGCCGACCAGGAGACGCCGGAGGACGAGGTCACCTACAGCCTCCAGGAGAAGGCGCTGCGCCGCGCCGTCGACGAGCTCCCGGAACGTGAGCGCGAGATCGTGAAGCTTCGCTACGGCCTGAACGGCGACCGCGACCCGAAGTCGCTCGAGGCGATCGGCCGGGAGCTGGGAATCACGCGCGAGCGCGTACGTCAGATCGAGGCCGCAGCGCTCGAGCGCCTCGCCGTCCACCGCGAGCTCGACGCGGTTTCCGACGCCGCCTAGACGAACTCCTCGCGTTCAGGCCGTACAGCGACGAGATCGTTCCGAAGGTGAGGCCGGCGCTCATCAGCAGCGTGATGAAGGTGCCGTGCCGGCGGTCGGCACGATGGGCGAGCGGATAGAGGAACCCGAGCTTCGGGCCATCTTGGCCGCGAGCAGGATTCCGAGCAGGCCGAGGTTCCTCACGACCGCGGCGCTCACGGTGGCCTCCTAAGCGTCGGTGAAGACGTTCGGTAGAGGCCATCAGCCCCGGAGGGCGGTTGGCGCGAGCCTCATCGCGCCGCTCGAGAATACCCGTCGCCCGGCCTCAGCCCTGCCGGTAGCGGAGGTCGAGGCTGTCGGCCCGCCCGGACCAGCGGACTCTCAACCGCCAGCAACCGGGCGTAGGCAGATTGATGATCGAGGGACCGGGACCGCCTGAGACCTTGCGATTCACAGGCGACCCGATCGGCGTGTAGCCGCTCATCCGCCGGGCACGAATCCAGAGCGGTGATGCGTCTGGCGCTCTGCGCGGAACCCAGAGGATCTTGTTGCGTCGCTGCCGACGCGGAGGCGAGCGAAGCGGGTAGCCGAACAGGATTGCGACGATTCGTTGCGATCTCCCGACCACGTGGGGAATCCGCGGATCGCTGAAGCCCCCGCGAGCCCAAGTCGGCAGGGCTCCCATCTGAACCTGGGCCTCGCACGGGATAGCCGGGAGGCGAGACGAAGAAGTGCCGGGTGCGGCGGCCACCATCGTCGCTCCGACCGCTAGAGCCAGAACGGCGAGGGCGCTGCGCATGTTCCTACGTTCCGACGACCTGGACGATCCAGCGGCGGTCGCGCTCGCGGTCGAGCTCGAGGAAGAGCACGCGCTGCCAGGTGCCGAGGCAGAGCTCGCCGTCGCGCACGGGGATCGACTCGCCCGCCGTGCCTAGCAGCATCGCCATGCAGTGCGAATGGCCGTTGCCGAAGTCCATGTCCTCGGGGCAGATGTTCTCGGTGCGGCGATCCCAGTCATCGTGCGCGTAGTAGGCGTCGCTCGGGATCAGGCGCTTGAGCATGTTTGCGAAGTCCTCCAGGAACCCGCTCTCGAACTCGTTGACGCGCACGCAACAGGTCGTGTGCGGCGAGTAGACGCAGGCGATCCCGTCGACGACGCCGCTCTCGCGGACGACCTCGACCACTTCCTCGGTGATGTCGCGGACCGACAGTCCGCCGCTGGTTCGAAGCTGCGTCTCTTGCTGGAAGACCTTCACCTTGCGCTCACCCTCCTCCGGTTGTCGGCGGCCGCGGATGTGCGGGCAGAGCGTATTTTGCGCGTTTCGCGCGCAAGTTGGAAATCGAAGGCGTTAGTAGCCGGTCGAGTAGGTGGTCGTCGGCTCGGGCGTGCCGGTGTTCATGTCCTCGGTCGAGGTGCCGCCACCTCCGGTACCGCTGCCGCCCACCGTGATCGTGCCCTTCATGCCCAGGGTCTTGTGCCCATCGATCGGGCAGTAGATCTCGTAGGTGCCGGCCTTCGAAAGCGTGACCTTCAGGGTGCCGCTGCTTCCCGGATCGATGGCGGAGATGTCTGAGTCGACCCCGTTGCCCTCGACGCCGAGCGCGTGCGCAGTCGTGCCGTCGTTGACGCCTTTGAAGACGTACGTGCCAGGTTTGGTGAGCGAGATCGTGTTCGGGCTGAGCTTGTACTCGGTCTC
>WNGP01002916.1_pt1 | contig 17354 bp, 20 predicted proteins | sample 5407671 | NCBI WGS metagenome assembly WNGP01 (sample SAMN13153381, study PRJNA577476) | soil metagenome | isolation source: 40 cm soil or saprolite under Garry oak tree replicate 2 | place: USA:California | collected 2016-06-15 | reverse complement strand
TGGCGCTCGGCGTTTACTGGAGAGGGTGGCTCCTGTGGGGAGGGCTCGTGCTGCTGCTGTCGCGCGGGCGCCTCGGTCACCCGCCGGTGCTGGACGTGCACCGGCCGCTGCCGCGGTCGCGCCGCCTGCTCGCATGGACGGCGCTGGTTCTCTTCCTCGTGACGTTCACGCCGGTGCCTTTTCGACTGTAAGAGGCCGGTGAAAAGCCCGTGAAAGGCCGGGGAAGGGGGAAGGGGCCGCTCACCCTTCCCCGGCCTCTCACCGGCCTCTTACCGGCATTTCGATATTGCGTAAGTATCACCGGTCTATATCTTTGGACAAACCAGCCCTACGGCGACGCATGCCCGGACAACCGGCACGATACTCGAGTTCCGATCCATCCGACGCAGTCGTCCACGACCTTCCCCCCATCCGATTCGACGGACAACTCATCGCCATACGTCTCCTGGTACGCCGCGCCGAGGACGGGATCTGGCGCGGGCGCATGCTGTTCGGCGCGCCGGACACCGAGGGAGAGCGCTCTACCGCCGAGATCTTCTGCGCCACGTCAGAGCCGGACTTATGGCAGTCGGTCCGCGACCTGCGGGACCACCACTTGCGCGATCTGTACCGCTCGCTGCTTTGATGGCCTCCCCCCAGGGCGGCGACGCGCTGAACACGCTGCGGCACGACCTGTCGAACCCCCTGGCGGCGATCCTCGCCGAGACCCAGCTGCTGTTGCTCAATGCCGAGCGCTTCGACGAAGAGACGGTCGCCGGTTTGAAGCAGATCGAGAGCCTCGCCCGCAAGATGCGGCAGATCCTGCAAGCCCCCCCCCCGGCCGCGTGAGCCGGCGGCACCGCCCGCGCTACTCCCCTCCCGCCCGCTGGTGGGGCTCTCGGCGGCTGCGCCTCGCCGCCACGTGCTGGCTGCACTGGCCGCCCTACCGGCGGCGCCTGTTTCCGCCCTGAAATGGGCGCGTACGCCCTGCGCCCGATGTCGACCGGGGAAATCCTGGACGGCGCTCTCACGTTATTGCGTCGGCACTTCGGGTTGCTGTGCGGCCTCGCCATCGTCTGTCAGGGCCTCGTTGGCCAGGTCTTCACAGCGGGTCTCGCCTCAGGGCTCGTCACGCTCCTCGCCACGCTCGGGCTCGTGATCCCGGGGATCGTGGTGTACTGCGGGTATTCGGTCGTGCTCCAGGTGGCGGTGCTCGAGCCCAGGGGATCGAGTGGCGCGTTAGGGCGCTCCTGGGATCTCACCAAGGGATACAAATGGAAGGCGCTCGGGTTGTGGGCGGTCTCGCTCGCCCTCCTCATCGTACTGTTCGCCGGCACGACCGCGATCGGCGCCGTCGCGGAGCAGGTCCAGGCAGTACAGGTGACCTCGGCGGTGCTCAGCGCCGGGGCGCAGCTGTTGATCTACCCGTTGATCGGGTGCGTCTTCACGCTCTTCTACTACGACCTGCGCATTCGCAAAGAGGGATTCGATCTGGAGGTCCTCAGCCAGTCTCTGAGCTCTTGAGGTACGTCCATCCGCTCCAGAGGTAGAGCCCCAGCAGCGCCACCGTCGAGGCACTGACCGCGTACTTGAACGCCGCCGGCGCGTCGCTCGCCGAGAGCAACCCCTCGATCGTGCCGGCGAGCGCGAGCAGCGTGACGACGGCGCCGATCATACGGGCCGCGATGCGGCCCTGCAGCACCAGTGCGTCGGCGCGTGTCAGGTCTCCGGGGAGGAGCAGGGCTCCGGCGAGTCGGAACCCGGCGCCACCCGCGATGAAGATCGCCGTCAACTCGAGGATCCCGTGCCCCGCGACGAACGTCGCGAGGTAGCCGCCCGCGTGGTAATTGACGAACAGCCCGAATCCCATGCCGAGACTCACCCCGTTGCCAACGAGCACGAGCGCGGTCAGCGTGCCCGCCAGCATGCCACCCACGAACGCCCAGAACGCGATCCCGATATTGTTGCTGATGATCGCCGACGCGATGACGGGCAGGTCCTCCCCGGGAGACTGGGCGTAGCCGATGCCGCGAGCCTGGTGCTCCGCCGCCTGCTGGGCGCGGCTGACCATCACGGGCGGCATGACTTCATCGGCGAGCTCCGGCCGGCTGCGGATCAGGCCGTACGCGACGACGGCGGGGATGGCAAAGAGCAGGAACGCGGCCAGCACCTGGCGCCATGACTGGACGACGGCGGCGGGGAAGTCGCGGATCAGGTAGCGTGCGAGCGGGGTGCGGCGCCGTCCGCGCGCCCGATACAGCGCGTTGTGGCCCGCGCTCACCACGCGCTCGAGGTACTCGATGACGCGCGGGTCGACGCCATAGGTCCGGGCCCGCGCGAGATCGGCGGTGACTTCGCGGTAGCGGGCGGCGAACGCCGGGATCTCGCCCGGAGTCAGGGCGCCGACTCCGGCCCGCTCCACCCGCGTGGCGACGGCGTGAAAGGCGGCCCATGCGTCCCGCTTTCCGGCCACGAACCGCTCCGCCGTGACGGTGGTTCGGCCCGCGGCGCCGGACTGCGCGCGGGTGGCGAAGCGACTGCGCCGTTTGCGCTGCTCCTCGGCGTGGAGCGTGGTGAGATAGACATCGGCATCGGCCGTGCGGCGGGGGATGCGGTCCTGAAAGCGGCGCGCCAGCTCCGTGGCGAGTCGCACTTGGAGGGCCGCGTCGAGCTGGCTCGAGCGTGCCAGGAACTGGTCGAGCAGCCGGAACTCGTCGTCACTGAGCTCCGGCGGGCCGGTCTCGACCACATCCGGGACTGCGGTGGGCGGCGGGAGGGGCCCGAGGCCCCAGTCGACCGGGCGGTCGCGTACCACGATCGTCCCCGCCGCCAGGTCGCCCAGGCGCTGGTTGCGCGGGTGCAGGAACACCATGACGAGTCCCGGCAGGAACGGCAGCAGCGGGAAGTAGCAGTCGAGCAGCCGGACGAGGTTGCGCACGATTGCGGCGGTCGGCGTCACGGCGTGGCCCGTTTCCATGACGACGCGGATGCCGAGCGCCTGTTTGCCGGGCGTTCGTCCGCCGTTCAACGCCTCGAACAGGGCGAAGTAGCCGAAGAACGTCAGGAAGGAGAGCAGGATCACGATCGCCAGCACCCACCCCTCGAGCCCCGCCCCCAGATGCCACAGGCCCGTGGCGCCCCCGGCGAATTGGAGCAAGACGAGGAGCACGACCACGATCAGGGTGTCCACCAGCGCCGCGGCGGCCCGGGAGCCGACGCCGGCCAGCTCCAGCCGCACGGCGACGTGCTCGGGGGTCTCGATGTCGACCTGCTGGCGCAGCTCCGCCGGTCGCACCGGGTCTCGCGCTGGCGCGTTCACGTCCTCATCTTATCGCGACCTCGTCACAGGAGCGAGTCGCGCATGCCCGACCTCCGGCCTATGGACTTTGGTGAGATTCTCGACGGCTCCCTCATGATCTACCGGCGGCACTTCGGCCTGTTTCTCAAGCTCGCGGTGACGGCGCTGTCGGTGCCCCTCGTGCTGTTCGTGTACTTCCTGTTGCGCGCGTTGACGGAGCTGCAGCAGAACCCGGTCCGCGCGCTGCTCTATTTGCTGCCGATCGGGCTCGTCTACTACGTCGCGAGCCTGGTGCTGACGACCGGCACGATCCGTATCATCTCCGACTCCTATCTCGGCCGCGAGCCGCGCCTGCGCGACGCCCTGTCGCTCGGCTGGTCGAAGATCTGGCCGCTCACCGCGGTAGGGTTCGGCAAGGCCATCGTGATCATGCTGATCGTGCTCGGCTGCGGCGTCGTCGTGGGGATCGGGGCCGCGGTGCTCAAGGGGGCGGGGGTCCTGCTGACGATCGCCATGGTCGTCGCGGGCATCTGGTTCGCGCTGTTCGTGGCGTGCGGCTACGGGGTCACGACGCCGGTCGTCGTGCTGGAGGAGCTGCGCAGCTCGTTCGACGCCTTCGGCCGCTCCTGGGAGCTCACCCGCAGCTTCAAGCTCAAGGTGGCGGGGTTGTTCTTCGTGGCGGTGCTGCTCACCAATTTCATTCCCTCCTTCGTGTTTCGCGGGCTCGGCGCGCTGTTCCTGCAGTCGGTCCCGCCCCTGGGGATTGCGCTCACGGCCGTGGGGTACGTGGCGCCGCTCGCCCTGGCCCCGGTGCTCGCCGCGGTGATCACCCTGATGTACTACGACCTGCGGGTGCGCCGTGAGGCGTTCGACCTTCAGGTCCTGGGTCAGCGGCTGGGGATCATCTGACGGGCGCACCCGGCGCCGTGCAGCAAGCCGTGCCGGCCGCCGATTCGGTGCGGCGGGCGCTGGAGGACGTGTTCGCGCGTCCCGAGTACGTCTGGGAGCCGCGCTTCAGCCTGGGCGACTGGATTCGCGAGCAGGCGCTGCGGCTGTTCGACTGGATCGGGCGCCAGCAGACGGCTCACCCGGCGGCATTCAAGGTGGTGCTCGGCATCCTGATCGCGGTACTGGTGGGGCTGCTGCTGCACATGGGCTACGTCGTCTGGCGCATCACCCGCCCCACCGCGCGCACGCCGGCCGGACCTGCGCCGGTGGGGGGCTTGCGACTGGAGGACGCCCGCGCGCACCGCCGGCGCGCGGACGAGCTGGCCCGAGCCGGACGTTACGCCGAAGCGCTGGGGCATCGTTTTGTCGCCCTGCTGCTCGAGCTGGAACAGCAGCGGGCGCTCACGGTCCATCCTTCGAAGACCCCTGCCGAATACGTGGGCGAAGCGCGCCTCGACGAGTCGGGTCGCGCGTCGCTCGCCGATCTCGTGGCCCGTTTGTACCGCCACGTATTCGGCGCCGTGCCCTGCGACGCCTCCACCTACCAGGCATTCGGGGCCGCAGCCGACGCGGTGTTCTCCCATGTCGCGCCGGCTTGAGCTCTGGCTCGCGCTCGCGCTCGCCCTGGCGGTGAGCGTGGCGATCGCGGCGGGGACCCGGGGCACGACGCCGCAATTCGACTTGCGAACGTCGAGCTTGCTCTGGGGCCCGCTGGGCAGCCGTGCGGTGTACGACGTGCTCGCGCGGTTACGCGTGCCGGTGGAGCGCCGGCGCACGCCGCTGTTCGATTTTGCCCGCGCGGCGCCGCGGGGGACGCCGCCCGCGGAGCTCGTCGTGCTCGATCCACCGCGCAGCCTGTATGCCGCCGAGCTCGCTCGGGTGGTGGAGTTCGTGCGGGCGGGCGGCCGGGTCGTGGCGGCAGGGTCGGGCGGTGGGATCACGGGATGCGTGGGGTGGCGCACGAAGAACGAGGAACTGTTCCTGCCGCGCGACAGCTTTCCCGTCGTTGCGCCGGTGCCTTCGCTCACGCTCCCCCCGGTCACCGACTTCCTCACGCCGCGGCGCGACGACGTGGCCGCCGAGTCGCGCCTGCGGGTGCGGGGAGCACCGATCGACGAGAATGCATGCGCCACGCTCTCCCCGACCGCAGAGGACACTCTGTTGCGTTTGACCGATGGGCGGCCGGCGGTGTTGCGGCTGGACTATCCGGGGGGCGGCAGTGTCACGCTCTTCGCCGACCCCGGGTATTTCCGCAACCGGCTGTGGCGCGCGAGCGATGTCCCGTACTTCGTCACTCCGCTCATCGTGCCGGCCCGGCGTGGGCGCGTAGTGTGGGACGAATACCACCAGGGCTTCGGGCAGGGTCGTTCGATGACCGGCGTGGTCATGGGGTGGCTTGGGGGCACGCCGGGCGGCTGGGTGGTCCTGCAGCTCGCGGGCGTCCTGGTGGTCGGCCTCGCCGTCGCCGCGGTACGCTTTGGGCCCGCCCGCCGGGGTGTGGCGACCCGCCGCCGCTCCCCGCTCGAGCACCTCGAGGCGCTCGCGGCGGGGCTCGAGGGCGCGGCCGGCGCCGACACCGCCGTCGCGCTCACCGTGTCGGGACTGCGCCGCCGGCTCGGGCGCACCGGACTGCTGCGCCCCGACGAGCAGCAGTCCTGGCTGGCGGCGCTCGAGCTGGCGCTGCCCACCGTCCGGGGTCGCGACGCCGTGCGTCGACTGCAACGGATCATCACCCAACCCGGCGGCGCCGAGCGGGCGCTCGCAGCCGCCCAAGCCGCGGAGGACGTGTGGGAGCAGCTACGCCCGGTGACGACGCGCGCCGCATCCTAGGCGCGCTGCAGCAGGTGATCCTGGGGCAGCGGGCCGCCACCCGGGATGCGCTGATCTGCCTGCTGGCGCGCGGCCACGTGCTGCTCGAAGGGGTGCCCGGAACCGCCAAGACGCTGCTGGTGCGGACCCTCGCCCTCGCGCTCGACGTCAAGTTCCAGCGGATCCAGTTCACGCCCGACTTGATGCCCGCGGACATCACGGGCATCTCGATCCTCACGGGGTCACACGAATTCACGTTCCGGCCGGGCCCGATCTTCGCGGACCTGGTGCTCGCCGACGAGATCAACCGCGCGCCGGCCAAGACGCAGGCGGCGCTGCTCGAAGCGATGCAGGAGCGCACCGTGACCGTCGACGGCGTGAGCTACCCGCTCTCCGCGACGTTCACCGTGTTCGCCACGCAAAACCCGATCGAGTTCGAGGGGACGTATCCGCTTCCCGAGGCGGAGCTCGACCGGTTCATGGCAAAGGTACTGGTGGATTACCCCGACGCGACGGACGAGCAGGGCATCCTCACCCGCTACGTCGCGGGCTTCGAGGCGGACCGTCCCGCGACGTACGGGGTGAGTGCCGTCACGAATGCCGCCGGTCTCGAGCGGCTGCGCCAGAGCGTCGAGGCGGTGCGGGTCGAGCCGCAGATTACCGCGTACATCACGGCGATCGTGCGCGCGACGCGCGATGCGGCGTCGCTCACGTTGGGCGCGAGCCCGCGCGCCGGCGTGTCGCTGCTCAAGGCGGCGCGCGCCGCCGCGCTCGTCGACGGGCGCGACTTCGTGATCCCCGACGACGTGAAGGCACTGGCGCCCGCAGTGCTGCGTCACCGTGTGACCGTGGCGCCCGAGCTCGAGCTCGAGGGGGTGATCGCGGACGCGGCCCTCAAAGCGATCCTCGACAAGACCGAGGTCCCGACGGCGTGACGCTGCTGACGCGGCGCGCGCTCTGGGCGGGCGCCGCGCTCGCCGCGCTCGGGTTCCTGAGCTTCTGGGTTTCCTGGGGGCTCGACGCGATGCTGCTCGCCGACGTGGCGCTGCTGGCTGCGGTGTGGCTCGACGCACGGCGGGCCAGCCCATTGGGAGACGGCGGGATCAGCGTGACGCGCGAAGCGCCGCCCGCCTTCTCGGTCGGTCGCCCCGGGGAGGTGAGCTACCGCTGGCGCAATACCGCGGGGCGCCCGGCGCGGCTGCGCCTGCGCGAGGTTCGCCCCGAGCTGCTCGGCGGCACGCAGCCCCCGCGCGCGATCACGGTCCCGCCGCGGGGCGACGCGCGGGAAACAGTCGCCGTGGTCCCCGTGCGGCGTGGCCGGGAGCGGTCGGGGACGGGAGCGTTCGTGGTCGACTCCATCGGGCCGCTCGGCCTCGGGGTGCAGCGCGGCAGCGTCGCCCTGCCGTGGGATACCGCGGTCTACCCGCCGCTCGTCACCGTGCGGCTGCGGGCGTCGGTGGCCCGGGCCGCCCGCCGCCAACAGGGCGTGACGCCGATCCGCCAGCTCGGCGAGGGGCGGCTGTTCGAATCGTTGCGCGAGTGGGTGCCGGGCGACGACCTGCGCCGCATCGATTGGAAGGCGACCGCCAAGCGCCGCAAGGTCATCACGCGCCAATACGAGGCCGAGCGACGCCAGCAGGTGCTGCTGGTGCTCGACACGGGCCGGCTCCTGACCGCCGAGATCGCCGGCGTGTCACGCCTCGACTACGTCGTGCAGGCCGCGCTCGAGCTGGCGTACGTCGCGGCCCAGCAGGACGACAACGTGGGCGTCATGGCGTTCGCGGACGGCGTGCAGCACTTCGTGGCGCCGCAACGCGGACGGCTCGGCTTGAAGCGCGTGCTCGACGTGCTGGCGGCGGTGGAGGCGACGCTGGTCGAGCCCGATTACCCGGGGGCGTTTCGCTACCTCGCCGCGCGCAATCGCAAGCGGGCCCTGACCGTGCTCTTCACCGACGTGATCGACCGCTTCGCCTCCGATGCGCTGGTCGCGAACGTGGCCAGCCTGCGGCCGCGGCACCTGCCGCTCGCGGTGACGCTGCGCAACCCGGAGGTCGACGCCGTGGCGGCGCTGCGGCCGAACACGACGCGCGACGCGTTTCGCAAGGCCGCGGCCGAGGAGCTGCTGCGCGCCCGGGAAGAAGCGCTGGGCCGCATGCGGCGCGCCGGCGTGCTGGTGCTGGACGTACCGCCCGAGCGGGCCGCACACGCCGTAGTGGCCAAGTACCTGGAACTGAAACGCCGCGGGCGACTGTGATCGGCGCCGTCGTGGCCCGGCCGGATCGCTTCTTATAGATTGGGCCCACCTGCGCCGGGTCCCGAATCCATGCGACTCACCCGCGGCATCGCCGCGCTGGCAGTGCTGTTCAGTTCTGCGACGCTCGCGACGTGCGTCTTTCCCACCGAGCGGGATTCCTCGGTGCACGTCAGCGTCACGCGTCTCAGGATCCTGATTCGCGGGCGCGACACGACGGCCAAAGCGACGGCGTGGCAGATGGTCGCACCGGCGGACTCGCAGCGGATTCCCAACGTCAGCTTCGTCTGGTCGAGCAGTAATCCCGCCGTCGCCACCGTGGACAACGCCGGGCACATCGTCGGCGTGAACTCGGGGACGGCGGTGATCCGGGCGGCGGCGGCGAATTTCGACAAAGCCAGCGCCACGGGAGACGACACATTGCGCGTGTCCGCGCCGCTCGAGATCGACAGCGTCCGCCCCAAGACCGTCAAGTATGGCGAGAAGCTCACGATCTACGGTGTCGGCGCCGACTCGATCTTCTCGGCGTCCCTGGCCGGCGCGCAGCTGATCCGGGTGCCGTTTTCGGATACCGCGTTCAAATCCGGCACGGCGCGTACCCGCTTCTGGGTGCCGCCGCCCGCGACCACGGATTCGCTGTTCTACTTGGGGATTTCCGGCGGCCTGGGCGTATTCGGCTTCCTCCACGGCGACACGACGCGGGTGCTCGAGCGCGACATCTACGAGCCCAACGACACGATTCCCAGCGCGATCGACCTGGACGCGGCCCGACCGTTCCCCACCACGAACACGCTGCTCGACTCGCTCCTGTTCTTCAATCCGGCGCTTGCGTTCGAGACGCTGAAGCGCGGGCAGACCACCGGGGTGGACTGGTATCACTTCACCCAAGGGAAGACCCGCGATCTCACCATCGTCCTCACGGCTCCCCAAATCGCCGGCACGTTCCGTACCTTCCTCACCGATTCGCTCGGCTGGAATGGTACGGCCAAGACGTACGTCATCGGCCACGACGCCTGGACCTTCGGCCCGGGCTCCCACGCGTGTCACGGCGCGGGGTTCGCGCCCTCCGAACGGGTCGCGGACTCGACCATCGTCGCTTTCAAGAATCTCCCGGCCGGTGCACTGGACGGCATCGCGCTGTACGGGACACCCGGACGCTATGGCCTCGGCGTCATCGCGGGGTACCAGAGCGAGTTGCCCGCGGACGCGCACGAGGACGACAACTCGTGCAATGCCGCCGACCTCCGGGGCACGCTCCCGGCGCCGTTTCGCGACACGCTGACGATCGAGAATCCGCACGACGTCGACTGGATCAGGTTCCACTATGTCAACGGCGGCATCACGACGAGCGCGCAGGTGCGGCTCCACGCGTTTCCAGGCGTGCACCCGGACTCCCTCAAGGATCTCGACCTGTATGTGCTCAAGATCCCGCAACCCGGTGACACGGTGGTTCAAGTACTCGCCGCCGACACCGCGGCCTCCTCGGACGCCAATCTGACCTTGTCCTTGGCGACGGCGGACTATTACCTCGCGGTCGTGGATTTCGCGGGCACCCCGACTACCTACGAGGTCTGCGTCGGCACCGTCCCGCTGTTGGGCGGAGGCATCTGTAACACGGCCTTCCCGGCGCCGCCCGCCGCCTCGTCCAGCACGAGTCCGTCGCGGGTCAAGCGCCGGCCCTCTCCCCTTCCCATCGTCCCGAGCCGGCGATGACCAACGGCGTGGTCGACTGCTACCGCTGCCACACGCCGGTGCCGGAGAACAGCCGGTACTGCTCGTCGTGCGGCGCCGACGTGTCGGGGGGCGGCGGGCCGCCCACCACGAGCAACGTCGAGCTGCTGCAAGAGCGGCTGCAACGCTTGATCGAGGGACGCTACCGGATCGAGCGCCTCCTGGGGAAGGGTGGCATGGGCGCCGTGTTCCTCGCCCACGACCTCACCCTCGAGCGCGATGTCGCGATCAAACTGCTCCCCCCGGACGTCGCCCAGGACGACCAGATCGTGCGGCGGTTCCAACAGGAGGCGAAGACCGCGGCCAAGCTCGACCACCCGAACATCATCCCGATCTATCGGGTCGAGAGCGAAGGTGGGCTCAACTACTTCGTGATGAAGTACGTCTCCGGCACGTCGCTCGAGGACCTGCTCGAGCGGAAAGAGCAGCTCTCGGTGCCCGAGATCCAACGGATCCTGTGGGAGGCGGCGTGCGCTCTGGGCCACGCGCACCAGCGCGGCGTGGTGCACCGCGACGTCAAGCCCGCCAACATCATGTTCGACCAGGACGGCCGCGCCATGCTGACCGACTTCGGCATCTCCAAGGCGCTCCAGGCCGCCACCGGGTTCACCGCGACCGGGATGATCATCGGCACGCCGCACTACATGGCTCCCGAGCAGGCGAAGGGCCAGGCGGTGGACGGTCGCGCCGACGAGTACTCACTCGGCGTGGTCGGCTACCGCATGATCACGGGTGAGCTCCCCTTCGCCGGCGACTCAGTGCACACCATCCTCTACAAGCACATCTTCGAGGAGGCACCGCGTGCCGCTTCGCGCCGGGCGGACGTGCCGGAGTTCCTCTCGGCCACGATCTCACGGGCGATGTCCAAGGAGCCCGACCACCGCTACGCGACGATGGAGGAGTTTGCGAGCGCCGTTTGGCCGGAGCAACCGGTGGCGCCGCCGCACCAAGGGCGCCCCGTGGTGCGACAGCGGCACCGCGTCATGACGGACGCCCCCACCGAGATCACCGGCGCTCCCACGACACCGTTACCCGCGACCAGGGCCAAGACGCCGCCGAAGCGCTCGCGCGCGGGCCTCGTCATCGGCGTCGTCATCGTGGCCGCCGGGGTCGGCGGGTATCTCGCGCTCCAGCGGGGTGCGGAGCAGCCTCCGCGCGCGGCTGTGGACACGGTGCGCGTTCAGGACACCGTGCGTGTCCCCGCCCCCGCCTCGGCCCCGGTGTCCACGACAGTCCAGCCCAAGTCGCCGCGCCGCGCCGCGCTGAACGTCGTGTCGCAGGGCTCCCTTACGATCGACGCCAGTCCGTTCGGTGAGGTCTATATCGACGGCACGGACGTCGGTCAGACGCCCGTCGTCGAGTACGCGGTGGCACCCGGTCGCCACACGATCCGCATCGAGCATCCCGGCTACAAAACCGTCTCGGAAACCGTGCAGGTAGAGAGGAACTCGACCGTGCGCAAACGTTACGCGTTGCTGCCGGAGACGCCGTGAGGAGGCGTCCCGCCGTCGTGGTCTCGCTGCTGATCGCCGTCGCGCCGGCGCTGGGCCGCGCCCAGGCCGTACAGAACGCCACGCTCCGCCGGGCGCAGCAGGCGTATGAGAACCTCGAGTACCGCCAGGCCCTGTCCCTGGGACTGGCGGCGCTGCGTGAGCGGCTCGCCGGCGCCGAGCGCGCGCGCGTCTACGAGCTGGTCGGCTTCAGCTACGCCGCGCTCGATTCGATTCTCAAGTCGGTGGATGCGTTCAAGCAGGTCGTGTTGATCGACCCCGAGCGACAGCTCGATCCCAATCGCGTGTCGCCCAAAGCGTACAGCGCGTTCGACGTGGCGCTGCGCCAGGTGCTGCTCGTCCGGCAGCTGCGGATCGACAGCACCGGGTTCGTCGCGGGGCAGGGGGCGGTGCCGATCCGCTTCATGGTCACCCAGCCGGCGCGCGTGGTAACGCGGGCGATCGGGCAGACCAACTTGCTGGTCGATTCGAGTGCCTGGAATGGACAGGTGAATCTCAGCTGGTCGCCGCGGTTGCCGAGCGGCGATCCCGTGCCTGCCGGGGTGTATACGATCGTCGTGGAAGCGCGACTCGGACAGAACACGTTCTCCGCGTCGCAGCAGATCCGCGTGCTGCACGGCACCGTGGATACGCTGCCGCACTTGACGGGTCTCCCCGGCTACCAATACCTGCCCGAGACCGAGATCCCGCCGCAGAGCTGGCGTCCGCTCGGGCTCGCTTTCCTTTATACGGGGGGCGCGGCCATCGGCACCCTGGGGCTCGAAAGCGGCAATCTCGGAGCGAGCTCCAAGCGCGAGCTGGCGGTGGCGGGAACGGCGGCGCTCGTCACCGGACTCGTCATGACGCTGCGGAAACCCGCGCCACGCCCCGCCGAGGGCAACATCCTGTACAACCGGCTGCTCAAGGAGCAGATCGCGCGGCGCAACGCCGACATCGCGAAGGAGAACGTCACCCGGCGGCAGCAGGTGCAGCTCACGGTCGTGCCGCTGAAGAGCGGAGCGGCCCGTTGACCGGCCGCGACGTCGCGCTGGTGTGCCTCGGCTGCGTCGGGATCGGCTGGCGCCCGGCGGCGGCGCAGCGCTTCAGCATCGGGCCTCACGCCGTGCTGGTGGATTATCGCGAGGTGTCCTCCGGCCTGCGCTACTCCGGCGCCGGATTCGGCGGGCTCGCCACGGCGCGCTACCGCAAGCTCAGCGCGGCGGTGGCGGTCGAGCGGCTCACCCTCGACCCCACGAGCACGAGCACGGCCGGGGCGGGGTTCAAGGCGACCCAGGTCGACGCCTGGGTCGCCTACGACGTCGCCTCGTACGCGAGCGTCGAAGTCGGGCTCATGCGGCGTACTGCCGATCCCGAGTTCGACGCTCAATCGATGGGCGCCGTGCGGATCGGTGCCCGCTCCGCCTACGACCTGGGCCCGGGCGCGACCGTGTCGTTCCGCGCCGATTACCTCGCCGCGCCCAAGTTCTCCGGCGGTGGCCGCGCGGCGTTCTCCCTCGACATGGGGCTCGGCCTCGACGTGCGCCTGGCGGGTCGGCTTCATGGCGTGGTCGATTACGCGTTCGAGCGCGTGAACCGCAAAACCGATCCAGGTGGAACGGGCGAGGTCTCCGCACCGATCCAGCAGACGCTGGCGCGGGTGGGGCTGGGAATCGGCTTCTGAGGGTCGCTACGGTTCTGTGAAGTACTTCTCGTCCCAGTCGACGTCGAACACCTCGTGACAACGCCGGCATTCGAGCAGCGCGAGTCGTTCCTCGAGCGGCACGCGCTCGCGGCAATTCGGGCACACGGCGTACTCGGCGACGCCGGGGAATCGGGCGGGATTTTTGGGATGCAGCACGACCGACCAACGGTTCGGCGCTGCGGTCGATATTTCGAGCGCCGCGCGCGGCACGCTCACGCGCTCGCCGATCACGTCGAGCACCGCCTCGGGTGGTCGCAACCTTCTCACTTCGTACCAGGCGCCCCGTCGCAGCGGGACATCCAGGTCGGCGCGCAATCGAGCCCAATATCGCTTCGGCACTGTGACGACTCGCGTTTTGCTTTCACCGCAAAGGTAAGCTCCCTCGGTTCAATGCTGCCAGCCGTCCCGGTCGCCGGGGAATGCCCAGAACGCCCAGAACGCGCGGAACTCGAAGAGCAACTCGTGCGGAGTGTGGCGCGGTGCTCGCAAGTGTGTCGTGTACGCGACATCGGAGAAATGCGATCAAGGCTTGACGAGTGGAGGGCGGCTCCGTAAATCACACTAGCGACGGGCAGAACGTGCAGTTGCGGAGGAGGGTGAGTTGGAGCGGCTCGACATGCTTCGGGCAGATCGGTGGGGCCGCTTGCGGGACGGGGTCCGGCGATGCCAGCTGCGGCGGGGGGCGTGGTACCCGGTGCTGCGCGTCGGGGCGGACGCAGCGGTCGTGGTCGTGCGCCATCAGTCGGTGATCGTGCCGCCGTCCTATCTCGAGATCGTCGATACCCGTCCGAGCAAGTGGACTGTGGTTGCGCGCGAGCGCTACGCCGTCTGCCCCAACTGCGCGGAACGTGTGGCTCTGGGCGCGGTGCCGGAGCGGATGCGGTGCGGTCGCTGCCGCGGTGTGTTCGAGGTGGAGCTCGAGCCTGAGTTGAGCGCGCCGAGCTGAAGGGTGGCGGCTCGCCGCCCGGCTACTCGAACAACCGAAACAGGTTCCAGAAGATGGTGGCGAGCGCTCCGATCAGGAGAAGATGGTGGCGAGCGCTCCGATCAGGGCCAGCGCGGCGACGCCGGACAGCACCATCATGCCGAACTTCTTCAACGAGTCCCCCAGTTGCGGTATGCGCCAGGCGGGATTCGAACCCACGACCTTCGGCTCCGGAGGCCGACGCTCTATCCAGCTGAGCTACTGGCGCGCAAAACGGTAAGACCGTGCAGCGGCAGAGAAACTTAAGCCGGGCGGCGTGCGCCTCCAAGGCCGCTCCCTTCAATTATTATCCCCCAATGTGGATGCGGCGACTGTACGGCATGCTGGGCGTCGCGGCGCTCGCCGCCTGCGGCGGCGCGGCGCCCATGGTCTCGATCGGCCCGCCTCCCCCGCACGGCGTGGCATCGGTTCGGCTGTTTGACCAGAATCTGGACGTCACCAGCCACATCCCCCTCGTCGGCGGAGTGACAGACCGCATCGAAGTTCGGCTGTACGCGCCCGACGGAAGCCAGGTCGCGAGCATCGCCGGCGACGTGGCAGCCAACTTTACGTTCACTCCAACGTCGCTCGCGTCGTCCGTCCCGGTGACGGGACAGCCGCTCGCTCGTGACGTCACGCCGACGGCCCGCACCGGGGAGGGCGGGCAGCTGTACGTTTCGCTGCTCTTCCTGTCTGACTCGACCACCCGGTCCTTCGGCCCCTTCGACGCCCTCATTCATTAGTCGATCAGTCGTTCTCCTGGCGATCGCGGGCTCGCCGGCCGTGCCGGTCCCGGTCCTGGGGCAGCACGAGCACGGCGCGCCCGCTGACTCGGTCGCCCGGGGCGGGCCTGCCCCGGTCGCTGGGGCGGCCGGCGTTTCACTCACCCGGATGAGCTCGGGTACCGCGTGGCTGCCCGATGCCGCCCGCCTGCATGCGTACCACGCGACGCTCGGCGCCTGGGCGGTGATGCTCCACGGCGCGGTGTTTCTCCAATACGACCGGCAATCCGGCACGCGCGCCGCCGAGCAGCTCGGCAGCATCAATTGGCTCATGGCCGTGGCGACGCGCTCGGCGGGGCGCGGTGCGGTGCGGCTGCGGGCTATGGTGAGCGCCGAGCCGTGGACCGTGACCGGGCGGGGGTATCCGGAGCTGCTTCAGGTCGCCGAGCCGTACCAGGGAACGACCGTCACCGACCGCCAGCATCCTCACGATGTCGTCTCGGAGCTCGCCGTCCTTTACGAACGCCCGGTCGGCGCCGCTGGCCTGTCGTTGTACTTGGCACCGGTGGGGGAGCCGGCACTGGGGCCAGTCGCGTACATGCATCGCCCGTCGGCCGCGTACGATCCCGTGGCCCCGCTGGGCCATCATGCGCAAGACTTCACCCACATCAGCGACGGCGTGGCGACGCTCGGCGTATTCACGCGACGCTTCAAGCTGGAAGGATCGGTGTTCAACGGCGCGCACCCCGACGAAGTCCGGACCGACCTCGATCCCGTGCGGCTGGACGCCTACGGCGGGCGGCTGAGCTTCAATCCCTCGGCGGGCTCGAGTCTCACCGCATGGTTCGGTCATATCCCCGCGACCGGCGGCGCCCACGCGCACGACGCGCTCGACCGATTCGGCGCCTCCTTTCTCCATACGCGCCCGCTGGCTGGCAGCGGCGAATGGTCCGCGGCTGTCGTCTACGGTGCCGACCTGCCGGCGGGCGCCGGGCACCCGCTGAACTCGCTGCTGGTGGAGACCAGCCTGGAACTCGGGCGCAACGCCGTGTTCGGGCGCGCCGAGTATGTGCGACGGACCGCGGTCGATCTGGCGCTCGTCGGCTCGGTCAGCCGGGAGCTCAACATCGGCGACGTGTCGGCGGGCTATGCCCGGGAGCTGTGCGGCCGCGGTGTGAGTTGCGCGTTAGGCGTGCTGGGGACGTTGTACCTGGTGCCGGCGGAGCTGGCGCTGTTCTACGGCAGCCGCACGCCGGTGGGAATCCTCGCGTACCTCGAGCTGCGGCCGGCCATCGCGGCGCACGGACACGTCATGCCGCGGTAGAGAAGGGCCTAACGGTCCCAGGTACCAGACTCCAAGTTAGAGCACTCGCAAGGGAGTCGACCATGCTTCGCCGACCAATCGCTTATGCCCTCCTGCTCTGCTATCTCGCCGCGTGCACGAGCTGGCACGTCGAGGAGGGAGTCAGCCCGCTGCAGCTGATCTCCAACCAGCACCCCCACGTGGTGCGCCTGACCCGGGCCGACGGCTCGCGCATGGTGCTCGATCAGCCCCGCATCGTGGCGGGCGACAGCCTGGCCGGAACCCACTACAAAGTGGCATCTAGCGTCGCGCTCTCGGACGTCACCCAGGTCGCGACCCCGAGGCTCAGTGCCGGCAAAACGATCGGGCTATTCCTCGGCCTCTCCGTGGTCGCTGTAGGAACCGCGGTGGTCGCTTGTTTGTCTAGTGATTGTGTAGACAATTAGGGGAACCAATTAGGGAAGGCCTCTCGAAGCAAGAATGCTCGATACCCCAACTGGCTATCGAGCATTTTGTCCTTCCTGAAAGATACCGAAGGACGTAACTCCAGTGATGGGACTTGAACCCGCGACCCTCGAACCCCATGCGAATCGCCAGCGGACCGAGTTACGACTTAGCAGCCGCGCACGCCTTTCCCCTTCGACACGAGGAACAAACCGAGCGGCCGACGGTGCCGGGGGAGCGGGTTGGCGATCGGGGCGTGGGACGCCTTGCCGAACTGGACACCCCAGGGCGCGAAGCCCCGGGGCGTCACCGGTCTCATAGGCTGATCGTGTACTGATAGCAGCCGCTCGTCAACACCACCGCTCCGGTGGCCGCGTCGATAACGCGGAAATGAATGTCGAACCTCGACCCCACCGGGAGAGCAGCGAGGTTGCGGAACAGCTGCTCGCGGCCGGTCCCGCTCGCGTCGGTCGTGATGGCCTGCGGCTGGAGTCCCTTGCCCAGGGTGAGCCACCCGGTGCTGGTGCAGTCGTCGTCTACGTTGGTGTCCACGGCTCGCTGGAGCAGGTAGCTCGTGTTCGGCGCCAGGTCGCGCACCCAGGTGTCGAGGTAGACGATCTTGTCGGCGTCGTTCGGCTGCCGGAACTTCACCAGGCCGAAGCCGTCGCCGCGCAGCACGACCTCGAGATTGAAGTTCGGCGTCTCGGGGCCCC
>WNGP01001977.1_pt1 | contig 17366 bp, 16 predicted proteins | sample 5407671 | NCBI WGS metagenome assembly WNGP01 (sample SAMN13153381, study PRJNA577476) | soil metagenome | isolation source: 40 cm soil or saprolite under Garry oak tree replicate 2 | place: USA:California | collected 2016-06-15 | reverse complement strand
GCCACACGGCCACGAGCGGTGTGACGTGAGGGCGACCGTCGGCCCGCACTGTTGAGAGCCAGAACAGCTCGGCTGTTTCCAGCACCCGACGCGTCTCCTCCCATGGCGTGACCCCTCCGCGTGGTACGCCGTGTCGGGTGTCGAGTTTTGTGATGGGTTCGTTCATCCTAAGAACTCCTTTCAATCGTTCCGTTTCTCTCGCAGGAAGCGAGAAGATATCAATCCATTCTCTTTGCGCGAAGGAAAACTGGAAAGGCAAAAACGACGCGATGCCTCCAAAGGTCAGAATGGTCGCTCCAGACGGAAAGCAGGTGTTCGAACCTTCGGGCCAAAAAATGGGCGAACCTTCAGCCTATGTACCAGAAGACCAAACGCCGTGAGTGTTCAAACATTGGCCTAAATGGCTCACTTTTCGGCTAAAAAGTGTATCACTCTTGGGCCGAACTACCAGTTTGAGAGTGAACCGGCATATCAGTTTTCTGTCGTCTCCTTTCCCACATTGAGAACGGCTAGAGGAATACCACGCTGGGATGCCCCTTTGGCTCTTTGACGAAGCACTGTTGGGCGTGGCTGATCCTTTGATCGCTCAATCGTTTCATCCAACTTGCCGAGATCTTCTTGCACCGCTGTGACTTCCTCTGGCGTTAAGTTGACAACTTCCAAGAAGCGTTTCATCGTCGTTCTGGCCTCGATCAACTGTGCCTGTTCCTTTGGAACAAAGAAGGGACATTTGATACAGGCCATGCGATAGAGGCAAGAGGACCAGTCTGCGTTACTGCACCATCCATGATCGCCAAGGACGTAATAAATTTTCACTTTACCCTCTGCGTCAGCCTTTGTCTCGACCAGCGCTTCGATCAAGCGACTGTTCCTGTCAGCTTTCGAGTAAGCTGCTGCGAGCTTTGTTGGCTTAATTCGTGTGTAGTGTTGGGTTGTCGCCGGGTTCACATGCCCAAGCCATTTCATCAGCTCAAAGAGTGAAAGTCCTTCCGGCGCGTTGTAGAGGAGTGTCGCAAGAGTTGCACGAGCGCGATGACTCGTGATATTGCCGCGTTCGTCAGCCCGTGGCAGGCCAGCGCGCTTACATAACACGGGGATTAAGGTGTTGTTGAGATAGTTCCTCGCAATGCGGTGCCCTCTGTAGCAGAAGAGAAAGTCAACCATCTCGTTCGTTTTCCCGTCGAGAAGACGCGGCTGATAGGCTGGACGAACATGCTCCCACTCATTGATGGCCTTGCCGACGATGACATTCACTGGCTTGGAAAAGGAGGTGTAGGTTTTGTTCACCGGGACTGTCAAGAAACAATATGCCGCGCTATCGACGCGTTCGCCTGTTTCTGCAACAGTTACCTCTTCATGCTGCCATCGAATGCAACCAGTTCTGAGGCGGACCAGCTCATTTGAACGCAATCCTGAGTAAACCCAAGCAATTGCGAGGGCCCGAACGAGTTCAAGAGGATAGGCTCGATTGGTACTCGGAAGATCGGCCTCTGTCAGGTCCAATGCTGCCTGAACAATCATCGCCCACCAGCGGGCATCGATGTCGCGGGGATCAGGGCCAATAAGCCTGCTGATCGCCTGGGGGATGCGAAACGAATGATACGGATTGAAGGTTCTGGGAAGGTGGAATGGCTCTTCTTGCAAGTCTCGAAAAAACGTTTTGAGTGCCGCAAGGTGCTGTACCTTACTCCTGAGACTGATTGGCTTTCCGATAGACTTCCCATGAAGTTGCTCTTCTCTCGCCCAATCTCCTACTTTCATGGTATCTACCATCTGGACCCACTCTGCTGCAATCTGGTAGGTCCATTGATGGGGAGAGGTGATTTCAGGATGCCGTGACGCCAACCATCGCCCGACTTTGAAGAGGGTACCAAGATAGCCACACTTTGTCGTGTGGGCGAGGCCGGTAGCCGCCTGATACCAGCGATGACACCACTCAACCCATTCAGTAGCGATCCCGTCGGTCTCTCTGTGTGTCCATACAGGCTGCTGGATATGAGAGGTCATGGCAAGCACTCGCTCTATGATGTGGAGATCTGCTAAGGCTCGGGAGAGATGAAACAAGCCAGCTATCATGCGTGCGTTTCTGGTCAGCTTGCGTAAAGACTCAAGGAATGCGAGCGAGATCGCTTCAAGATGCGGATTCCGGTTGACAAGAAATGCCCAACACACGGCCATTCCGATCGCTCGATGCATGTTGGTGAGTGAGTAGCCCCATTCCTTCCTGCTCTCAACCACCATCCCGTAAATCCGTTCAATGGCGCTGTCGATGCGGTCGTTTCCAAACACCTTGCGTGCGACACGGTCCCGCTGCACCTCCTGTGGAGCCCATCCCGAGAGAAACGTTAACTTGCCGAGAACATAGGCGATGACCATGAGATCTTGACGGCCATAGGGATCACAGCCATGTTTGTGAACAAAGGCGGCCACAGAACGCTCAAGGATTTCTCCCCATTGCTGTTCGGACCACCCCCAAAAGCTCACCTGTCGCTGGTGCATTTCTCTGATCAGGACATGAGAGACTGTGTCAGGCACGGCTTGCTTTCCTGAAAACGTCTCCAAAATATCCTGAAGCGGTTTCCAGAGCCTCCCCAGTTTTGTCTTCGTCTGAGCTGACCACCTCTTCGGCCTTCCTTGTCGGTCGAGATCAACGAAAGCCGCCAGCGTTTCACGTTCCCCATCTGTTAACGCTGGATTCTGGTCATAGCGCTCTAATGCGATAGGCCATGCCCATTCCGACTTCGGAGGATTTGATACAAGAGACAGAGTCTTCATTTCTGTTGATGGACAATAGTAATGAGCGACCGAATTGACTCACCGGAAATCTAACTCTTGACGGGGTACTTGCCTCATGAATAAAGTAACCCAACGTCTGTTTGTCTATACAGCGGAGGGAGAAAGAAATGAGGTCCCAGATGAGCTATCGAGCCAAACGCGAATTGTTACTGCAAATCGCCCCTCGCTATCGAGAGGCATCCTCAGCGCTCAAGGAGGTGATCCTGGATGAGTTTGTGGCAGCGACAGGATATGTGCGTAAGTATGCCATCCGGTTGCTGAATCACCCTGCCGAGCAGAAACTCACCATCATGCGCCCACGTCCCCCCTACTACGGCCCGGAAGTCCAGCAAGCCTTACATCTCGCCTGGACAGTAGCCAACCACATTTGTGCCAAGCGACTCGTTCCCTTTTTACCCACGCTTGTTGCATCCTTGGAGCAGCATTGACATCTGCAGTTGAGCGAGCAGGGTCGTGCTCAACTGCTTGCGATGAGTCCAGCCACAGCTGATCGGATCTTACAACCGTATCGCAAACAGGAACGACATGGGCTCTCGACGACTAAGAGCTTATCCGAAAACCTATCTGAAGCCGCCTCAATCCAGGGCCAAAACCTGGTTTTCGGATAAGCTCTTAGTCAGGAACGCTGCTGAAGCAACAGATTCCGATCCGCACCTTCCAGCAATGGAATGACGTCCAACCAGGCTTTCTGGAAGCCGACCTGGTCGCTCATTGTGCCACCCAGACCGACGGATCGTTCTTGTGGACCTTGACCCTCACCGATATTGCCACCGGCTGGACCGAATGCCTTCCTCTCCTGAATAAAAGTCAGGAGACCGTTATTGCTGCCCTCAAGCGCGCTCAACACTTGCTGCCCTTTGCCATGCGGGGCATTGATACGGATAATGGAACGGAGTTCATCAATGTCGAGCTGCTCACCTTTTGTGAACACGAGCAGATTACGTTTACCAGAGGACGCCCACGACGGGGCAATGATCAGTGTTACGTAGAGCAGAAGAACGGGCAGATTGTGCGGCAGGTGGTCGGCTATGATCGGTTTGTCGGAGAACTGGCGTACCGGCAGCTCACCGAGCTCTACCGGGCACTGCGGTTGTACGTCAATTGTTTTCAACCCTCGATGAAACTGCAGACCAAGCAACGCGAAGGCAGCAAGCTCCGCCGTACCTATGACCAGGCACAAACCCCCATGCAACGGCTACTGGCTTCTGGGATCTTGCCCTCCACCAAGCAACAAGAGTTGCTTGCGATCACCGAGGCGCTTGACCCGCTGCGCTTATTACAACAACTCGAACAGTTACAAAAGGCGCTGTGGCGTCATGCCATCAAGCCAGAGGCTGTTGAGAGCCAGCAGTCCTCTGCCACGCTCCCGTTTTCGGTGAACCAGTGTGCGCAGGGAACGATTCCTGCTGATGGCATTGCTGGGTCTGCCCCATCGCTGCTGAAACAGGAGCGTAGAAGACGGAAATATCAAAAAAGTGGGCGGCCTCATGACTGGCGCACGCGGCAGGATCCGTTTGAGGGCAACTGGGAGGAGATCACTTCCTGGCTTGTTGCCAGACCGGAACTCACCGCGGCCGAGATCTTCCGTGAGTTGGAACGTCTCTATCCGGGACGCTATCGACCCACGCAAGCTCGCACCTTACGGCGCGGCGTGCAAAAGTTGCGGGCACGCCTACTGGTGACCTTTGATGACCAATGGGGTGAGGAACTCGTCAATGGACACGCTCCGACCCCAGAGTTACACGCTGAAGTCGTTGGAGTTGTCTCCTGACGCTCAGAGAGAGGAGGGGCACCATGCATTGCGATGCGTTCCCCTCCTCTCTCTGAAACTCTCTCTACCCCTCCGCGCTAGGGGTGGTGGCGCGCTCCGCTGTGGCCAGGGGGCCAGCCCCTGGACCCCCGCTGAGGAGCACGGCCCCTCAGACTCCCTGTGTCGGAAAGACCATAACTTGAATCTTACGCAACCTCGCTGATCCCAGTTGTGGTATGCTGAGAGTTTGTGCCACTTTTCATGATCTTCGGTTTCTTCAGATGACCCACCTGTTGTGCTTGATTGTTCTTCTTCTTGTTCTTTCTGTCCCGATGCTTTTTGCTCTGGTAGAGCACTCGAAGCTTGAGAAGATCGAATTCGGCGCGCCCATACATGCTTCTTTTCATGAGCTTGAGCCGATTGACATGCCCTTCCAAAGGACCATTGCTCCAAGGCAGCGTCAATCCCGCAAGGACTGCGTCTTTGTCTTGTTGTACACCAGTCACAAAGGACTGAAATGCTTGGAGATGACTGGCTTGGACCGCTCCCAGCCAAGCATCAAGCTGTTCTCCTGTGCGCTCACGCACCATATGCAGAAACGTTTCCACCAGGTGGGACGTCGACTCAACTTGTGGGCTGGCCTGCCTCAACAGTCGAAGGCTCTCCAGTTCTTCTTCCCACGAATTGCGCAACGAGGTTGTTGAAGAGCTCATCCCTGATTGGGTGAGCGAAAGCCGTGCAGAACTGGACGTTGAGCTTGGAAGAGGGAGCAGAAACAGAGGGAGAGAGAACGAAAAGGGCAGAAGATGAGAGGAAGGGAGAAAAAGCCAGGAAAAGAGGCCATGAGGCCCCACTCGGAGAAGCATGCTTGTCCGAGGAGAGAGGACAGCGAGGTAACCGAGGCGAGGTTCAAGCCTCAGCCAAGCCGAGCGAGATGGCAAAGCCGGATGTCCCGCCGCACAGTCTGATCATCACCTGACCAGCCGTTGAGGGACGCGCATTGCGAGCCAGCCGTTCTGCCCACGAGAGCCGATCATGTGCCCGTTGGGCACGGGAAAGGGGCCCAGGCTTGACAGCTAGGCTGACGGAGGTGGGAGGCCCGACCTCTACCTCGACGCATTGATGGCGCAGCAGCTGGAGGCACGCACGTCGGTAGTACCGACGGCTCCAGTCTCGAAAGACGCAAGGGCGCCGAACCGACGACGAGCGGATGCAGGAGCACGCTCACGAAGGCTCGGCTTGGCGGTAGCACTGCCATTCCATTGACACTGGTCGCGCAGGGGACAGGGACGACAACTGCGGATGCTGGCCGCATAGACCACGCGCAGGCTCCCATCAGCTTCCCTGCGCTGCTCGTGCGGAACATCCGACTGCCCGGCGGGACAACGGAGCGTTCCATCCGGCTGGAGGGGAAAGTCTTGCCCCGAGAAGCGACCTTGTTTCCAGGGCAAGGCAACTTCTGCCGGCCCATACCCCTGAGAGGCAGAAGACGAGAGAGCCTCCTTTTGCGCAGGTGGGAGAGCAGGAGCAAACTCGGTGGTGCGCACCGGATCGGGAGCAAGCTGATGGCCCAACTCCAGGAGCCTCGTTCCACACCCATTGGCTGATGATTTGCCAGGTCTCTTGGCCGCAAGCGGTGTGACTACACCAGCGAGTCCCTCGTCCTGCTCCAGGTCTTCATCGGCCAGAGCATTTTCAAACGCGCCGCGATGCAGATACAGCGCCACGACAAGGGCCTCGGTGAACGCGCTCTGAGGGAGATTCGTCAAGAACAGTTCGTAGACGACCCCCGAGCGGGTGACGCCGATCCGACTCTTGGCTGCCCCGGCAGGATGAGTCGCCACGACGAGCCGACATCGCATGCCCTCCGGCCCTAGGGGCAGATCAGGGAAGTCGTAGAGGGCGCGCACCATCCCGCTTTCCGGGTGGGTCAGGTGCTGATCTGGAGGAAGTTTCAGGCGAGCCTGGATCTCGGCTCGCTTCAAGATCTGAGAGTCTTTGCCACGCATGACAGACGCCAGTCCTGCCAGATCGGCGAGGACGGCTCCTGTCCCATATTGCCCTGACATTAGCAGCAGAGCGTGCTCTGCGGGGTGGTGATGCGCTTTGAGGTAGCCTCCGATGATTGCCACCGCCCGACGTAGTTCGGCCCGGTACTCCCCATTCCCCGGATTCCCAAAAGGGGCAAGCCACTGATGCGTATGAGCCTGTAAGACCGTGGTGCGGGTGCGCACGACTTCCCCCCGCTTGCGGAAAGTCGAGCCGGGGGCACAGAGCGGGCGCAAACGCCGCTTCGGGGCAGGCCGATCCTGGGTGTTGGGCAAAGCACGAGGGCTCGCCGCCTCGCGCGTGCCATCAATGTCGAAGACGAGGAAGTGGTTCCCCTGTCGGTCCCACACTCCCGCCTTTCTGCTCCTCTTTCACGAGGGGGCGAGCGAGCAGATCTTGGAGAAAGAGGGTGAGCCTCGCCTCGACTGCGGCCTGGGGAAGCTCGGCGAGAAAGCGACTGAGCGTCGCGCGTGCAGGCAAGCGATCTCGTCCAAAGAGCGCCATGAACGCGCTTGCCCAGGGCTCGATCCGCTCGTAAAAGGCTTCCAGCGTCCGTTCGCCGCTCATCGCATAGCCGAGGAGCACGGCGAGAAAATCGATCACCTCGTAACGACAGACCGCGGCGGCGGGCAAAGCGCACCTGCTCTTCAATGGCGGTAAGCACGCCATGGCGTTGTAGGTGGTGCGCGAGCAGAGTGGCTTCTCCAAACCACGAAGGTGTTGAGGGAACGGATTGGGAAGAAGTCTGGATGCTGACGGGAGAATACGCGATACTGGTCATGGGTCCTCCTTGACTTCCAGGGTGTTTGTTTTCTTCCTTCGTAAGGAGGCACATTTTTACACTTGCTCGCTACTTTTTAGCAGCTCGTTGCGCAATTCGCGGGTTCTTCCTTCAAATCCTCTGGTCTGCGGAAAAAGAGCCAGGTGGCTTGTTGTGCTGAGAGGGTCAAGAGTGGATTGGGCTGCATGGAGGAAGCCGTCTGTCTGGGAACTGATGCAGAACTGCGCTTGCGGGCAGAGAAGCCAGATGGGTCCAACGTCTGCAAGGAGCGATACCTCGCTCGTGGTGACCCCCTGTAGCCTTTTGCTTTCAGTTCTCTTTCCAGTTGTGGTCCATTGCGATAACCCTGGTGCCAGCGCGAGAGGAGGGAGGTCTTGTACGCATCAATGAGACGCGCTCGTTCCTGTCGGGGGCCAGAATAAGGGATGTCTCCACGACTGAGCCACTCTCGAACGCTTCGTTCTGGCATGCCCACTTGAGTAGCAATATCAGCACTCTTCAACCCTTGCTTTTGTAGTGCCATGATCTGCTCAGAACGAGCCATTCGCTCGGCCTGACGGGCTTGTTGCGTGCGTTTCTCGGCGCGTGTCCTTGGATGACTGTGTGGTTCGCGTGAGTGTTGCTCCTCTTCGGGAATGTTGGCAGCAGCCTGCTCTGCACGACGAAGCTTCCCAAGGCTTTGGGCAAGCAGGGCAGAGACACCTGCTGCAAGATTCTTGACGAGATGCCAGCGGTCGCTCACTTGCCTGGCTTGTGGAGCGCCTTTCTTGCTAGCTGAGGCGTATTCAGATGAGCCATCGCGACTGACGATGGTGACATGCGGATGGGCTTGAAACCAAGTCGAGACCGTCTCGACCGAACGGTCTGGAAGCAAATCAATAGGCAAACCTTGCTCCAGGTCACAGATCAGCGTCCCCTAGCGTTGCCTGCGTTTCCATGCCCAATCATCGACTCCCACAATTCGGGACTTTGGAGAGTCAGGTAGGGGGTGTTGACGAACCAAACGCAAAATGGTATCACGACTGCCACTGATACCGTGCTCGCTTGCTACGTCTGCTCCTGCCTGCCCTCCTACAGCTCATCCCAAGCGGCAGAGAGCTTCTTGCAGCCGTTTGGTACGTTGAGCATGAGGACGACAAAGCTCTGGAAGTTGTTGCGCAAAGATCTTTCGTGGACAGGTGCTCTTTTTACAGAAGAAGCGACGGACCTCAATGATGAGAGTGACTGCATGCCCGCTGGCTGGAAGATCGCGCAGAGTCCGGCTATAGCGGCTTTGCACCCGTGAGGATGTGGTCCCACAAGAGGGACAACAAGCTGTTGGGGAGGTCGTACGCAGGGTCAGGGTAATCTCATCAGCAACTTCAACCTGCTCGATGAGTACATCGGGTCTATCTGGAATAATTATCATGAGATGGAGTATTGTACCTCGAAAATGAGCAAACTTGGAAAAATTGTTCAACCCGCTGTTATACCACAATTGGGATCAGCGAGGTTGCGGAAGAGTCAGACTTTCGGGTAATCCGCAGTGTTGAGCTTGTGGTAAATGACGTGACAAGTGAGCAGGTTTTGCTCTGAAAGGTGAGCACTTGACCCGAATGTTGAGCAGCACAGCTATTGACAGCCCGAAAAAGCGCTTGAGAAGCAGATTATTCTGTGCGGTAGCTGTAAATTCATCTCTTCCCGACGCGCTCGATCGAGGTAGCGGTGTTTTGACTTCTGGTGATCCAGCTTGGCAGGAGGAGAGCAGGCTCTATGCACCTCCTCCTGCGAGCCGGGCTCAGCGCTGACCTGCGGCGACCAGACACGCATTCGACAGGCGAATCATCCCGTCGGAATTGGTGAACTGAACGGCGGCAGTAGCGAGCTTCTTCCAGAACTCCGCCTGGTACTCTTGGCTTGATGTTGCCATGATCCTGGCGATCGGTGCCGAGACCTCTGCCAGGTGCTCCAGCAGTTCGTCCACCGATGCAAACTCAAAGGTCACCGTAAACGGCTCGCTGTGCACATTGGCAAAGCCAGCCTCACGCAACACCTGCTCCAGTCTCGTCGAGTCGGACAACGCGAAGGGATTTGGGCCACTGGGCAGCGAGGGTGGTTGGCCTAGCTCACGACTGAGCACGGAGAACGGTAAAGAGATCATCGGCACCAGCTTCGGTTCACCCCAAATGGCGACCACGAGACGCCCTCCTGAAACGAGACTGTTCCTGAAGTGCGCGAGCGTGCCCACGGGATCGTGGAAGAACATGAGCCCCCAGCGGCAGACCACCGCATCGAAGGAGTCGAGCGGCAGCGTCACTGCCTCAGCGTCCCCTTCAATGAACTCGACATTACGTATCCCAGCCGCCTGCATCCGCTCACGCGCCATTGCCAGCATCTGCGGTGCCTGGTCAATCGCTACCACTGAGCCGCTCGGGCCCACTTGAAGCGCCGCAGTCATCGCCGGTTCGCCAATACCCGTCGCCACGTCGAGGACCCGCTGACCTGGCGCGACGTGAGCCAGATGCATCATCCGATCACTGAGTGGTTGCGCCCCCTGCTCAAAAGCTGCCCACCTCCGTCGCCAGCCCGGTGCAACGTTGCTCCACTGCCCACGCTGCTGTGCCTTGAAGACCGCTGGGTCCATGTGTGTGTCATCCATGGGACTGTCCTTTCCTGGTGTGTATGGAGACGTTCATCTCCGGTCGCACAACGTTTTTGACCAACAAAAAGGCCCGATTCCCATCGGAATCAAGCCTACACGTATGCGGCTCCACCCCGACGAGTGGCACAGAACAACACGCTCATGCCAGGAGGCGTGACCGCCATCCCGCAACCAAGCGTATCCTCTGTACGGACTCATTGAGGTAGAGCATGGGGATCGCTTTGGCGAATGCCCTACATCTGCAACGACTGTTTTACTGCTTTAACTGGCCTGCAATCGATCCCCATTTTCGCCAGTTTCCCAAGAACGAAGCGCGTGCTTCGCTCATCTCTCTCTAGTGTAATTCCCCCGCGTGCCCTGTGTCAAGTTGCCTCTCTCATGCATTCATGACGAGAGAACCCCATGTGTTAGCGTAGAGGACTGTATGGCGTTTTATCACCAATCTGGATTGCCAAACACGCTCTCAGTCAGCCCATACTTCGGTCACGCTGCTCTTCTCCGCTGAATTTACAACTATTGAGTATGATAATCTGCTTCTCAAGCGCTTTTTCGGGCTGTCAATAGCTGTGCTGCTCAACATTCGGGTCAAGTGCTCACCTTTCAGAGCAAAACCTGCTCACTTGTCACGTCATTTACCACCTACCTCTATGGGCTTGAAGTCCTTCTCCCCTTACCTACCGCTACCTGCTCATCCCTTTCCTACGTGTAAGCAATTACCGGACGGACCTCAATCGAGCCGTACTTCGCATAGGGAATTTTCGCTGCCCAACCAATCGCTTCATTGAGGTCTTTGCAGTCGAGCACAAAGTATCCGCCTAATTGCTCATACGTTTCGGCGAACGGGCCATCGGTGGTCACCGTCTCGCCATTGCGGACACGTACCGTCGTCGCGTCGGTGACTGGGGAAAGTCCATAATTCAAGAGATACACCTGGGCCGCTTTCATTTCCGCCAGCAGATCAAACCACGCTTGCCTTGCGGCTGGCGCTTCTTCAGGGGTGTAGTGTGGCGCTTGAGACGCGTTTCCGTAAAGCAGTAGCGCGTACTTCATGAGTTTGTGCTCCTGATGTCTAGGTTCATCACTGGGTTACTCCTTTGTGCTTGCATGATTACACTCCTTGTTCCTGAACCAGGATGCGGGTCATCTCGGTTTCGATCTTGACGGGGTCGCCCACCCGGCGTTTCCACCTCGAGCCGATCTTCCGGTCATCTGGGGTGGGTTTCGCTCGTCATTACATTGACAGCAGAGGAGGAAGGAATGTGACCGATGGAGACAGACGCCTGGTTGGCAGAACACTTCGAGGCCAGGCGTCCCCACCTGCGAGCGGTGGCTTACCGCGCTTTCGCGTGTCCCTTATGCTCCCTCACCAAACCGGATCAAGCCTAGATCTCCTTTACGTGTTGTTGACGACAGGCGGCCATCTTTTCTTCTGTGCAGCGGCGCCGTCGCGATGACCGCGCCGCTGGGTCTTGCTCGCCTTTCTGCCATTCTTGCTGGTCAGCCTCTTTTCGCGCTTGGGCCGAAACGTAGACGCCCGCCACCTGCCAGGTGGTAACATTCAAGCGGTTCCAGGTATTGGAGGTGGCGATAGCGATGATCAAGCCCGCAAGCCCCTTTTCGCCCTGGTAACTGGGTTACCCACGCTGCCAATCGTTCATGGACGATGACGCGGTCGTGCTGTTTGGCAGTATCAAGCGTTCTCGCTGCTCCTCTGCGTCTGGTGGAGACATCCTCACACGTGACCGGGTACGCCGAGAGGTCGAGGGGCTTCACGAGCGCTGCGACACGCCAGGCGTACTTGCCTCTCCCCTGCGACCGAAAGCCAAGGGCTCTCTCCAATCCGTCGGCCAATAGGCCAAGGCCACAATACCCGCCAAGACCAGATGCACTGGCGCCGACCAGCTGTCGGCAAGCGAATCATGATTGGTGAGGTGCGTTGTCACCGCGCCTGTCAGGATGAGCACCAGAAGCACGGCGCCCAGAAACCGCCTGCGTGGCAGGACCAGCAGCACAGCTGCAAGAAGCTCCGCCCCTCCGATGACGAAAGAGAACCAGGCGGGATAGCCCCAGTGCATGAACTTCACGGGATACGACGGGTACCCCAAGACCCCGCCTGGGTAGAACTTGAACGGCGCGAAGAGGAACAACTCCACGGCAATGAACCAGCTCAGGCCGCTGAGCAGCCGTCGTTGCCATACAGGGGTCAGCTTCGTTTGAACTTGCATAATTACGCTCCTTTTCCTGAACCAGGATGTTGGTCATCTCAGTTTCGATCTTGACGGCGTTGTCCACTCATGTTCCACGGGAGGAGCCGATCTTCCGGTCACATGGGGTGGGTTTCGCCTGTCATTACATTGACAGCATACGAGGAAGGAATGTGACCGATGGAGACAGACGACTGGTTGGCAGAACACTTCGAGGCCAGGCGTCCCCACCTGCGGGCGGTGGCCTACCGCATGCTCGGCTCGCTCTCCGAGGCAGAGGACGCCGTACAGGAGGCTTGGCTCCGCCTGAGCCGCGCCGATACCAGCGGCGTCGAGAACCTGGATGGATGGCTGACCACGGTGGTCGCGCGGGTGTGCCTGAACCTGCTGGACTCGCGCAAATCACGGCGCGAGGAGCCGCTGGAAGCGTCCGTGCCCGCGCCCATTACGAGCCGTGAGGGCGTGGTCGACCCCGAGCAAGAAGCGCTCCTGGCAGACTCCGTCGGGCTCGCGCTGCTCGTGGTCCTGGACACCTTGAAGCCCGCCGAGCGGCTCGCCTTTGTGCTGCACGATATCTTCGACGTGCCCTTCGACGAGATTGCTCCTATCGTGGAGCGCTCCCCGACGGCGGCCAGGCAGCTCGCCAGCCGCGCTCGCTGCCGAGTACAGGGAGCGACGCGGGTTGCCGACGCTGATCTCTCCCGCCAACGAGAAGTGGTCGACGCCTTTCTGGCGGCCTCACGTGAAGGTTCCTTCGATGCACTGCTGGCGGTGCTCGACCCGAACGTCGTGCTTCGAGCCGACCGCGGTGCGGTGCCTGCAGGTACCGAGGGCGTGGTCCGCGGTACGTCGGCTGTGGCCGAGCAGACGCTGCTCGGTGGGTTCTCGCGGTTGGCCCACCAAGCGCGACCGGTTCTCGTGAACGGCTCCATAGGAATCATCGCGGCTCCCACTGGGCGGCCGCTCCTCGTCCTAGGCCTGGTGATCACGGGGAGCAAGATCACTGAAATCACTGTGATTACTGATCCCGCACGCCTCCGCCAGCTGCGACTCTCGGTTCTGGGCTCCTCTTGAGCGGGTGCAACCGGCTGCCGTTTGAGTCAAGCCTCACATATTTGGAAGGCCCTGCGTTAAGGAAAGATAGGGGGTGTCGTAGTATTGGACCAGAAAACCGGCATAAGCCAGTGGGGCCAGGTGACACCTGGCCTCTCACCTCTCCCAAAACGCTCTGTTTTCCCGTTTTGCCTGCCTTATCGCTTGCTTTCGACCCGCCTTCTACCGGTTTTCGGTTCCATTGCTACGACACCCCCTTGATACTGTCATTTCTTTAATATCCTGGCGCGTTTGTATCATAAATCTTGGCGATGGAAGTGCTCGACTGGCCTGAAAAGCGCATCCAGACAGTCTTTGAGCCAGTTTTCTCTCCCATAATTTGGCGGGACATTTTATCTCATCTATTTGGCATTGTCCAGAAGGAATGAGATGATTCATTTCTCTCACATAAAATAGCGCGTATCTCTCGGAAGCCGCTTCTGGAGCAGCATAATTTTTTACTCACATAAAATGGCGCAGGATTGAAAAGAGATGAGCTAAAGAGCATGCGGATGAAACACCACCACGACCTCATTGACGTCTACCTGACCTACCCATGGGACGAAAAATGCTTGATGAAGAGGAGAACAACAGGTAGAATGCATGCAAAACAGGACAAACGGGAGACAGAAACGATGACCCAATCACAGAGCAGCCAAACCAACCGCTTGTTAGGGTATCCAGACGACGCGCGTTTATTGATCATCAACGCTGATGATTTTGGGAGGTCCCATGCGTGTAATGCGGGCATTCTGCGTTCACTCACGGAAGGCGTGGTCAGTTCGACCACCTTGATGGTTCCTTGCCCCTGGGCTTTGCATGCCATGCAGATGCTTTCGGACCATCCTAAGATTTCCTTCGGTATTCACCTGACCGTCATCAGCGACGTGCCCCTGTATCGGTGGGGGTCGCTCACCGCCAGGGACAAGGTGCCTTCTCTGATCGATGAGGCTGGCTCTTTCTACAGCTATGAACGCATCCCCGCATTGCTGGCTCAGGCCAAGCTCTCCGAGCTGGAAGTCGAATTCCGGGCGCAGATTGAGGCCGTGCTTGCGACTGGGCTTTCGCCCACCCATCTGGATTGGCATTGCTTGTTTAATGGTGGCCGGGCAGATATTTTCGAGATGACCGTCAAGCTAGCCAAAGCATACGGCTTGGCGATGCGTGTCTTTGACAGATCGACGGGTGAAGCCTTGCGGCACCAGGGCTTGCCTACCGACGAACATACTGTGGTGGATACCTTTAAGCTGGACATCGCCGGGAAATCAGCCTGGTTTGCCCAGGCGTTGCGAGAACTCCCGAGTGGGTTGAGCGAATGGGCGGCCCATCCTGCTCTGGATACCCCTGAGATACACGCGTACGAACCGGAGAGTTGGCAGGCGCACTCGACGGATTTGGACTTTCTGATCTCGCAGGAAGCGCGCTCGATCATCGAGCAGGAAGGGATTGTGCTGCTGGACTACAAGCCTCTTCAGCAGGTGTGGCAAGAGAGGTGCTCAAGCACCACCTGATCGCTTCTGTTTTCACCTTTCAAGCATTTCGTGGCACACCTCTCATGTATCTTGGCGAGCAAGCTGCGAAGTTTGACGAAAAAGGAGAAGCGGAGAAAGAAAAGAGGTCCTCTCGATACCACGCCACATTCTATGAGAGAACCGTTTCGCTGAAAGCGCTTGGCAGCGTGGCAAGTTTTCTGAGAGCCTGTTTGAAAAGGAGGCAACCAGTCAGTCAGATGAGATAGACTTGGGATATGAAAACAAACCATATCTATCCAACCGATCTGACTGACGCTCAATGGAATTGTATCAAAGAGTTGATCCCAGCCGCCAAACCAGGAGGACGCCCCCGAACGCTGTGCATGAGGACCGTCATAAACGCGATCCTCTATCTGACGGTGACAGGATGTGAGTGCGCGCATGCTGCCCAAGGACTATCCGAGCTGGCAAAGCGTGTCTACCTCCTTTCAAAGGTTTCGCGATGATGGGACATGGCAACGCATTCATGACACCCTTCGTGCTCAGGTTCGCCGCCAGGCTGGCCGCCATAAGCACCCGACGGCTGGAGCACTGGATAGCCAAAGCGTCAAGACCACACCAGGGCCTGGTGTACGCGGCTACGATGCTGGCAAGCAGGTCAAAGGCCGCAAGCGCCACATCCTGGTCGATACGATGGGTCTGCTGCTGGCTGTCGTCGTCACCGCAGCGAGCGTGTCCGATCCCAAAGGCGCCAGGCGGCTGTTCAAACGTTTGCCAGGTGCCTGCAAAAAGATGCGACGCATCTGGGTTGATGGCACCTATCGTGGTCTCTTGCTTGAATGGGTCATGCGGCATTGTCGTTTCCGTTTGCAGCCAGTGCTCCGTCGCGACGGACAGAAGGGCTTTGTCGTCTTGCCCAGCAGCTTCGTGGTTGAACGAACCTTCGCCTGGATTACCCAATGTCGCCGCCTGGCCAAGAACTATGAAACGCTTCCAGAGAGCAGCGAGGCCATGATCTACCTTGCCATGACTCGCTTGATGATCCGACGCTTGGCAAAAAGGTGACCTTTTCAAACAGGCTCTGAGAAACTGTAATTTTACCTGATAAATGACAAATTTACTAGGTGGAAGCTCGTGGCTCAGGTACGACTTTTGCTGCTGGACCCGGCTGGCTCGCTGTCCACTCCCCGATGGGTCATTTCCCAGCCAGGCGGGCGACGACCGGGGCAAATTTCTCCATCTGTGCGCCGCCGTACACGGGAATGGAGGAGAACCCGTAGCGTTCTCGCTGCTCAAGCAGATGCTCCACCGCCTGCTCGCTGCTCATCGGTATCCTGGGAAGAGGTGGCCCCTCTTCCTCGGGTTGGTTGTCAGTTCTCTGCCCGGTGATCGTGATGTTATAGGCCAGTTGGCTCAGTTCCAAGTGCGCAAAGCGCGAACCGGCCGCTTCTCGCATCCATGCAAGTTGTTGTTCCAGCAGCGCGTTCGGCCCATCTCTATCCTGTGGAGAGATCCTGAACATGAGAGAAATGCTGTTGGCCTCTCGTGCCGCAAGGGAGAGCATCCGTTTCCCCGCGCACCCCATCAGAATGGGCGGATGTGGCTGCTGGATTGGCCGAGGGAGCCCTTTCATCCCGCTGATCGTATAGTACTTTCCTGAGAAAGTGACGCTCTCCTGAGTAAACAGGCGCTTGAGAATGGCAAGGCTCTCCTGCAAGCGGCTCACGCGTGTGCCCGCGTCCTCAAAGGGAATGCCCAGCTGCTGGTAATCCCATGGCCCGATCCCTGCTCCCAAGCCCAGTTCAAAGCGTCCATCAGACAGCACATCCAGCGTCGCCACTTCCTTCGCCAGCAGCGCCGGGTGCCGGTAATCATTACAGAAGACACGACTGCCAAAACGCAGCGACGTGGTGGCCTCAGCCGCCACGGCCAGGGCCGTCAGGGGTGCAAAGCCGATGATCGTGCGATCTGGGACGACCAGGCTCGCATAGCCCAGTTCCTCGGCGGCTCTAGCCAGCGCAACCCACGCGGTATGCGAAGGGGCACCAGCAGTCACCACAGTAAAACGAAATGGTTGGGGCATAGAACGTGTTCCCCTCTCTTTCTTTTTTCTCGGAACTCATCGCTTCAAGCCGAATCAATGGTACAGTGAGCTTCTTAGCTTAGTGCGGCGATCACGCCCGTATTCGTTATGATACTTCCTCTTCCGTCACACCGACGAGAGAGAGATCAACTTTCGGTCACCGGGCGTCGGCTGGTGCCGCAATAACACCAAGCTGCCGCATCATGCCCAGGTCATCACGCACCGCACGGTGTTCGATGGCTTTGCCGTCCCTGAAGCGCACGAAATGCATGTGGGCCTGCTCAAAGGAACGACCGGTAGCAGGTATGCCTTGGAAAGGACCTTGATGGGTTCCGCTCATGGTCACTCGTCCTGCGACGGTGTCCCCTTCGGCCACCAGATCCTCAATCGTGAAATGCAGATCGGGAAAGGCCGTGCGCAGCATCGTGGCGACCTGCCGCGTCGATTCGGGGCCTCGATTATTCACGCCAGGTGGAACCTCGTGATTGAGGAAGTCAG
>WNGP01001898.1_pt1 | contig 17373 bp, 14 predicted proteins | sample 5407671 | NCBI WGS metagenome assembly WNGP01 (sample SAMN13153381, study PRJNA577476) | soil metagenome | isolation source: 40 cm soil or saprolite under Garry oak tree replicate 2 | place: USA:California | collected 2016-06-15 | reverse complement strand
GTATGTAGCAGCGTAGCCAGGAGGCTCGAGTTATGCGTGACGACGATGTTGGCGAGCCCGATCCTGTTTGGTTCGTCCACCGCATCGACGTACGGCAGCGGGATCCTGGCGACCTCTGCTGCGGCCGAATCAGAGCTCGAAGCCACGACGCTGTCTGAGTGCACGTGAATGGCGAGGCCGAACTCGGGGTCGGGCGCGAGCCGAGCCAAGTAGCCCGAATCGACGGCGACTCCGCCGACCAAATTGAACGCCTGGCCGGCGATATGCACCGTGTCGGGCCTCGCGAGCACGAGGAAGGGACCCTCGGCAGCTGCGGCACGAACCACGGTCACGCCGCCCGGCGTGGCAAAAGCACCGATGCGGTCGAACTCGTTGCGGAAATGGCCGGACGACACCACGCGTCGCTCGGCGTCCTGAATCTGCAGGAAATCCAGACCCGCCAGCGGCATGGCGTCGCCGGCGTAATCGAGGATATACCCGCGATCATCGCCGCGCACGATAGCAGCACGGAGGCGATTATCAGCGGCCATGTTTCGCTTGACCGCGTTGAGCCGTGCGCCGATGCGCTCCTGTTCGTGCGCGAGGTCGGCACCGATGACCGCTACCAGCGCATCGACTCGTCCCTGGTACTCAGCCGACACCCGCCCCGACATCGCCCTCCGGATGCCGAGACCAAAGACGAGCAGCGGAACCATCACCACCACCCCAAACGCGACGAGGAGGCGGGTGCGGAATTTCATGGCGCGAGATGCACCGACCCGTCTTGATCCACGGTCCAGCGGGCGACGCCGCGCCGCACGATCGCCGTGGGACGCGTGTCCACCAGCGCGGTGAAGGTGGCGGGCCAGGTCGGCAACAGATCCTTCGCGGAGCGGCAGACGTTGGCAGTCACACGCGGCAGGGCAACGACGTACCCCCAGTCCTTGCCGCCGGCGAGTGCAGCGCTGAGATCGTCAGGCGCCCGCCCCGTCGCCACGGCGTGCGTCAGCGCGGCCAGGCGGCCCGCCAGCTCACGCGCGGTGGGATCGCCGCGTGGGTACAGAATGCGCCGCTGACCGGTGGGAGCGGGCGGTGCGCTGTCCCGCGCGATGCCGCAGGCGCGGAGATCGCGCCACCAGAAGTCACCCTCGGCGCGCCGCGCTTCCGCGCGCACCGCCTGCTCGAGCCCGTCGAAACGGGTGCTCCCTCCGCCCGCCTCGGCCGTGACGTAGACGTAGGTGCGGTCCCACGGCAACGCGGCCACTTCGTGATTCTGTAGCGTCGCGGCGTAGTCGCGCAGCGCGCGGTCGCGCGTGACGAGGAGATCGACGCCCGCATCGAGCAGGTCGCGCGCGTCGCCGCTGGCGGCGAACTTGAACACGAGCGTATCGCCGCGTGGCGTGTGCGCGCGGATCTCCTGCGGCGTGGTCGTCGCGCTGGTTGCCCAGTATGATCCCGTGCCGATCGGCCAACTCGAATCGGGAGCGGGCTTCGTGACCGCGAGACCCGGGTCGCCCAGCACCGGCGGCACGTCGTCCTGCTCCTTCGCGAACGTGACCGTCACGACACTCTTCTCGGGCGCGCTGAGCGTGTATCCCGCACCCCCGTGGCCGAACACGATGTCCTGGGCGGTGACCGGCGCGCCGTCCCAGAACTGCGCGCCGTCCCGCAAGTGGAACGTCCAGCGGCGGCCGCCGTCAGCCTTTTCCCACTGCTCCGCGAGCTCGGGACGGACATGTCCGTCGCAATCAATGCGCACCGGCGTCTCGTACAGGTGGCGGAAGACGATGCGTTCGGCGTCGTTGCGCGCGAACGGGGCGTGGCGCGGGTCTACGGCCTCGCTCAGCCCGATGGTAATCGTGGGAGCGCGAGCGGAGACCGAACCCGTCGAGAGGAGACAGCTCTCTTCGGGCGCCGGCTGCGCGCCTGCGCCGCCTGCGGCAATCGCGCCGCTGCGCGGGTGGGCGCAGGCCGCGAGGAACGCCGTGACGATTATGAGCGTTGCACGCTGCGCTGGCATGAAATAACGATACACTACACTATCTCCCCATGGGATTCGCACGCAGTCTCCTCCTCAAGGCATCCCGCAGCCAGTGGCTGGCCCGCCAGCTGCGCGAGCGCCGCTTCTTCCAGCGCGCCGTCAAGCGCTTCATGCCCGGCGAGACACTCGACGATGCGCTCGACGCGGCGGGCCAATTCGCGAAGGCCAGCCTCGGCACGGTGCTCACCGAGTTGGGTGAGCAGGTCACGAACCGCGCGGAAGCAGCCGCGGTCCGCGATCATTACCTCGGAGTGTTCGAAAAGATTCAGCGGCGCAAGTTACCGGCACACGTTTCGGTCAAGCTGACCCACCTTGGGCTCGACGCGAGCAAAGAAGGCTGCGTGCAGGATGTGCTGAAGCTCGCAGCGCGTGCCGAGCAGGCGCGCTCCTTCCTGTGGATCGACATGGAGGAGTCCCGGTACGTCGACGCCACGCTCGAGGTGTACCGGCGCGCCAAGGCCGAGTGGCCGAGCGTCGGCGTGTGCCTGCAGGCGTACCTGCGGCGCACCGCCAAGGATCTGGAAGGCTTGCTCGCGGTTGCCCCGGCGATCCGCCTCGTCAAAGGGGCATACAACGAACCCCCGGACGTGGCATTCCCAAAGAAGCGTGATGTGGACGAGAACTACCGCCAGCTCGCCCAACGGCTGCTCGGCGAGGCGGCCCGGCAGCGGGCGAAGCCGGTCTTCGGTACGCACGACCTCGCGCTGATCGAGACGATCCGCACGGCGGCCGTGGCCCAGCGCCTCGATCCGTCGGCGTACGAGTTCCACATGCTCTACGGGATCCGCGCCGCGGAGCAGCGGAAACTCGTGTCCATGGCTGCGAAAGTGCGTGTCCTGATCAGTTACGGCAGCGCCTGGTTCGCCTGGTACATGCGACGCCTTGCCGAACGCCCCGCGAACGTCTGGTTCGTGCTGCGAAACGTCGTGTAGATTACGGCATGGCCACGTCGGCTGTCTCTCGCTCCGGAAGGGAAACCCGCGACTCGGTTGTGATCCGATTCGCCGGCGATTCCGGCGACGGGATGCAGGTGACCGGCAGCCAGTTCACGCTCGAGACCGCACTCGCCGGCAGCGACTTCTCCACGTTCCCCGACTTCCCGGCGGAAATCCGTGCCCCGACCGGCACGACGTTTGGCGTGTCGGCGTTCCAGATCCATTTTGGCGGCACAGACGTGATGACGCCGGGCGATGCGGTGGACGTGCTCGTCGCGATGAATCCCGCGGCACTGACAGTCGAGGTGAGCGACTTGAAGGTGGGCGGCACGGTCATCGTCGACACCGACGCGTTCAACGAGCGCAACCTGAAAAAGGCGGGCTACGCCAAGAATCCGCTCGAGGACGACTCGCTGGCGCGCTATCAGGTTCTCAAGTTCGACATCACGAAGCTCACCGCCGATGCCGTGAAGCCGCACGGGCTCTCCTCACGCGAAGCGCATCTCTGCCGCAACATGTGGGCGCTGGGGCTGCTGCTGTGGATGTACGGCCACGAGCGGACGGCGACTGTCGAGTGGCTCAACCGTAAGTTCGCGAAGAAGCCGGTCATCGCGGCCGCGAACATCGCGGCGCTGAACGCCGGGCATGCGTTCGGCGAGACGGCGGAGATGACGGAGCACATGGTCGGCTACGTCGTCCCGAAGGCGACCGTGCAGGCGGGACGGTATCGCACCGTCAGCGGCACGGAGGGGCTCGCCTGGGGCCTCGTCGCGGGCCTGCGCGCCGCGGGGATCGAGAAGATGGTGTTCGCGGGCTATCCGATCACGCCGGCATCGGCGCTGCTGCACACCCTCGCCAATCTGCGGGCGTACGGGGTCATCACCTTCCAGGCGGAGGATGAGATCGCGGCGAGCGGCGCGGCGTTGGGCGCCTCCTACGCCGGCGCGCTCGGCGTGACGTCGAGCTCCGGTCCCGGGATCGCGCTCAAGACGGAAATGCTGGGCCTCGCGATCGCGACCGAGCTGCCGCTCATCGTCATCGACTCGCAGCGCGCCGGGCCATCCACCGGCATGCCGACGAAGGCCGAGCAGTCCGATCTGTTTCAGGCGGTGCACGGCCGTAACGCCGACGCGCCCCTCGCGGTGCTCGCCCCCGTGTCCACAGCCGACTGCTTCGACATCGCGATCGAAGCGGTGCGCCTGGCCACCAAGTACATGACGCCGGTGATCGTGCTGAGCGACGGCTATCTGGCACACGCCGCCGAACCGTGGCGGATCCCGCGCGAAGCAGACCTGCCCCGTTTCCCGGTCACCTACCGCACGGAGCCGGAAGGATTCCATCCGTTCCTCCGCGATCCGGAGACGCTGGCGCGGCCGTGGGTGAAGCCCGGCACGCCGCAGCTCGAGCATCGCATCGGGGGGCTCGAGCGCGACTATGACTCAGGCCACATCTCGTACGATCCCGACAACCACGCCCGGATGACGAACGCGCGCGCGGACAAGATCGCCGGGATTGCGAACGACATTCCGCTGCAGCACGTCTCGCTGGGCGACGACCGCGGCAAGCTGGCGGTCGTGGGCTGGGGCTCGACGTTCGGTGCGATTCATCAAGCGGTGAAGATCGCGCGCGACGAGGGCAACGACGTCGCGCACATTCACGTGCGCTATCTCAGTCCGTTCCCGCGCAACCTGGGTGAGCTGCTCAAGCGCTATGATCGGGTGCTGGTGCCAGAAATGAACAATGGACAGCTCGTGAAGCTGCTCCGGGCCGAGTACTTGGTCGACGCGGAGGGATTCAGCAAGGTCACGGGAAAGCCGTTCCGGGTGACAGATATCGTGCAACGAATTCGCGGTGGCGCTCCGCCGCCCTCCGAGGGAAGCGGGTTAGGAGGCGAAGCCGGATGACCGTCACCACTGTCACCGACGCGCAGCTCGCGCCCAAAGATTACGCTTCGGACCAGGAGGTCCGCTGGTGTCCGGGCTGCGGCGACTACGCGATCCTCAAGGCCGTGCAGAAGGCCTGCGCCGACATGGGGCTCGTGCGCGAGCGCACCGTGTTCGTGAGCGGGATCGGCTGTGCGGCGCGCTTTCCTTACTATATGTCCACCTACGGCTTTCACACCGTCCATGGACGCGCGCCGGCGATTGCGACGGGGATCAAGCTCGCCAATCCGGAGCTGGACGTCTGGGTGTTGACGGGCGACGGCGACGGTTTGTCGATCGGCGGCAACCACATGCTGCACGTGCTGCGCCGCAACGTCGATCTCAACATCATCCTGTTCAACAACGAGATCTACGGCCTCACCAAGGGCCAGTACTCGCCCACGTCACGCCGCGGCACGCGCTCACCCTCCACGCCCCTCGGCTCGATCGAGAATCCCGTCTCGGCGTGCGCCTTCGCTCTCGGCGCGGGTGCGCGGTTCGTCGCTCGCTCCATCGACACCCTGCAGGCGCATCTCATCGCCACCTTGAAACGGGCGCACGCGCATCGCGGTGCATCATTCGTCGAAATCCTGCAGAATTGTGTGGTCTTCAACGATGCGGTATTCGAGCACATCACCGGGAAAGAAGTGGCGCCGGACGCGCAGGTGCTCGCAGAGCATGGGAAACCGCTGCTGTTCGGGAAGAACAAGGAAAAGGGACTGCGGCTCAAGCCGGGAACGCTCGCGCTCGAGATTGTCGCAGCCACGGCCGGCGATGTGCTGGTCCACGATGAGACGAATCGCCCGCTGGCGCAGCTGCTCGCGGCGCTGGAGCCGCCGTTCCCGGCGGCGATGGGCGTGCTGTATTGCAGCCCGGCTGCGTCCTACGAGCGCGACGTCTACGCGCAGCAGGCCGCGCCAAAGGGCAACAGTGACCTGGACGCACTGCTGAACAGCGAGCGCACCTGGGAGGTGGTCCCATGATGAGCGTTGCGAATCGCAGGCGGGGCGCGGAGCGGCGGGTCAAGAACGACCCGGTCGAAATGGAGCGCCGCAGTGGCCTCGATCGCCGGCTGATCGTGGAATCGGCGACGGCGCAGATCCACGCGGTCCTCGAGCTGCTGACACTGCTTGCGGATCACGACGCGTTGCGCGACGACTCGCGGCGGCTGCTGGACACCGCCATGCTGCGGCTGCGCTACGCGCTGGAGCGGATGGAGCTGGAGTAGGACGGTCGGACGGCCGGACGGCCGGACGGCCGGACGGTCTACCGGAGGGCTTCGAGCCGCTCCCAGACCGCTGGCCGCACAACTGCCTTCACGTCATTCCAGAGCGCCCCCCAACACGCTTCGAGCTCACCGACCTGTGGGGCGTGGGCTCGCGCCTCTTGCTGGTGCCGTCGCACGACACTGGCCATGGCGACGGTCTCACTGTCGTTGGGTTGCCCCACTGCATGGATCAGGGCTTCCAGATACATCCGGCCACCGTCGCCCGCCGCGAGGGCGAGCGCTCGGGCCGCCGCCCGCGATCCGTTTGCCGGAACGCGCAATCCGAGACGCGCATAGGGAAGCGCCCAGTTGTCCGTCGCGAACAGGCCGTCAGGATTGTCGAGCCATATCCAGGCATGGACGACCGCGAGTCGCGGACCGGGAGGTCCAGGCATCATGTGCGTCACGCCGGCGTGACTGCGGAGGAAACTCTCTTCGTCGACCGTCCCCTGATGGAAATGCCACGCCGCGGCGGGCACGGGCAGCGACGCCGGCGCGGTGTCACTGTTCACGAGGACCGCGTACGCGACGCCCACCAGCGTCGCCGTGCCGTTGAGCTCGGCGTACTCCAGCACCGGCGGCTGTGCCGGATCGGGCGCAGTCCGCAAAATCAGCGACGTGTGAATCCAGTGCCGGCCCATCCCGGGGAAATCAGGGCCCACGGGATGGTACCCGGCGAGCCGCGCCCCATCCGGATGGCGGAGCGCTTCGGTGCCGGCGCGAGCGCGGGCGACGAAGCTCGCGAGCGCGGTGTCGCCAGGCGCCTGGAGGATCGCAAGCGCGGCCAGGAGGACGATCATCGCACGACCTCCAGCTCGGTCTGCCCGTACGCCGCGAGCAACCGGGCCCGCAGCTCGGGTGTGAGACCGAATGGGAAGCGGCTGAAGGACCGCAACTTCACCAAGGCAGTTTGAGGCTCCCACCCCTCGATAAGCAGCGTGCCAAGTTTGGCGAACAGTCCCGCTCGAATAGCACGCAGGGGCACCGACACGACCCGCTTCGAATCCGTCAGTACGATAAGGGCGCTGTCCTGCACCTCGAGGAGCTCACCACTCACGCGCTGCTTCTCAAGCCTGAGATCGGCGTCGACACCAGTCGGCCGGCGTACAGGGTCGAACGTGTAGATGCTCGGTCCGTGATAGCACGCCGCCAACAAGAGGGCGCCGGCAACAGCGACGTATGCACGCATGGGCACCTCAGCGCGTGGGGATGCGGGTGGCGGTAAACAGCGCCTCGAGCGAATCCTGCGACATCCGCCAGCGGTCCAACGCCCGCGCCAGCGCCGAATCGGACGGCACGAAGCCATGATCGGCGCGCGGGCTCCGGAGCCAACTCGCCCGGACCCACTCCGTGTAGTAGCCCTGAGCCGCCAGGAAAAACGTGCGCGGCTCGGCCGAGCTCCGTGGATGAAAGACGGCGGTGAATCGCTGGCCGGGTGATGTCTGCAGATACCGGCCGTCGGCGTCGTGCATGCTTGCCAGTGCGGTGGGGTTTGACGTCTCCCCTTCCCTGACCTCCGCCAGCTGGATCACGATCGGCCTGACACGGCGGAACCGATTCGCCATGGCGATGCGATCGATACGCCAATTGTCCATCGGGAAGGTGAGCCGCACGCGGACGCTGCCGGGGGTCACGACCGGCACGACAATGGCGACGTCCTTCCACGCGATCGGACCCGTGTCCCGGAGGTGAGCGACGACGCGATACTGGCGACTGTCGTTCACTGCCACGTTCATCCCCATCCGCTGCTGGTACCACTGGGCCACCGCAAGCGCGGGTCCCACCTGCTTCAGGTCCTTGCCCACCCAATCGAGCGAGCGCGCGCCGGGGTCGCCGAGCATCACGTCGTAGAGGAGCGTGGTGTTGAGGAGTGAGTTCCGCAGGCGCAACACGATGGCCACGCTGTCCGCACCAGGGGGTGCGGGCGCGGTCAGGTCGATCCAGTCATCGAGGTCGGAGAGCTGCGCCTGTTCCATCGTCTGGGCGGCTGTGCGATACACGTTGCCGTCCTCCGCCGCGAAGGGGCCGCTGACGTCGTGCCCCCACCGATCGATGGCACGCGTGAGCGCGTGTTGATCGGCCACGACGAGGAGTCCGTTGCGCTCGTCCACGAGGGCCGTTTCCGCGTTCTCGTGCACCACCTCCAGCAGCTCGAGCTGATTCACATAATGCGTCTCGAGCGCTTCGTTCCGGATTTCGAGGCGCACCGACCCATCGGCAGCTGCGACGAGACGGAGCCGATCGACGTCCCGGCTCTCGAAAATCGGCGCGATGCTGTAAGAGAATCCTTCCGCCTGCAGCAGCGCGGTGCCGGCGCTGTCGGCGTAGACGGTTGGGCAGGAGCCGAAAATGGCAACCGCAAGCACCCCCACGACCCCCGCCATTCCGCTCGTCGCAAGCACCGAGACGACGAAGCTCGAGGCGCCGTTGACCGACTGCTCGAAGGCTTCCATGCCCACGATGCTGTCGAGCGGAATGCTGCTGACCGCGGCGGAGTCTCGCAGCGTGAGGCTGTAGCGGTTCCCGTCGCCCCGCACCTCCGCCGAGTCGACGGTGAGGCCCGCGAGGAAGACCACGGTGCTGCCGTCGACGAGATGCGCCTTCACGGGCGTCGTCACCACGACAGGCGTGTGTGGATCCAGCGGGCGGGGCCGGATGCTCTGGTAGACGTGAATGCAGGCCGAGACCAACAGCAGCAGCGGCAGCGCAACCCGGCGATCCATGTGAGGCTCCCGTGGGGACGCCGGTACTCTGCGATCCCGCCGTCAGGCAAACGTCAAGTAGCCGTGGCGCGAGCGCCACAGGACCGGCGCCACAGCACCGGCTGCCTCCATGGGCCGCCGTCGTGTTTTCAGCGATTAGCAATCGGCATATCGCTTGCTGATTCTCGGGCGTATCCCTACACCCGAGGACCCCATGCACAGGTGGCTCATCGCGGCGGGCACGTTGCTCGCGTTGGCGGCGTGCGACCAGACTCGCCCAGTCGCGGTATCGGATCATCCCACCCCGGCAACATCCACAGTTCCAAGCGACGCCGCGATCTACATCGTGAATTTCGACGAGACGCGGACCACGCTGGATGCGGTGACGAACGGGATTCTGAACGCGGGCGCCGGCGTCGTGCAGTTCGACAACTTCTCGATGGTCGCGGCCCTCGCAACTCCGGGGCAGCTGCTCACGATCGGCGCGCTACCCGGCCTCGAAGGGATCTACGCCAACAAGCAGCTCGAGTACTACATGCTGCACGAGAGCGTGCCGGCGATTCGCGCCGATGCGGTGCATGTCGCCGGAATCACCGGGAAGGGCATCGGCGTCGCGATCCTCGACTCGGGCATCGACGGCCTCTACAACCCCGATCTCACGTATCCCACACATACCGTTCAAAACATCAAAGTCCTGCTGAACGTGAACGACCTGTTCACCTTCGGCAAAGACGCCCCCAAGCCCATTCGCAAGGGGGCGACATTGTTCGTGGAGAACCTGCCGAACTCGGAGACGTCGGTCGGCCACGGCACGCACGTCGCCGGGATCGTCGCGGCGCTGGGCACGGCATCGAACGGCTACTACAGCGGCGTCGCGCCGGGTGCCAACCTGATCGGCATCGGGACGGGCGACGTCTTGTTCATCCTGTTTGCGCTGGCGGGCTTCGATTACATCCTCGATCACCAACAGCAATACAACATCAAAGTGGTGAACAACTCTTGGGGAACGACTGGCACCTTCGACCCCAAGGATCCGATCAACGAAGCGACCAAGACGCTCGCCAACCGCGGCATCACGGTCGTCTTTGCGGCGGGAAACGACGGGCCGGGCCAGAACACGCTCAACCCCTACAGCGTGGCGCCCTGGGTGATCGGCGTGGCGGCCGGCTGCAAGATCGGCGTGACCGATCCGACCAACTCCGAATCGCATTGCATGCTGGACGATGGCTCGAATCCGCTCGTGCCGACGAACAACGAGCCGCGCGCGCACGTGCTCGCCGACTTCTCGTCGCGCGGCATCCCGGATGATCCGCTGTACCATCCCGATATCACGGCGCCCGGGGTCCACATCGTCTCGACCCGCGCGTCTACCGGAACCGTGCTCAATGGCGATGACGCCAACCATGACGTTCGGATTTGCCAGATCAATGCGACGAACCTGCCGTTCTACACGTGCGCGTCGGGGACATCGATGGCGTCGCCGCACATCGCGGGCGTCGTCGCGCTGATGCAGGAAGCGGCGGGTGAGACGCTCACACCGGATCAGGTACTCAACGCGCTGACATCGACTGCCAAACCGCTTCCCGGTTACGCAACCTGGGAGGTGGGAGCCGGATTTGTGGACGCATACGCCGCTGTGATGAGGGTTAAGAAATAAAAGCGCGGACCTGCCACTACTAGGCCGCAGACGCACCGCGGTAAACAGGTCACCGTCCGTGGGACAACACCGCCTGCGACCGGTCGCCGGTGAACCGCAGTGCGTCTGTGCAACTAGCTGTTGCATGTCCGCGCTTTATTGTGAACGTCGCGTAGCTTTCCAGGATGACCGACCGCCCTGCCCTCCTCCTCGACCTGGACGGCACGCTCGTTGACAGCGTCTATCAGCACGCCCTCGCCTGGCACAAGGCGCTGGAGCTGGGCGGCATCAAGCTGTCCGTGTGGCGCATCCACCGGCGCATCGGGATGAGCGGTGGCTTGCTGGCGGATAGTCTGGCACGCGAGACGGGACACGAGCTGAGCGACAAGGACGCAGCGAAGCTCAAGAAAGCTCACGCCCGACTGTTCGCCGCCCAGCTGCGCGACGTGCGGCCGCTACCCGGCGCAGAAGATCTGGTGCGTCATCTCACCAGGATGGGCGTGGCCTGGGCCGTCGCGACGAGCGGTGCGCTCGCGAGTGCGCAGCCCCTGCTGAAGCTGATAAACCTGCCATCTGGCGTTCCGGTGATCACGCGCGACGATGTGACCCACGCCAAGCCCAATCCCGATCTCTGGCTCGCGGCGGCTGCCCGCCTCGGCGTGTCACCTGAAGCCGCAATTGCGGTGGGCGATAGTGTCTGGGACTTGCTTGCCGCGCGGCGCGCCCGCGCCCTCGGCGTCGGGCTGCTGTCCGGTGGATACGGCCAGGACGAGCTGGAGCGCGCAGGAGCCTACCGGGTCTATGAAGACCCGGCAGACCTCCTGCTGCATATCGATGAACTAGGGATTCGCGCCGACTAGCGATTGAGCCAGTACGAGGCCTTGATCAGGAACGTGTTTCTCGGATACGCGTTGAACAGCTTCTTGAAGTCCCCCGTCACATCCCGGGTTCCCTTCGTCGGCTCAAAGTCGTCCCGTCCCTGATTCCAGACCAGGAACAACGTCGAGCCCGGGCGATACTCCCACCGCACCACGAAATTCGAGTTGAAGAACTTGATGTTGAAATCGCTGGGCGGTGTCCCGGCAAAGGCTTGGAAGCGGTTGTCGTAGCCGCCGGCCCGTGGCGTGCTTGAAAGCTCGCGCAGGTTGGACCAGCGTCCTTTGCTCACGAATGGGGAGGCGTACACCTGCACCGTCAGGGTCGGTGTCGCAGTGTAGTCGATCCTGAACGACATCGATGTAGTCAATTGATCGAGGTTCGCGAACAAGTAATGCGTCCCGGTAACATCCGTGACTGAGTTCAGGTCCTGCGTGCCGTTGATGTTGTGCGTCGCGCTGAAGCTCAGGGAGCCCCGGAACTGCGACGACACGCGCACGTCAACTTGTGGATTGATGTTGAACGATTGCGAATGACCGCGGTCGCCCTTGAAGTAGTTCACGAACACCTGCGGGACAATCGCGGCGCGCTGGTCGTACTGGAGACCGATCCACGGCGCAATGTACTGATCGACGCGCGCTGCGGGCCCGCCGCGCGCGCACCGATCGCAATACACATCGCCCAGATTGCCGACGGTGCCGCCCACGTGGACCCACCACTGGTTCTTGAACTGACCGTGAAAGTTGGTGTTCGCCGCTCGATCCGTCGGAAGCCCGTCGCCCGTGGTCCAGAATTGCCACCAGTTGAAATTCCAAAATGCCCGCTGGAACAGCTTGTTCGGTTTCTGCCAGTTGAGGGACCCCCAGGTGTTCCACCCCTGCTGATCAGAGCGGAACAAGATGCCCAGATCATTGATCTCGAAGCCGGGCGAACGGCGCATGTAGCTGGTCTGGAACTGAATGAAACCGTTGCGGCGAGTGAGCAGGAGTTCCTCGGCGTCGCCCGAGAGCGATGTGCGCGTGCTGTCGAACGCGACATCGTCGTCGGGCCGCTGATAATTGTGCGTCGAGTTCCGTTGCGTCCGCGCTATCGCGGCGGGACTGCCACTGACGGTGCTGTAGTCCAATGACCCGCTCACCTCGTACGCCCCGCCATGAAAGCGGTGGCGGAAATCGACCGCACCGACATAGGCATGATTGCGGAGGAACCCCTCGGTCGCTGGGTCGACATTGCGGTTGACCGCCGTCCCCATGAAGCCGAACCCGCTCTGCCCGTTGCGGAAATCCTGCGACAGCCGCAGGACGCCATAGTTCGTAAACGGCTCGACCGTCACGCCGCTCTGGGTCGCGCGCTTGGTGATCCCCTCGACGGCACCGATCGTGAGGCCACCGGGCAGGCGGCCCGTGATCTTGGCGGCCCCCAGGATGCGACTGGGATCGTGGCCGATCCGGCGCGAGTAGAACAGCCCCTCGCCGGAACAGTTCACGATATTGCAGTTCACACCAAAACTGAAAATGCCTGTTCCTTCCACGAAGAACGGGCGTCGCTCCTGATAGAACGTCTCGAAGGACGTGAGATTGACGACGGATGGGTCCGCTTCGACCTGGCCGAAATCGGGGTTCACGGTCGCATCGACGGTGATGTTCGATGTGATGCCATACTTGATGTCCGCGCCGCCGTCAAACTTTTGGTCGCGCTCGAATCCCGCGACCGGCAAGTTCTTGGCGACGGCGTACGGGGCGACCTCGAGGCGCCGCGGCGCGGCCAGGCCATTGAGCCCCACGACGTCGCCGAGCTGCGACACGAAGCCGCGGCGCGACACGCGGTACAGCGGCCAACCCACACGCTCGCCGCCGTGGCGGTCGATGTCGCGCCAGATCGCGAAGCCAAATACGTTGCTGGCGGCATGCGGGTAGCGGAGCTGCGACAGCGGAATGCGAAACTCCGCCGTCCATCCCAGTGAATCCACCTGCGTCGCGACTTCCCACACACCGTCCCACGCGTCGTCTTCCTGCTGATCGTCGCCGTACATCGCGTAATCGCGCTTCACACCCGCCGGGTTCACGGCAAACTCAAAGCCGGATCGCCGGTCGTGGTAGGAATCGATCATGATTTTGATTTGATCACAGCAGATGCGGACGTCGCGGCGGGCCAGGAGCTTCTTGATACTGTCGGGATGGGAGTCGAAGGCTCGCACGAACACGTAGAAATTGTGGTCGTCGTAGGCGACCTTGGCCTCGGTCGGGAAGCTCGGGTCAGCGTCTTCGGTTGGCTGGAACTGCCGGAAGTCCTTGATGACGGGCGCCGAGCGCCAGACTTCGTCGTTGTCCTTTCCATCGATCACGGGCGGTGTCGTCGCGCGGCGCGCCACGGCGGTCGTGGCATTCGGCGCCGCGGGCGGGGGTGAGACTTGTGTCTGCAGAGCCAGCACGATGGCGGCGACGGGCGTGAGAGGTATCATGATCCTTTGATGGTACGATTCGCCAAATGGTTGGTTTCGTGATAATTTGCCGGGCCGCCAACCACAGGTATTTCCGTGTCCAGACTCCATCGTTTCCTGATCCTCACGTTCGCGTGCGGAGTCCCGGCTGTGCTGTCAGGACAAGGTCAAGGTTTATGGCTGCCGTCATGACGTTCAGCAGGTTGTGGGCCGACCGCCGCACCGGCACCGACCGCCGCGCCCAGCCCCGCCGGCAGGCGGTGATGGGCGTGGCGGAAGAGCGGCGCCAGGTCGTGGACCGGCGCCGCGGCTCGGAACGGCGCAGCACGCTCGATCGCCGCGGCCACGCCTCGCGCGCCCCGAACGCCGAGCGGCCGGTCGAGCACGTGCGCAACGCCCTGCAGCTGTTGCGCGAAGTCGCGTTAGTCGGAGAGTTGTCGGCGGGGCCGAGCGAAGACCTCGGCGCGGCGATCGAACGCCTGCACCGCGCCGTCGGTCTGCTCGAGCGGCAAAGACGGTAGGGCTATTTTCTAAACAATGCCAAGTACTGCCCGTAACCTTCCGTTTCCAGACTGTCCATCGGAATAAATCGCAGCGACGCTGAATTGATGCAGTAGCGCAGGCCGGTCGGCTTCGGGCCGTCGTCGAACACGTGCCCCAAGTGCGAGTTCGCGTGCGACGATCGCACTTCGGTGCGCTCCATGAACAACGAGCGGTCGGTCTTTTCCTGAACGTTGCTCGGCTCGAGCGGCTTCGTGAAGCTCGGCCAGCCGGTGCGGGAATCGAACTTGTCGAGCGAGCTGAACAGCGGCTCGCCAGACACGACGTCCACGTAGATCCCTTCCTTATGATTGTCCCAGAACTCGTTCTGGAAGGGGCGCTCGGTTCCTTCGTGTTGCGTGACTTCGTACTGCAAGGGTGTCAGCGTCCGCCGGAGATCGGCGTCGCTTGGCTTTGGCTTTACGGTATACATAGCATGCATCACGTCACCCCCTGATCTGGCTGATGTCCTGACTCGTCCCGCTTCATCCCCCCAGATCGCACTCAGCCGCCGGTCCCGGCCACAGCCGGTGCGATACATCCCGTAGCGGACGGGATTCTTCTTGGCGTAGTCCTGGTGGTACTCCTCCGCCACGTAGAACGCGCCGGCGGTCAGAATCTGCGTGGCGACATCGCGATGGAAGCGTTCGAGGATCTGCTGCCGCGTCGCGCTGGCGGCCCGGCGCTGCTCGGCGCCACGCACGAACACCGCGGTGTGGTAGTTCGGCCCGGTGTCGCAGGCCTGCCCGTCCGTCTGGAACGGATCGATGTTGTGCCAGAACGTCCACAGCAGAGTCTCGTAGCTGACCTTCGCGGGATCGTAGACCACCTGCACCGCTTCGAGGTGGCCCGTATTTCCCTCCACGACCTGCATGTAGGTCGGATTCTTGACCGTGCCGCCCATGAATCCGGACGTCGCCGAGATCACGCCCGGCAGATCGTCATAGGCGTGCTCCATCGTCCAGAAGCAGCCACCGGCAAACGTGGCGGTATCGAGCGGCGTCGTGAGACTGAGTGCCAATAAGAGTGCGATGTTCATGGGATCAATTTCGCCTGAGGGGCCGGCACGTGGAAGTGCCGCACGCCTTTCTTAGAGCTTTCTCATCTTGCTCACATTGCCCCGCGCCTCGCGGTCACGGTACGTTAGCGACGTGCAGATTCTTCTGGTCGAAGACGATCGCGATCTGCGACGCTTCCTGAGCAAGGCGTTTCGCGAGGAAGGCTACGGCGTCACCGAGACCGATTCCGGTGATCGCGCGCTCGAACGCGCCCTCGAGGGCAGCTTCAGCTGCGTGGTGCTCGACGTGATGTTGCCGGGGCGCGACGGTTTCAGTGTCGTCGCCGAGCTGCGCAGGCGCGGGGTGTCCACACCCGTGCTGCTGCTCACGGCAAAGGATGAATTGGAGTCGCGGGTGCGCGGCCTCGAGGGCGGCGCCGACGACTACGTCACGAAGCCGTTCGACCTCCCCGAGCTGCTGGCCCGCGTCCATGCCCTGATCCGACGTGCGGAGTTACGTCACAAAGACGCGACGCTGCAGGTCGGCGACGTATCGCTCGATCCGTTGAGCCGTCGCGTGACGCAAGGCGACCGCCTCGTGGATCTCTCGCCGCGCGAGTTCACGCTGCTCGAGTTTCTGATGCGCAACGCCGGCCGCACGGTGTCGCGCTCGCGGATCGCCGAGGCGGTCTGGAACTACAAGTTCGACCCGGAAACGAACGTCGTGGATGTGTACGTGAACTACCTGCGAAAGAAGCTGAGCTTTGGCGGACGGACGGCGCCGATCAAGACGGTTCGGGGCATCGGATACCGGCTGGACGCCGCAGGCGATGAGTGAACGCCGTCTCAGTCAGGTGCTCACGCGGCGCTTCAGCCGCGTTGCATGGACGGCGCTTGCCGGCTACGCGCTCGTGGTGGTACTGCTGTTTGCCCTGGCAGCGGAAATGGCGCTGCGCCGCTCCCTCGAGCATTCCGCGGATTTCATCCAATCGTTGCTCGGCGCGTACCGCGATTCGACGAGTGCTCCCGGCGCGGTCATGCCGTCCGCGCTGGCCGACCAGCTCGTCGGCATGGGCGGCCAGGTGGTCATCACGCGCACCACCACCAATGCCGGCGGCATGCCGCAGGTCTACTATCTGTCTCCCGGCATGCCGGCGCGCCGGCTCGAAGGCCTCCCCGACGCATCCCCGGAACAGGCGCGAGCGGCGCTGGTCGCGGCGATCACCGAGCGGGCGCGCTGGCGTTACCGCGTGCTCCATCGCGCCATGGGCGAGTTCGACATCTACGTCGTCGCGAGTCGCCAGTCCTACCTCGTTCCTTTAGGCGTCCTCGTCATCGCGGCCGCCCTGCTCCTGCCGCTCGCGGCGTTCGCCTCGGCACGCGGCGCGCGGCAGGCAGTCGACCAAACGTTACAGCCCCTCGATCGCGTGACCAGCGAGACCCGAGCGATAGGGCCGTCCGAGCTCGGCACTCGGCTCACGAGTCCGACCGGGCAGGCGGAGGTCACCGATCTGGCGGACAGCATCAACCGGATGCTCGAGCGGGTGGATCGCGCGCACCGCGCGCTGCAATCCTTCACGGCGGACGCAAGCCACGAGCTGCGCACGCCCCTGACGCACCTGCGCGCGCAGGTGCAGTGGGCTTCCGCGGACGGCCGGACAGTCGCCGAGATCCGCGATGCCCTCGCCGCGATGGAGCGAGGACTCGACCGCACGACGAAACTCGTCGAGGAGCTGCTCCTCATCGCCCGCGGCGAGAATCGCCAGCTGGCCTTGGCCCATGGCCCGTTTGACCTGGCCGCGGTCGTCGACGAGGTCCGAGAGATCACGGAAGCAATGGCCACGGACAAGTCGCTGGTCGTGCACGCTGAGCCTTCACCGCGGATTGATGTCATTGGGGACCCCGATCGGACCCGGCACATCTTGCTGAATCTCGCGTCCAACGCGGTGCGCTACACGCCGAGCGGCAGCGTGGTATTCGCCATCATCCCCCATGGCAAGGAAGTCAGTGTGAGTGTGCAGGACACCGGACCCGGCAT
>WNGP01001894.1_pt1 | contig 17386 bp, 13 predicted proteins | sample 5407671 | NCBI WGS metagenome assembly WNGP01 (sample SAMN13153381, study PRJNA577476) | soil metagenome | isolation source: 40 cm soil or saprolite under Garry oak tree replicate 2 | place: USA:California | collected 2016-06-15 | reverse complement strand
AATGCGATTCAGCAAATCCGGGTGAATAATGGGTTCAGCTTTGGAGATAACCCCAACGCATCCTTCGTGCGAAACAATTTCACATGGAGTGATGATGTGAGTTGGGTGGTCGCGAAACACGACTTGCGGTTCGGTGGTGTAATTGAACGCAGCCGCGTTGACCTCAACAACCTGTTCTTCCAGCCGGCCGAGTTTAGCTTTTGCACGCTAGCCCCCGGCCAAACTCCGACACCGCCTCTTTTTCAAAATTTCTTGGCCGGTATTCTATGCGACTACACCAGCAACGTGGCCTTTCGCCAAGGCGCGGGCGAATTCAAGAATAATCGGGGTTTGTTCTCGGGCGTATATTTCCAGGACAACTACAAGGTCAACAGACGCTTGGCGGTGAACTTCGGTCTGCGCTATGAGCCGGCTCTTCCATGGCGTGAAATCAAAGGGCGCGTGGAGCAATTTCGGCTCAGCGGTCTGATGGCAGGCGTCCATTCCACACAGTTCCCCAATGCCCCGGCAGGAGTGTACTTCCCTGGGGATCCGGGCGTTCCTGAAAATGGCGTCGAAGCCAGTCTGAAAAACTTCGCGCCGCGAGGGGGCTTTGCGCTTGATCTGTTCGGCGATGGAAAGACCAGCCTGCGCGGCGGAGCGGGTATTTTCTATGACACGCGCATTCCCGGAATCATCAACAATCGGTTCGTAGATGTCACGCCGTTCAGCCCACAGCTCATACTTTCCAGCGCTGCCACTGCTGGATCCGCGGGAAGGCCGGGGACGTTCAGCGATCCGCTCTGCACGCAATCTGGGACATCGTCCAAGGTGCCAGGCGGCTGCGCGCCGGCGGCTAATCTGTTTCCGGCCCCTTTCCCACCTCCTTCGAATGCGACATTCGCCCCAAACCTGCTTGTCGTGAGCTGGGATCCGGCCCACAGCTACCAAGCGCCAACGCTCTACAACTGGAACCTGGCCATCGAGCGGCAGTTGCCGTCCAGCGTCCTAGTGCGTGCCGCGTACGTCGGCTCGCACGGCAGCCACCTGAAGGAGACGATAGCTTTCAACGTGTTTCCTGTCTGCGGCGGCTCGCAGCCTAGCTGCGTCGGCTTGCAGTCTAGGCTCAACGCCATTGCCGGCAGCCCCAATGTGTTTGGAACCACAAACAATGGTCCCACGCAAGATGCGCAGGATGTCAATTCTTCTTACCACTCATTGCAGTTGTCCGCAGAAAAGCGCGTTTCTCATGGGCTGACGATCCTGGGCAACTATACGTGGTCCAAGAGTATCGATGACCTGCCCAATGGTGGAGGCGTGGCCGACGTTGGCGCGGATACTGTTTCAGTAAGGCCATGGGATGATCTTGTGCGGCACCAATTCGACCGCGGACCCTCGGACTTTGACCACACGCACCGGTTCGTGGCTTCTTACGTGTGGCAGCTTCCCGGTCTGTCTAAGACGAAGGGCGTTCTGCGGCAAGTCTTCGGTGGCTGGGAACTCGGCGGAGTCGTCTCGGCACAGACCGGCCGGCCTTTCACGGTTCTGCAAGGAACAAATGCGTCCGGCACTGGAATTGGACAGGACCGCGGGACATTCTGCACAGGTCTGAATCCCAACGCTGCTAATGCCCCACCGAATAACATTAATACCGATCCGTGCGTTCAAGGAAGCAATGCATATGCCCCTGGTGCGTGTGCTGTGATCACTGTGTCCTGCGTGAATTGGCTCAATCCCCTTGCGTTTGAGCCCTCCACGGTGCCGGATCCCACCCAGCCGGATCCCAAGAATCCGGGAAAATTTCTGCCGAAGAACAATCCGCTCATACTTGGCACCTTCGGTACCATGGGCAAAAATAGCTTCCGCTTACCGGGCGCGTATACGTGGGACATGGGGCTTTCCAAGAACTTCTCTTTCACCGAGCGCTGGAAACTCCAGTTCCGAGCAGAGTTCTTCAATGCATTCAATCGCGCGAATTTCATGGACGACTCAGCCTCGCTTACGAACTTCCAAAAGCTTAGTTCGACGAACAACTTCGGCGCCATTCAGCAGGCTGCGGATCCGCGGATCGGCCAGTTGGCGCTGAAGCTCTTTTTCTAGGATTGTGCCGGGTGAGTCTTGCCGGCTTCGCCTTCCGGTGAAAGAATTGTTCGCGGGGCCTGAGCTGGGGCTGCATCTCGCGCAGAGGCAAGTCCCGGAGAGCTTCTGGTCCTGAAGAATGCGGCCAATGCGCGATCGGGTTACGGAGTGACGCACCACTATGGGTTTTATCACGGAGAATTTTCTGTTGCAGAGCGAGACGGCGAGAGACCTGTACCGTACCTGCGCTGAGGGCGCACCGATCTTCGATTATCACTGTCATCTGTCCCCCCGAGAGATCGCGGAAAACCGGTCATTTCGCAATTTGGCGGAGATCTGGCTTGAAGGCGATCACTACAAGTGGCGCGCGATGCGCGCGGTCGGGATGGCGGAAAAATACTGTTCCGGTGATGCCAGTCCGTACGAGAAATTCCTGGCTTGGGCACGGACGGTCCCTAACACTCTGCGTAACCCGCTTTATCACTGGACGCATCTCGAATTGCTCCGTTACTTCGGGATTGACCAATTGCTGGATGAGAGCACAGCAGCCTGGATTTGGGATCGAGCAAACGAGCGCCTGAGAAGCGAGGAACTAACCGCTCAGGGTATCCTGAAGAAATTCCAGGTGACAGCGATTTGCACGACGGATGACCCCACCGATTCTCTCGTATATCACGAACGAATTGCGAAATCCGGATTATCCACGCTTGTCTTTCCAGCGTTTCGCCCCGATGCGGCAGTGCGAACAAACGATGCCGTGGTCTTCAACGAGTGGACGGACAAACTCAGTGCCAGCGCGAACGTCGAGATTTCGCGATTTTCAGACTTTCTGGACGCGTTGCGGAAGCGCCACGAGCATTTTCATCTTCATGGATGCCGCCTGTCTGATCACGGGTTGAATTACTGTTATTCCGAGGTTTGTGAAGAGCGCGAAGCAGCGAACCTCTTTGGCAAGCTGCGTTCCGGGCAAGCGTTGGACCCTGAAGAGTCCGCGAAGTTTGCCAGCTACTTGATGCTGTATTTCGGGCGGCTCGACGCCGAGAGGAATTGGACGAAACAGCTCCATCTGGGGGCGTACCGGAACGCCAACACGCGAATGTTAAGAAGCCTCGGGCGGGATATGGGTTTCGACTCCATCGGAGATTGGCCTCAGGCCGCCGCGCTTGCCACGTACCTTGACCGCTTAGATCGAGAGAACAGTCTGCCGAAGATGATCATCTTTAACGTAAATCCTGCCGACAACTATGTGTTTGCGTCACTGATTGGGAGCTTCCAGCGCGGGGATACCCCCGGAAAAGTTCAATTTGGCACGAGCTGGTGGTTTTTGGACCACAGAGAAGGCATTGAATGGCAACTCAATGCCCTGTCGAATTGCGGTCTGCTTTCCACATCGGTCGGCATGGTAACCGACTCGCGCTCCTTTATGTCTTTTCCGCGCCATGAATATTTTCGGCGCGTTCTCTGCAACCTGCTTGGAGGCGAAATCGAGGCGGGGCTGCTTCCGGATGAAAAGGAATTGATCGGCCGGATGATCAAAAACATCTGCCTTGGCAATGCTGTGAACTATTTGGGGCTGCCTGTGAATAGACTTGGCGCGGAAACGCCGACGGTCGATAGCGCGCAGCACAGGTAAAGCGGGCGAAGCGGTCAGACGCTTGCGCGCGGTTTCTCCTTGCGGACGAAAATGTTGTCCTGTTCGGGTTCGCCATCACACTCAATGGCCAGAGTGGTGACCGGATGATCGGGCGCTTGCACCGGAAGTCCTGTAAACCGCGCGCGAAAACGGTCCTGCTGGAAGCTGATCTTTTCACCACCAGCGAGAAACCGCGCGGACTTCACCTGGTTTTTCAGCCCCGCGATCACCACGTCGTCACCCGGCCAAAAATGGACATGCATGTACAGCGTATTCCCTTTGCGCGTGAAGCTGGCGTAATTGGAACGCCGCGGCTGGCAGCGGTCCGAGTTGTAGATGGACTCGCCATTGCGCCGCAGCCACCGGCCGGCTTCCGTTAACACGCGCACCGAGTCTTCGGGAACGGAGCCATCGGCGCGCGGGCCGATGTTGAGCAGATAATTGCCACCGTCGCGCGCGCAGGCGATCAGATTCTGGATGACGCGGCGCGGGCTCTTCCAGTCGTCATCGGCGCGCTGATACCCCCAGCTATCATTGAGCGTCATGCAGGATTCCCAGGCCCGGCCTTCCTTTTCGGCCGCGATCTGCTGCTCGGGGGTGGAGAAATCGCCGGGCAACTTGTTGCGATTATTGACGATGATGTCGGGCTGAAGCTCGAAGACCATCTTGTTCATGCGTTCGGACTCCCAGCCTGCGGCGTCGAGGGGCCAGGAGACGTCATACCAAAGGACGTCAATCTTGCCGTAGTTGCTGAGCAATTCGTGAATGTGAGCGTGGATGTATTCGACGAAACGCTTGCGGGCTTCGGGATCCGTCTCGCAGCGGGCGCCGTCGGGATGATGCCAGTCCATGAGCGAGTAGTAGAAGCCGACGCGCATCCCCTGTTCGCGGGCAGCTTCCACATACTCCCGGACCAGGTCCCGGCCGGGACCCTGTTTGGGCGAACAATAATTCGTGGTTTTCGTATCGAAATGGCAGAAGCCCTCATGATGTTTGGTGGTCATCACCATGTAGCGCATGCCGGTTTCCCGAGCGATTTTGGCCCATTCGCGCGCCGGGTACGGCTTGGGCTTGAATTGCTTGGCGAGGGGCTCGTATTCGGAAACAGGGATGCCTTCGTTTTCCATCACCCATTCGTGGCGGGCCAGAAGACTATAAAGGCCCCAATGAATGAACATGCCGAATCTGGCTTCATGCCACCATTTCATGCGCCGAATGCGATCGATTTCTTCGGCAGATGGTGCGTTCAATTGCGCGGCAGGCGGCTCGGCGCTGGAAAATGCAGGTTCCCGCGGCACGGCTGGTGACGCGCGGAGAGGAATTGTACTCAATGCGGTAGCTGAGGCCGCGCCGATCAGCAAATCACGCCGCGTCATTCGGTTCCGTTTCATCGTATTCACGCTTATCCTTATCTCTGCTCTCTGCACGCCAGTGGTTGCTCCGAGCGAAGCAGCCACGCTAGTGAAACGCAAAGCGGCGGCTCCAGGTCACGCGCCCAACTTGAAAATGCGTTCCATGAGCAGCCATTTTTCTCCCGGTTTGGCCTGCGGCAATGGCTTTTGGAATTTCCACATGAGCTGCTCCCATTCTTGAACCTTTGGATTGTTCCGGTCGGCCTTTGCCTTGGCTTCGAAAGAAAAATGCTCATCCACTTCCATGACCATGAAGAGGCGCGTGCCAAGCAGGTAGATTTCCATGTCCTCAATCCCGGCGGCCTTGATGCTTTCCTCGATTTCAGGCCAGATTTGTTGGTGATACTGCTTGTACTCGGCGATGAGCCCGGGGTCGTCCTGCAGGTCGAGCGCCAAGCAATACCTTTTGCGCATGGGTCCTCGGTCCCCTCGGGGAAACTCAAAAGACGAAAAGGAAATCCGGACGATTGGGAATGATAGACGAGATTTGTCGGCGGGCCCAATTCCTTCGCGAGCTTCCCGAAGAGAAAGACGGCTCCTTACTTATGGCCCCGGACGGTTCGCAGGATGGCCCAGAGCACAGCCACGACGATTAACACTGCGACGAAGGTCCACGCCCGCCCGCTTGCGATGGCTCCCAAGTCGGCACCCAGGAACTTGACCCAGATCTTGGATTGGGTTTGCGCAGGGAACGCGGCAGCAGCCAAAAATGCAACCACGACGGCTGTCAGAATCGCACTCCTGGTCTCTCTTTGCGGCAGAAGTGTTATGGGCATGTCCTAACTCAGAGTTGAGCCCAAGAATTGGGAGAGTTTCTACCACACACGCGGACGGGCGGGCAAGCTCAGCGGATCCGATTCGCGGCAGCCTTGCGGCGGGTCAAGCTACCAGCTTTCCGATTGCGGGGCGGCGTAGCGAGGCGGGGAGCGCTGCGGTAAGATGCGATTTGCCGAAATCGCGCGGGCGATTTCGGCTGATGAAATCGAATGAGCCTTCCGAATCAGCCTTATTCCTCCGCGCCGTCTGTGGCCGACGGCCGGGCGGCACGTGGGCAAAGCGGCTCCATTGCGGAAAGCGGCCTTACTCAAAACAGCAAGGGAGTGGGGTACTTTCGCTGGGTAATTTGCGCGCTTTTGCTCTTTGGGACGACGAAGAATTACATGGACCGGCAGGTGCTGAGTGTTTTGAAAGTCACGCTACAGCACGACCTGCGCTGGGACGAGATTGATTACAGCAACGTCGTATTCGCGTTTCAGACCGCGTACGCGCTGGGAATGGTTTTGGTGGGCCGCTTGGTGGACCGGCTGGGCACGCGCTTGGGCTATATGGTGGCGATGGTGTTCTGGAGCGTCGCGTCCATGGGGCACGCGATTGCGGGGTCGATCACGAGTTTTGCGACGGCGCGATTCGCGTTGGGCTTGGGAGAAGCTGGCGTCTTCCCCGCTAGCATCAAGGCGGTGGCGGAGTGGTTTCCGAAGAAAGAGCGGGCGCTGGCCACGGGCATCTTCAACGCAGGGACGAACTTCGGCGCCATCCTCACGACCCCTGTGGTGGCTTTGATCACTGCGCGCATGAGCTGGCGCTGGGCCTTCGTCTTCGTGGGCGCGCTGGGTTTCGTGTGGCTGATATTTTGGCTGGTTCTTTACTGGGAGCCGGCGAAACATCCGCGCTGTTCAAAGAAGGAGCTGGAATACATCCGCGGCGATGGACAAGAAAGCACGCAGCACATCCGCTGGCTGAGCCTGCTACCGCACCGGCAAACATGGGCCTTCGTGGCCGGCAAATTTCTCACCGACCCCATTTGGTGGTTCTACCTGTTCTGGGCGCCCGGGTTTCTGCAGAAGAATTTTGGGCTGACGGTCCCGCAGCTCGTGGCGCCGATTACGGTGCTTTACATCATTTCGGACGTGGGGAGCATCGCCGGCGGGTGGCTCTCTTCTTCGCTGATCAAGCGCGGCGCCCGCATCAACACCGGCAGAAAGGCTGCCATGCTGATTTGCGCCGCGAGCGCGGTGCCGGTGGTCTTTGCCTCCTACGCGGGGAACATGTGGACGGCCGTGCTGCTGATCGGGCTCGCCGCAGCGGGACACCAGGGATTCTCGGCTAATTTGTACACGATTTCGTCGGATATGTTTCCCAACCGTGTAGTGGGGTCGGTGATGGGTATCGGCGGTATGGCCGGAGCTATCGGCGGAATGCTCATCGCCAAAGTTGTGGGCTATCTCTTGCAATGGACGGGCAGTTACCGGATTCCCTTCTTCGTCGCGGGCTCGGCGTACTTCGTCGCAGTCTTGGTGATTCACCTCCTGGCGCCGCGGCTCGAACCGGCGGCGCTGGGTTCCGAGGCGGGCGCGAACGCTTGAGCAGATCAAGGGAGCGGACTAGTGCCGTTCCAACTATTTGGAACCAACCTGAGCTCCGTATTCGGTCCGGGCTGGGAGGTAATTTTGTGGCGCCGCTTTAGCCTGCCCCGTACGAAGTCCGGGGGAAGTCATAGGAAACGGCGCAACAAAGCCTTCGTACGGGGCCTGAAAAAGTTGGAACGGCACTAGGCGCCGAATCGACCATCGAGAGGAAATCTCAATCCCGTTCTTGCAAAACGAAAATACGGAGCAGAGGAACTATCGTGAAACTGATTCGATACCAAGATCCCGCTGGAGAAATCCAATACGCGGCCGAGCAACCCGGCGGTACTTTTCTGCGCGTGGCCGGCAACATTTTTGAAAAGCCTGTTGTCACGCGCGAGGTACCCGTCATTCGTCGCCGGCTGGCGCCGGTGGTTCCCAGGATGATCTGGTGCGTGGGCCAGAATTATCGGCGTCACGCCGACGAAGTGGGCATGGGCGTCGCCGACTATCCTGTGCTGTTTACAAAGGGCGTGAACTCGGTCCAGGATCCGGGACAGCCAATTCTGCTGCCGGAGACGGCCCAAAGTGCAGAGGTGGACTACGAAGGGGAACTCGTCGTTGTCATTGGAAAGACTTGCCGGAACGTCTCGCGGGACGGAGCGCTCGATTATGTTACCGGCTACACCTGCGGGAATGACGTCAGCGCCCGCGATTGGCAGCTTAAGAAGGGAGGCGGCCAATGGTGCCGCGGCAAGAGCTTCGATACGTTCGCTCCTTTAGGGCCGTGTTTGGTGACTCCCGAGTCGTTGCTCGACCCTAGCGGGCTTCAAATTCAAACGCTGGTGAACGGCAGGCAAATGCAAAATGCAAACACACGTGAGATGATCCAGGGCGTGCCCCCCCTCATCGAGTTCATCAGCCAGAACACAACGTTGCTGCCCGGGACCTTGATCTTCACGGGAACACCCCAGGGTGTCGGGATGGCGCAGGACCCGCCCGTTTTTTTGAAGGACGGAGACGAAGTCATCGTGATGATCGAAGGAATCGGCGCGTTGTCAAATCCTGTGCGAAGCCAACATAGTGCGGCGCGTACCGCTGCTTCGCGGTAGGTTCCATGCTTGCGCCCCTTTTTGAGCGGTTTTCGCGCGCCGCCATTGACGCGGGAGCCACCGTCGAACAGATACCGCGCTCCTCAACAGCGCTCGCTAGCGCCATTCGCCGCGTGACCGGCGAAGCCCGCCGTATGGCCTTTGCAGACGCTATCGATTTGCCCTCCGATCTCTTCGAGGAGTGCCGTCGTGCGGCGAATGTCGTCACCGCTCGCTCAAGAATAGAGCTCAGCTCGCTGGATGCGGGAATCACGGAAGCTTTCGCGGGAATCGCACGCACTGGGTCCGTCTGCGTTTCGGTTGACCACGGCGAGGCCGGAACCATCAGTCTTCTCGCTCGTATGCACATCGCCGTGCTCGCGAGCGAAACAATTATTGAACGGCCGGCGGATCTCTTTCGGCCGGACTGCCTGGGCGCCAAGGGTCTGCATCGGAATTTCGTCTTCATTACGGGCCCCAGCGCCACCGCGGACATGGGTCCTCTTGTCCGCGGCGTGCATGGACCGCACCGGCTCCATCTCATCGTTTTGGCGTGACCATGCCAGCAAACATCTCTCCGTCCATCCCCTCACCACGCTCCGTCGCCGACAAGAGCGATAAGTCTGCTCTCCTCGCGGCCATTCGCATGGCCCTCCAGGTGGAGAGCTCGGCCGTGCGGCACAATACGCAGTCGTTCAATCGCGGCCGCTATGCCGCGACCTCGGCCATCCCCGACTACGAGACGCTTAAAGACAAGGCGCGCGCCATCAAGGAAGATTCCCTGGCGCGCTTGCCGGAGCTGCTCGCGGCGCTCGAAGCCAGTGTTTCCCGGAACGGAGGCCATTTCCATCTCGCGCCCACCGCCGCCGATGCGTCCCGTTATGTCGCCGAAGTCTGCCGTGAAGCGGGCGTGCGCCTCGTGGTGAAGGGCAAGAGCATGACGTCGGAAGAAATTGGTCTGAATCGCGCCCTAGACGCGCTCGGCATTCAAGTCGTTGAAACCGATCTGGCCGAATTCATTCTTCAGGTGGCTGATGAGCAGCCATCTCATATCATCGCTCCGGCCATCCACTACAGCCGCGAACGAATTACCGCGCTATTTAAACGCTCCTTCCGAACGGACTTGCCGCTGGCCACCGGCGAGGAATTGACTGCGTTTGCGCGCGGGCGGCTGCGCGAGAAATTCCTGCAGGCAGATGCTGGCATCACAGGCGCGAACTTCATCGCAGCGGATTCCGGCACTCTTGTGTTGGTCGAGAGCGAAGCGAACATCCGGATGGCGTCTCTTCTTCCGCCCCTGCATATCGCGATTGCCGGCGTAGAGAAAATTGTGCCTTCGCGGAAAGATTTTGGCCCCTTCCTTGAATTGCTGGCCGCAAGCGCCACCGGCCAGCCGATGACATCCTATACGAGCGTCATCTCTCCCCCGCTCAAGGCCGCACGCGTTCTGGCCGACGGCGGCGCAGCGGCCCGCCAATTCCATCTCGTGCTCGTGGACAACGGCAGGCTCAATTTGCGGCAGGACGAATGCCTCCGCGAAGCGCTCTATTGCATTCGTTGCGGTGCCTGCTTGAACTCTTGCGCCAACTTTCAGACTGTCGGCGGACATGCGTTCGGCGGGGAAACGTACTCCGGCGGGATCGGCGGAACCTGGGAGTCGGCCACGCGCGGTCTCCAAAACGCCCGTTTCAGCGAGCTCTGCACCGGCTGTTCGCGGTGCGTTCCCCAGTGTCCTGTGCGGATTGATATTCCCTGGCTGAACACGGTGTTGCGTCAGCGGCTCGGGCAACTCGATGTTGGCAAGAGACCCGCACCCAACCCCTTGGCTCCTTCCGCCGATTCCGGCGCCTCTCTCTCCAGACTGTTCTTTGCCCGCTACGATCTGCTTGCAAAGTGGGGCTCACGATTCCCGAGATCTTCCAACTGGATAGGGCGGTTCGCGCCGGCGCGAGTTCTTCTTGAGCTTCTTGTCGGCGTCGACCGCCGCCGCCGTTTGCCTCTGTTTGCCAATCCGACTCTGGTAGAGGCCAGCCGTCAACTTCGCCTGGACCAGCCGCAGGCCCGCAAGGATGGCAGCTCGCGTAAGGCAGTCCTCTTCGCCGACGTCTTTACGAACTACGGCTCCGTCTCGCGTGGTCTGGCGGCGTTGCGCGTCCTCCACGCGCTCGGCGTCGATGTCGTTGTCAGCGATGCTGTCGCCGACGGGCGAGCGGCGCTGTCACAAGGCATGATTGCCACCGCGGCCCGCCAGGCAGAACGAACCATAGCTGTGCTTCGCCCCTACCTCAAAGAGGGGCGCGATGTCGTCGTGGTCGAGCCCAGCGTTCTCGCAATGTTCCGCCACGATTACCGTCATCTCTTGAAATCTGGTCCGGCCGGAGAGTTGCTCCAAACGCTCCGCGAGCGGAGTTTCGAAGCAACCGAATATGTTGGGGTGGTGCTGCAGGAAAGCCAAATCGACGCCGCGAAGGTCTTTCCGGCGCTCCGGCACCCATTGGGCGCAAAACTCTTCTACCACAGCCATTGTCAGCAGAAGACCATGGGCTGCGCTGCGCCAACGGAGTTGCTGCTGCGGGCTGCTGGCTTCGACGTGATTACATCACAAGTGGAATGCTGCGGGATGGCCGGGAGTTTCGGCTACAAGAAGGGCTTCTACGAGCTTAGTCTCGCCGTAGCGGAGGATCTGTTCGCACAGGTCCGCAAGGCTGAGAACGGCGGGAGTCGAATCCTCGTGGCCAGTGGCATCTCTTGCCAGGAGCAACTCCAAGCCGGATTGGGTCGCCCAGTGTTTCATCCCCTCGAGTTGCTGGAAGAAATCCTCAAGCGAGGGGGAATCGCTTCAGCCCCCTAGCTTTCGACGAGCGCTGAGAAGATACTTGTCCTCAGAACGCGAGTAGAAGAGATAGGATTCGCCCTTCGCATCATGAGAGTTCCTGCGCGAATGCGGCGGACGCGGCAGAAGGTGTAATTCGAAACGAGAAACTTTATGTCGCCAAAGGTGCTCCAGCTCGCTCCCAGAGACAATGTTCTTGTTGCTTCGACCAACCTCGGCAACGGCGAGGTCGTCAACAACGCTGGGCAATCTTTCATCCTGTCTTCCGATGTTCCGGCCAAGCACAAGTTTGTCACTCATGAAATCGCGGCGGGTGGCGAGATCATCATGTACGGTGTTTTGGTTGGCCGGGCTTCGAAAGCAATTCGCCAGGGAGAACTGCTGACGACGAGCAATGTCCGTCATGCGGCGGCTGCGTTCCACAGCAAAACGGAGACCTACGATTGGTCCGCTCCACATGTTTCCCGCTGGCGCCAGCGCGAATTCCTCGGTTATCACCGGTCCGATGGCCAGGTCGGCACGCGCAATTATTGGCTGGTTGTTCCGCTTGTATTCTGTGAAAACAGAAACCTGCAGGTTCTCCAGGACGCATTTGAGGAGGAGCTGGGATTTGTCGCTCCGCCAGTTTACCGGCGTCATGTCGCGGAGCTCGTACGACGCTATCGCGAGGGTAAATCCCCAGAACTGCGTACTCGGGAAATCGCGGAGGCAGACCGGCCGCAGCGTGCTCCGCGCGTTTTTGCGAATATTGACGGTATCCGCTTCCTGCGGCATGAGGGCGGATGCGGTGGAACCCGCGAGGACACGAACAATCTCTGCGGGCTGCTGGCTGGCTATATTCACCATCCGAATGTGGCTGGCGCGACTGTGTTGAGCCTTGGTTGCCAGCACGCCCAGATTCCGATTCTGGTTGAAGAGGTACGTCGACGCGATCCGAAGTTCAACAAACCCCTGCTGCTCTTCGAGCAGCAAAAAAGTGGCTCAGAATTCGAAATGCTTTCAAACGCAATTCAAGAGACCTTTTTGGCCTTGGCCGAAGCGGACAAGGCCGGACGGAGACCCGCTCCGCTCTCCCATCTGACGCTCGGGCTCAAATGTGGCGGCTCAGACGGTTTTTCAGGCATCTCGGCGAACCCTGCCATTGGTCACGTCGCTGATCTCGTCGCTGCCCTTGGCGGCCGCGGAATTCTATCGGAATTTCCTGAGCTGTGCGGGGTTGAACAGGAGTTGATCAATCGCTGCATCCACAAGGAAGTGGCCGACCGGTTTATGAACTTAATGAAAGATTACGCCGATCGCGCCCGAGCAGTCCGATCCAGCTTTGAGATGAATCCTTCCCCGGGGAACATCCGCGATGGGTTACTCACGGACGCTATGAAATCCGCCGGCGCGGCCAAGAAAGGCGGAACGTCGCCTGTTACGGCCGTCCTGGATTATCCGGAATATGTGAAAGAGCCGGGTTTGAACCTCCAATGCACTCCGGGCAGCGACGTCGAGTGCGTCACCGCGCAAGTGGGCGCCGGCGCCAATGTTGTTCTCTTCACAACAGGGCTCGGCACGCCCACGGGTAATCCGATCGCGCCGGTTGTGAAAATCTCGACGAACTCGCAGTTGGCGCGCCACATGCAAGACATCATTGACATCGATGCGGGCGCGATTATCGCAGGTGAAAAGACCATCGAACAGATGGGTGAGGAAATTCTGGATTTGGTCTTGGGTGTGGCCAGCGGAGCCATTCGCACCAAGGCCGAATTGCTCCAGCAGAACGACTTCATTCCATGGAAGAGAGGAGTCTCGCTCTGACAGCCATGGCCCAGAATTCGAACTTGTTCCGTCTGGACGGGAAAATTGCGGTCGTCACCGGGGGCGCCAGCGGAATCGGCCGCGCGATCGCGGAGACCTTCGCCAAGAGCGGGGCTTGCGTCCACATTTTGGATATCAACGTTCCGGAGGCCGGAGCTGTTGCCAGACAGATTGTTGAAGCCGGCGGCCAAGCGGCTGCCCACGAGTGCGACGTCTCAAGCCGTGATCAGGTCAAGGCAGTCTTTGAAGAGATCGTAGGTGAAAGCCGCCTCCACGTTCTTGTCAACAGCGCCGGGATCTCGCATATCGGCACTTTGGAAAACACTGACGAGCGCGATTTCGAACGGATCTTCTGCGTAAATGTCAAAGGCGTGTACAACTGCATGCAAGCTTCCATAGAACATATGAAGGCCAGTGGCGGTGGGACTATTTTGAACATTGCCTCGATCGCGGCCTCAGCCGGACTTGCGGATCGCTTCGCTTATTCCATGAGCAAAGGCGCTGTCATTGCCATGACGTATTCGGTCGCCAAGGACTATCTTTCTTGCGGCATCCGGTGCAATTGCATCTCGCCGGCTCGGGTGCACACACCCTTCGTTGACGGTTTCCTGCGCCGGAACTATCCGGGGCGCGAGGAAGAAATGTTTGCCAAGTTGGCTCTCTCGCAGCCCATCGGCAGGATGGCCGAACCGCAGGAAGTTGCCACGCTCGCGCTGTTTTTGTGCGGCGATCAATCCTCATTCATCACCGGTGTGGATTATCCCATCGATGGAGGCTTCTTCAACCTGCGGGGATAGCGGATATTCAATCTAGTGCCGTTCCAACCATTTGGAACCAAGCTGAGCTCCGGATTCGGCCCGGGCTGAGAAGGAATTTTGTGGCGCCGCTTTAGCCTGCCCCGCACGAAGTCCGGGGGAAGTCATAGGAAACGGCGCAACAAACGTTCGTACGGGGCCTGAAAAAGTTGGAACGGCACTAGGCTTCGCCAGAGCGACTTTGGCCTGTATGCGAATCGATGCACACCAGCATTTCTGGCATTACGATGCGCAGCGAGATGCCTGGATCACAGATGAGATGCGCGTGCTCCGGCGCGATTTTCTGCCGGAAGAGTTATCTCGGGAGCTGGCTTCGAACGGCATGGATGCCTCCGTCGCGGTCCAGGCAGACCAGTCGGAGAACGAGACTTTCTTCTTGCTGGAACTGGCAGCGCAACACTCCACGATTGCAGGAGTTGTTGGGTGGGTGTGTTTGACGGCGCCGGATGTCGCCGAGCGGCTTGCGCGCCTCGCGCGCTTTGAAAAATTACGAGGCTTCCGTCACATCGCTCAATCCGAGCCCGACGATCAGTTTCTGCTCCGGCCCGATTTCACACGGGGTATCGCATCATTGAGACAGTTTCAGTTTACCTACGACATCCTGATTTATCCTCGACAGTTGCCGGCTGCTCTTAGTTTGGTCGAAAAGTTTCCGGACCAGAAATTCGTTGTGGATCATCTCGCAAAACCCTGCATCCGGATGGGAGAATCTTCGTCCTGGACAGAATACATGCGAGCGATGGGGGCGAATCCGAATGCCTATTGCAAACTCTCCGGCCTCCTTACCGAGGCGGACTGGCATCATTGGCGCACCGACGATTTCAAGCCCTATCTCGATGTTGCCTTCGACGCATTCGGAACCGATCGTCTCATGTTTGGCTCTGACTGGCCGGTTTGCTTGCTTGCGGGAAGTTACGCCCAGGTCAAGGAGCTCATCGTCAGTTACGCGCAAAATTTGAGTGTCGAAGAAAAAGACAAGATCTTTGGGAAAAACGCAGCCCGCTTTTACGGGCTGGCGGCTTCCAGCCATGGATCTGCAGCTCAAGGATAAGGTTGTACTCGTTACGGGCGGAGCGAAGGGAATCGGCGCCGCAATTTCGCGCGCCCTCGCGCAAGAGGGAGCAATCCCTGTCATCGTAGACCGTGACGCTGAGGCTGCCTCTCGGTTGCATTCCGAGTTGTGCGGTGAAACATCCCGGAGTCACGTGGTCGTGGCGGAGCTTTCCCAGCCCGAGAATTGCCTTGAGGCTGTGCAAACCATACGGAAGGCTTTCGGCCGGCTTGACGCCTTGGTGAACAACGCCGGCGTCAACGACAAGGTCGGTCTCGAGCAGGGCAGCCCCGATGAGTACGTGGAGTCCCTGCGGCGGAATTTACTCCACTACTACAGTCTCGCGCACTACGCCTTGGCTGACTTGAAGCAGTCGCAGGGCTCGATTGTGAATATCGCTTCGAAGACGGCGATTACCGGTCAGGGCGGCACGTCCGGGTACGCTTCGGCGAAGGGCGCAATCCTCGCGCTGACGCGCGAATGGGCCGCCGAATTGCTCCCCTATGGCATCCGGGTGAATTCCGTCGTCCCTGCGGAGGTCATGACGCCGCTCTACCGGCAGTGGTTGGATACCTTTCCGGATCCGGAAGAAAAGCTTCGGCGGGTCATAGCGAAAATCCCACTCGGAAAAAGAATGACGCGGCCGGAGGAGATTGCGGCTATGGTCGTTTTCCTTCTTTCCGGTCAAGCCGCACACATCACTGGACAGCATCTCTTCGTTGACGGCGGTTACGTCCACCTGGATCGCGCACTGACCTAAAGGAGCAGCATGACACATCCCCCGGCTCCCCTTACCGAACGCCGCTATGTGCTGCCGCTGGTCCTGGTCACGAGCCTTTTTTTTCTGTGGGCGATCGGAGTCAACTTGAATGATGTGTTGATCCCGCACCTGAAGAAAGCGTTTGCCCTTACCGATTTTCAGTCTTCGTTTATCCAGGTTGCGTTCTTCGGCGGGTATTTTTTGGGCGCGCTGCCCGCCGGCTGGCTCATGGAAAAGATCGGATACAAAGGGGGAATTCTCGTTGGATTGCTGATCTGTGCTGTCGGAGCTCTCCTTTTTATCCCTGCATCGATCATCGGCGCGTATGGTTTTTTTCTGTTTGCTTTGTTCGTCATGTCGTCTGGACAGTCCTTCCTTGAGGTTGGGGCCAACCCGTACGTAACTGTTCTGGGGCCGTCCGAAAGTTCGGAGCGCCGGCTAAATTTTGCTCAATCTTTCAACGCTGTGGGAGCAGTGGTTACCCCCGCTCTGGGAGCCATGTTCATTCTTTCCGGGATTGAATACGCTCCTGCCCAGTTGGCTGCAATGAACTCTCAGCAACTTGCAGCCTACCGTCACCACGAAGCCAGCATGGTCAAGGTGCCCTATGTGGTGATTACCGGCATCTTCCTCCTGGTTGCCGCGCTTATTTACTCTGCCCACCTTCCGGAGGTCGCGCCCGATGAAACGCAGGCGGGGACTGGCGATTCGAGGAAAGTCTCGAAGAGTATCTGGGCCTATCCGCATTTAATTAAAGGCATCATTGCCCAATTCTTTTACGTAGGGGCACAGGTGGGCGTGGGCAGTTTCGTCATCCGATTCGTGAAGCACACCATGCCCGTCTCGCTCGAGAAGGCGGCAGCCTGGTTGGTGACGCACAAAGGGTCCGGCGATTTCCTGGTCTGCCTCTCGACTCACATCATGCCGAATACACCGGAGAAGCTGGCGGCAGTATTTTTGGTGGCGCATCAGGTCGGTTTCATGATTGGCAGATTTTCGGGGGCTGCGATGATGAAACGTGTCCCGGCTGCCAAATTGCTCGCGGTTTTCGGCGGTGGAGCGCTGGTCTGCGTTGCGATTGGGATTACCGCTTCCGGCCTGGTTCCGGTCGTGGCCATCGTAATGGTCGGTTTCTTCAACTCCATCATGTTTCCGACCATCTTTGCGCTCAGCCTCAAAAATTTGGGCCCACTTACAAAACGCGGATCGTCCCTGCTGGTCATGTCCATTATCGGCGGAGCATTGATTCCCGCCGCGATGGGCCGCATCTCTGATTTGAGCACGATCCAAGTGGCCTTTATCGTTCCCCTGATTTGCTATGTGTACGTATTCTATTTCGCAAAGTGGGGATTCCGGCCCGTGGCGCCGGGCGCGGCGAACTAGTGCCGTTCCAACTTGTTGAGACAAAGTCCCCGCGTGGAAACCGCCGCGAATGGGGTTGTTTTCCGCGTGCGAGTGCGCGACGTTTGGTCGGCGAAGGATTTGGGAGGGATGGAAGGGGGTTACGCAGCACAGGTTCCCGGCCACGGCGTTGTGTTTCTCCGCATTTCGCCCGAGTGAGCGTCGAGCGCGAGCGATCTTCACG
>WNGP01002785.1_pt1 | contig 17387 bp, 12 predicted proteins | sample 5407671 | NCBI WGS metagenome assembly WNGP01 (sample SAMN13153381, study PRJNA577476) | soil metagenome | isolation source: 40 cm soil or saprolite under Garry oak tree replicate 2 | place: USA:California | collected 2016-06-15 | reverse complement strand
CGGAACCAGTTAAACCAGAGGTACGGCACGATGGCCTTGCGATCGTCGCCGTTGATCCCGAGCCAGGGGGCGACATAGGAATCCTGACGCACCGCCGGCCCGCCACGCGCGCAGTCGTAGCAGTACGTGGTGCCGAGCTGGCCCACCGTCCCGCCAAAATGCAGCGACCACTGGTTGCGGAACGTCGTGTGCGTGTTCGTATTGAACGCCCGCTCCTCGGGCAGCCCCGCCGTCGTCCAATACTGCCACCAGTTGAAATTCCACTGGAATCGGTTGTAGAACGCGCGCGTGTGCCGGTCGAAGTATCCTGCCCAGGTGCTCCACGCCAGCTGATCGGCGCGCCGCAGGTAGCCGAGGTCGTTGACCTCAAAACCGGGAGAGCGGCGCTCGACGTTCGTTTGGAAGATCAAATGGTTACCGCCCACCTTGCCGAACTGGAGCCCCTCGGCATCGCCGGAGAGGGATGTGCGCGTCGAATCGAACCGCAGGGCGTCGGGCCGCTGGTAGTAGTGCGTCGAGCCGCGCTGCGTGCTGGCGATCGCTTGCGCGCTGCCCGCGACGCGGCTGAAGTCGAGCGAACCGGAGAGTTCGTAGCGGCCGCCCGGAAAACGATGGCGGAAGTCCAGAGCGCCCACGTACGCGCTGCTGTGCAGGTAGGGTGAGCTCCAGGAATCGGTGTGGCGATTTACGGTCGTGACAATGCCACCGACGCTCGACTCGCCCCCGCGCAGGTCCTGACGTAGCCGCAGCACGCCGTAGTTGGTTGTCGGCTCGATGGTCACGCCTCCGGCACCAGTCTGATGTGCTGTCACCGCGTCCAGCGCACCAATCGTGAGGCCTCCCGGCAACCGGCCGGTGAGTTTCCCGGCGCCGAGGATCGTGGTAAACGCCGGCGACGTGCTGTCGGAGTAGGCGCCTGCCAATTCGGGGGCCCGCCCGATGCGACGCGAATAGACCAGCCCCTCACCGGTCGAACAGTCGTTCACCGCCGTGCAGTTGACGTTCCACTGAAACTGGCCCGCGCCTTGCACGAAGAACGGCCGCTGCTCGCGGAAGAAGGTCTCAAAGGCGGTGAGATTCAGCACCCCCGGATCGGCCTCGACCTGGCCAAAGTCGGGGTTGATCGTGGCGTCAAGCTTCAGATTCGACGCCACCCGATACTTCAGATCGCCGCCGACGGTCACGTCCTGCGTGCGCCCGAGGGTGTTGGCGCTGATCTGGGAAACGTTCTTCGTCACGAGGTAGGGCGCCGCCTCGAGCCGCCGCGGCGCCTCGAGATCGGTCAGGCCGGTGACCTCGCCGAACTGCGAGACGAACCCCGCCTGTGACTGCCGGAAGAGCGGCCAGCTCACTCGTTGGGCATAGCGGTACACGTCGCGGTCCACGGTGAAGCCGAACGTGTGGGTCCGTTGCCGTCCGTACGGCAGCTGGGTCAGGGGAATCCGGAACTCCGCGGTCCAGCCGAGCGAGTCGATGCGCGTCGCGACATCCCACACCGCGTCCCACGCGAAGTCTTCATTGCCGTCGTTGTAGATCTGCGCGTCCAGCTTCACCCCCGACGGATTGACCCCGAATTCGAAACCGGTGCGCCGGTCGTGATAGGAGTCGAGGAACAGCCAGACCATGTCGCTCGGAGTGAAGTAGTCGCGGCGTGCGAGAACCGTGATGATGCTGTCGGGGTGCGGATCGAAGCAGCGCACGAACACGTAGAGGTTGCCCGCGTCATAGGCGACCTTCGCTTGCGTTGGGAGCTTCGGCGCTCCCCCCTCGCTGGGTCGCCATTCCTGGAACTCCGTGATGGGCTTTGCGTCGCGCCACACGGCATCGTCGTCGCGCCCGTCGATGACGGGCGCCTGCGTGGCGTGCGCGGCTGTGACGCTCTTCGCGGGTTGTGCGGGCGGCTCCGCCTGGCGCTGGGGCGGGTGACCGTTGGCAGATTGTGTAACGAACGTGACGGCGGCAAGGAACGGCAATCCAAGAAACATGACCAGTCCGGTTGTTTCCTGGTTGGATGACGGAAACGGGAAAAAGGTTGTTTCAGGGCGTCACTGATTTGAACACGCGGTGAGGATCTAGGTCGCTACCGTGGCTGTACCGGAATCGCCCGAGCGCTCATCGGATCCCCCTGACCACGGCCGCGACCGCGCGCACCTTCGCGCCGTCCGCCGCCCTCGCGGCATCACGCTCGAGGTCGGTGGCGAGCGTCGTCAACATGCTGCGGCGGGCGTCTCGGGATCGCGTCTCTGCACTTGCCAGAATCGAACGCGCGGCGCCGATGCGATCCGTCGCGAGTCCCTTCGACCGCTCGAGCTGATCAAGATACGCGCGCGCTACCACGAAGCTCGCCGGCCAGGTCGCACGCTGCTGATCCTGGACGTTCTGGTACGCAACCTTCACCAGTTTCGCGGCGTCGATCTCGTTCTGAGTGAGCAGCGCGCTGGGTTGCAGCTCGAGTACGTCGAGCCCGCGCGAGATTTCGGTGCTGTAGATGTAGCCGTTGTACCAGTACGCCGACCAGCTGCCCGCCATCTCGAGTTTGGTCGAGTCCATCGGCCCGCGATCGAAGTAGGCGATCTCGCTCGGGTGTGCGGGATCGGTGAACTCGAATAGCGACACGCCGCCCTGATACCACCCCTGGATCATGATGTCGCGGCCCGGGACCGGAATCAGGTTGCCGTTGTGCGCGACGCAGTTTTCCGTGGTCGTCTGCTGCGCCGGCACCTTGTAGTAACCCTGGAACGTCAGGGCGCGCTTGTTCGCAATCGTGAAGATCGCGTCGGCGCCCCATTGCGGTTTGTCGGTCGCCCGGCAGCGCGGCGCGACGCCGCCGCCCCACTCGTCGGTGAAGATCACCTTACTGGCATCGTTGTTGAATGTTGCCGAGTGCCAGTAGGCGAAGTTCGAATCCGACGCGGCCGCGAGGCGGACTGGGTGCACGGGATCTCGGATGTCGAGCAGCAGTCCGTACCCGGCGCACGCCCCACCGGCCACGCCCATCGCCGGAAAGACCGTGATATCGTGGCACTGATCGGGGCCATGCCGCACGCCACCGGGACCCATCGGCGCGAGAAACTCCGCGTCGATGATCCCCTGGATCGCGCCGCGCAACCCGGCGCTGTCGGCGCCGTTTGCCGCCGTTCTGCCGTTACTCCGGGCCACGCTGTCGAGCATCCGCGTGACGAACTGGGCCGGCAAGACGATCGGCAGGCCTTGGAACGTGATGACGTACGCCCCCGTCGCTGTGGCCGAGTCCGCCTCGCGCTGGGCAGCCGCTACGTCGGCAGGCGAAGCGCCATGTTCGGGCGGCGCGACCAGCGCGTCGAAGATGCGGGGCCGGCTCACGATCCTGGCTTGCTCGGGATGCGCGAGCGGCACGCGGATGATGTCGATCCGGAACCGCGCGGATGCCGTATCCTGCTCAGGCAGCGCCGCCGAGCAGCCGGCGAGCTCTGCGGCGGGACGCACGGGTGCCTGTCCAGAGACGTAGATGTAGACGACGCTCGTGTCTTTGGGATCGGTCACCACGGTGTGCGTGTGCGAGCCGCGACACGTCTGCACGTTGGCCAGAATGCGTGGATGGGCGGGATCGCTGATGTCGATGACGCGGACGCCGCGGAAGCGCTCCGGGCTGACGGGTTCCCGCACGCCCTGCGTGCCACAATCGAGGCGGCCATTCTGCGACTCCCCGGAGAGGAACAGCAGATTCTTGTAGACCGAGACGTCGTTCTGCTGCTCCGGGCAACGTTCCGCGTGGACCAGGCGCGGGTGGAAGGGGTCGGTGATGTCCCACACCGAAAAGCCCTGGAAATTGCCCTGGATGAGATAATTCCCTTTGAAGGCCACGTCCGAGTTCATGTAATCGAAATCGCCCGGCTCGGCCGGAATGAACTCGGTGGGCGGCCGGCTCGTCGAGACGAGGCGCATGTTCCACGCGGCCTGTGCCGCGTCCCACCAGCCGGCGCGCAACCCCACACGAGCATCGCGCACCGGCGTCCCGCCCGCCGGCTCCTGCGCTGACAACGCCGGGGCGAGGAGCACCACTGCGGATAGAACGGCTCGGCACAGGTGCTGCGTGGTCATGGGGCGCATCAGAACACCACCGTTTGAATGGAATGGGGCCGCGAATTGATCGGGATCGAAGTAGAGCCGACGACAATGTTGTATTGCCCCGGCTGTGACGTCGGATTCATGACGACGACGACCACCTTGCCGTCCGGGTTCACGAAGGCAGTGGTGAGATACATGCTGCGGCTCGGCGCCGCGACAATGCGCCGCGCGCCCGGACGAATGAATCTCGAGAAGTGGCCGATGTAGTAATACGAATTCGTGTAGATGAGCTTGCCGGTCCGCGTATCGGCATGGATCGGTGCCATGCAGAAGTTCCCCACGTGGTTCGGCCCGCCGCGCTCATCGAGCAGAATATTCCAGTCCGTCCACCCCTCGGCTCCAGAATTGAAATCGTTGATCATCGAACGGCCATACGCCTCGCCGAGACTCCAGCGGCCGTACGCTGTGGAGTCGAAGTTCGCCGGTGTCCCCTCGGTGAAGACGAGGTGCTTGTCGGGATAGAGCCGGCTGACGAGCGCGACGTTGCCGTACATCTGCGTCCCACCCGACCAGTCTTCGTACCAGTGAAATCCCATCCCCCAGGCGTACTTCGCGGCCGCGGTATCGCCGAAGATCGTCAGCGCGCGCTCGATGATCAGATCGCGGTTGTGATCCCACACCATGATGTTGACATCGCGCATTGCTGCGCGGGTCATCGCCGGACCAAGGTGGTTCTTGAGAAAGTCGCGCTCGTCCGCCGCCTGATAGATGCACGATTCCCACGTCTGCGTGGCCATCGGCTCGTTCTGAATCGTGATGCCCCAGATCGGCACGCCGGCCTTGCGGTAGTGCTCGATGAACTTGGTGTAGTAGCGCGCCCAGGAGTGTGCGAATTCCGGACGGAGATGCCCGCCGTGCAGCATGTCGTTGTTGTCCTTCATGAATGCCGGCGGACTCCAGGGACTCGCGAAGAGCTTGAGACGGTTCCCGCTCGTGGTCATCGCGCGCTGGATCAGCGGAATCTTGTAGCGCAGGTCGTGCGCGACCGAGAACGAAGTCAGCGCCGAGTCGCCTTCCGTCACGTAGGTGTACATGTCGCTCGAGAAGTCGCAGCTGTTGATGTTGGTGCGACCCAGCGTGTAGCCGATCCCGCGGTCGGCGCTGTAGTACGCCGTCATGACCTCTTCCTGCGCGGCCGCCGGCAGCTTCGCGAACGTTTCCGCTGCGGCATCAGTCAGCGCCCCCCCGATCCCGATGAGTGGCTGAAATGTTATTCGGGGATCGACGAAGACGTACACCTTCCCTTCCGACGTCGGTTCCGACGGCCTGAACGTCAGCGTGTCGGTCGGCGTGAGACGGAAACTGGTGCTCTCAGCTGTCGTGTAGACGATCGCGCGGTGTTGAGCCAGGACCAATAAAGCGAGAAGAAGCACGTTAAGCCTCGAGTTTCGAAAAACGCCACGCGCCGAACATCACGAACAGGATCCCCACTCCCAGTAGCACGGCAATGTCCAACGTCACGCCGAAATGCGTCCTCCCGATCAGCACGCCGCGCACGCCGTCCACGCCATAGGTGAGCGGGTCGACGCGCGTGAACGCCGCGAGGACCTTGGGAAGTCCCTCGAGCGGGTAGATCGCGCCCGAGAGAAAGAAGAGCGGCATCACGAGAAAGTTCATCACCATCTGGAAGCCCTGCATCTCCTTGATGCTCGAGCCAATCGCCGTCGCCAGCGCCGAGAAGATCACGGCGATCAGCGCGATCACCAGAAATGCCAGCGGCACCGCGAGGAGACTCGCGGGGCGGAACCCGACGATGAGCGTCACCACGAAGATCAGCGCGCCCTGCAACACCGCCACAGTGGCGCCGCCGAGGGTGCGACCAATCATGATCAGCAATCGTGGCACCGGTGCGACCAGTGTCTCCTTCAGGAATCCGAACTGGCGATCCCACAGCATCGCGATCCCCGAGAACATCGCGGTGAAGAGCACCGTCATGCCGATCACCCCGGGCGCCATGAACTGGATGTACTTGCCCTCGCCGGCCCGTTGAAAGACCGGGCCCAAGCCGAAGCCGAGCACCGCCAGGTACATGAGCGGCGAACCGAGCGACGCAACGATTTGGACGCGCGAGCGCAAGTACTTCTTCACCTCGCGCAGCCAGAGGATGTAGATCACGCTCATGCGGCTAGCGCCTCCACACGCGAGAAACCTGGCGCATCTGATCGGCGGCCGTGGCGCTCTCGTCGCGAATCGTCGTGCCGGTGAGCTTGAGGAAGGCCGCTTCGAGCGAATCGGCGCCGGTTTGTTGCTTGAGCTCGGCGGACGAGCCGATAGCGACGATGCGTCCGTGGTCGATCACCGCGATGCGGCCCGCGACGCGGTCGGCTTCGTCCATGTAGTGGGTCGTGAGAAACACGGTGACGCCCTCCGCCTTGTTCAAGTTGCCGACGAGGGTCCACATCTGGTTGCGGCTTTGCGGATCGAGCCCGAGCGTCGGCTCGTCGAGAAACAGCACCTTGGGGGTGTGCAGGAGCCCGCGGGCGATCTCGAGGCGGCGTTTCATGCCACCGGAGAACGTTTTCACCAGATCGTCGCGCCGGTCCCACAGCTCGAACATCTTGAGCAGCGTCTCGGACCGCTCCCGCCGGATGTGCCGCGGCACGTGATACAGCACGCCGTGGATGTCCAAGTTCTCCCACGCCGTGAGCTCGCTGTCGAGACTCGGATCCTGGAACACGACGCCAAAGCGCCGTCTCACCTCGGTCTGATGTTGGGTGGGATCGAGCCCGTCCAGCTCGAGCGTCCCGCTCGTGGGGCGGAGCAGGGTCGTGAGCATCTTGATGGTGGTCGTCTTGCCGGCGCCGTTCGGACCGAGAAAGGCGAAGATCTCGCCGGCACGGACCTCGAACGAGGCGTCGTTGACCGCGGTGACTTTTCCAAATGACTTGACGACATGCTGAACGCGGATGATCGCGCGATCGCTCACAGTCAGTAGCTCCTGCCAAAGCCGAACGGATACAGCGGCCGCGTGCTGTCGTGGGGCACGTCGGAGCGCTGCGTCTGGACGGCTTCCATGGAAGACGGCAGCTCGAAGGGCAATTTGCCCGCGGGCCGGGCGCGGCCCACCAAGACGTCGATCAGGGCCGCATCACTCACCCCAAAATTCGCGATCAGCGCGCGGGCCTTGTCTCTGAGTGGCGTCAGAATCGCGGGGCGCTCGAGGTAGACGGTCGCGATGGTCGGCACCACGGCGCTTACACGCTTGAACTCATCGAGGTCCGGGTCATCGTCCTTGAATGCGAGACTCCCCTCGTGGAAGAACTGGCCGAAGACGTACTGCGGGTGCAGACGCTCGAACGGCGCGCTGAGCCGCATAATAGCGATGTCCGCCTTCAACGGATCGGTGACGACCGTCCAACCTTCGTGCGTCGCCGCATCCGCCGAGACTCCGCGAAGATAGACGTGGAGCGGACGAGATGAACGTAATGGGAGGATGCCCCCCTTGTTCTCCAGCAGCACGAGTGCGCGGCGCTGCGCATCGAGACCGGCAGCCAGGAAGGACGGATTCCCGACCAGCCGCGCCGCGGTATCCGGACTGACGAACGGATGCTCGAACAACCCCTGGGCGAACTTCTGGGTGAGGATGCGGACCACGGAGCTGTCGAGCCGCGCGACTGTCAGCTGGCCGACGCGGATCGCCTCGACCAGCAGGTCGGCGCGCTCGGTGCCGCCGAATTCGTCCACGCCCGCCTGGACGGCTTTCGCGAAGCGGTCGCGCATCGGGAGATTCTCGACGCCCCACGGCATCCCGACGTCGGCGAACGTCGGGCGCTCGTCCGGAGGCGCGCCGTTCTTGCACCGCTCGGCGCAGTCCCAGGTGATCGCCCAGTCGGTGACGATCACGCCCTGAAACCCGTAGTGCACCCGCAGCATGTCGGTCAGGAGCTGACGGTTAAACCCGGCACCGACCTGCTCGATCGGTTTGCCATCCCAGGTCGCATGCTCGAGCACCGAGTACGTCGGCATGACACCGGCGGCATGGGCGGCAAAGGCGCCCAGGAACGGTCGGATGTGGTACTCGAGGTTCGGTCCTGTAAACGTCGCGAATCGGCCGTAGTAGGTATGACTGTCCCAGCCGTCCTTGGCTGCGCCATAGCCCACCCAGTGCTTCACCACCGTTACCACGCCGTTCGAGTCGACGCCGTTCGGGCCGTGCTGAAACCCGATCACATAGGCTCGCACCTGGCGGCCGGCCAGGTCGGCGTCCTCGCCGAACGTACCGGCAACGCGAGGCCAGCGGGGCTCGGTCGCGAGGTCGGCCTGAGGCGACAAGGCCATGTGGATGCCCACGGCGCGATACTCCTGCCGCGCGATGTCGCCGAACGCCCGAGTGAGTGCGGTGTCGTCGATGGCCGCGAAACCGAGCGCTTCCGGCCACTGTGAGAACGTGGTCTGGCTGCTGACGCCGGGCAGGTATTGGAAATAGTTGCGCGGATCGGTGCTGATCGTCAGCGGGATGCCAAGCCGCGTGCGCTCGGCGATCGCCTGCAGGACGTTGTTCTGCGCCGCGAGCGTCCTGGGGTCGGTGTTCAGACGCGTGATCAGGTTGGTGACCTTCACGCTGTCGATCAACGCCCGGATCGCCGCGGTGTCGTACTGGCCGCCCATGCCGGCTGCGGCCATTGGACCCCCGACCGAGCGGGCGGTGCCGTGCATCATGGTGCCCGCTTTCTCTTCCAGCGTCATGCGCCCGACAAGATCACGCGCGCGTTGCTCGGGGGAGAGGCGCCAGTCCTCATAGGGATCGACGACGCCGTTCCGATTCAGATCCTTGAACTGGAGCCCGTCTTTTATCAAGATTGGCGCCTGCACGAGCAGCAGTACCACCACGACGGCATGCATGCTCTAAGCCCTCGGCGCCGCAGGTTTGGCCGCGTAGATGAAGTCGTAGTAGTCGCGCATCGTCAGCCCGGCCGCGGCTTCGTCGTCCACGATCACGATCGCGTCTCGGTGCAGCTGCAGCGCGCTGGCCGTGACCATACTGGTCACCGGCCCTTCGACGGCCTGCGCAATGGCCTTTGCCTTGGTCTTGCCGCTCGCCACCAACAGCAGCTGGCGCGCCTCGAGGATCGTGCCGACCCCCATCGTGATGGCATAGACCGGCACGTCCTCGCGGCGCTCGAAGAAGCGCGCGTTGTCATCGATCGTCTGTTTGGACAGGGTCTTAAGCCGGGTGCGCGAGCTCAGCGAGCTCGTCGGCTCGTTGAACCCGATATGCCCGTCCGTCCCGATGCCGAGGATCTGCAGGTCGATGCCCCCGCACTCCGTGATGCGTTTCTCATACCAATCGCAAAAGGCCGGATAATTGCTGGTGGTACCGGAGGGAATGTTGATGTTGTGCGGCGGGATGTTCACATGCCGAAAAAAATGCTCGTGCATGAAGTAGTGATAGCTCTGCGGGTGATTCCCGGGCAGGCCGACGTATTCGTCGAGGTTGAATGTCGTCACGCGCGAGAAGTCGAGCTGCTCCTTCTTGTGCAGCCGCACGAGCTCCTGATACAACCCCAGAGGCGTGGAGCCCGTCGCCATCCCGAGCACGGCGTTCGGCTTGGTGTTGAGCAATTCCGCAACGATCTGCGCCGCGATCTTGCTCATCTGGGCGTAGTCTCGCTGAATAATGACTTCCATCGGTCTCTGAGGTAGGGGCGCAGTATGCTGCGCCCCTACCGGTGAGGACTACATGCCCGTGCGGCGCTGCGCCGTCGGCGGCAGCACGTTGTTCAGCCGCAGGTAGTTCGCTTCTTGGCTGTAGTGATCGGCCCAATCGCCGACCGTGATGAGGACCGCAGTCGCGCGCGACAGGTTCATGCCGAACATCGAGACCGACTCGGCGAGCTTCGAATCGTCCATTTTTGAGAACGCCTGCTCACAGAACTGGAACGTCTCTTTGAGCCGAGCGACGAGCTGCTCCTTGGTCGCCGTCGAATCCACGGCCACGCGCTTCGGCGGCTCGACGCCCGCTGTCTTGCCACAGAGAACGTCATTCCCCTCGTTCGCGAGGTGCACCTGGATCTGTGCGAAACTCATTTGCGCCGGCGTGGGCCGGTAGTTGTACTTCTCGGCCGGCATAGCCTCAGCGGCGGCAATCAGATTACGCCCGGAACGTTGCTCCCAGGCACGCAGCGCGTCGCTGACCGGATTGGCCGACGGGGTGGGGGCGGGGGCGGGGGCGGGGGCGGCCGCCATGCCACCCGTCGCCTGAGCGGCGAGGGGCAGCGGTAGGGCGGCAAGGGCGATCAAGAGAATAGAGGCTCGTGGTTTCATCGTAAAACTCCAGTAAAGGGAGGCGTGGATTTTGTCCCAAACGCGCGCGCGGCGCTAGTCGAAACGTCGCACCGTGACACGACCCGCATGTTGACACGCGCTCACGTGTTCCTGGGCTCTTCCCCGTGCCAGTACCGCGTCGGATCGGCCACACTGCCATAGCGGCTGAGCAGCGCGTCAATCTTCTCATTGATCGGTGGGTGTCGGTCCGGCGCCTCGGCCCCAGCCGCCATGAGTGCTTCGATGATCTCCGCGCACCGATCGGCATTGCCGCCATGCCCCGCCCGCCAAATCGGCGCTTGGCCCACGACGCCATACCTGGTCCGGGCCCCGGGCTGAGCCCCACGCTCGAGCAGCAACCGCACGACCTCGACGTGATCGCCGAGTATGGCATAGAAGAGCGCGGTTTCGCCGTCGCCGGAATGCGCGTCCACCGGGAGGCCACGTTCGAGTAGAAAGCGCGTGGCCTCCAGCTGCCCAAATCCGGCTGCGTACCGCAGTGCGCGCTCGCGCGTCTCGGGATCAGCTTGGTCGAACAGCCTTTCCACGACGTCACGGCGGCCGATCCCTGCGGCGCCGACGATGTCGAGCTGCGCGCCATGCTCGGCGAGATACCGCGCCGCTTCAGGACAGCCGTTGGCCAGGCAGGCGTAGACCGCGCCGTGGTTGTTGCCCGCCAGATTGGGATGCTCGACCTGCGCGCCATAATCCAGCAGCACCTGGATCACGGGGATCTGGACACCCGCGTCCCGCGGCGGCGAGCTCGTCGCGACGAGACCCAGCGCGGTGCAGCCACCACCATACACATCCGCCTCGGCTTCGACATCCGCGCCCGCGGTCAGCAATAGCTGCGTCATGCGAGCCGCGTTCCGAGGAGACTTCTGCCGATATCCCTCCACACCGTTCGCCGAGACGTAATGCAGCAGCGTGGCGCGATGCTCGCGCGTGGCTCGTGCCTGAATCAGGCCGGGATGCTCCCGCAGCAGCTGCTGTAGCGTTGCCTCGTCGCCGCGCACGATGGCCTCGGCCGCGGCCTCGAATGCGGCGGTCTCCGTATCACTGTGGGCGAGCGCGTCGAGGTGCGTGGCGAAGGCGGGCCAGCTCAAGAAACCGTGCGAGCGCGCGAGGACGAACTGCGCATCGGCCAGCACGCAGCGGCGCTCTGCACGCGTTAGGGTTTTGACCGCGAACTCCTCGACCTCCGTGGCGGCGCGATCGACGCTCTTCCGCTCCCAGGTTGTGAGCAGCGATGCCATCCAGCGATCGGCCCATGCCGCGATGGAGCCCGACTGACAGGCCTTGACCAGGTCCTTGGCGAGCTTGCGGTACTGCTCGAGGTTGGGACGGGGAGGAAGCGGCAGTGCGTCCTGCGGATTGGGAAACACACGAAGCTCCTTTCAGTGCGCGCCCGTTGTCCGCCTGTTTCGGGCTGAAAGAAGTTCGTCGATCGATTGTACCTGCTCGTGGGTGGGCACGGCCCTGTCCGCGGACTGGATGCGCCCCTAGCGCACCTCGAACGCTAGCAGCCAGAATTGCTGGCGCAAGGCCAACCAAGGGGAGCTATGAGCATCGACCGCCGTGCTTTTCTTCAGAACGCAACCGCGGCCGCCGCGGCCGTGACGTTGCCGCCCTTTATGCGAACCCAGCAATCCGATCTCGCACCCATCTATGCGCAGATCGAGCGCCGCCACGACGAATCGGTGCAGCGGCTGCAGGAATGGATCCGCCAGCCGTCGATCGCCGCCGAGAATCGCGGGATGAACGAAGGCTGCGACCTGACGATGCGGATGTTGCGCGACGCCGGCTTCCAGCAGGTGACGAAGATTCCCAGTGACGGCCAGCCCGGTATCTTCGCCACGCTCGACGCGGGCGCGCCCAAGACGCTCGGTCTCTACTTCATGTACGACGTCAAACAGGTGGATCCGGCGGAATGGTCGTCGCCGCCGTGGGACGCCGCGCTCGTTGATAAAGCGGGACTCGGGAAGGTGGTGATCGGGCGTGGGGCGGTGAACCAGAAGGGGCCAGAGGCCACGTTCCTTGCGGCGCTGCACGCAATTCGGGGAGCCAATCGCAAGCTGCCGGTAAATCTCGTGCTGGCGGCGGAGGGTGAAGAAGAGATCGGCTCGCCGCACTTCCCGCAGATCGTGCGGCGGCCCGAGGTGCTCGCGGCGCTGCAAAAATCGGCCGGCATCTTCATGCCGTCCGCGTCGCAGGGACTCGATGGCCAGGTCACGATAACGCTGGGCGCCAAAGGCGTGATCGAGGTCGAGCTTGTCTCGAGCGGCGAAAAGTGGGGCAGGGGCCCGCGCACCGACATTCACTCGAGCAACAAGGCGCGGGTCGACAGTCCGGCGTGGCACTTGGTGCAGGCGCTCGGGACCCTGGTCTCGCCGGACGGCAACGATCCTGCGATCGACAACTTCGCCGACAAGGCACGGCCCCTCGCGCCGGACGAAAAGGCGATGATTGCTGCCGCCGCCGCTCGCCTCGATGAGGCCGGCGCGAAGCGCCTACTCGGCGTCGAGCATTGGGTGCGCGACGTCAGCTGGACCGAGGCGCTGGAGCTGTTGATGTCCCGGCCCACCGTGAACATCGAAGGACTCGTCGGCGGGTACACCGGTCCCGGCGGCAAGACGATTCTGCCGCATCGAGCGGTCGCGAAGCTCGATCTGCGTCTCGTGCCGGACATGACCGCGGCCGACGCGCTCGCCGCGCTCAAAGCGCATCTCGCCAAACGCGGCTTTGGCGACATCGAGGTCAACATGTCGGGCGGCTACGATCCCACGAGCACGCCCCGCGACGCGATGGTGATTCGGGCCCAGGAGGCGGTGTACCGCCGCGCGCGGATCGACCCGATTCTGCTGCCGCGGAACGCGGGCTCGTGGCCCGGTTATGTCTTCACCGGGGAGCCACTGAAGCTTGCGGCGGGGCACTTCGGCCTGGGTCATGGCAGCGGCGCGCATGCGCCGGACGAGTACTACGTCATCGAGTCCGCCAATCCGAAGGTGCAAGGAATTGACGGCGGCGTGCGGTCGTACGTCGAGTATCTGTTCGAGGTGGCGCGGACGCGCGTCTAGCTCAGGGCCAGCGTCGGCGTGAAGCCGGGCGCTCGACGCGCCTTGGTCGCCTGCTCGAACGCATACGCCACGCGAAGCAACACCGGCTCGCTCCAGGCGCGCCCGTAGAACGAGACGCCGAGCGGCAGGTCGAAGTGAAAACCCGCCGGGACCGTGATGTGCGGGTATCCGGAGACTGCGGGGAACTGCGAGCTGCCGGGGCCGCCCCCACCGCCGCCGCCCCCCGCGAGGTCGACGAGTGACGCGATACCGCCCGAGGGGCCGAGCATCGCGTCGAGCTTGTACTTGTCCATCGTGGCATCGATGCCCTTGGTGCGCGTCAGCTCGATGCACTTGGCGCGCGCGTCGATGTAGGCCTGATCAGTGAGAGGCCCCCGGGCTTGCGAGGCGATGAACGTCTCCTGCCCGAAGTAGGGCATCTCGCGATCTTCGTTCGCCGCGTTGAACGCGATCAGGTCCGCGAGCGTACGCGGCTTTACCGTGGCGGGCATCGTGGCGAGATAGGCGTTCAGATCCGCCTTGAATTCGTACTGCAGCACGTCACGCTCGTTCATCCCTAGCTGGCCGGCCGTTTCGATGGGGGCGGGGTCCACGACCTCGGCGCCCTGGGCCTTCAGCACCGCGATCGCCTGCTCCAGCACGCCGTCCACGATCGGATTGTTGCCGGTGCGCGCCTGGACACCAATGCGCGCGCCCTTCAATCCACTCGCGTCGAGAAAGGCCGTGTAGTCCTTCGCGACATGGCCTTGCGCGTCCGCGGTCGCGGGATCGCGCGGGTCCACACCGGCGAGCGCCGTGAGCAGCGCGGCGGCATCGGCTACGGTGCGTGCCATCGGTCCCGCGGTGTCCTGGCTGTGGGCGATTGGGATGATCCCCGCGCGGCTCACCAGGCCGACCGTGGGTTTCAGACCGACGATGGCGCCCGCGGCCGCTCCAGCCGCTCGACGAGCGGTTGGACCGGAAGTTGGCCCACTCCGAGAGATTCGCCTTGGCGAGGATCACGGCGCCCGCAGCACGCAAGCGTTCGACAATGGACGCATCCCGCGCCGCGACGTTACCCTCGAGCGCGAGGGAGCCCGCGGTCGTCTGCATCTTGTCGTGGGTGTCGATGTTGTCCTTGACGATGACCGGGATGCCGTGGAGGGGACCGCGCACCTTGCCGCGCCGCCGCTCACCGTCCAGCGCGTCCGCGATCGTGAGCGCCTCGGGATTCGTCTCGAGCACCGCGCGCAGTGTGGGTCCCTGGCGATCGAGCGCAGCGATGCGGTCGAGGTAGGCTTGCGTGACGCCGCGCGCCGTGAGGCGTCCGGCTTTCATGCCGTCCTGGAGCTGGGCGATCGTCGTTTCTTCGAGCGTAACGGCCTGCTGCGGTCTGGAAGGCAAACCGGGCAGCATGGCACCGGCGACGGCGAGGGAGGCGAGTTCCGCGAATTCGCGGCGCGACAAAGAGGCCATGGAGGAGCTAGAACGCCCAGCCGGCGAGAATGGCGAACGAGCGGGTCTTGTAGCTCTCCGAGCTCGTGACCGTGCTGAGCTTCAGGTCGGTGAGCCCGTAGATGTAACGACCCTCGAGCGTGAAGGCGCGTGCGGCGCCGAGCCGGACGCCACCGCCGATCACCCCCGCGTAACTCGTGGAGGGCCGATCGGTGTTGGGACAGGCGCTGCCACCTGCGCGGCACCGCAGCTCAAAGGAGATTTGTGGGCCGGCGTACGCGTAGGGCGCGATGCCGGGTGTTGGAAAGAGGGCGCGCAGGAAAATCGGCACGTCGGCGTAGTCGAGCTTGCGCTCGTCGGTCGTGCCGGAGTTGGTGACACCGCGCTGCGCGTAGAGCGCCTCGACGCCGAACCCGAGCATGTTGCGGCCGGTCCCGAACGACAGACCCACCGCGAACCCCGTGCGTTCCTGCAGATTGCCCGGCAGGACGCCGCGGTTCGAAACGTTGCCGTAGGAGAACCCACCCTTCAATGCCACGCTGCCTTGCGCCGGCGCCACGGTCGTGACGCCGAGGGCGGTGGCGAGGAGACAAGCGAATGTCCGTGTCATGGTCAAACCCTCCCTTCTGTTCCCGAAGCTACACCGGGGCGAGAAGGGCGGTTCCCATGATCAGCGTGATCGGATGTTCTCGAACGGGACGTTCAAGATCTGATAGCGTTGCCAGTCCCGAAAGTCGAAATGCCACCACTCGCTCGGATTCACCGTGAACCCCTGGGCCTCCAGCACGCGACGCAACAGGGCGCGATGCCAGCGTTGGCGCGACGTGCCGCCCGGATAATCGGACAGGGCGCGCGGCGTCGCCTCGTCGTACGTCGACGGCATCTCGACCGGCAGGCCGGTCGCCAGATCGTAGAGCGTGAGATCCACCGCGGCGCCACGATTATGCTTCGAACCGCGGGCCGGGTCCGCCACGAGCCAGCGGGACTCGGCGGGCGTTGCGTCCCAGAATACCTTCGTCACATACCACGGCCGGTAGGCGTCGTGGATCAAGATCCCAAGCCCTAGGCGTCGGAGCGCGCGCGCCGCCCGCACGAGGGCGAGGGCCGCGGGTCGCTGCAAGAAGGCACGCGCCGAGGAGTAGACGACGGTGCCGAGGAAATTGTTCGTCGTGGCGTAACGGATATCGAGTCGGATCGTGGCATCCAGCCTGGAGGGCTCTACCAGATCGGGCGCGAGAAACGCGCCGCTCTCGGCGGGCGGCGTCAGCCCGCGATCGACCCGCAGCAGCTCCGCGACTGATCGGACGGGCCGCAGACGCAGCTGCCCGCCGTCTGCCGGCCCCATCTGGAGGCGCCGCAACACGACTTGCCCCACCTGGATCTCGCCCCGCCGGAAGACGATGCTGTCGGCGTCGTACGGTCCGCGACCGAAGAACGTGAAGACTGAGTCCGCCGCCTGCGCGAGACGGGCGGGAACTGCGGGCCCGAGCAGCGCGACGAGCGCGCCGCCATCTTCATAGACGTACAGCGTGTCGTGGTCCGACGCGTAGGCGCCGATCAGGCTCATCCACGCACTGGGCGGCGCGGCGGGCTTCGACGCGAGCGATTCACTGGGGGGGAGCTGCAGCAGCAACGCGAGGACGTACTTCATCGAGCCACCCCGAACGTGAACACCGTGCGCGAGCGATACGTCGCGCCGGGGCGCAGGATCGTCGAAGGGAAGTTGGCGTGATTGGGCGAGTCGGGAAAATGCTGCGTCTCGAGGCACAGCCCGGACCGGTGCGCGTACACGCGCCCGCCCTTTCCTCTGATAGTGCCGTCCAGGAAGTTGCCGGCGTAGAACTGCACGCTTGGCTCGGTCGTGCTCACATCGAGCGTGCGACCGCTCGCCGGCTCCAACACGCGCGCGGCGTGGACCAGGCCGGATCCGGCTGGCCGATCGAGCACCCAGTTGTGATCGTAACCCCGGCCAAACCGTAACTGCTCGTTGTCCTGGCCGATCCGGTCGCCGATCCGCGTCGCAGTTCGAAAATCGAGCGGCGTTCCCGCCACGCGCGCGATCTCGCCCGTGGGAATCACGGCCGAGTCGACAGGCGTGAATGCCGACGCGTCGAGCGTCAGCACGTGATCGAGGATGGTGCCCCCCCCGACTGCCGTGCCGTGCAGGTTCCAATACGTGTGCTGTGACAGATTCAGCGGCGTGGCCTTGTCGGTCGTGGCTTCATAGTCCACGACGAGCTCATCGTGCGGCGTAAGGGTGTAGGTCACCCGCGTCACGAGCGTACCCGGGTAGCCCTCTTCACCGTCCTTGCTCGTGTACTGCAGCGTGACACCGGAGCCGCTGTCGGTTTGGAACGGCTCGGCGGTCCACAAGACCTTGTCGAACCCGCGGACGCCCCCATGCAGCGTGTTCTCTCCGATGTTCTTGGCGAGGTGGTACGTCGTGCCGTCGAGGGTGAACTGCGCATTCCGGATGCGATTGGCGTACCGGCCGACGATCGCGCC
>WNGP01001968.1_pt1 | contig 17387 bp, 15 predicted proteins | sample 5407671 | NCBI WGS metagenome assembly WNGP01 (sample SAMN13153381, study PRJNA577476) | soil metagenome | isolation source: 40 cm soil or saprolite under Garry oak tree replicate 2 | place: USA:California | collected 2016-06-15 | reverse complement strand
GCTTTTTTTTCGTCGGCATCGACAAGGCGCGCTTTCGCCGGCCGGTCATGCCCGGAGACCAGCTGATACTCACGGCGCAGCTGCAGCGCACCCTCAAAGGGATCTGGCGCTACTCGACCGCCGCCTCGGTCGGCGCGCACGAGGTGGCGCACGCCGAAATGATGGTGGCGCCGGAGGCCTCCAAGTGATCGATGCGCGCGCCATCGTGTCCCCCGAGGCCGAGCTCGCCTCCGACGTCAGCGTCGGGCCCTTCAGCATCATCGGCCCCCGGGTGCAGATCGGACCGCGCACGGTGGTCGGTCCGCACGCGGGTGGTCGGTCCGCACGCGGTGATCAACGGGCCGACCCGCATCGGCGCCGACAACCGCATCTTCCAGTTCGCCTCGATCGGGGACGCGCCGCAGGACAAGAAGTACCAGGGCGAGCCGACCCGGCTCGAGATCGGCGATCGCAACGTGTTTCGCGAGAGCTGCACCATCAACCGCGGCACGACCCTCGACAAGGGCGTGACCGTGATCGGCAGCGACAACCTGTTCATGGCCTTCTCGCACGTCGCGCACGACTGCGTGGTCGGCGATAAGACGGTCTTCGCCAACTGCGCCGCGCTCGGCGGGCATGTCGAGATCGGCGACTGGGTGATCCTCGGCGGGCTGACCGCCGTGCACCAGCACACCAAGATCGGGGCGCACGCCTTCCTCGCCGGCGGCGCGATCGTCAGGAGCGACGTGCCGCCCTACGTGATGGTCGCGGGCAACCCGGCCGCGCCGCACGCGGTGAACTCAGAAGGCCTGAAACGCCGCGGATTCACCGAGGAGCAGATCCGCAACATCCGCGACGCCTACCGCATCGTCTACCGCTCGGATCTGAAGCTCTCCGAGGCGCTCGCGCGGCTCGCGCCGGAGGCGGAGCGGCATCCCGAGATCTGCGCGTTCGTCGACTTCATCCACGCCTCCACGCGCAGCCTCGCGCGATGAGCGCGGCGGTGCGCGCGGCACCGAGCGGCGTGCAGCGCCTGCGCGTCGGCTTCGTCGCCGGCGAGCATTCCGGGGACCAGCTGGGAGCGGCGCTGATCGCGGCGCTGCGCGAGCGGGTCCCCGGCCTCGAGTGCTTCGGGATCGCGGGCCCGAAGATGATCGCGGCGGGCTGCGAGGCCTGGTGGGGCGCGGAGCAGCTCTCCGTCATGGGTCTCGCCGAGGTGCTGCGCCACCTGCCGCGCCTGCTGCGATTGCGCGCCGCCGTGGCGCGGCGATTCCGCGCGGCGCGGCCCGACGTCTTCGTCGGCATCGACGCCCCGGAGTTCAACCTGTCGCTCGCCAGAGGGCTGAAGCGCGCCGGCGTCCGCACCGTGCAGTACGTGAGCCCGCAGGTGTGGGCGTGGCGGCAGGGCCGGGTGCGCAGCATCGCCCGCTCCTGCGATCTGGTGCTGTGTCTCTTGCCCTTCGAGGCGAAGTTCTACGCGCAGCACGGCGTGCGGGCGGCGTTCGTCGGACATCCGCTCGCCGATCAGATCCCGCTCGAGGTCGACCGTGAGGCGGCGCGGCGCGCGCTCGGCGTCGAGGCGGCCGCGCCCGTCGTGGCGCTGCTGCCGGGCAGCCGGCTGACCGAAGTCGTCCGTCTTGGAGCCCCGTTCGCGGCCGCCGCCGCGCACATCGCCGCCCGCCGTCCGGGCTTTCGTTTCATCGCGCCCATGGCGAGCCCCGCGGTGCGGGAGCTCTTTGTGAAGCAAGTCGCGCAAGTGCCGGACGCGCCGGCGATCGGGCTGCTCGACGGGGAGGCGCAGCGCGCGCTGGCCGCCTGCGATGCGGCCCTCGTCGCCTCGGGAACCGCGACTCTCGAGGCGCTCCTGAGCGCTCGTCCGATGGTGGTGGCCTATCGGGTGAGTCCCCTCACGGCCTTCGCGCTCCGCACGCTCGCTCTGGTGAAGGTACGATACTTCTCGCAGCCGAACCTGCTCGCCGGCCGGCGCCTGGTGCCGGAGTTCTTTCAGGAGCAGGTGAGCGGCGCTGCGCTCGGGGATGCTCTGTTGCAGGAGCTCGAGGATCGCGGGCACGTGCGTGAGCTCGTCGAAGAATTCGCCGCCGTGCATCGGACGCTGCGCCGCGGCGGGGCCGTGCTCGCGGCGGAGGCGATCCTCGAGTGCGCCGCGCGCGCGAGCGCGCTCGGGGGGCCGCCGGCCATGAGCGCGGGGGGCGCCGATGGCGAGAGCTGAGCTCGCGCTCGCCCCTCCCCGGGAGCGGCGCGATCGCGCACGCATCGCCGGCGTCGACGAGGCGGGTCGCGGACCGCTCGCGGGCCCCGTGGTGGCGGCGGCGGTGATCCTCGATCCGCGGCGGCGCATCCGGGGGCTCGCGGACTCGAAGCTGCTGACGGCGCAGCAGCGCGAGCGGCTCGCGCTCCTCATCCGCGCGCGCGCGCTCGCCTTCGGCATCGGCTGGGCGGATCGCGACGAGATCGATTGCCTCAACATTCTCGAGGCGACGCTGCTCGCGATGCGCCGCGCGCTGCTCGCGCTCCCGGTGTGCCCGACGCACGTGCAGGTCGACGGGAATCGTTGTCCGTGGCTCGCGGACCTGCCGCTGCCGTGCACGCTCGAGGCCATCGTGCAGGGCGATGCGCTCGTGGCGGCGATCAGCGCGGCTTCGATCCTGGCCAAGGTGCATCGCGATGCGATGATGCGCGCGCTCGATGCGTGCTATCCGGGCTTCGCGCTCGCGCGCCACAAGGGCTACGGCACGCCGGCGCACCTCGAGGCTCTCGCCCGCCGTCCCCCTTCGCCCCTGCACCGCCGCTCGTTCAGTCCGCTGCGGCGCTCCGGGGATACTTGAGAGTCCGATGTCGCAGGCTTTCGTCCACCTCCGGCTGCACACCGAATACTCCCTCAGCGACAGCGTCGTGCGGGTGCCGGAGCTCGTCGCCGCGGTGGCGGGGATGAGCATGGCGGCCGTGGCGGTGACCGACGAGGGGAATCTCTTCGCGATGGTGAAATTCTATCGCGCGGCGCTCAAGGCCGGTCTCAAGCCGATCGTCGGAGTCGACCTGCAGGTCGCGGAGGCGGGCGAGCCGCGCCAGCCGCCGACGCGAGTGACGCTGCTGTGTCAGTCGCCGGCCGGTTACCGCAATCTCACGCGCCTCGTGAGCCGCGCCTACCTCGAAGGACAGGAGCGCGGCACGGCGCGCATCGAGCGCGGCTGGCTCTCGCCGGACGCCCTCGAGGGCCTCATCGGCCTCTCCTGCGCCACCGAGGGCGACATCGGCCGGGCGCTCATTTCCGCGCGCGAGCGCGACGCCGAGCGCGCGCTCGATGCGTGGCAGGCGCTCCTCCCCGGGCGCTTCTATCTCGAGCTGCAACGCCTCGGCAAGCCCTTCGAGGAGACCTACATCGCCGGCGCGGTGGCGCTCGCCGCCCGGCGCGGCGCGCCGGTGGTGGCCACCAACGACGTGCGCTTCCTCGAGCCCGGGCAGTTCGAGTCGCACGAGGCGCGCGTCTGCATCCACGACGGGACGCTCCTCGCCGACACCGGCCGGGTGCGCCGTTATTCGCGCCAGCAGTACCTGCGCACGCCGCAGGAGATGGCGGCCCTCTTCGCCGACCTGCCCGAGGCGCTCGCCAACTCCGCCGAGATCGCGCGCCGCTCGAGCCTCCAGCTCACTCTCGGGGAAGTGCGGCTGCCGCAGTATCCGCTGCCCGCCGGGGTGAGCACCGAGGAATTCCTGCGCGAGGAAGCCGCGCGCGGCCTCGCGGCCCGCTTCGCCGCAAGCTCGGGCGCCCCGCTCCCTTATCGCGAGCGGCTCGAGCGCGAGCTCGCCGTGATCTGCCAGATGGGCTTCGCGGGCTACTTCCTCATCGTCGCCGACTTCATCCGCTGGGCGCGCGAGCACGGCGTGCCGGTGGGCCCCGGGCGCGGCTCGGGGGCGGGCTCGCTGGTCGCCTACAGCCTCAAGATCACCGATCTCGATCCGATCCGCTACGACCTGCTGTTCGAGCGCTTCCTCAACCCCGAGCGCGTCTCGCTGCCCGATTTCGACATCGATTTCTGCATGGACGGCCGCGACCGGGTCATCGAGTACGTCGCGCGCAAGTACGGCCGCGAGCGTGTGTCGCAGATCATCACCTACGGCACCATGGCGGCGAAGGCGGTGGTGCGCGACGTCGGCCGGGTGCTCGGCATGGCCTACGGCTACGTCGACCGCATCGCCAAGCTCATTCCCTTCGAGCTCGGCATCACGCTCGATGCCGCGCTCGAGCGCGAGCCGGAGCTCAAGCGCCTCTATCAGAGCGAGGACGAGGTCCGAAATCTCATCGACCTGGCGCGCTCGCTCGAGGGGCTCACCCGCAACGCCGGCATGCACGCCGGCGGCGTGGTGATCGCCCCGTCGGCGCTCACCGATTTCACGCCGCTCTACCGCGACGCCGCGGGCGGAGCCGTGCTCACGCAGTTCGACAAGGACGACGTCGAGGCGGCGGGGCTCGTGAAGTTCGATTTCCTGGGTCTGCGCACGCTCACCATCATCGAGCGCGCCGTCGCGCTCCTCAATCGCGCACGGCCGCCGGAGGCGCTGCCGCTCGCCATGAGCGCGCTCCCCATGGACGATGCGCCCACCTACGCGCTGCTCAAGTCCTGCCGCACCACCGCGGTGTTCCAGCTCGAATCGCGCGGCATGAAGGACCTCATCCGGCGGCTGCAGCCGGATTGCTTCGAGGACATCGTGGCGCTGGTGGCCCTCTTCAGGCCGGGGCCGCTGCAGTCGGGCATGGTGGACGATTTCATCAACCGCAAGCACGCACCGCGCGAGGCGCCGATCGACTACCTGCATCCGAGCCTCGCACCCGTCCTCAAGCCCACCTACGGCGTGATCCTCTACCAGGAGCAGGTCATGCAGATCGCGCAGGTGCTCGCCGGGTACACGCTCGGCGGGGCGGATCTGCTGCGCCGCGCGATGGGCAAGAAGAGCCCCGAGGAGATGGCGCAGCAGCGCTCGGTGTTCGTCGGCGGCGCGGTGGCGCGCGGTGTGCGCGAGGGCCTCGCGGCGCACATCTTCGATCTGATGGAGAAGTTCGCCGGCTACGGCTTCAACAAATCGCACTCGGCCGCCTACGCGCTGCTCGCCTATCAGACGGCGTACCTGAAGGCCCATTGGCCCGCGGAGTTCATGGCGGCCGTGCTCTCGGCCGACATGGATCACACCGACAAGGTGGTGACGCTCATCAAGGAGTGCAGCGACATGGGACTCGCGGTGCTGCCGCCGGATGTCAACGCCTCGAGCTACGAGTTCACGGCCTGCCTCGAGAGGAGCATCCGCTACGGCCTCGGCGCGGTGCGCGGTGTGGGCCAGGGCGCGGTCGAGGCGCTGATCGTCGAGCGCAGCGCGCGCGGTGCGTTCACGTCGCTGGAGGATCTGTGTCGCCGGCTGGATCTGCAGAAGGTCAACCGGCGGGTGCTGGAAGCGCTGCTGCGCTCCGGCAGCCTCGATGGCCTCGGCGCCACTCGCGCAACTCTCATGGAGCGCCTGGGCCGAGCCATGCACCTCGGCGACCAGAGGAGCCGCGCCCATCAGGCGGGACAGAACGACCTCTTCGGCCTCGCGAGCGAGGAGGGCGCGGCCGCCGCGCCCGCCCCCGGGAGCGCCGTGGTCCTGCCGGAGTGGGGCGAGGCGGTGCGCCTCGCGGGCGAGCGCGAGACGCTCGGACTCTATCTCACCGGTCATCCGCTCGGGCGCTTCGAGTCGAGCCTGGCCCGCTTCGTCACGCATCGCATCGGCGATCTGGTCAGCGACCGGCCGGTGGCCGGGCTCGAGGGCGGGCGCTTCGGCGGCGGCCGCCCCGTGACCGTGGCCGGACTCATCGACGAGGTGAAGAAGCGCGGCCCGCGGGTGATCCTGACCCTCGATGACCGCACCGGGCGACTCGAGGTGCTGCTCTTCGAGGAGACCTGGCAGAGACACCGCGAGCTGATCGCCAAGGATGCGCTGGTGCTGGTCGAGGGACTGTTGCGCTTCGACGAGTTCTCGGACGCCTGGCGACTCGCGGCGCGGCGCATCACGGAGCTCGACAAGGTGCGCGAGCAGGAGGCGCGCCGCCTGGTGATCCGCTGCACCCACGCGCAAGCCCCCGCCGTGTGCGAGGCTCTGGCGGCGATTCTCGCACCGTGGCGCCCGGGGCCGTGCCCGATCACGGTCGAATACGCGGGCGCGACGGCGTGCGGCGCGCTCACGCTCGGGGAGGAGTGGACGGTGCGCGCCGGGCGCGAGCTCATCGAGCAGCTCGAGGGCCTGCTCGGGCGCGATGCGGTGCAGATCGTCTACGGGCCGCCGCCGGTGAGCCCCGGCACGACATTCTCGGCCGACGGCCGTTAGGGTACCTTAGCACGCATGGCCGTCGCGTTCCTCGACTTCGAACAGCCGATCGCCGAGCTCGAAGCGAAGATCGAGGAGCTCAAGCACGTCGGCTCGGATTCCGAAGTCAACATCGAGGATGAGATCGGGCGGCTGCAGGCCAAGAGCCGGCAGCTGACGGTGAGCATCTTTGCCAGCCTCACTCCCTGGCAGATCACGCAGCTCGCGCGCCATCCCCACCGTCCCTACACGCTCGACTACGTCGCCGCGATCTGCAGCGAGTTCTACGAGCTGCACGGGGATCGCATGTACGCCGACGACGGCGCCATCGTCGGCGGGCTGGGGCGCATCGACGAGCGCGCGCTCATGATCATCGGTCACCAGAAGGGCCGCGACACGAAGGAGAGAGTGCGCCGCAACTACGGCATGCCGAAGCCCGAGGGCTACCGCAAGGCGCTGCGGCTGATGCGCCTCGCCGAGCGCTTCGGCCTGCCGCTGCTGACGCTCATCGATACGCAGGGCGCCTACCCCGGAGTGGGCGCGGAGGAGCGCGGTCAGAGCGAGGCCATCGCCCGCAACCTCTTCGAGATGTCGGTGCTGCGCATTCCCATCGTCACGGTGGTGACCGGGGAGGGCGGATCCGGCGGCGCGCTCGGCATCGGGGTGTGCGACCGCCTGGTGATGCTCCAGTACAGCACCTATTCGGTGATCTCGCCCGAGGGCTGCGCCTCGATCCTCTGGAAGAGCCAGGACAAGAAGGAAGTGGCCGCCGACTCGCTGAATCTCACCGCCGACCGCCTGCACAAGCTCGGCCTCGTCGACGAAATCCTCGAGGAGCCGCTCGGGGGCGCGCATCGCGATCCGGCGGCGACCGCCGCGAGCCTCAAGGCGGCCGTCGTCCGCTATCTGAACGAGCTCACGGCGATCCCGGCCGATGAGTTGCGCGCTGCGCGCGCCGCCAAGATCGCCTCTTTCGGCGTGTTTGCCGAAACCGCGGCCTGATGCCGTGAGGCGAGCGGGCGGTCGGCGGAGCGTCGCATTCGGGCCACGCGCACTGAGTGCGCGCCTGGCGGAGCTCCTGCCGGACTTCCCGCAAGTCTCCGTGTGCGTCGCCTTCAGCGGCGGTGCGGACTCGACGGCGCTGCTCGGCGCGCTCGCGGCGACGCGCGCGCCGCCGCTCGAGCTGCGCGCCATCCACATCGATCACCGGCTGCATCCGCACTCGCGGCGCTGGAGCGCGCACTGCGCCCGCGTGGCCCGCGCACTCGCCGTGCCGCTCACGGTGCTGAGCGCGACCGTGGCTCCTCTCCCCGGCGAATCGCTCGAAGCCGCCGCGCGCACCGTGCGCTACCGGCTGCTCGGGGAGGCGCTGCGCGACGGCGAGGCGCTCCTCACGGCGCATCACGAGGACGATCAGCTCGAGACCGTGCTGCTGCAGCTGCTGCGCGGCGCAGGTCTCGCCGGTATCGCCGCCATGCCCGCGAGGGCCCCTCTGGCACGCGGCTTCCTCGTGCGCCCGCTGCTCGCGTGGTCGCGGCAGGAGCTCGTCGCATACCTGCGCGCACGGGGCCTCGAGTGGATCGAGGACCCCATGAACTCCGAGCTTCGCCTCGATCGCAACTACCTGCGCGCGCGCGTGCTGCCGGCGATCCGCGAGCGCTGGCCGGCCGCCGCAACGACCGTGACGCGCACCGCACGCCACGCCGCCGAGGCGCAGCGTCTCCTCGACGAGCTCGGTCGCGCCGATGTCGCCCGCGCGGCCTTCGGCGCCAGGCTGTCGGCGAAGGTGCTGCGCGCGCTCACCCCCGAGCGGCGCCGCAACGCGCTGCGCTACTGGATCACGGCTGCCGGGTACCGGCCGCCTCCGGCAAGCCGGCTCGAGGAGATCGCCGGCCCGGTGCTCGCGGCGCGCTCCGACGCCCAGCCCCGCGTCAGCTGGCCGGGAGTCGTGGTGCTGCGCGAGGCGGATCTGCTGTCGCTCTCCGCCTCGCCCGGGCCCGGCGACCGCGCGAGCTCCCCGCCCGGTGCGTCCCCGCTGCCGGAAGTCAGCTGGTCGTGGGGCCGAGGGCGCAGCCGCGTCCTGCCCGGGTACGGCGGACGCCTGACGCTGAAGCCCGACGAGCGCGGGCCGCTCGACCTCGAGGCACTCCCCGCCACGCTCACCGTCCGGGGACGCCGCGGCGGGGAGCGCTTGCGTCCGGTGCGCGGCGGGCCGCACCGCGCGCTCAAGAGCCTGATGCAGGAGGCGCGCGTGCCGGTCGCCGAGCGCGGACGCCGGCCGCTCGTCTACGCGGGCGACACGCTGATCGCGGTCGCGGGGCTGTGGCTCGACGAATCGGTGCAGGCGAGCGAGGCGAGCCGCCGGCGCGCGCGCCTGATCTGGAGCGCGGCGGGCTGATCGGTCAAGCAGTCCACCTCGGCGCGGCCGGATGTGTTAATCTGCTCTCCCGTCGTCGTTCCGCCGAAGTTTTCCGGCGGCGACCTCATGCGACGGGAATTCCCGCACTCGACCATGACGCGTTTTGTATTCGTCACCGGTGGCGTCGTGTCCTCGCTGGGCAAGGGGATCGCCTCCGCCTCGCTCGGCGCGATCCTCGAGGCCCGGGGACTCAAGGTCGGGATGGTCAAGCTCGATCCGTACATCAACGTCGACCCGGGCACCATGAGCCCGTTCCAGCACGGCGAGGTGTTCGTTACCCAGGACGGCACCGAGAGCGATCTCGACCTCGGGCACTACGAGCGTTTCGTGCGCACCACGACCGGCCGCAACAGCAATTTCACCACCGGGCGCATCTACGAGCGCGTCATCGCCAAGGAGCGTCGCGGCGACTACCTCGGCGCCACGGTGCAGGTGATCCCGCACATCACCGATGAGATCAAGCGCAGCATCAAGCTCGGGGCGGACGGCTCGGACGTGTGCATGGTCGAGATCGGCGGCACGGTGGGCGACATCGAATCGCTCCCCTTCCTCGAGGCCATCCGCCAGCTCGGTGTCGAGCTCGGCCGCAACAACTGCGTGTACATGCACCTGACCCTGGTGCCGATCGTGGGCGGCTCGGGCGAGATCAAGACCAAGCCCACCCAGCACTCGGTCAAGGAGCTCCGCGGCATCGGAATCCAGCCCGATACGCTCCTGTGCCGCTGCAAGCACCCGCTCCCCGAGGAGCAGCGGCGCAAGATCGCGCTCTTCACCAACGTCGAGGAGCGGGCGGTGATCTCCGCGGTCGATGTGGACGACATCTACCGCATCCCGATCCTGCTGCACGAGCAGGGGCTCGACGACATCGTGGTCGACAAGCTGCGGCTCGAGGTGCCGCCCACGGAGCTCCCCGAGTGGCGCCAGGTGGTGAGCGCCAAGTCCAATCCCGACGGCCAGGTGGACATCGCCATGGTCGGCAAGTACGTGCAGATCCGCGACTCCTACATGTCGCTGCACGAGGCGCTGATGCACGGCGGGCTGAAGAGCCGCACGCGCGTCAACATTCATTACATCGAGTCGACCGACCTCGAGCAGCGCGGCTCGCACCTGCTCAAGGGACTGGATGCGATCCTGGTGCCGGGGGGATTCGGCGAGCGCGGCATCGAAGGCAAGATCCAGGCGGTGCGCTACGCGCGCGAGCACGACGTGCCCTACCTCGGGATCTGTCTGGGGATGCAGGTGGCGATCGTCGAGTACGCCCGTCACGTGCTCGGCTTCGCCGACGCCAACAGCACCGAGTTCAACCGCGCCACGGCGCATCCGGTGATCGCGCTCATCTCCGAGTGGAATGATCAAATGCGCGGCTCGCAGACCCGCGACGAGGGCTCGGACAAGGGCGCCACCATGCGCCTCGGAGCCCAGGAGGTGCTGCTCGCGGCCGGCGCCCGCGCGCGCGAGATCTACGGGCGCGATGCGATCATGGAGCGGCACCGGCACCGCTTCGAGTTCAACAACAACTACCTCGAGCGCTACCGCCAGTCGGGCCTGCGCTTCTCGGGCTTCTCGCGCGACGGCCTGGTGGAGCTCATCGAGCTGCCGAACCATCCGTGGTTCCTGGCGACCCAGTTCCACCCGGAGTTCACCTCCACCCCGCGCGACGGCCATCCGCTGTTCACCGGCTTCATTCGCGCGGCACGCGCGCTGCGCGCGTCGCTCCTGCCCCAGGCGGCCGGCGCCTGAAGGCGCCTCGAGCGCGCTGCGCGCCGAAGCCGCCTGCGGGCATACTTGGCTCCATGCAGCTCACGGGACACCAGGTCGGGAACGGGCGGCCCCTTTTCCTCATCGCCGGCCCCTGCGTCATCGAGGGCGCCTCGCTCACGCAGGAGATCGCCGGCCGCCTGAAGGAGATCACCGGGCGGCTCGGCGTCCCCTTCATATTCAAAGCCTCCTACGACAAGGCCAACCGCTCCTCGCGGGCGAGCTTCCGGGGGCTCGGGATCGAGACGGGACTCAAGGTCCTCGCGGACGTGCGCCGCGCCGTGGGCGTCCCGGTGCTGACCGACGTGCACGAGGACACGCCTCTCGGGGAAGTCGCCGCAGTGGTCGACGTCCTGCAGACGCCGGCTTTTCTCTGCCGTCAGACGAACTTCATCGTGAACGCCGCCTCGCAGGGCAAGCCCGTCAACATCAAGAAGGGGCAGTTCCTGTCTCCCTGGGAGATGCAGAACGTCGTCGACAAGGCGCGCTCCACCGGCAACGAGGCGATCCTCGTGTGCGAGCGCGGCTTCTCCTTCGGGTACAATAACTTGGTATCCGACATGCGCTCGCTCTCGATCCTGCGCGCGACCGGCTGTCCGGTGGTGTTCGACGCCACGCATTCGGTACAGCTGCCCGGCGGGCAGGGTGCATCCTCGGGCGGCCAGCGCGAGTTCGTGCCGGTGCTCGCACGGGCGGCGGTCGCGGCCGGCGTGGCGGGGCTGTTCATGGAGACGCACCCGGAGCCCGACAAGGCGCTCTCGGACGGACCGAACGCCTGGCCGCTCGCGCGGATGGAGCCGCTGCTCGCCACTCTGTGCGAGCTCGACCGGGCCGTGAAGAAGACACCCTACGAGGAGTCGCTCCTATGAGTCGCATCACCGATATCCGCGGCCGCGAGATCCTCGACTCGCGCGGCAACCCCACGGTCGAGGCCGACGTGATTCTCGACACGGGCGCGCTCGGGCGCGCGGCGGTGCCTTCGGGAGCCTCGACCGGCACGCGCGAGGCGGTGGAGCTGCGCGACGGGGACAAGAAACGCTACGGAGGCAAGGGTGTGCTGAAGGCCGTGGAGCACGTGAACACGGTGCTCAAGGGAGCGCTCGTCGGCCGCGACCCGCACGACCAGCCGGGGCTCGACCGCCGGATGATCGAGCTCGACGGCACCGAGAACAAGGGCAGGCTCGGCGCCAACGCGATCTTGAGCGTATCGCTCGCCACCGCCCACGCGGCGGCCCGGGACGCGGGCGTGCCGCTCTACCGCCATCTGGCGCGCCTCTCGGGCGGCGCACGCGAGCCGGTCATGCCGGTGCCGCAGATGAACATCATCAACGGCGGCGCGCACGCCGACAATACGCTCGACATCCAGGAGTTCATGATCCTCCCGGTGGGCGCACCGAGCTTCCGCGAAGCGCTGCGCTACGGGGCCGAGATCTTCCACGCCCTCAAGCAGCTCCTCGCCGCGCGCGGCCTGGCCACCGCCGTGGGCGATGAGGGCGGCTTTGCGCCGAATCTTCCCTCGAACGAGGCGGCGCTCGCGACCCTCATCGAGGCGATCGAGAAGGCCGGTTACCGGGCGGGGAAGGACGTGTATCTCGGGCTCGACGTGGCGAGCTCGGAGTTCTTCGAGGACGGCTACTACCGGCTCGAGTCCGAGGAGCGCAGCTTCTCCGCCGCCGCCTTCGCCCGCTATCTGGCGGACCTCGCCGATCGCTTCCCGATCATCACCATCGAGGACGGCATGAGCGAGTCGGACTGGGACGGCTGGGCGGAGCTGACGCGCCTCCTCGGGCAGAAGATCCAGGTGGTCGGCGACGATGTGTTCGTGACCAACACGCGGATCCTGAAGCAGGCCATCGAGCGGCGTATCGCCAACGCCATCCTCATCAAGCCGAACCAGATCGGCACGCTCACCGAGACGCTCGCGGCCATCGACATGGCGGACCAGGCGCGCTACGCCTCGGTGGTGTCGCATCGCTCGGGCGAGACCGAGGACAGCACCATCGCGGACATCGCGGTCGCGAGCGCCGCCTCGCAGATCAAGACCGGGTCGCTGTCGCGCTCGGACCGGGTCGCGAAATACAACCAACTGCTGCGCATCGAGGCCGAGCTCGGGTCGGTGCGCTACGCCGGCCGGGAAGCGTTCGCGGTCAGCGCGCCGCTCTGATACGCTGCCGGCCCCATGAAGTGGCTCACCGCCGCGCTCACCGTGGCAGTGCTCCTGCTGCAGTACCGGGTGTGGCTTTCCGAGAACGGGGTTCGTGAGGTCGAGCGGCTCGAGCGCGCGGTCGCGACCCAGCGCGCGGACAACGAGCAGCTCGCCGAGCGCAACCAGCAGCTCGCCGCGGAGGTCCGTGATCTCAAGACGGGCATGGACGCGCTCGAGGAGCGCGCCCGCAGCGACCTCGGGATGATCGCCCGCAATGAGACGTTCTACCAGGTGGTGCCGGCGCGGCCGGCCGACCCGCATCGCTCCCGGACCCGCACCGCCGCGGCTCACTGAGCCCGCCGGGCCCTGAGCTCACCCAAGTGCGTTACTGGCTCGTCATGCCGGCCGCGGGCTCAGGCAGCCGCTTCGGCCCCGGTGTGCGCAAGCAGTACGCGCCCCTCGAAGGCCGGACCGTGATCGAGTGGGCGCTCGCGCCGTTTCTCGCCGATCGCCGCTGCGCGCAGCTCGTGGTGGCACTCGCGCGGGATGATGCGGATTGGAAGAAAGTGGCGGCGCGTCTTGCCGCCTCCGGCGCGAGCGCGGTGACGACCGTCGAGGGCGGCGAGCGGCGCAGCGACTCGGTGCGTCGGGCGCTGGCGTCGCTCGCTGCCAGCGCGAGCCCGAGCGACTGGGTCCTCGTGCACGACGCCGCCCGGCCGTGTCTCGACCCCGCCGACCTCGGGCGTCTCCTCGATCGGCTCGGCACGCACCCCGTGGGGGGGCTCCTCGCGACGCGGGTGAGCGATACGCTGAAGCGCACTGCGAGGATCGGGGGCGGCGCCGATCCGCCGGTCACCGAGACGGTGGAGCGCTCTGATCTGTGGCGGGCGCTCACCCCGCAGATGTTCCGCTTCGGGCCGCTGTGCGCAGCGCTCGACGGGGCGCATGCTGCGGGGCGCTTTCCGAGCGACGAGGCGGAGGCTCTCGAGTGGCTCGGCGAGCGTCCGGTACTGGTCGAGGGAGACTCGATGAATCTCAAGATCACCCTGGCTGCGGATCTGGCGCTCGCCGCCGCGGTGTTGCGGGCGCGGCGCGCCTGAACGGGCCTTCCGGATTCTCATGAGGATCGGGTCAGGATTCGACGTGCACGCGTTTGGTCCCGGCGACTTCGTCATGCTGGGAGGCATCCGCGTTGCCCACTCGCGCGGAGTCTTGGCGCATTCGGACGGCGACGTGGTGCTGCATGCGCTGTGCGATGCGCTGCTGGGCGCAGCCGGCCTGGGCGACATCGGTCAGCACTTCAGGGACACCGACCCCAGGTGGCGAGGCGCGGACAGCAGCGTCTTCGTCACGCAGGTGCTGGCGCTGCTGCGGGACAGGCGTCTCGCCGTGGCGAACGTCGATGTCACGGTGCTGGCGCAGGCGCCGAAGATCGCGACACACCGCGACGCCATGCGGCGGCGGATTGCGCAGCTGCTCGAGGTCGCCGCAGAGCGCGTCAACATCAAGGCGACCACCACCGAAGGGCTCGGCTTTCTCGGCCGCGCCGAAGGCATCGCCGCGCAGGCGGTGGTGCTGTTGACCGAGCCCTGAGGCCAAGCAGACGCGCGAACCGAGCACACGCGGGGCCGCGCTCTCCCCGCCGCGCGCGCTCGGCGCGCCGCCGGCGAGGGCGCTGCTGCGCGGCGCGCCCGAGGACTTCGTCGTCGAGGAGGATCTCGGTTTCGCGCCGGCAGGGTCGGGTCCCCACTGGCTGCTGCGCGTGCGCAAGCGCAACGCCAACACCCAGTGGGTCGCGGGCCAGCTCGCCAGGATCGCCGGCTGCCGCCCAAGGGAAGTGGGTTACGCCGGACTCAAGGATCGCCGCGCGATCGCCGTGCAGTGGTTCTCGGTGCCGCAGCCGCGCGCGCCGGTCGCCTGGTCCGCGGTGCGCGAGGCGGACTTCGAGGTGCTGGAGGCTCATCCGCACACCCGCAAGCTCCCGCGCGGCGCGCTCGCCGGCAATCGCTTCACGGTGCGCCTCGGCACGCGGCGCGGTGAAGGCGCGCGGCTTGCCGCCGATCTCGAAGCACGGCTCGCCGACGTTGCCCGCCGAGGCGTGCCCAACTACTTCGGCCCGCAGCGCTTCGGTCTCGATGGCGCGAATCTCGCGCGCGCCAGCGAAGGGCTGCGGCGCCTCGGGCCGCGCGAGCGCGGCTTCGTGCTCTCGGCGGCCCGCAGCGCGCTCTTCAACGCAGTCCTCGCGGCCCGGGTAGGCGAGGGCAGCTGGGAGCATCTCGAGCCGGGCGACCTCGCCATCCTCGACGGCCGCGGCAGCTTCTTCCCCGTGGATCGCGCCGCGGACGAGACCCTGAGTGACCGCTGCCGGAGGCTGGAGGTCCACCCCACCGGCCCCATGTGGGGAAAGGGGACGCCCGCAACCGGCGCTCGGGTGCTCGAGCTCGAGTCGCGCCTCGCCGCGGAGTATCCGCAGCTGACCGGGCTGTGCGTGGCCGCGGGGATGTCCCAGGAGCGGCGGAGCCTGCGCCTCGCGGTGCGCGAGCTCGCCTTCGAGCCCGAGGCCGACGCCGTGCTCGTCGGCTTTCACCTCGCGCGCGGCGGCTTTGCGACCGCGGTGTTGCGGGAGCTGATCGAGGCGGCTGCGGATTCAGACGTGGCCTAAAGATCACCCCGGGGACAGCAGCACGTACACCGCACCGGTGCCGCCATCCACCGGGCGGGCCGAGACGTATGCGAGCACCGCGCCGGTGCGTCGCAGGACGCCGCTCACGGTGGACTTGAGCACCGGCCCACGGTGACCGGAGCGCAGGCCCTTGCCGTGCACGATGCGCACGCAGCGGACGCGCCGCTCGAGGGCCTCGATGAGAAACTCGCGCAGAGCGTGCTTCGCCTCGGCCGCCGTGAGGCCGTGCAGATCGATCTCGCGCTCCACCCGATACTCGCCGCCGCGCAGGCGCCGCAGCACCGTCGGCTGCACCTGCGGGCGGCGAAAGACCAGCTCGTCGCCGCCGGCCAGGGCGGGGTCGACGCTCGTCCCGTCGAGGCTCTCGCGCAGCACCGCGGCGCGATCGGCGCGCGTGAAGCGCGCGCGCGGCGAGATCCGCGGCGGGCGCTGAGGTGGGGCGCCGGACCTGAGCGGCCGTACACCGCGCACCGCTTCCCGGAACAGCCGTGCCTCGTCCGCTGCGTCGTCCGGATCGTCATCTCCCGGCCAGCTCACGCTACCTCCGCCGCACCTCCCGCTTACAGTATATAGTCACGCCCACTTCGTCCGGGCCGATTCCCCGCGCACGCGTGAAGATCCTCGTGAGCAACGATGACGGCTTTCGCGCCGAAGGCATCCGCCGCCTGCGCGAGGCCCTCGCCACTCTCGCCGACGTGACGGTGGTCGCCCCCGACCGCAACAAGAGCGGGGCGAGCAATTCGCTGACCCTCGACGTGCCGCTGCGGGTGTTCGAGTCCGAGCCGGGAGTCTATTTCGTCCCGGGCACGCCCACGGACTGCGTGCACCTGGCGATCTCGGGGCTGTTCGACTTCGAGCACGACATGGTGGTCTCGGGCGTGAACGACGGCGCGAACCTCGGCGACGACGTGCTGTATTCGGGCACCGTCGCGGCCGCCGTCGAGGGTCGCTTCCTCGGCCTGCCCACGATCGCGGTGTCGCTCTGCGCCGGCACCGAAGGCGGCGGACACTTCGACACCGGCGCCGAAGTGGCGCGACTCCTCGTGGCGCAGCTCCTGGAGAGCCCGCTCGAACCCACGCTCATTCTCAATGTCAACGTGCCCGACGTGCCGTTCGCGCAGCTGCGCGGCTTTCGCGCCAGCCGACTCGGCTTCCGCCACCGCTCCGCGCCCGTCATGCGGGCCAAGGACCCGCGCGGGCGTTCCGTGTACTGGGTGGGGCCCGCCGGGCCGGAGCAGGACGCAGGGCCCGGAACTGATTTCGATACCGTGGCCCGGGGTTATGTCTCGGTGACTCCGCTGCAGGTCGACCTGACACGCCACGCGGCGCTGCAGACGCTCGGCAGCTGGCTGGGGGGCATCGATGGCTGATGCCGGGGAGCGGCGGTGAGCGATCTGCGCTTCTCGGGGATCGGGATGACGTCCGCGCGCACCCGCGATCGGCTGGTGCAGCGCCTGCGTGAGCAGGGCATCGCGAATCTCTCCGTGCTCGAGCGCATTCGCCACGTGCCGCGCCATATCTTCGTCGACGAGGCGCTCGGCAGCCGCGCCTACGAGGACACGGCGCTGCCGATCGGTTACGGTCAGACGATCTCGCAGCCCTACATCGTGGCGCGCATGACGGAGGCGCTGCTCCAGGGCGGTGCGGCGGAGAACGTCCTCGAGGTGGGCACCGGGTGCGGCTACCAGACCGCGGTGCTCGCGCCACTGGTCGGACGGCTCTACACCATCGAGCGAATCGAGCCGCTGCTCGCTCGCTCGCGCGAGCGGCTGAAGGAGCTCGGCATCCGCAACGTTCGCTTCCGGCACGGCGACGGCACGCTCGGCTGGAGTGCGCACGCGCCCTACGACGGCATCCTGGTAGCGGCCGCGCCGCTTACGGTGCCGGAGGCTCTCATCGGGCAGCTGAGGGTCGGGGGGCGGCTCATCGTGCCGATCGGCCCCGAGGGCGAGCAGGAGCTGGTTCGCTTCACGCGGGGCGAGCCGCGGGTCGAGCGCGAGTCGCTCGGGCCCGTGGCCTTCGTGCCCCTGCTGGGTGGCACGGCCTGA
>WNGP01001892.1_pt1 | contig 17389 bp, 12 predicted proteins | sample 5407671 | NCBI WGS metagenome assembly WNGP01 (sample SAMN13153381, study PRJNA577476) | soil metagenome | isolation source: 40 cm soil or saprolite under Garry oak tree replicate 2 | place: USA:California | collected 2016-06-15 | reverse complement strand
GATCCCGAGCACGGGGAAAGCTGGGTCAGGTTCGCCCAGACGGTCGGCGGGCGGACGAGCTTGCCCGCGCCGCGCCCGGTCAAGCATCCCCCGTACGTGCAGTGGCAGTCGCCCCTGGTCTGGACGACCTTGTCGCTGACCCTGCACGCCGACGGCCGGGCCGACTCGGCGATGACGGGCGCGAGCAAGTTCCCGAGGCACTGGGTCTACGACGCGGCCGGGCAGCTCACCCACAAGTCCGGGCTGACGGACTTCACCGACTGGATGGCCAAGTCGTTCGGCCGCCACACCCCGTGGGGTGACCAGGACTCCGCCGCCCTGGTGACGGCCGTCGAGACCGCGCTCGAGCACTCGCTGTCCGTGCAGCTCATGCACGGCGCGGCCAAGCCGAGGATCGAGAAGCTGGCGGCCGGGAGCATACTGGCCAAGCAGGGCCAGCCCGGCACCGACCTGTACCTGGTCCTGGACGGGGTGGTGCGGGTGGAGCGCGACGGCGAGTGGCTCGCCGAGTACGGGCCAGGGGCGATACTCGGCGAGCGGGCGCACCTGGAAGGCGGCATCCGCACGTCGACGAACGTGGCGGTCACGGCGTGCCGGGTGGCGGCGGTAGACGCCGCGGGGTTCGACCAGTCGGCCCTCGCCGAGCTGTCCGCCGGCCACCGGCGCGAAGACGCCGGCCAGGGCTGATATGCGCGTGCACCTGTGCGGAGTCCGCGGCTCCACGCCGGCTCCCGGCCAGGCCTACCTGCGCTATGGCGGCAACACCTCCTGCGTGGCCATCGTCCACGACGGCGCGCCGGCGCCCGCGTTGATCCTGGACGCGGGCACCGGGTTGCGCGGCGTCACGCCGCTGCTCGCGGGCCAGCCGTTCGCGGGCACGATCCTGCTGACGCACCTGCACTGGGATCATGTGCACGGCCTGCCGTTCTTCACGGCCGGCGACCGGGACGACGCCCGGGTCTCACTGCTGCTGCCGGCGCAGCCGGACGGCTCGGCCGCGCTGGAGGTGCTGTCGCGCGCCATGTCACCGCCGCACTTCCCGATCACGCCGGAAGGCCTGCGCGGGCGCTGGACATTCGGCACGATCGGCGAGGGGCGGCTCAAGGCGGAGGGCTTCACCGTTGAGGCCCGGGAGATCCCGCACAAGGGCGGCCGCGCCTTCGGATACCGGGTCAGCGACGGGCACAGCGTCGTCGCGTACCTGCCCGATCACTGCCCGACCGCGCTCGGGCCCGGGCCGGATGGCTGGGGCGAGTACCACCGGGCCGCCCTGGACCTGGCCGCCGGCGCCGACCTGCTGATCCACGACGCGTTCCTGCTGCCGGACGAGGTCGCCGGCGAGGCCTACTTCGGTCACGCGGCCGCCGACTACGCCGCGATGCTCGGACGGCTAGCGGGCGCCAGGGCGGTCCTGCTGACCCACCACAAGCCGGACCGCACCGACGCCGAGCTCGACAAGCTGGCGGCGCGGATGGCCGCCTCGCACCCCGGTGTCACGGTCGCCGCGGAGGGTAGCACACTCGACCTATGAGCGCGGACGCGATAGTGGTCGGCTCGGGCCCGAACGGGCTCGCCGCCGCGGTGACGCTGGCCAGGTCCGGCCTGGCCGTCCACGTCATCGAGGGAGCGGACACGCCGGGCGGCGGCTGCCGCACCGCCGAGCTGACCCTGCCCGGGTTCCGCCACGACGTCTGCTCCGCGGTCCACCCCCTGGCCGCCGCCTCGCCGTTCTTCCGGCAGCTTGACCTCGCGGCGCTCGGCGTGACGCTGCGCACCCCGAAGGTCGCCTTCGCCCATCCGCTCGACGGCGGACGCGCGGCGTGGCTGGCCGGGTCGGTGGACGAGACCGCGGGAAACCTGGACGCGGACGGCAGGGCCTACCGGCGCCTGCTCGAGCCGCTCGTCCGCGAGGCGCCGCTGACCCTGCCCGACGTGCTCGGGCCGCTGCGGTCGGTTCCCGGTCACCCGCTCGCCATGGCCAGGTTCGGCCTGGACGGCCTGCCGCCGGCCAGCCTGCTGGCGCGCCGGTTCCGGACACCGGAGGCCCGCGCCCTGCTGGCCGGCGCGGCGGCGCACACGATGCGCCCCCTGACCGCGCCGGTCACGGGCGCCTTCGGGCTGACCCTGATGATGATCGCGCACGCCGTCGGCTGGCCGGTCGTGGAGGGCGGCAGCGCCCGGCTCGTCGATGCGCTGGTCGCCGAGCTCACCTCGCTCGGCGGCACGCTCGAAACCGGGCGCTGGGTGACCTCGCTCGCCGACCTGCCCGCGGCCAGGGCCGTCCTGCTCGACATCACGCCGCGCCAGCTCGTCGCGCTGGCGGGCGAGTCGATCGGCGGGCGGAGCCGCCGCACCCTGGAGCGGTTCAGGTACGGTCCCGGTGTCTGCAAGGTGGACTGGGCGCTGAGCGGGCCGGTGCCCTGGCAGGCCGCGCCGTGCCGGGAAGCGGGCACCGTGCACGTCGGCGGCACGTTCGCCGAGATCGCCCGCGGCGAGGCCGACGTCAACGCCGGGCGCCACCCGGACCAGCCGTACTGCCTGGTGGCGCAGCCGGGCGTGGTGGACCAGACCCGCGCCCCGGCCGGGCAGTGCACCCTGTGGGGGTACTGCCACGTTCCCGCCGGGTCGTCGGCCGACATGTCCGGCCGGATCGAGGCGCAGATCGAGCGGTTCGCGCCCGGGTTCACCGACCTGATCCTGGCCAGGTCGGTAAGGACCGCCGCCGACATGGAGCGCTACAACCCGAACTACGTGGGCGGCGACATCAACGGCGGGGCCGCGACCCTGCGCCAGACGTTCTTCCGGCCCACGCCGCGCTGGAACCCGTACCGGACCCCGCTGCCCGGCGTCTACCTGTGCTCGTCGTCCACCCCGCCCGGCGGCGGCGTCCACGGAATGTGCGGCCTGGCCGCCGCCCGTACGGCCCTGGCCGACCTGGGTGCCAAAACCTGAGCCGGCCTCACCTACCTGGATCTGGTTCCCCTTACAGGTCGCAGATCGGACACCAGATTGACTCCAACTCGGGGGAAGCCGCCGATCGCGGCGTCCCGGAGCGCCTGGCGATTGGGGGTCGCCGCTCCGGTTACCCGGCAGCGCGCTGGGCCGCGATCAGGTCCCGGTACCAGGCGAACGAGGCCTTGGGGATCCTGCGCTGCGTCTCGAAGTCGGTGTAGACCAGCCCGAACCGCTGGCGGTAACCCTCCGACCACTCGAAGTTGTCGGTAAACGTCCACTCGAAGTAGCCGCGCACGTCCACGCCCGCGCCGATCGCGGCATGCACCGCCCTGATGTGCCCGTTCAGGTAGCCGATCCTGCCCTGGTCGTCCACCGTGCCGTCCGCGGCCACGACATCGGCCTGCGAGCAGCCGTTCTCGGTCACGTAGACCGGCGGCAGTGCGCTGCCGTACCGCTCGCGCAGCGTGGTGAGCGTCTCGGTCAGCCCGGCCGGTATCACCGGCCAGCCGAAGGCCGTCACCGGGTAGCCGGGAATCGGCTCGAGCTGGAACGGCAGCGGCGAGCCGGGCAGCGCGGACAGCCTGGTCGGCATGTAGTAGTTCACCCCGAGCCCGTCGACGGGCGCCGAGATGGCGGCCAGGTCACCGTCTCGCACGCAGGACAGGCCGTCCGGCCCGATGCCGAACGCCCCGAGGTCGGGATACCGGCCGGCCAGCACGGGATCGGTGAACATCCGGTTCTGCAGCGCGTCGCAGGCCCGGGCGGCGGCCACGTCGGCCTCGCTGTCGCTGGCCGGCCAGGCCGGCGAGTAGTTGTTGGTGATCAGCACCTCGCGAGCCCCGGCGGCCCGCAGCGCGGCCGTCGCCAGGCCGTGGCCGAGCAACTGATGATGAGCGGTCGGCAGGGCGTCCAGCATCAGCGCCTTGCCCGGCGCGTGGATGCCGAGCGCGTAGCCAAAGGCAGTCACCACGAACGGTTCGTTGAGCGTAATCCACATGCCGATACGGTCGGCCAGCCGGCCAGCGGCGAGCCCGGCGTAGTCGGCGAACCGCCTGGCGACATCCCGGTTCAGCCAGCCGCCCTCGTCTTCCAGGGGCTGCGGCAGGTCCCAGTGGTACAGCGTGGGGACCGGCATGATCCCGGCGGCGAGCAGCGCGTCGGTCAGCCGGTCGTAGAAGTCAAGGCCGGCCGGGTTGGCCGGGCCGGTGCCGCCCGGCTGCACCCGCGGCCAGCCGATCGAGAACCGGTACGCGGTGATGCCGAGGTCCGCCATCAGCGCGACGTCCTCCGGCCAGCGGTGGTAGTGGTCGGTGGCCACGTCGCCGGTGTGGCCGCCGGAGATCACTCCCGGCTGCCGGCCGAACGTGTCCCAGACCGAGTCGCCGCGGCCGTCCGCCGCGACGGCACCCTCGATCTGGTAGGCGGCGGTGGCCACGCCCCACAGGAAGCCGGAGGGGAAGGGCGGCATGGGCGACTCGGTCACCCGCCGATCGTAGGGCACGGTACGGGTGCCGCGGCGCTACCGGGCGGCCGTCGCCTGGTGCCCGCTGCCGGGCGGCCGTCGCCCGGGGCGGCGCTACCGCTGCGGCGTCGGCTCGCCCGCCGGCACGGCTCCCATGATCATCGAGTCGCCGCGGAACAGCGGGGTGTCCCTGACCTGGCGCTCGATCGATGCCGCCGACATGGTGTACCCGATGAACAGCAGCAGCGCGATGGCCTCCATCACGATCCACAGCCAGTGCGAGGCGAGCTGAGTGCTCCAGTCGTTCAGCCCGTGCAGCACGGCGGGCAGCGTGATGCCGAACAGGATCAGCGGGATCCGGCGCCTGCGGTAGTTCACGCCCATGCCGATGAAGAACGCGGCGATGCCGGCCCAGACCGCGTGCTGGAACCCGTCGACGAACACCCGCTGGGCGAAGGTGAGGATCAACGGGATGGCGAGCCCGGGTCTGTGGTTGCCCTGCATCAGGTAGCTGGATGTGTACAGGACCGACTCCCGGACTCCGAAGGCGAGCCCTGCGACGGTGCCGAGGAACATCCACACCCGCACGTCGAGCGTGACCTTCCAGACCCATCGGAGCAACAGGGCCGCGACGAGAATCGGGAGCGCCTTGGTGACCTCCTCGGCGAACCCAACACCGTAGATCCAGGGCAGCAGGTTGTGCAGGGCCGCCGTGTTGTCCAGCGAGTCCTCCCACGGCAGGGTCAGCGTGGGCAGCAGCACGGTGACCGCGGCGATGATGCCCACGGCCAGCCACCCGGTCAATTTGGTGATCGGCCCCGGCCTGATCAGCAGCCAGAACGCCACCGCCCACAGCGGCGCGATCGCGAGGCTGTACGCCCAGCCGGGCGCGCTCAGGTCGCTGCTCGTCGAGAACAGCACCACGAACAGCGAAGGCAGCAGGCCGTACGCGATGACGAGCAGCCGCGAGCCCTGCTTCCAGCCGGGATCCTTCAGCCAGCTTCTGACCGGCAGCAGGATGTGCACCGCGGTCGCGAAGTCGCCGCCGGGGAAGTCGAGCCTGGCGTGCTGCGCGGGAAGTTGCAGGTAGGCAGGGCTGGAGTGAGTGCCGGAGATGTTGCCGCGCCACAGTTCCTCGCGGTGCACGGCGCTGGGGTGCCTGGTCCGAGCGCGCCCGGCCACGCTCGCGGAATCCCCGGTGTCGGCGGCCGGTCCGGCCGGCTCGCTTGCCTCTGTCGGCCCTGTCGGCCCTGTCGGCCCCGTCGGCCCGGCTGGCCCGGCCGGCGTGGCTGGCCCGGCGGGCGGGGTCGAGGCCGTCGTGGTGACCTGCGCGTCCAGGGCGGAGTGAGCCGGCTGCCCGCCCAGCGCGCCGGGCGACCCGACGGCCGCTCCGGCCAGGTTGGCACCGGCCAGGTCGGCCCGGGCCGGGTCGGTGCCGGTCACCTCGATCCGCAGTTGCGGTCCGAGCGGGTTCGCGAGGTGCACGTCGAGCGGCTGCTGCACGGCCACGGACGCGACCGACAGGCCCCCGACGAACGTGCGACCCTTGCCGAGGTCGTCCAGTACCCAGCCGTCGGGGCGCCAGCTTATCCGCGCGTGCTCTCGCGAGACGATCGGGTCGGAGATGACGACGGCGTTGTCGGTGCTGCGGCCGATACGGATCGTCTGGCCTGGTTCGAACGTGAACGTCTGGCCAGCGAACGTGATCTTGAGCTCGCTCACTCGCCCGCCTCCCTGCGCAGCCCGCCATCGAACATTGTGCACGGGTCAGCGCGGGCTCAGATTACCGACACCCGAGCGATGGTCGATCACAATCCGTGAACGGTACGCGGCATCGAACGCCCGAGAACGCCCGAGAACACCCGCGGGTGCGGCTCACTCGCCGGCTGCCTCCGCGATCGCCGCGTCCACCTCGGCCTGCCTGGCCGCCAGCTCGGCCTGGTACTTCTCGTCGTCGATCCGCTCGGCCAGGTCCTCGTCGGCCTTCATCAGCGACTCGAGGTCACTTTCGGCCGCGGCGAGCACGCCGAGGTCGGCGAAGGCGTGCCTGACCTTCGGCCCCCACAGGCCGATGTCCCTGACGCACGGCACGATCCTGGTGAACAGCAGCGACCTGAACGCCTGCTGCACCGGCGACTTGTCGGTGAAGTCCATGCACTCGTCGACGTCGAAGTTCAGCCGCTCCCAGACCTCCTGGGCGCGGAACCTGTCGTTCATCAGGTAACAGCCCTCGATCAGGAACTCCTCGCGCTCGGCCCGCTCGGCCTGCGTCAGCTCGGCGTAGTAGTCACGCAGCGCGAGCCTGCCGAACGCCACGTGCCTGGCCTCGTCCTGCATGACGTAGGCGAGCAACTGGGTGACGAGCGGGTTGTTCGACATGTCCCGGTGCACGCCGAACGCGGCCAGCGCCAGCCCCTCGATCAGCACCTGCATGCCGAGGTAGGGGTAGTCCCAGCGGCCGTCCGCCAGCGCCTCGGCGAGCAGCTTGGCCAGGTCGTCGTTGATCGGGTAGTAGATGCCGATCTTGTCCTTGATGAACCGCTGGTAGAGCTCGACGTGCCGCGCCTCGTCCATCACTTGGGTGGCGGCATAGAACTTGGAGTCCATGTCGGGAACGGACTCGACGATCCGCGCCGCGACGGTGAGCGCGCCCTGCTCGCCGTGCAGGAACTGGCTGAACAGCCAGGACGACAGGTGCATGCCGAGCTCGTCGCGCTCGGCCTGGTTCAGCTTCTCCCACTGCCGTGACCCGTAGATCGGGCTGAGTTCCTCGGTCTGCTCCATCACGTTGCACGGGTCCACCGGGATGTCCCAGTCGATTCGCTTGGTCGCGTCCCACTGCTTGTCCTTGCCCCGCTGGTACAGGTCGAGCAGCCGGCCGCGGCCGTTGTCGTAGTCCCAGTTGAACCGGGCGGCGCCGGTGGCGGGGACGTCCCAGGTGCCGGGCTTCACGTCGGTGACATAGTGGTCGTAGGTGCTCATGGCGGCCCCCTGGGAGACGAGTACTCCGATATTACTTTCCGGTAGCCTCCTGTTTCCAGAGGGCTGGCCCCACCGGGAGCCCGGGTGGCAGCACGATGGGCCGCGGGAGCCTGGCATGGGAAGATCACGGTGTGGCGGACGGTCCGAATCTCGTAGTCGTGGTCGATGACCAGGCGCCGTTCCGAGCCGCCGCCCGGGCGGTGCTGCGGCGGCTAGCCGGCTTCGAGCTTGCGGGCGAGGCGGCGAGCGGGGCCGAGGCGATCGACCTGGTGGACCAGATCAGGCCGAGCCTGGTGCTGATGGACATCAACATGCCGCAGATGAACGGCATCGAGGCGACCCGCGAGATCGTGGCGGCCCACCCCGACGTGGTCGTCTTCCTGTGCTCCACCTACGACGCGAGCGATCTGCCGGCCGACGCCGCGGCCAGCGGAGCGCGGGCCTACCTGAACAAGGAGCGATTCAGCCCCGATGCGCTCAGGCGGCTGTGGGACACCCGCGACTCCGGCGTATTCGTCTCCCAGTAGGTGGTGGCAGGCACACCCGCGACGGCCAGGCAGCACCCTGGCCGCCGGCCGTCGGCTGCGCGACGCTAGCGCTGTAAGCGCAGCGGCGCGCATACAGCGGTCGGGAGGTTGTCGATGAGGCATCAGCGGGGCCAGGCCAGCTCCGCGCGGCGCGGGGTAAGCCCGGTCAGGGAGCGGGTGCGGCGCCTGGCCAACTGGCTGGTGTTCGGCATGCGCGCGACCCCGCACGAGGTGCTGACCGAGCAGCTGCTCGAGCGCCTCGACGAGGTCAGGGCATCCAGGCAGCGGCTGGTCGCGGCCCAGGACCAGGAGCGCCGCAGGATCGAGCGGAACATTCACGACGGCGCCCAGCAGCAGCTCGTGGCGCTGGCCATCAAGCTGACGCTGACCGAGTCGCTCGTCGGCGTCGACGAGGAGGGCGAGCGCGAACTGCTCGCGGAAATCTCGGCCGACGCAGCCGAGGCGGTCGAGAACCTGCGCGACCTGGCGCGGGGGATCTACCCGCCGCTGCTGGCCGAGCGCGGCCTGGTCGCCGCGCTGCGGGCTCAGGCCGCCAAGGCCCCGGTATCGGTCGCGGTGCAGGCGCGGGGGCTCGGCCGACTCGAGGTGGAGACCGAGGCCGGGCTCTACTTCTGCATCATGGAGTGCCTGCAGAACGCGGTCAATTACGCCGACGCCGGCAGCATCGGGATCGAGCTGACGCGGTCGGGAGCGCAGGTGAGCTTCGAGGTCCGCGATGACGGCGCCGGCTTCGATCCCGCGAGCAAGGGCAGTGGCACCGGCCTGCTGGGCATCGGTGACCGCCTGGCGGCTTTCGGCGGGGCGCTCGAGGTGCGGTCCGCGCCGGGAGCGGGGACCTGCCTGACCGGCACGATTCCCGTGCCCGCGCTGGCGCCGGTCCCCGAGATGGCCGGATGACGCCGCCACCTCGGAGCCGGCCGCCGAGATGCATGCCAGCACAATATGGATCGAGGCCTATGTGGGACCGCCGTACCTGGTCGATATGAGGTCGTGGAATAGCTGGACCGTCTCAACAGCGGGAGGCACGCCGAGTTCGTCGTGCAAGGCAGTGACGCAGAGGCGATACTGTCGGCTCACAAGCTGTTGCTGGTGTTCCGAGGAAAAGCACCGCATAAGAAGCCGGTGTGCGGGCTCACAGCACGGGTCAGTGCTTATTGCGAGCTGGCCGAACTGCACAGCCGCGTGAAGATCGCCGAGATCAATATGAGACTCCGCTAGTTCTCGCAGCGCTTGAAGGTACAGCTCCTTCAGGTGGAGCTGCTCGGGCAAGTACCACTCACCGGTCGGATCATCCTCGAAGAGTTCTCCCCGGTAGAGCTGGACGACCCTCTGGTAGGCGTCGACGGCCTGGCGCGTACGGCCCGCAAGACGGGCTGACTGAGCATGAGAGAGCACATGAAGGAACTCGTTCCGGTCTATCCACCAGGTCAACTCGGGATTGAGTAAGTAGCACCCATCTCGGTACAGGACGGGCTGGACGCCTGGTTCTGGACCGACCAGGGTGTTTCGAAGGCTATAGAGCGCGACATTGAGGTTGTTGCGAGCTGAGTCATGGCTGTGGTCGGGCCACTGCAGTTCCATCAGCACGTCGCGCCGGACGGGCCCGCCTTGGTGGATCAGCAGGTACTGGAACACGGCCCTTGCTTTCAGGCTGTTCCATCTCAACACCCACCGACCAGCGACCCGCAGCTCCAACGGCCCGAGGACCAATACTGCGACATCAGCCTCGGGCACGGTTGGTGTGGGTAGCACAAGCGGGCACGCGGCCGACAGCTTTGGGGCAACCGGCCGCAGCTCGGGCGAAGCGTGCGGCGGCCCGTCGATGACCTGTGCTCGCACCGCGCGGCGCGGGTGGAAAATCTTGCGCATCCAGCCATCCAGGCCGCTGCGGCGGATGCCCACCATAAACCCGTCCGTGGTGTGCTGCCCAGTCGTCGCGAGCTGTCCTGCTGAGCCGGTCAGGAGCGGATCGATCCGCAGGCGCAGTTCTCGCTCAATAACGCGGCAGCAGCTAGCGGCGGCTTCGAGTTCAGCAGCGACGCGAAGATACTCGGCACTCCGCACTTGAAGCTTGCGCGCAACCTCCGCGGTGACGCCGGAGCCACCAGGGATCCGGTCACGTTCGGCGAGCAAGCACTCGACAGTCCGAAAGAGCTGGTCCCGTGTCAGCCGCCTTAGTTCGGTGACGGCGTCGGCAAACCGAGTTCGTGGGTTGTCGGCCCGGCCGTCCCCAGCGCCCAAGCCGCAGGAGGCAGGCTGATGGTCGCGGTGACTTCCCATCGTCGGCATCCCCCCGCCCCCATGCGTAAGACCCACGGCCGTCACCGAGGTTCCACGCATTGCGACATTCCCATTTCAAGATGCTGCAGGAATGATGTCAACTGGAATACTGGACCCGGACCTTGGCTGGGTACTCGATGTCCTCGACTAGGCAGTACCCGCATGGAACGCCCGGCTATCCGAGATCACCGACGGCTGGGTACAGCGGGCCGAGCCCGGTCCACCGCCCGCGGATCTCGAATTAAGCGAGAGCTAAGCACGCAACACAGCGCTACTTAACCAGCGTGACATACGCTACGGTCACTTCGGCCGACGCTGCCAAGGACGCAGCCTTGGCCCGCCGTTAGGAAGGGGTACACACCGAATGGCTCCCAGAACGAAACCGCCGTGGGCCGGGAAGCCGGACTACTTAGACGGTTACTCGAAAATCGATCTGCCGTCCGAGAAGCTGCTTAGACTTTACTGGGATGTCGACATCCTAGATCCCGAGAAGGAACCCTCGCACAAGATCATCGATGCCGGGGACAGCTTCACCGTCCTTTTCCGGGTCGCTCTGGTGGGCGACCTGTGGGCCTGCGTCTGCGCCGACTGGTGGTTCGACGTCGGTTTCGTCCCCATCGGGGAGGGTAAGGGCTTCGACCTGTCCGACCTGGTCGGCAAGGACAAGTTCTGGGTAAAAGGCTGGGAAGGTTGCGCGACGCGATACATCGAGCTTCCGGTCGTGGTTCCCAAGAACACGATTCCGGTTGATTACTGCGGCACCCTGTACGAGTGCGGCGGCAAATTCCAGATGTACTGTTGCGAGGTCCCGGCACCGGTAGTCGGCTTTGAGCCTCTTGAGGAGCGACTGTTCTTCAAGTCTCCTCTCGAGGACGAGTAGTGAGCGGTCCCCGAACTGGGAATGCCGGTCCCCGGCAGCCGCGAGCGGCCGGGGGCCGGCGGCCCGGTGCATCGGGCACTACGCAAGACAAGCCGAACTCTGGCGATGACCTCACCTCCATCGCGGGTCTTCTGGGAAAGCACCGCAAGGTGCTGGCCGAGCAGTTGCAGATCAACACATATGCGGCACTTGCGGGTGCCGAACCGAGGGCGATCTTTGGCGCCATGTTTCGGATTCGCCCACGTCCAACTCTGGAGCAGATTCGCGAATGGCAGCGCATTGCACGGCACGGAGACGGGGAAGCCGTCGCAGAACCTCCGGCCTGGGAGCGAGCGGCGACGTTCGTGCTGAGCTTCGAGCAGCGGCTGGTGGAGGGACGCCTGGAGAAGCAACTCGTGGCCGAGCATACCGAGCTGGAACTGGAGCAGACGGCTGCGTCCTGGCCGACCTGGGACTGCAGCGAGGTCTGTGACTGGCTTCAGCACAGGCTCGATGACGCCGGGGCTCTCGGCCAGGCGGAGAAGGCTCAACCCAAGGCGGCCAGAACTGGCGACGCGCCGGCGGCGCGTCCCGGCCAACGACCCAGCGCAGCGGGAGTGACGTCAGGCCGAGGCCAGCTACGGATCGACCTCGCGGCGATTGTCGACGCAGCGGGCCGCGCCGAAATCGTGTCTGGCGGCACATTGATCGCTCAGACGGTGAAGTGCGCGGTGCCCGGGCGGCTTGAGGTGACGATCGCCGGCGCCGAGCCTGACCGGGAGGTGCAGGTCGCGCTGCGCTTCCAGCGCCCGGGCCAGCCGGGATGGAGCCCCCATGAACCGATCACCATGTCGGGCGGCGGCACTGCCGAGCTCGATCTGTCCGATGTGGCGGCTGGCAAGTATGAGGCACGCATCCTCGCCTGGACGCCGGACGCGTCCGCGGAGCCGACCGCTGCAGAACTCGGGACGCTCTCCATCGGCATGCCGTGACCTCGACTCGGCTTCCGCCTTGAACAGACGTGGACAATCTCGCTGTCAGTCACCAGCGAAGGCGGCTCCGCGGTCAGTCACGGGCATTCACGGGCCGCCAGGATGGCGGCCATCCGGTCGACCTGCGGCGCTCCCACCACGGTGACCCCGGATCAGCCAGTGGATCGGGCATCGTATTGCGTAGATAGACCTCATCAACGCGCTCTACCACACGCCGAAGGCCAGGCTTAGCCCGCCGGGGCAGACACCGGATCGCCTCTTCCAGCTCACCGCGCGGCCCGGGTCCGCAGCACTGGTCGACGCCGCATGGATTTGACCCGGGACGGTACACACCGCCACGGCCTGCTGAAGCTTCCCAACGGAGCAGCGCGCGCGCAACGTCGCCAGGCTCCAGCCGCCCGTGCTCCACGACAGTGATCGCCGCGATCACGCCCGGGCCCAGCCCTGGCACGTGGTGAGCTGCTCGCTCGTGTGTCCAGCAGACCGTCTCCTGACGTCGGACCACCTTCGGAGCCCTACGCCCCACGGTCCCTTCGGGTAAGCAACATGTCCCGATTATCGCCAATGTAGCCCCGGTCGTCGAGCCGACTCACACGGCCGAGATAGTCGACGAAGGCCTGGCTGATGATGGCGGTGGCGCTGGTCGAGATTCCGACGCAGGCGATGGTCGTGCGTTCGCGGCCGCCGGGTCGTCGCGCGCCGGCCGGCCCGGTCGCCGAGGCCGTGCCGGTCAGAACGGCAGACTGAGCTACTGGTGCATGGGGCGCTCGTGGTCGGCGTGGCCGGCCAGTTCGAGCTGGAACGTCGAGTGGCCGACGTCGAAGTGGCCGCGCAGGCACTCCTGCAGCGCGTCGAGCATGACGCCGCTCCGGCCGTCGGCCAGCACGTCCGGCTCGACGACCACGTGCACGGACAGCACCGGCAGGCCGGACGTGATCGTCCACGCGTGCAGGTCGTGCACGTCGCGCACGCCGGTCAGGCCGGTCAGGTGCGTCCTGACCTCGCTCAGGTCGATGCCGCGCGGGCTGGCCTCGAGCAGGACGTCGATCGCGTCGGCCAGCAGCCGCCAGGTCCGCGGCACGATCAGCACTCCGACGAGCAGCGCGGCGATCGGGTCGGCGCGGGTGAACCCGGTCGCCGCGATCACGACCCCGGTCACGACGACCGCGGCGGCGCCCAGTGCGTCGGAGGCGACCTCGAGGAACGCGCCCCTGATGTTCAGGCTCTCGGCCTGGCCGCGGCGCAGGACCAGCAGGCTGATCGCATTGGCGGCGAGCGCGACCACGCCGAAGACGATCAGCAGCGGCGACTCGACCGTCGGCGGCGCGATCAGCCTCCTGACCGCCTCGACGATGATAAAGACCGACATGCCGAACAGGGTCACCGCGTTCACCATCGCGGCCAGGATCTCCGCCCTGGCGTAACCGAAGGTGCGCCGCTGCGTGGCCGGCCGCATCGCGAACACGACGGCGAGCAGCGAGAGCCCGACGCCACCCGCGTCGGCGGCCATGTGCGCGGCGTCGGCGAGCAGGACGAGCGCGCCGCTGACCCAGGCTCCGGCCGCCTCGGCGATCGCGACCGTGATCGTGACCAGCATGACGATGACCAGCGAGCGGCTGTGTTCGCCGGTCAGCGTGAGCCTGGAGCCGTGCGAGTGCCCGTGGGATTGCCCGTGCCCGTGTGAATGCTCGCGCCCGCGCGCCCCGCCGCGCTGGCGGCCCTCCGCCGACCGCGGCGGCGCGACCGCGTGCTCGGGCCGCTGGCCGTTACCGAGCTGCTCACAGCCCGGCTCGCGGTCGCCGCCGTCGCCTGGCCCGGTCATGACTCCGGCGAGTCACCCGCTCCCGGGGCGAGCAGCTCGTAGGCCGGGTTGATCATGACGGCCTCCTTGTCAACCACGCCGACCTGCCCAGTGAACCTGACCTTCGCGCCAGGATCCAGCCCGGGGATATGCGAGCGCCCGTAGAACATCGCGGTGAGCTGGCCCGTGGCATCGACGATCTCACAAGCCAGGACCGTATTACGCTCGACCGGCCTGATCTCGACGGCGTGCACCCGGCCCTCCACGGTGGCCTTGCCGCGCTTGGGCAGACTGCCGATCGGCGTCGCTGCCTTGGACGGCGTCGGGCGGTTGTACCTGGAGATGTTCGTGGCCTCCGCGGGAGTAGGCGCAGGCGGCTCGGGCGGCGTCGGGGCTCCCAGGGCCGGCTCGCGCTCGGGAGCGGCGGCCGATGGCTCCGCGGCGTGCCGGTCCGCCTTCGTGCCGTCCGCCATCGTGCCGTCCGCCGGCGTGCCGTCCGGCGTCGTGGCGTCCGCCGGGGCGTGCGCGGTTCCGGCCTCGGCGGGACGAGCGCCGGCGGGGGCCGCATCCTCGGTAGCGGCCGCACTGGCGCGCTCCCGCGCGGCCAGGCTCTCTACCCGGCTGCGGACATCGAACGGAACGATGGTCGCGGCCGCATGCGGGATCTGGCTGACCACGCTGGCCATCCGGTCCGCTGTCTGGTCGTGCAGCAGCCGTCCGAACAGCGGGCTGTAGCTTCGCCGCGGCAGGACCGCCGTGACGCCGACGCCGGGCAGCGCCGCCTCCGCCTGTACCATCTCGGCCGCGGCCTTCGCGAGCCGCCGGTCCGGGCAGTCCACCAGGTCGAGGACCACGCCGGTGTTGGCCCGCACCCAGTCCTGCCTCAGCCGGTCGGCCTGGATGCTGTCCAGCACGAAATGCACCGCGCGCAGGCTGGTCGGCCGCAGGCTGCGCGCATACCGGAGAGCGGCGAGAGTGGCCAGGTCGAGTTCGTCGACGAATACGTAGACGCTTCGCCGCGAGTAGGTCGGCGCGGTGGGCTCAGGCTGCCCGGCCCGGACGGTGCCGATGCGCGCGAGGACATCGGCCTCCAGCTTGTACTGCCGGTTGAGCCTGATCAGGGCCGGCACGCCGATCACGAAGAGCACGAGCACCAGCCAGGCGCCCTCGGTGAACTTCACGACGGCGAAGATGACCACGACGATCGCGGTCAGCCCGCCCGCGGCACCGTTGGTCACGAGCTTGCGCCGCCACCCGGCTTCCTTGTGCCTGATGTGGTAGCGGGCCATCCCGAAACCCGCGAGCGAGAAGGCGGTGAAGACACCGATGGCGTAGAGCGGTACGAGGCCGTTCACCGACGCGCCGCGGATCAGGAGCAGCGATATCGACACGATGGTCAGGACGATGATCGCGTTGGAGAACACCAGGCGGTGACCTCGCTTGAGCAGCCAGCGCGGCAGGAACGCGTCCCCGGCCACGTAGCTGGCCAGGAACGGGAACCCGTTGAAGCTCGTGTTTCCGCCCGTGTAGAGAATCAGCGCGGTGGCTGCCTGCACGAAAAAGAAGAGCGTGACCCCGACCGGCGAGTGGCCGAAGATGATCTTGGCCTCCTGAGCGAGCACCGTCGGGAATCCGCTCTTGTACGGAGTGGCGTGGGTGGCGTGCGCCATCCAGGAAATGCCGGCGACGAGGAAGGCGAGGATGGCGCCCTCGATCACGAGCACCCGGCGGGCGTTGACTCCTTCCGGCGGCCTGAAGGCCCCGACCGCGTCGGAGACAGCCTCGATGCCGGTGAGCGATGCTCCGCCGTTGGCGAAGGCGCGCAGGAACGTGAAGATCATCGCGAAGGTCAGCAGCCCGGCTGTGCCCGTGCCGATGTGGTAGGTGTCATGCAGCGCGAGCGGGTTGTATCTCGGCAAGTCCCCGAACAACTGGCGGCCCAACCCAATCAGGATCATCAGCATGACCGAGCCGGCGAACAGGTACGTTGGCATGGCGAAAGCCCGCCCCGCCTCGCGGATCCCGCGAAGGTTGCCGTAGGAGATCAGGACCACCACGGCGACCGTCATCTCCAGATGGAACTCGCCTAGCCCGGGGAACGCGGAGACGACCGCTGCGGTGCCGGCCGCGGTCTGGACAGCGACGGTGACCACGTAGTCGATGAGCAGCGCGACGGCGGCGATCTGGGCGACCCGGGGCCCGAAGTTCTCCCGTGCCACCACGTACGACCCGGCCGGCCTGATGTAGACCATGACCACCTCGCGGTAGGACAGCACCACGAGGGTCATCACGACCAGGATGACCAGGGTCATGGGCAGGATGAGGGTAAAAGCCGCCAGCCCGGCCATGGGCAGCAAGGCGATGAGGATTTCCTCTGTGCCGTAGGCCGCCGAGGAGATTCCGTCTGGCGACAGTACGCCGAGTGCGAGCGGCTTGGACAGCCGCTGCTCGCCGAGCTGCTCGTTGACCAGCGGCGGTCCGAGCAGGCGCCGCTTGATGGCGTAGCCCAGGCTCTCGGTTAGATCGTTCTGACCTGCCGCCAGCTCCGCACGCTTGCCCGTCGCCACGCCCGTCGTTCCTCCGCTCGATCCGGCCCTCGGTGACGCCTCGCTGGCGTCCCGGACGTGGCCTTCATACCATCGTGACCGCTGTGAGCCGGAACCAGGGCCCCGGCCGGCCGGTCTCCCCGGTATCTCACGGTCGTGCCGCTACCGCAATATTCGTCGCATAGCTGGCTAGATAACCGGCTGGCCGGCAGGCCATCATCCTGTTTACCCGCCGACGGCACGGTGAGGCAACGGACAGCGCCCGCCGGCACTGACAGCGTTCCCGGCGACCAGGGCGCTACCCGTGCCGGGAACACCGGCGCCGGAGCGGGTAGGAGAACGGCAGCGGCAGACCAGAAAGGCTGCGTTGACATGACCACATCACCGGCGGCTGCGGCGCCGGAGGCAGGAAACGGGCGCGTGCTGCACCTGTCCGAGCTGGTCGGGCGGCCGATCACGGACAAGCAAGGGGAGTCGATCGGCAAGCTGGCCGACATCATCGTGCGGCTGCGCGGTGCCGAGCACCCCCTGGTGACCGGCCTGGTCGCGGCCCTGGGCAACCGCGAGGTTTTCGTTCCGCTCGAGCAGGCGAGTTCGTTCAACGGCCAGGTGCTCAAGCTGACCAGCGCCCGGCTGGACCTGCGGAGGTTTGAGCGCCGTCACGGCGAGGTGCTGCTGCGCGCCGACGTGCTCGGGCATCGGCTGATCGACGTGCCGAGCGCGCACCTGATCAAGGCGGTCGACCTGGAGTTGCGGCGCCACGGCAGTGAGTGGGTGCTGGCCGGAGTCGACACCCGCCGCCGGGCGCGCGGGCTGCTGCGCCTGCTCGCGCCGCCGGAGCAGGCGCACGTGTTCGAGGAGTGGGCCAACTTCGAGCCGCTGATCGGGCATGCGAGCAGCGCGCTGCTGCGCGGCCCGTTCGGCCGGATCAGGCGGCTCAAGGCGGCGCAGATCGCTGACCTGC